>Ga0187861_10005492_pt1 | contig 10153 bp, 9 predicted proteins | sample June2016WEW_10_1_3_FD_132986 | JGI IMG/M metagenome (GOLD analysis project Ga0187861, IMG submission 132986) | Peatland microbial communities from SPRUCE experiment site at the Marcell Experimental Forest, Minnesota, USA - June2016WEW_10_100 | ecosystem: Environmental > Terrestrial > Soil >...
AACGATTCCGTCCGCAAAATCATCACCGTGGAAGACCCGGTCGAATATCAGCTCAAGGGCGTCAACCAGATCCAGGTCAACGAAAAGTCCGGCCTCACCTTCGCGCGCGGACTGCGCTCGATTCTGCGTCACGACCCGGATGTGATTCTCATCGGCGAAATCCGCGACCAGGAAACCGCGCAAATCGCCGTCCAAGCCTCCCTCACCGGCCACCTGGTTTTCTCCACCCTGCACACCAACGATGCCCCCGGTGCTGTCACCCGCCTCGTGGACATGGGGGTCGAGCCGTATCTCGTGGCATCGTCGCTCGAAGCCGTGCTGGCGCAACGTCTTGTGCGCGTGCTTTGCACGCATTGCAAACAGGTTGACGACTCGCCGACCGCCCAGGCCTTCAAGGCGCGGCTGGGCATTCCCGCCCAGGTCACCCTTTACAAATCCATCGGCTGCCGCGAATGCCGCAACACCGGCTTCCATGGCCGCCACGCGATTTTTGAGTGGATGGACAGCGACAGTGAAATCCGCCAGTTGGTTTTGAAAAACGCATCGAGCGACCAGATTCGCGACGCCGCCCGGCGCGCCGGCATGAAAACGCTGGCCGAAGATGGCTGGCGCCTGGTCCGGATGGGCATCACGACGGTCGAAGAAGTTTTAAGCGTAACCACCGCCAAGGAGGTGGAGCGGACGACCAAAAATGAAACCCAGGACGCCGTGGCGCCGGCGCCATCCCCGGCCAGCATTGCCGTATCACGATGAAAAAACTGAATCAACCTCGAACCTCGAACGCCTGCGTCGTTTTATCGTTGGTTCAAGGTTCAAAGTTCAAAGTTCAAAGTTCAAAGTTATCTGCGAATTAAAATGCCCACCTTTTCCTACAGAGCATTGCAGAGCGACGGCACCATGGCCGAGGGCCTGCTTGACGCCCCGGGCCGGCCCGACGCGCTGCGGCAGGTGGAGACGCTCGGCCTGCGCCCGGTCAGCCTGGCCGAAAAGGCCGCGGCGCCGTCGAAAAACGGCTCCCCGTTGCCGGCGTCATTCGGAAACCTTTCCTTCAAGTTCGAATCGAAAAAGGTTTCCGCGAAGGACCTGGAAAATTTCACGCGCCTGCTCTCCAGCCTGCTCGCGGCGGGCGTGCCCCTGAGCCGCGCGCTGGTCATTCTTTACAAGGAAGCCTCCTCACCCGCCGCCCAGGCCAAGTGGAAGGAAGTCCACGACCTGGTCATTGACGGCATGTCGCTGGCCAACGCGATGGCAAAATCGCCAGAGACCTTTCCGCGTGTTTATGTCGCAATGGTGGAAGCCGGCGAAGCGGGCGGGTTCCTCGACGTGGTGCTGGCGCAAATCGCCGATTTCCAGGCGCGGGAAAAGGATTTGAAGTCGAAGGTGACGACGGCGATGGTTTATCCGTGCATCCTGCTGGTGCTGGCGCTGGTCGTGCTCACGGTGTTGCTGGTGTTTTTCATCCCGAAATTCCAGAAGGTCTTCAGCAGCGTGCATGGCGCCCTGCCCTTGATCACTCAGCTCATCATCGGTGTCAGTCACGTCGTCCGTTCCTACGGATTCTTTGTCGCGACGGGCCTGGTGGTCGCCGGCTTCCTCGTGCGCACCTGGTTCGCCTCCGAAAAGGGGCGCCGGACCTGGGAAAAACTGGTTTTGCAATCGCCCATCGTCGGCCCGCTGACCGCGCAATTTGCCATGGCGCGGTTCTGCCGGATGCTGGGCACCCTGCTCGGCGCGGGCGTGCCGCTCGTGCAGGGCCTGAACGTCGCCCGCAAATCCATCGGCAACCAGATTCTCGTGGACGCCGTCTCGCAATCCATCGAGCGCGTCCAGCAGGGCGGTCGGCTCGGCCAGAGCCTGGCGGATTGCAAGGATCTCTTCCCCGGCTCCGTTCTCGAAATGGTTTCCGTGGCCGAGGAAAGCGGCAAGCTGGACGCGGAACTCGTCCGTATCGCGAGTGTCACCGAAGTGGACCTGGACCGGCATTTGAAAACGGCGGTGGCCTTCGCCGAACCGTTGATGCTGTTTCTCATCGCCGGGTTCATCGGCATCATCTTCATCGGCATGTTGCTGCCAGTGTTCTCGTTGCAGGATTACATCAAATAAAATTGCAAAATTTATGAAAATCAAAATCCGAAATCCGAAATCTCGAAACAGTGACAAGTGCCAGGTGACAGGTGACAAGAAAATCACTCATACGCCGCTTGCGTCATGTCACGTGTCACGTGTCACTTGTCACGCATCCGCCTTCACCCTCGTCGAAATGCTGCTGGTCATCACCATCATCGGCATCCTGGCGGCGCTGGTGATCCCCAAAATGGTGGGCCGCAGCGAACAGGCGCGCGTGACGGCCGTACACGCCGACCTTTCATCCATCAAAACCGCGCTCGACGCGTTCGAGGTGGACAACGGTTATTATCCCAAGAGCATGCAGGATTTGCTCCAGCAGCCCAACAACGCCAAAAACTGGCACGGCCCCTACCTGGACAAAGTCCCGCAGGACCCGTGGGGCAACAACTACCTTTATTACTATCCCGGCAAACACAACCAGAATTCCTATGACCTGCTGTCCGTCGGGCCGGACGGCAAGGAAGGATCGGAGGATAACATTGGCAACTGGACAACCAAATAAATGAAATTGATTGGTCGAGAGTCGAGAGTCGAGAGTCGAGCGCCGAAACACGGCGCGCAAGGAATTTCCTGCCCTCGACCCTCGACCCTCGACCCTCGACCTTCCACCCACGCTTTCACGCTGGTCGAACTGTTGCTCGTCCTGGCGTTGCTGGTGGTCATCACCTCGCTCGTGGCGCCGGCCATGTCTAATTTCATCCGCGCCCGCGCGGTGGACTCCGAGGCACGCCGGCTTTTCGCGCTGATGCACGCCGGCCAGAGCCGGGCGGTCTCGGAAGGCCTGCCGATGATGCTTTGGGTGGACGAAAAACAGGGCGCCTACGGGCTCACCGCGGAAACGCCCCCATCGGGCGGCGACCCGAAGGCGGAAAATTTGCCGGTTGACGAAAATGTCCAGATTGCGGTCCTGAATGTTGGTGCCACCGCCCTGACGACGTTCCAGAACCTGCCGGCCATCCGCTTTTTGGCGGACGGCACCATTGATGAAAACAGTCCGCAAACGTTGCGCCTGGCCGACGCCAAAGGCAATGCCCTCTGGCTGGTCGAAGCGCGCAACCGCATGGGTTATGAAATTCGGGACACAGAAAAGTGACAAGTGGCAGGTGACAAGTGACATGAAAACGCTCGCTGTGCAACGGGGCATCTCGTGTCACATGTCACGTGTCACGTGTCACGTTGCGGCGTTCACGCTGGCCGAGGTGCTGGCAGCGCTGCTGTTCCTGGCCATTGTGATCCCGGCGGCGGTGGAGGCGCTGCATTTGGCCAGCCTCGCCGGCGTGGTCGCCGCCCGCAAAGGCGCCGCAGCACGCGTAGCGGACCGGATTTTAAACGAAAGCATCGTGACGACCAACTGGAACACCGGCACGCAAAACGGAACGGTCACCGAAGGCGCGCAGGAGTTCCGCTGGACGTTGACCAGCCAGAACTGGCCGGTGGACGCCATGGAACTGCTCACCGCGGAAGTGAAGTATTCCGCCCAAGGCCGTGATTTTTCCGTGAAACTGAGCACGCTGGCCAATTCGCAAACGCTGACCACGACGATGGGTTCGCAACAATGAAAATCAATTCAAACAGCCTCTCTGATCGAGAGTCGAGAGTCGAGAGTCGAAGGCAAACGCGCTTCGCGCGGGAGCTTTTTTGCCCTCGACCCCTTGGCGTGGCGAAGCGAAGCGGAGACGGCTCGACCCCCGACCCCCGACTTTCGGCGCGCGCGTTCACGCTCATCGAGATGATCCTGGCGGTTGGCATCTCCGCCATCGTGCTGGTGGCCATCAACGCCGTGCTTTTCAGCGCCCTGCACCTGCGCGAGGTCACCCAGGCTGCGGTGGATGAAGCCACGCCCATGGACCAGGCGCTCACCATCCTGCGCCGCGACCTGCAATGCGCCGTGCCGCCGGAGCCCAACGGCGTTTTGACCGGCGATTTCAAGGCCGGCAAGGTGACCAGCCTCGGCCTCAGCCAGCCCGTGGACGTCGAAATATTCACCGCCACCGGCGCGCTGCATGAAAATGAACCGTGGGGCGACATCCAACGGGTCACCTACGAATTGAAAGACCCCGCCACCCGCACCGCCGCCGGCAAGGACCTCGTCCGCAGCGTCACGCGCAATCTGTTGAGCTCGACCACGCTGGACGTCGAGGACCAGCCACTGCTGAACGGCGTCGAAAGCATCAAGTTTTCATGTTTCGACGGCACGCAATGGCTCGATGCCTGGGACACCACCGACACCACCACGACCGACACCAACCTGCCGGTCGCCGTCCGGGTCCTCATCCAGATGGCGGGAAACAACAGCGACAACACGCGCCCGCAGCCGATTCAAATCCTGGTGCCGATAGATTCGCAATCACGCACGAACACCTGAAATGAAACTGCTTTGTTCAAAATCAGGATTTGAGGATTGCTCTGCTGGGGCAGTTGGGCGTGCTTCCCGTTGGGAGTTCCGCCTTCAGGCGGTTCCGGCAGGCAACCACGACTTGCCGCCTAAAGGCGGAACTCCAAACAAAATGGTGCGTTCGTCCGGGAGTAATGACGTAATGCGCCTCGCGAGCTGTTGTATTGATTTTCGGCAGTGCCAGCAGCCGGCGGGACGCCGGCGCTCCGAAGCTGCCTCGGTGCTTATTCTCGTGCTTTGGATTTCCATCGGGCTTGTCGCCATCGCGCTTTATTTCGCAAATTCCATGACCTTTGAACTCCGCGCCTCGGACAACCGCGCCACCGGCATCGCCGCGGAACAGGCCATCGAAGGTGCGGCGTGTTACGTCGGTTACGTGCTCTCGAATTTTGCCACGAATGGCGCGGTGCCCAACAACACCCAGTTTTCCTGCGAAGCCGTGCCGGTGGGAGACGCGCATTTCTGGCTCATCGGCCGCGACCCGTCCGGCACGCCTTCCACCGAACCGTATTTCGGCCTTGTTGACGAAGCCTCCAAATTAAATTTGAACCGCGCCGGCACCAACGCGCTTTCCTATCTGCCCAACATGACGCTCGATTTTGCCGACGCGATTGTAGATTGGCGCAGCACCAACGGCAGCGGCAATTATGCGCTGGATTACGCGTCGTTGGGGTACACCGACAAAAACTCCCCGTTCGAAACGGTGGACGAATTGCGGCTGGTGTACGGCGCAACCATTGACCTGCTGGTCGGTGAAGACGTCAATCGCAACGGCGTGCTCGACCCCAATGAAACAGACGTGAACGGCAACGGCACGCTGGATCCGGGCCTGTTTGAATACGTCACGGTTTACAGCCGCCAGCCGAATTTTCATTCCGATGGCACCATGCTCACCAATGTGACCAAATATGCGGAGTTGCGAGCCTTGCTTCAGTCGGATTTCAGCGCGTCGCGCGCCAATCAAATCATGTCGGCAGTCACGAACCGGCTTGGCATTACTAGCAGTGGGGCGGGAAGAACAATCAATATCAAAAATTTGTTGCAACTCTATTTGGCCAGCGGAATGACCTCCGCCGAGTTCGCGCAAGTCGCCTATGGCATCACCGACACCACCAATCTTTACACCCCCGGCTTGCTGAACATCAATACCGCCAGCGCCACCGTGATGACGGCGTTGTTTATGGGCCTGGGCATTGACCAGAGCACGGCGCAAGGCGCGGCGCAATCGCTCGTCACCTACCGCCAGCAAAACCCCAACAATCTCAACGCCATTTCCTGGATCGTGGATGCGCTTGGCAACACCAGCCCGGTCGTTCAGACCCTGGCAAACGCGCCCCGCGATTACATCACCACGGAAAGTTTTCAATTCACGGCGGACATCGCGGCGGTCGGCCCGTTCGGTCGCGGCTACCGGCGGGTGAAATTCATTTTCGACATTACCGAAGGCACGCCCAAAATCATTTACCGCCAGGACCTCAGCCGGCTCGGCTGGGCGCTCGGGGAAAAAGCCCGCGCCACCTGGGTCGCGAAGGAGACGCCATGAACCCGGTTCTGAAAATCAATTTTTCGAGACGCAAAAAGTTGACGAGCCTGCTCGGCCTCAACCTCGATGGCAGCCGCCTCGACGGCGTCGTGCTCCGCCGCACCAACGGCTCCCTCCAGCTCCAGCAGTCGTTCTCGGCGACCCTCTCGCTCGACCCGCTCACGGCGGCGCCCGAACTGGTCGGACGCGAAATTCGCAACCACCTCGACGCCGCCGGCGTGCGCGAACGCCGTTGCGTGGTGGGCGTGCCGTTGAAGTGGATGCTCACGGCGCAGACCGAATTGCCGCCCCTGCCGGCGGAGGATGCCGCGAGCCTGCTGCAACTGGAGGCGGAACGCGGATTTCCGTGCGACGTCACCACGCTGCGGCTCGCCCATTCGCGCTGCCCGTTGCCGGCCGGCAAACAACACGTGACGTTGGCCGGAATTCTCAACAGCCAGCTCACGTCGCTGGAACAGGTCCTGGCGGCGGCAAAATTGAAACCGGTCAGCTTTTCGCCCGGATTGGCCGCCTTGCAGCCCCCGGCGGCGGAAACCTCCAACGGCGTGCTGGCCCTGGCCATCGGCGAGAGCCAGGTGTCCCTGCAAATTACCTGCGGCGGCGGCGTGGCGGCCCTCCGCACGCTGGAAGGCGCCATCGAAGACGAAGGTTCGCGGCGCACGCTCCATACCGGCTACGTCGCGCGGGAAACCCGAATCACCCTCGGTCAATTGCCCGCCGGACTGCGCGCCTCCGTCCGCCGCATCCGCATTTTTGGCCCGCACGACCTGGCGCAACAACTGGCCGACGAAATGGAATTGCGGTTTGAAACGGCGGGCCTGGGCGTCGAACCGGTTACCAAGTATTCGCCGGACGAATTCGGCGTCCAGCTTCCGCCCGACGCACCCGTTTCCCCGGCCTTCAGTCTGGCCGCCCGGCTGCTGACGGGACAAACGCCGGTCTTCGAATTCCTGCCACCCAAACCGACGGCCTGGCAGCAAATCATCACAAAGTATTCCTCCAGCCGGCTGCGCTCCGCCGGCGCGACGGCCGCCGGCATCGTCGCCATCGTCGGCGGATTGTTTTTGTTCCAGGAAATCCAGCTCCTCCGGCTGCGTTCGCAATGGTCGGGGATGTCGGCCAAGGTCAGGGAACTGGACGGAATTCAGCAGCAAATCCAGAAATACCGCCCGTGGTTCGACGAGTCGTTCCGCAGCTTGAGCATTTTAAAGCAACTCACGACGGCATTCCCCGAGGACGGCGCCGTCACGGCCAAGACGGTGGAAATCCGCGACGGCAACATGGTGAACTGTTCCGGCACGGCGCGGGACAACGCCGCCCTGCTGCGGATGTTGAGCCAGTTGCGCGCGGCGGACGGCGTGACCGACTTGAAGGTGGACCAGATCCGCGGCAAATCGCCGATGCAATTTACGTTCGACTTTCATTGGAACAAAGGAGGCGGCAATGAAAATTGAAAACCGCCAGCAACTGTTGATTGTGTTGACCATCGCGGTGGGCGTGTTTTACGCGGCCGACCAGGTGGTCATTGAACCGATGTTCGGATGGTGGAAGACGCGGGCGAAAACCGTCGCCGAACTGCGCGCGCAGGTGAAAAACGGCCGGCGGTTGATCCAGCGCGAGGCCGGCCTCCGCGGCCGTTGGAGCCAGATGCGCACGAACACCCTGCCGGACAATCCTTCGCTGGCGGAACAGCAGACGCTCAAGGCCTTTGACAGTTGGGCCCGGGAGAGCGGCGCCGACGTCACCGGCATCACGCCCCAGTGGAACAACGATTCGCCGGACTATCTTACGCTCAACTGCCGCCTTGAGGCTGCCGGCGACCTCGGCACACTCAGCCGGTTTGTTTACGACCTCGAAAAAGATCCGATGGCGCTCAAACTTGAATCGGTGGAACTCAGCACCCGCGACACCACCGGCCAGCAACTCACCCTCGACCTGCAAATCAGCGGGCTGGTGCTCGTTTCGCAAACTCAACCCAAACCATGAACCTGGAACGATATAACCAAAATCGCCCCGACTCCAACTTGGGGCTTGCCCTGGGAGCGCCGGCGTCTCGCCGGCGTGTGGACGACGGACTGGCCGGCGGGACATCAGCCTTTGCTCTGAAGCTACGGCGCGACAGGCCGGCGCTCCCAGGAACTGCGCTCCGGTTTTGGGACGCAAGTCGCAGGCTCCGGACGGTCGCCGTGCTCGCCGCGCTCGGGGCGCTCCTGGCCAATGGCCGGCTGGCCGCCGCGCAGACGACCAACGCCCCCGCCACCACGAATTATTCGTCGTTCCAGATCATCACGGAACGGAACATTTTTGATCCCAACCGTTATGCACATACGCCGAGCAGCCGCCACCGCCCAATTTCCAAGTCGGCACCCTACTTTGCGCTGGTCGGCACTTTGAGCAGCCGGAATGGCATGCTTGCCTTCTTTGACGGGAACGACTCCGATTATCGCAAGGTCCTTTCCCCGGACGGCGTCATTGCCGGTTACAAGGTGGTGGAAATCACGTTACGCGGCGCCAAGCTGGAGGCCGCTGGCAAGCCGGTGGAAAAAATGAAGGTGGGTGCGCAAATGCGACAGGAAGGCAAAGACGAATGGAAACTGGTTGGGTCAGACGAATTGCCGGCCGCCACGGCCGGGACCGAAGCTCCGGCGACGGACGAGACGCCCGCAGCCAGCCCGGCTTCAGGCTCCGCCAGTGAACCCAATGATGTCCTCAAGAAACTCATGCAACAAAGAGAACTGGAATTAAAATGAAAACCTTGATTCGACGAACCCTCGTAACACTCTGCGTTTCGGGACTGCTCATGTCGGCGACCGCGCAGACGGCCCCGGGCGGAACACCAGACGACAACAATGCCGCGGTCGCTCCCGCCCCGCCGCCACCGGAGACCATTGTCCCGCCGCCGGATGAAGGCGCGATGAACGAACCGTCGGCAACCAACCAGTCGTCCGCGCCAACAACGGACGTTAAATCCGCCACACCGGAAAAACCGGCGGCGGCGGCGGCCATTCCAACCGTGGTGCAGGATTCCACCCTCGCGCCAACCATCGGCACGAATTTTGACGAATTGCGTCTGAACTTTCGCAATGCGCCGCTGGAGATGGTCCTGAATTATCTCAGCGATGCCGCGGGGTTCATCATCGTGATGGACACCCAGGTCCGGGGCAATGTGAGCGTCATCAGCAGCCATCCCATGACCCGGAATGAAGCGGTGGACCTGCTCAATGCCGTCCTGAACAAAAACGGTTACGCCGCGCTCCGGGACGGACGGACACTGACGATTCTGGACAAGAACGACGCGAAGACGCGCAACATCCCGGTCAAGACCAGCAACGACCCGGACAGCATTCCGAACAACGCCGAGATCGTCACGCAGATCATCCCCATCCGGTTCGTGGAAGCCCGGCAATTGGTGACGGATTTGTCGTCGTTCGTTTCACCCCAGGCGACGATTGTGGCGAATGAAGCCGGCAATTCAATTGTGGTCACCGACACACAGTCGAACATCCGGCATCTCACCGAAATCATCCAGGCGATTGACAACAGCGCCGAGGGAGAAACGGAAATCCGGGTGTTCCATTTGACCCACGCCAGCCCGACCGACGTGGCCAGTGAATTGGGCCAGATTTTTCCGACGAGCGGCACCTCGGGCAGCCAGGTCCAGACGCCGTTCCGGTTCGGTGGCGGAGGTGGTGGTATGGGTGGCGGTGGCGGTCCGGGCGGGTTTTTTGGCCGGATGATGGCGGCGACCGCCGCCGGCAGCACCGGTGGCAGTCAAAACACCCGGATCCAAAAGCAAACCCAGGTCGTCGCCGTGGCGGACCCGCGTACTTCATCCGTCGTCGTGACCGCTTCCAAGGATTTGATGCAGGAAATCGCCGGGATGATGGAACAACTGGATGTGCCTTCGGACCGCGATCAGGGCGTTTATGTTTTCCAGATGAAAAACGGCGATCCGCAGCAGGCGTTGACGGTGCTGCAAAACATGTTCCAGAGCAGCAGCACTTCGCGCAGTGGCACGAGTTCGTCGTCGCAGAACAGCGCGCTCCAGCAACGGGCTGTGAACGGCACCACCACGATGGGCACGACCA
>Ga0187861_10005494_pt1 | contig 10151 bp, 9 predicted proteins | sample June2016WEW_10_1_3_FD_132986 | JGI IMG/M metagenome (GOLD analysis project Ga0187861, IMG submission 132986) | Peatland microbial communities from SPRUCE experiment site at the Marcell Experimental Forest, Minnesota, USA - June2016WEW_10_100 | ecosystem: Environmental > Terrestrial > Soil >...
CAGGGGCTGTTCAGTATAGTTAGCAATCCATCGCTGGTCAGCAAGGTGTACTTGCCCCGATATTTGTTAGTTCTCTCGAACAATCTCGCTAACCTGCTCGGTGCCGGGCTCGAGTTTCTCGTGTTGCTTCCACTGCTGGTGATTCTAGGGGTCAGTTTTAGTTTCACTGTTTTTTTGCTACCGGTCATCCTTACATTTGAGTTCATGCTCATCTTTGCTCTGTCCCTCTCGCTTTCGGCGCTTAATCTCAAATATCGAGATTTCTACCAACTTTGGGACATCGCGCTTCAGCTTGGGTTTTGGTTAACGCCAATAGTATACGACGTTAGCCTGATTCCGTCCAAATATCGGCCTCTGTATCTGCTCAATCCTGTTACTAGCCTGATGGATTCTGCCAGGTTGATTTTTCTTGCGGGTCAGCTTCCTTCATTATACGACGTCGCTGTTGTGCTAGTGAGCGTAGTGGTTTTCTTCGCGATTGGATTGGCCATTTTCAGATCTTTGGAGAGTCGGTTCGCAGAGGAATTGTAACGCTTGCCAATAATCACTGTCGAGGATGTCTGGAAGCGGTTCAGGATACCGCACGAGAAGCGGGCGACGGTTTTCGATCACGTCGCTGGCACCCTTACGTTCTTGAGCGGAAAACGTTACAGCTACGAGGAATTTTGGGCCCTTAAGCAAATCAGCTTCTTGGTTGAACAGGGGGAGTCGTTGGGAATAATTGGTCCGAACGGAAGCGGAAAAAGTACTCTCCTTAAAGTGATTGCGGGAATCATGAAACCTGACAAGGGCAGAGCTCACACCCAAGGGAAAATTGCCCCCGTGCTTGAACTGGGCATAGGTTTCAGTCCTGACCTAACAGTAAGAGAAAACCTGGTGATTTATGGGGTCGTTATGGGAATGTCGCGTTCTCAGCTGAAGAGAGATGCCGATTCAATTCTCGAATTTGCCGGGTTGAATAGGTTTCAAGATAGCAAGCTCAAGAATCTGTCTTCAGGTATGCAGGTGCGCTTGGCCTTCTCAATCGCAATTCAAACAGAAGCAAACATGTTCCTTGTAGACGAGGCATTGTCTGTGGGAGATATGGAGTTTCAACAGAAATGCTTGCAGAAATTCCGCGACTTCAAGAGAGAAGGGAGATCAATAGTGCTTGTATCGCACAGCATGGATCTCATCCGCAGCTATTGTGAGAAGACACTGTACCTAGCGAATGGGGAAATTCGATTCTTTGGGGCAAGCGTGGATGCAGCAAGCAAGTATGTCGACGACATGAAGGCTCCATTGGCAACGCGATGAATGTCCGCTTCACAAGTTCAGCTTTTGACTTAAGCTTCCAGGTCCGAATCAACGAGTTTGTCAAATGATGTAGAAACTGTCCTCACAACGATTCGCTGACGCGCATCTGACAGGGTGCCCTTGATTCCTTTTGCCCCGAAACTCGAACCAAATCCTCTTGCCGGAGGAGTCAAAATGAGCAATTGTTCGAATCCGCTCGTCTGAAACCATGAGAGCACTTCTTTCTCTGTTGGGTGATGCTGGTACTGGGGGGAATACCAATCGAAATTTCCCACACGGGAATTGCCGATAATCATGTAATTCCTCAATTTCTGCAAAGGTGGGTCAGAGGAATGCTCGGCGGCGACTTCGCTGATCTTCCAGAGAAGCGAATGGGGGAGGCGTGTCGTTATAGAGCGCAAGGCAGAGTTGATTGCTTCGCGTCCCACGTCTGCTCGATCGTAGACCCATATCGAGAACTCTCCCTTTTGACGAAGGGTGGCTGAAACAGAGGAGAACGCTGCCGATGGGTCGGGGGTGTGGTGTAGAACTCCAATCGAATAGATCGCATCGAATGTGTTCGTTGCGAAGGGTAGATTGTACAGGTCTCCCTGCACAAGATGCACGTTTGGAAGGTGGGCGGTGTTCAGGCTAGCGCTCTCAATAGCGTCACTCAGGTCGATTCCAACAACTTCCGCGCCGAATTTCGCCGCAAAGTACGCGTATCGGCCAAAGCCACAACCTGCATCGAGAACCAGTTTGCCCTTGAAAAAATTCTCAGTCCACAAGGTCTTTGCGAGAAATTCCGTCTTGTCTCCTTCGTCAATGCGCTTGAATTTTGTCCACTGAAATCCGAAGCTTCGTCTTGTTTTCTCAAGTTTCGAAGTAACGGTTCCGAGTTCCTTTGAGACGGACGCTGAGCTAGATGCCGAAGGTAGGATTCGTGGTATGCCATTGACTATTGGATAACTTCTTCCGCAATCCGATAGGAGGGTTCCTTCTTCTATTTCTTCGCCACGAACAATCTCTTGTGAGAGATTGAAAGTTCGGTGGCAGAACGGACACACCAGTATCTCAAGTAAGCGTTGCTTCAATATTATCGCGGCTCAACCGTTGCAGGCTGACCTAATCGATTCCAAGGTCAGCATTCCGATCCTATTCCAGTTGAAGTTCTTGGCCACCCATCGCCTGCCATTCTTCCCAAGCTGCTTCGCAAGCTTTCTGTCCGAGAGTATTGTTCTTAGAATTGACACCCATTTGTGTACATCACCGTTTGGGACGGTATAGCCTGTCTTCCCTTCCAAGATTATCTCCGGGACTCCCCCCACTCTGCTGGCGACTACTGGGCGTTCCATGAGAGCGGCTTCGAGAACTGTCGTTGGACACATATCAAGACCGGAGGCTAAGACGTAGACGTCGGCCTCTGAGAGCAGCCGTCTGAGCCCAGATGGGTAATCCACTTGCCCCAACATGTGAACGTTAGGTAGATTTGCGAACGTTTCCCGTACCAGGGATTCGTATGTTTGGCTGATCGGTTGCCCACCTGAGATATAGAAGTTAACCTCTGGCATCTCTTTGACAACTCTTACAAATCCCAACAGTCCCCTCACCTTCGGCAATATCGTGTGATTCTGGATGATGCAGACGTTCGGATGTTTCAATTCAACGCCGGGCTCTTCGTAGAAGGTGTCAGGGTCTACTCCCTGAGGGATTACAATTGTCCGTTTTGAGGGGAAGTGCTCTAGAACAATATCGTTCAGTGCCCTACAGATGGGCGTTACAACCTCAGCCAAGGCAAGTGCCATGTAGGTGAAGTAGTACCGGTGCAATGCGAAAACTCTGTCAAGGTTGGTCGCTGTTGCAATCCAGCCATCGTACTCTGACCACCAGTCCCCGCGAAGGTGAGCGACTACGGGAACATTTTTTCTCGATAGAACTTTGTGAATCTTGGCGTACCAGACGGGGTAGTGCGGGTAATCCGTGTAGACAGCGTCTGGTTTTATCTCGCCAAGCTGTCTTAGGAGCTGTCGGGATGGGAGAAGCCAGCCCTTTGAGCTGAAGCAAGCTCCGACATCCAACAGAAAGGATTCGACGCCTGACGGAAAAGTCCTAATCATTTGCTCGAAGAAGTTCTTTTTGAATGAATTAACTACGAAGGCAACTCTCAACATGTCACCACCCAAGAGTCGCAAATATCACTTCGTATGAATGTTTTTTATGAGCCTCATAGTTTTGCGCCGCACAAGATTAATGCCGTTTGACGTAAGCGAACTCGTGATAGTGAATATGTATTTCACATAGATCATGGAATATTTCACATGTCTCATGAACGTGCTTCCCATCACTAGGACAGAAATAGGGGTGTAGGTGATTAGCATCACAAATGGTCCTGCGAGAAGCAGAATACGTGAGGGGCGATTCATCTAGTGTCGCTGGCTCCATGCTTTAGCAGCGTCTTAAACTATCGTACAAGGTAGGTGGACATGAAGGTTGCGGCGGAAAAGACAATGCGATGGCTTCAATCCTCGCTGTGTAGTCTGATAGCCAACTTGGCCGCTTCCAACATTCGTAAGCCCGTCTTGGTAAGGGTGAAATTCTCAAGCACCCACTTCTTACCATTCCTTCCCAGTTTGCGAGCCAACGTCTTGTCAACCAGTATAGACCGTATCGTTCGAATCCAGGTGTCCGTAGCACCGTTGGGTATCGTGTAGCCCGTGTATCCTTCCTTGACTATTTCGGGTACGCCACCTACCCTACTCGCAACTACTGGCTTTTGCATGAGGGAGGCTTCGAGCACGCTTGTCGGGCACATGTCCAACCCAGATGCGAGCAGGTACAAGTCAGCTTCGGTAAGTAGTTGCCTTACCCCGCGAGGGTGATCCACAGGCTCCAGCATGTGGACGTTTGCGAAGGTGGCGAAAGTTCTACGCACCAAAGCCGCATAGGGTTGTTTACTCCGTTGCCCTGCTGTGATGTAGAAGTGAACATCAGGCATTCTCTTGACTACACTTGCAAATTGCAGGAGGCCCCTGACTTTCGGCCAAATAATGTGATTTTGAATCAAACATACACTAGGATGCCTCAGGGAAACGCCAGGCTCTTCGAAGAAAATATCGGGATCGACGCCCCCGTACACCTCCACTGTGGGCTTGAATGGAAAATGCAGTGAAACAACTTGCGTCAATGCGCGACAAACCGGAGTTATGACATCTGCCAACGCGAGTCCGGTGTAACTGAAATAATATCGATGTACTGCGAACAACCGTTCAAAGGCCCTTGCTGTCGTCAACCAGCTCTCAAATTCATTCCACCAGTCCCCATGTAGCTGGGCAACTCGTGCCACCTTCCGTTTCCGAAGCATTTGATAGAGCCAGGCATACCACATTGGGTAATGCGGATAATCAGTATAGACAACTTCAGGGCCAAAGTCCATCAGCTTTCTCAAGAACGTTCTTGAAGGAAGTGACCATCCTTTTGCGCTGAAACAATCGCGCGCATCGAAAACCGCATATTCGACTGATCTAGGGAGCGTCCTCGCAATTTTCTCAAAGGAGGTCTTCTTGAATGTGTTTACGATGAACGCAATTCTCATTTCCTCACTTTCTTACCCGGGGGCCCCTTCTTGCTAAAGGCCTGCGTGACGGACGGCGTTTCCATGCAGTATGTTGGACGCGCATAAGGCCTTCCCAAGCGTATCTGAAAGGCAGTGATAAATAGTACCGCAGAATGTGAACGCGGTACTGTAGAATGTGAACGCGGTATTTGATATGCTCCACTCCCCTCAACAAGGAAATAACTAGCGCGACGGGAGCGTACGTGACGAAAAATATGACGGGCACAATCGATAGAATGGTTCGAGACGGGATCCTCATTCCGACCAGGTCTTCCAGGAGCGTTCTTGTTGGTGGTTTCTTATAATGTTCGTATACGAACGATTTCTGGTTGTGTTTGAAAAGATTGTATGCGCAGCGGATAGGTCAATCTTGGAAGCAAAATGAGCGAGTGCCATTATCATGCCAAGTTACGAAACGAAAGTCGCGCTCTTGCTGCCAGCGGAGAACTTGGGCATTGAGATGCCATCGACCAACCTTGGCAACAGGATGATCTGTGAAGCGACGAGACGAATAATCGAACGCCTGCCTGTTCACTTCAAACCGGAGGAATTTACGTTTCTAAGGAAGCCTAACGGAGAAGAGTTAGATCGAATTAATGCATGTGACCGGGCCATCTTTGTTGGGACAAATATCTTCCAGCCCCAAGCCGTCGGGTGGAGATGGCGTGCGCAAGATCTTGGACAAATCAAGATTCCTTACTCGTTGTACGGAGTGGGCTATAGCGGGCCATTGGGGCGTGTTCCTCTGCGCATATGCCGAGAGACCAGAGACCTAGTTGAATGGTCTCGAGGGGGGAGCTCTATCGGGGTACGCGACCCTCAGACAGTTCGATGGTTAAAGCTCTTTGGAGTGAATTCGGAACTCGTCGGATGCCCTGTGCTCGCATACCCGGATACGTTCACTGATATTTCGATTGGCAAAAATACACCAGTTTTGGCCATCAGGGAGATTCTTCTTCACAATCCAGGCGAAGGGCCAAAACAAGCTCAACAGGATCTTATCGATTGGTTCTTCGAAAAATATCCGGACGGCCGGAGTGTGGTGCAATCACCGGAAGACCTCAAGCTTGTGCATGACAGACCTATCGTTGCAACCTTTGAAGAAATTATTAGAGAATTATCGAGAGCACGGTTCGTTGTTTCGACGCGACTTCATGCGGGAATGTTAGCCCTGGCCTTTGGTCGCCCAGTAGTCTTCCTTGCCCATGATACACGGGTTGCATCTTTCTGCGAGATGATTGGGGTGAAAGCCTATCCCTTAACCTCCGAAGGGCTGAGAAAGGCGTTGAAGGCAGCCCAAAAGATCGACCGGGGAGATTTGTCGGAACTCAAGCCTGCCGTCGAACGAGTACGCCTCCTAGTGCGACGACTGCATGAGTTCCTAAACGAGGAAATAACAGGGTCTAGGGAAAACATGATGCGACATCCCTCCAGGGCACTTACAGCTCTGCGGCGAGCAAGAGCTCGACTGCTGGAATGGGGACCCGAATCATGACTTGGCCGGGATGAAATGGTTGCGCAAAATCAAACTCCTGATACTGGTACCCACTATGGAGTTGGGAGGCATGGAACTTTGCACATCCTTCTTGCTGAGCCATCTTAATCGAGAACTTTTCGAAATTGAACTGGTCATGGTCTTCGATCGCCAGAGTTACTTCGAGATTCCTTCCCACGTACGAGTTCATGTCTTGGAGAAAGCAGGTCTCACGAATGACACTGAGCTAACCGTGCAACCATCGATTGCGGTATCGGAAAAGAATCGGGATAGCCTGATCTGGCTGGAAACTACTGCTTTGAATCTGGCCGCTCTAGTTCGGACCCTGCAACCGGACTTAATCTTGGCCCAGCACGTCCTTGCTAGCGCGGTTTCCTTGTTGGCTAAGAGACACATCCGTTCGACCATAAAGATAATCGCGAGTGTTCACAACTTCAGCTCCAGATTTCTGGAAATTGTCCCATACGGAGAGCTTTATGCACTCTTACTTCGGCGACATTTGAGAGAGGCCGATGCTGTTGTCGCGATCGGGCAGGGCATTGCAAATGACTTGATTATGAACTTCGATGTGGACAGGACCCAAGTCAGAGTTATCTACAATCCGTTTGATTATGAACGAGTGAGAAAACTGTCTACAGAGAGCTTACTGGAAAACAGGTTTTTCCTGGATGGTGTTCCAAACATACTTTTCGTTGGTGGGTTAAGACCTGAAAAGGGGTTAGAGTACTTGCTTCAAGCGATCGCTCTGTCACGCAGACTGCAGAGACTTCGATGTGTGATCATTGGAGAAGGAGAACGTCGAACTGAGCTTGAGGAGTTGGCGAAACAGTTAGGTATTTCCTCAGACACCTTTTTCTTGGGCAGACGACCTAACGCATTCAAATATATGCGCGCGGCATCATGCTTCGTCTTGCCTTCACTTGTTGAAGGCTACCCCTACGTCGTTCTCGAAGCCATGGCTTGTGGTTGCCCCGTAATTGCAAGTGAATCAGGTCCTGATGTTCAAGAGCTACTCGGTTATGGACAAAGAGGCCTTCTCGTACCCGCGAGGGATCCAGAGGCTATCTCTGATGCGATTCAGAGGATTGTCTCGGACACAAATCTACGCGAGAACATGATTGAAGCCGGAAAAAGTCACATCGAGAAATTCACGCCCATTTCAGCAGTTGCCCAATACGAAGCGCTGATGAAAGCAGTTGTCCGTTCGGGGTTAGTTCGGCGCTCATTGGATGTCCTGTCATGGCTTACCCGGAGACATCTACCCGGATTTCGCAGGGCCAAAGCAGACCGCTCTTAGCTGTCATGGAGATTCTCCACCATAATCCAGGCGAGCAAGCAAAACTGGCTCAGTGCAACCTCGTGGACTGGTTCTTCAAAGAGTTTTCCGATGGGGCCGGGGTAACGCAGTCTCCGAAAGACTTGGGGCTGGTCACCGACAAACCAATCATAACAGAGTTCCAACAGATCGTCGCCGAACTATCGAGGGCACGCTTGGTCGTTTCAACACGCCTTCACGCTGGAATGCTGGCGCTTGCGTTTGGTCGCCCAGTGGTCTTCATTGCACATGATACACGAGTTGCATCATTCTGTGAAATGATCGGAGTGAAACCATATAGATTGAGCTTTGATGGACTTGCAGAGCCCATTCAAGCTACTAGAAGGATAGTGTCTGGGGATTTATCTGGATTCGAAGCAGCCAATGAGAGGTTGCCGATCCTGATGCGCCGGCTCCAAGAGTGGTTGGAGGAAGTCCTTGCAGGTACTCGAGCAAGCGGAATGCGACACCCGAATAGAGCGTTTACATTCTTACTTAAAGCGAAAACTAGACTGGTGCAACGTATACTGTGGTGATTCGTCCCAGTTCGTTCTTGCGTCAAATTTGGGTTGAAAAAGGGATTGTTGCATCAAAATTCAGGGTTGCAGGGGGACATGCTGTCTTTGCACATCGTAGTGCAAAAGAGCCCTTCAGATCGAAGCGCAGTTACCTCGAATATCCAGTCTCCCCCTCAACGTCATCCAGACCATCACTTACCCCCACAGAAAGAGGAAGTAGTCTAGAAGAACGAATCTATTGGAGATTCGAAACTGTGCACATTACGTAATCTGGTTTTTTCTCTGCAGATTTCTTTGTTTGCATTGCAACTCCCAGCGGTCGATACGACCCACTTGTATTTTAGCCTTTGCAATTGAAACACGATTGGTATGCGTCAAATCATGGCGTCCTGCTGGAACAGTCATCCTTTTGTCCATTTACGGAAAAACAAATGAGCACCATTGATACCGTCTCCGGCAAGCTTTGAGGTGTCGTCCCTTGCAGCGAGCAGATCTGTCCATCGTAGGCATAGGTATCCGAGGCGTATCTGAAATCACCCCTGAGACCGAGCGGATTCTCCGCCGTAGCACCGAAATCTTCTACATGGATCCCCGTCCCATCGTTTCAAGATACTTCAACAAGGTCAATCGCAACTCTCACAACCTGCTCAAACGCTACAAAGAAAATCGCAAAGCATACGACGTATACGAAGAGTTGTCTTCGCTCGTAATTAACAGTGCATTGAAGAAGCCGGGCGCCTGCTACGCAACGTATGGTAATCCAATGATCTACGACACAATTACCCAGCTGATTCTTCAGAAAGCAATTTCCAGACGGCTCAAAGTGGAGATCGTTCCAGCCGTTTCAGCTTTGGACAGCGTCCTAGTCGATTTGCGACTTCCTATCTTAGACGAAGGGTTGCAGATCTTTGAAGCTAATAGGTTGGTTCTGCACAGACAAAGAATCGAGTCATCGGTTCCTTGCTTGATTTTCGGTGTGGGATCATTTGGTACCGTCATCATAACAATTGGACGACGAAGTACTGAGAAGAGATACCTCCTTCTCGAAAAGCATTTGCGACAATTCTATCCAAGCACCCACCCGATCCATCTCGTCGAGTCGTCTTTACACCCCCACATGCGAAATCGAATAACAAAAACAATGATGAACCGACTAGGAAAAATGTACAAGCGAATAAATTACAACACTACGCTCTACATACCCCCGGTGCCGAAGGCCAAGTACATTGATAGGGATTTTGATTCCAAGATTCATTCAACGCGCTGGACTAGCAAAATTGTCGGTGACTCTGGGACAGGGCGTTGATACCCAAACAGGTCTGAGGACTTAGGCTTCTTGATATTGATTCGAGAGAACAGATGTGCCAGAGCTCTTGGAGCGTGGGTTTCATAGTTGACAATTGTTGTCTCTAACATTCGCGTGATTCAGGATTCTGACAGTTCGCAGTTGCAAGCTCGGATCCAAAGCGACAAGCTTGCCAGTCCATTTCTGTTATGGTACCGCTTCCCCTCAGGTTTTGAGAAATACCTGAACATTCAGAACGGAAATCCCTTTCTGGCCGCGCTCTTAGTGATTGCCATGCAAACGGGGGAGACGTTAGAGGTTGCTGCCTCAGTTTCTCCCCAGCTCTTGAACGCAACTGAGAAAATTCAGGAATTGCTTCTAAGTTGGTATGGAGGTTTGTCTAGAGTCAAAGTCGTAGCTCCCGAAACAGATCGACATGAGCAAACGCGAGAGCAAACAGGAACAGGTCTATTCTTCTCCATGGGCGTGGACTCGTTCTACACTCTTCTCAAGAATATTGAGCAGGATCCAGATCGAGCCATAACCCACCTGATCTTTATCCGCGGATTCGATATCTATCTTGAAAAATGGAATAATCAGCTTTACCCATCGGTCCTGAGAAGTGCTACCCGAGTGGCTGAACACTTTCG
>Ga0187861_10005502_pt1 | contig 10140 bp, 7 predicted proteins | sample June2016WEW_10_1_3_FD_132986 | JGI IMG/M metagenome (GOLD analysis project Ga0187861, IMG submission 132986) | Peatland microbial communities from SPRUCE experiment site at the Marcell Experimental Forest, Minnesota, USA - June2016WEW_10_100 | ecosystem: Environmental > Terrestrial > Soil >...
AGGAGATCGCCGAGACCGGCGTGATGCTCCACGCCGACGTATCGGCCGATCTGCTAGTAACCCTCTTTTCGCCGCGGACGCCGCTCCACGACGGCGCGGTCGTCATCCGAGGCGACCGGATACTGGCGGCCGGAGCGCTGCTGCCGTCGGCCGAGACCACCATCCCGCTGGAGCGATTCGGGACCCGGCACAAGGCCGCCCTGGGCATGACCGAACAGACCGACGCCATCGTCGTGGTCGTGTCCGAGGAGAGCGGCCAGATCAGCCTGGTCGAGCGAGCTCGCATCGTCCGCAACCTCGACGAGCCCAAGCTCGCCCGGGCCCTCTCCGCGCTGCTGCGGCCACAGGCCGCAGGCGGGTTGTTCCGCACCAGGCCGATTACGCCGCCCCGACGCGGCGGCCCGTCGCTGCGCGATTTCGCCCGGCGGGCCCGGCTCGGCGGGTTGGGCCGCCGATCAGGCGGCTCCCAGAAGGGCCCGGACGGACCTCGCGCGTCGATCCCAACGGACGGCACCGACGGCCAGGAGAAGGCGTCGTGAGAGTCCTGCGCTTCATCCTCCGCAACCTGCCGCTCAAGATCGGCGCCGTCCTGCTGGCCGTCATCCTGTACGTGGCGATGGTGGCCCTGCAGTCCACGCAACAGTGGCCCGGCACCATCGCCATCGAAATGGTGAACCAGCCGGTCGATGCGTCCCTGGTCGATCCCCAATCGATCCCGCCGGTGAGCGACATCCGGTACATCGCCCCGCCCGACGTGCCGGTCTCGCAGTCTTCCTTTCGAGCCACCGCCGACCTGGCCAACATCATGCCCAGCGAGACGAGCTCGACCCTGGTGAAGGTCCAGCTAGCTGCCGATGATCCGAGGATCCAGATCATCGACTACCGGCCGCAGCAGGTTTCCGTGAATCTCCAGCCGATAGTCCACAAACAGGTAGGCGTGGTAGTCGACTACATCGCGGTGCCGTCCGGCCTCCAGCCCGGGACCCCCGTCTTGAGCGCCTCCACCGTCGACGTCTCGGGGGCATCTTCCATCGTTCGCAGCGTCGCGTACGCTCAGGCCGGCGTCCGGGTCGATGCCTCCGGCCTCGACGTGAACACGGACGTAGATCTGGTGGCCCGCGATGCCTCCGGCGCCCAGGTCAACTACGTCACCTTGAACCCACGCACCGTTCACGTCCAGGCGCTGGTCGGAAGCCAGGTCCGTTCCGAGACCGTGCCCGTCAACCCGGTCATAGGCGGCTCTCCGGCGGCTGGCTACTACATCACATCGATCGACATCAATCCATCGACGGCAGTCGTCAGCGGCCAGGCCGACGCCCTCGCCGCCCTGAGCGGCAAGGCAAACACCAGCGCGATATCGATAGCCGGCGCAACGGGCGACGTGTCGGCGACCGTGAACCTGGATCTGCCGAACGGCGTAACCTCGAGCGCCGGGTCGATCGTTGTGGTGATCCACCTCCAGTCACCGGCCTCGACCCGGAGCGTAAGCGTTGGGGTCGTACCCGTCGGCGCCCGCACCGATCGCACCTATACTCTCTCCATCCCGAGCGTGATCGTGACTCTGGGCGGAGCCACGGCCGCTCTGAACGCCTTCGACACGTCGACCCTCGTTGCCAACGTATCGGTGGGCAGTCTCGACGTCGGCACCCACTCCGTGACAGTGTCGATCGTCGTCCCGCCGGGGATCAAGGTCGTTGCAATCAGTCCCGTCCAGATCACGGTGACAGTCGTTGCGCCGCCGTCGCCGTCGCCTTCGCCGTCGCCAGTCCCTTAGGAGCGCCTCTTGCCCCGTCTCTTCGGCACGGATGGGATCCGTGGCACCGCCAACGTGGATCTGAAGCCAAATACCGCGTACGCTCTGGGCAGGGCCACCGCCCATCGCCTGGCAGGCCCCGGCAGACCCATCGTCGTCGGCCAGGACACGCGCCGCTCGGGCGACATGTTCGCCGCCGCCATCGTGGCCGGGGCCACGAGCATGGGCGTGGACGTGCACCTGGTGGGTGTCGTGCCGACGCCGGCCCTGGCCTACATCACCGGAGCGGGTCATTTCGCGGCTGGGATCATGGTCTCGGCCTCGCATAACCCGGCCGACGACAACGGCCTCAAGGTCCTCGACGAGCACGGTTTGAAGCTCGACGAGGGTGTCGAGGACGAACTCGAGCAGCTGATATGGACCGCCGACGAGCTGCCCGGCGCGCCCGCCGACGCCCTCGGTCTCGCCATCCAGGACCGCGACCTCTTCGACCTCTACGTGGACCACCGGCTCAAGCTGGCCTCGACCATCTCAACGCGACTGCGCCTGGTGGTGGACTGTGCCAACGGCTCCGGCGGGATGGCCGCGGCCAGGATCCTCGAGGCTACCGGGGCCCATGTCGAGGTCCTCTTCAACGACCCGAACGGCAACAACATCAACGACGGCTGCGGAGCCACGGCCCCGGGGGCACTCGCATGCGAGGTTCTGACCCGCGGTGCCGACGTCGGTTTCGCCCTCGACGGCGATGCCGATCGCCTGATCGCCGTGGACGCCGCCGGCAACGTCGTGGACGGCGATGCCGTGCTCGGCGTGCTCGCCCTGGATCGATTGGCCAGGCACCGCCTCCCGAACGGCGCCCTGGTAGTCTCGATCCTCTCCAACGGTGGGCTGCAGAAGACCGTCGAAGGTGCCGGCGGGCAGGTCATCCGGACGCCCGTCGGTGACAAGTACATCTTCGAAGGCATGCTGGTGAACGGGGCCGGACTCGGCGGCGAGAAGAGTGGCCACGTGATCATCCTCGAGCACGCGACCAGCGGCGACGGCATCGTCACGGCCCTGGAGATCCTGGCCGTCATGAGCCGAACCGGCCGCAGCATCGCCGATCTGGCAACCCAGGTGCCGATGCTGCCCCAGCAGCAACGGGCCACTCCGGCTCGCCACAAGGACCAGTGGGAAGGCGATCCGGTCATTCGCAAGGCGATCACGAGGGCCGAGTCGCGTCTCGGTCCCGAGGGCCGGGTCCTCGTCCGCCCGTCGGGCACGGAACCCTCCATTCGGGTCATGGTGGAAGGCCGCGAGGCAGACCTGGTGGCGCAGCTGGCCGACGAGTTGGCTGCCCTCGCCGGGGAGCGGCTAAACTAGCCACCTTCGCCGGAGGCATGGTCGTCGAGACCGGGAGTAGAGCTTATGTGCGGAATCGTCGGCTACACCGGGCCTCGCGACGCCGGGCCAGTCCTGCTGGACGGACTGCGCCGCCTTGAGTACCGGGGCTACGACTCCGCCGGGATTGCCCTGGTCACTGAGAACGGCGATCTCTTCGTCGAGAAGCGAGCCGGCAAGGTAGCCGTCCTGACGGATGCGCTCGGCGGCGGTCCGCCGAGCGCCGGAGTCGGCCTGGGCCACACTCGCTGGGCCACGCACGGCCGCCCGAGCGATCTCAACGCCCACCCCCACAGCGACTGCAGCGGCCGGATCACGGTCGTCCACAACGGCATCGTCGAGAACTTCCGGCAGCTGCGCGACGAGCTGGTCGCACGCGGCCACACGCTCCAGTCCGAGACGGACACGGAAGTCGTCGCCCACCTCGTGGAGGACGCCTACGAGGGCGACCTGGCGGCGGCGGTTCGAGCCGCCCTGGGCCGGCTCGAAGGCGCCTATGCCCTCGTCGTGATGCATCGCGACGAGCCCGACAGGCTCGTCGGCGCGCGCCTCAACGCCCCTCTCATCGTAGGCGTAGGCGAAGGCGAGAGCTTCCTCGCATCCGACGCGGCGGCCATCGTGGCCTACACCAAGAACGTCATCTTCCTGTCCGACGGCGACGTGGCGGACATCAGACCCGGCTCGGCCACGATCACGGACCGATCCGGCGCCGTGCTGGACCGCCCGATCGACGTCATCCCGTGGTCGGCCGAGGCGGCGGAGAAGGGCGGCTACGCCCACTTCATGCTCAAGGAGATCCACGAGCAGCCCGCCGCGCTCACTGCCGCGATGACCGGCCGGCTCCGCGGCGAGTCGGTCTGCCTCGAGGAGCTGGACCCGATCGCCAACCGCCTGGGCGAGATAGACCGCGTCGAGATGATCGCCTGCGGCACGGCCTACTACGCCTCGCTCGTCGGCGCGGCGCTCTTCCAGGAGTGGCTCGGAGTGCCCGCCCGCGCGACGGTCGCCTCCGAGTTCCGCTACAGCCCGCCGCCGCTCGACTCTCGGACCCTGGTCGTGGCCGTGACCCAGTCGGGCGAGACCGCCGACACTATCGCGGCCGCTCGCCTTGCCGGCGACCGCGGGGCCGTCGTCGTTGCCGTCACCAACACGGTTGGCTCGGCGATCACGCGCGAGTCCCACGCCTCCGTCTTCCTGCAGGCCGGGCCCGAGGTGGCCGTCGCAGCGACGAAGACTTTCGTGACCCAGGTCGCAACCGTGGTGATGCTGGCCGCCGACGTGGCCCGCCGGCTGGGCCGCCTGCCGGCCGCGAAGGAACGCGAGCTGGTGGAGGCTCTGCGCCGGCTTCCCGCCCAGGCCCAGCGAGCGATCGAGATGGCGGCCTCCACCGAGGAGATGGCGGAGCGGTACGCCGCCGCGGCCGGCTTCATGTACATCGGCCGGGCCTTCGGCTATCCGGTCGCCCTGGAGGGCGCGCTCAAGATCAAGGAGATCAGCTATCTCCACGCCGAGGGCTACGCCGCCGGCGAGCTGAAGCACGGCCCGATCTCGCTGCTGGACCCGGAGGTGCCGCTCGTCGCCGTGGCGACCCGCTCGGCCGTCTACGAGAAGCTGATCAGCAACCTCATGGAGGGCAAGGCCCGCGACGCCCGCGTCCTGGCCATCGCCACCGAGGGCGACGCCCAGATCGAGCGGCTGGCCACGGACGTGTGCTGGGTTCCGGACACTCTGGAGCCGCTGAGCACCATCCTCGCGGTGATCCCGCTGCAGCTCTTCGCATATCACGTCGCGGTCAGGCGCGGCCGGGACGTGGACCAGCCGCGCAACCTGGCCAAGTCGGTGACGGTGGAGTAGATGGCCGGCCCGCCGCAGCGATCGAACTCGGGGGACGAGCGCGAGGCGGGCGCCGGGGCCGGGCCGGCGGTGCCACCTCCGCCGCCGGAGACCACCGAGCTCGGGATCGACATCATCCGCGTCTCGCGCATCCGAGACTCTCTGGCCCGCTTCGGCGATCGCTTCACCAACCGCGTCCTGACGCCGGCCGAGAGCCGGTACGTTCGCGGCCGCGCGGAGACGATGGCCGGACGGTGGGCGGCGAAGGAGGCCGTCTCGAAGGTCCTCGGTCTGGGAGTCAGGGGCATCGGCTGGCGCGACATCGAGATCGAGCGCCTGCCCACCGGCCAGCCGGCGGTGAAGCTGCACGATCGGGCCGCCAGGCGGGCGGAGCAGCTGGGGATGGCGCGGGTCGCCATCTCGCTCAGCCACGAGTCCGAGTTCGCGGTCGCGATCGCCTACGGCGTCAGGACCGCCGGCGGCCGCTTCCTCTACCCTCCCGACATCGAGGAGCGGCTGAGCGAGCGCGAGGCCGCGCTGATGCGGCGTTTCGAGCGGCTGCGGGGGCTTGCCAGGGACGTCGCCGTCGGCGAAGCTGAACTGGCGGCCGGCGCGGCACCACGGAGCGCCGATCCGGCCGGAGTCGAGGAGGGGACCGATGCCTAGCCGAGCCGTTCCGGAGCCGGTCCTTCTGGACGACGCCATCGCGGCGACTCTCCTGCCGCCGCGGCCCGTGCGCGGCCACAAGGGCACCTTCGGCAAGCTGCTGGTCCTGGCCGGGTCGGTCGACTATGCCGGCGCGGCTCTGCTCGTCTGCACCGCGGCCGGTCGGGCCGGAGCCGGCCTCGTCACGCTGGCCACGCCCGAGTCGCTCCAGCCTCTCTTCGCCGCGAAGGTCGTCGAGGCGACGACGCTCTCGCTGCCCGAGGACGACGTAGAGGAAGTGGACCCGGAAGAGGCCCTCGCCCGCATCCTGGACCACGACCACGACGCTCTCGTCGTCGGCCCGGGGCTCCGGCCCAGCCTGTCGATGACCGAGCTGATCCGAGGCCTCCTTGCTCCGGACGAGGACGGCCAGCCGGTGCCGGCCGTCCTGGACGCGGAGGCGCTCCGATCGCTGGCGACCGTCGATGGGTGGGCCGCCGATGTGGCCGCCAAGTGCGTCCTGACGCCCCATGTCGGCGAGTTCCTGAGGTTGCGGGCCGCCGACGGCGCCGACACGCACAAGCAGGGCGATCTCGTCTTCGACGACGGGCGCCGCCTGGCTGCGGCACGCGAGGCGGCTCGGGAATGGGGCCAGGTCGTCGTTCTCAAGGGGGCGCGGACGGTGATCGCAGACAAGGACGGCCGAACGGCCGTCTCTCCGTTCGAGAACCCGGCCCTTGCGAGCGGCGGAACCGGCGACGTGCTGGCCGGCACGATCGGCGCCCTGCTGGCCCAGGGCCTCGACACCTTCGAAGCCGCCCAGCTCGGCGTCTACCTTCACGCCATGGCCGGGGAGGCGGTCCGGGCCCGCATCGGCGATGCCGGCTTGCTCGCCTCGGACCTCACGGCCGAGCTGCCCCTCGCCCGCAAGAAGCTGGCCGCACTCCCCGGCGCCGGATCCGCCGCCCGGACGGCGGCCGGCGTGGCTCCGGCGCGGGCGCGGCGCTGACCTGATGACCTCTATTGCCCGAGAGACCGGGTTGCGAGTTACCGCGACCCGCCTTCCGCTGGTCGAGGCCGGCCCGGGCGGCATGCTTCCGCCGCTGCCGAAGACGGCCTGGCTGGAGATAGACCTCGACGCCGTCGTCTCGAACGTGCGGCTGCTTCGGAGCACGTTGCCGCCGAACGTGGAGGTCGAGCCGGTGGTGAAGGCCGACGCCTACGGCCACGGCGCCGTCGCAGTAGCCCGTGCCCTGATCGCCGACGGCTCGCTCAGCCTCAGCGTGGCCACCTTTGACGAAGCCCTCGAGTTGCGCCAGGCCGGCGTCGAGGTCCCGATCCTGATCCTCTTCCCGATCCCGGCCGAGCTCGCGCCGGACGCGCTGCGAAATCGCCTTTCGATCACCGCCGGCGATCGCGATCTCCTGGGCCGAACGCTTGCGGCGCTCGAGGCGGCGCCCGCGGGCGACGGCCGCGAACGTCTCCCGGTCCACCTCGAAGTCGAGACCGGCCTCGGCCGTGGCGGCGTCCAGCCCGAGGAGGTCGCCGCGGTCGCGGCAGCAATCGAGGCCTGCCCGCGAGCCCGTCTGGCCGGCCTCTGGTCTCACCTGCAATCCGGCGGCGAGGCCGGGATCACCGCCCGCCAGGAGGCGCGCTTCGGCGTCGCGGCCGGGCTTCTGGAAGCCGCCGGCGTGACGTTGCCGATGCGCCATTTCGCGGCCAGCGGGGCGCTGTTGGCGGCGACCGCGGGTTCCTACCACCGGGTTCGAGCGGGCATCGCCATCTACGGCATGGCCCCGGACGGACTGATCGCGGCCCGCGAGAACGAGGCCGTGGTTGCCGCCCTGCGCCCGGCCATGGCGTTGAGGGCGCGCCCGGTCCGGGTCGCCTGGCTGGAAGCCGGAACCGGCGTCAGCTACGGCCCCAGCTTCGTCACGCAGCGCCGGAGCTGCATCGCCACCTTACCCCTCGGCTACGCCGACGGATACCCGCGCGGCCTGTCCAACACGGCCCAGGTCCTCGTCCGCGGCCTCCGGGCCCCGCAGGTGGGCACCGTCGCGATGGACGCCATCATGGTCGACGTGACGGACATCGCAGGACCGCCCGTGACTATCGACGATGAGTTCACGCTTCTCGGGGAGCAGGGTGGAGACCGCATAAGCGCGCCGGAGGTGGCGCGGTGGGGCAACACGATCTCGCACGAGGTCGTCGCCGCAATGTCCGGAAGGCTACCCCGGGTGTACTATGCGGCAGCCGAGGCAGTCGGAATGCGGGCAGTGGCGTGCGACGTTAGTCGTGGCCCGGGGAGCCGGCATGATCGACGACCGTAGGCATCCAGGGAAGAGCCGGGCCCGTTCGGCTGCGACTGACCGGTCAACCGGTAACGACAACGGAGAGCATCGGACTTGATGGAGATGCAGGGCCGCTCGGAAGAGCAGCGCGACGACCTCGTGGAGCAGGTTGCCCGCGAGATCCAGTTGCGCGGCTTGACCGCTCCCGCCGTCCTGTTCTTGCAGGCCAGCCGCCCGTATCGTCCCCTGGGCAGCAGCGCCATGGTCTTCTTCGACCCCACGCTTCGGCGCGTCTTCGGCGGCGAGCTGCCTCTTGCCACGGAGATTCTCGCCGACGACCTCGGCATCGAGCAGCTGATCGAGCGCCTGCAGGATCCGGACGAGGAGACCTCCTGGGACGCTTGAGGAGCGGCACGACCCTGAGGGCGGCGTGCGGGGAAGGGAGCCGGGTAGGCATAGCCGGGTGAGCAGCCAGCCTCGAGCCTTCTTGGCCCTCGACCGCGGCTCGTCGACCACGTCCGGAGCCGTTCTGGGGCACGTGGGCGGTCGCTGGCGCCTCATTGCCCACGCGGCGGCGCCCTCGCATGTCGACGCCGATGCAATCCTGGGAGGCCTTCTGGCTCGGATCGGGCTGACCGACCCCGAGATGCTCCTGGAGATGGGGGCCGAGGGCGCCGACGTCTCGACCCTCGTCGCCACGTGGCCGAGGCTGGTGGCGCGGACCACGCCCGAACGGCGGCTCGCCGTCCTCGCCGGCTCACGCCGGCAGCGCCGGCGGCTCGAGGCAGCCGCGCTGCGGGCCGGCTGGCTCGTCGCGGGCGGTAGCGCCGACGAAGACGATCCCGTCGCGCTGAGCCGCCTGGCCCTATCGCCAGACACGGCCGCCGTCCTCCTGGGTGCGGACCGCTCGCCCTCGGGCGACGAGAAACGCCACCTGCCGGAGCTGGCGGCCCTCGTGGCAGCCGTCACCAGGTCCCGCCCGGAGCTGGCGGTGGTGCTCGCGGGCGGCGCGGCGGCTCACGAATCCGCCTTCACGATCCTCGACCACGCGCCCTCGGGCTACCCGCCGGCAGCCACGCGACCGGTCCCGGCTTCCGATCTTGCCAATCGGGCGCCCGTCGTCGCGGCCACGGAGGACAAGGAAGCCGGCCAATCCAAGATGGCGCCGCCGGCGTCGAAGGCGGCGATGGGGTCGATCCAGCCGGCCGAGCCGGAGACGGCGGCCGATGGGGGATCGGCCGGCCAGGCGGTCTCCAGGGCCGAGGGAATCGTCGGGGAGGCGCCTGCGGCGGCAGAGTCCGGCACCGCAGAGGGCGCCGAGGAAGAGCCCGCCCGGGAAACCCCCGCCTCGAGTTCTCCCGTCTCCGTTGCGGCCTCGGACGGCGTGCCGGCATCGCCCCACGTGCTGCTCGCCCCGGACGCCGAGGCCGGCCAGCCCGCCGGAGCTTCGCTGCAGCAGGTCCTGGAAGGCCTGCGAGCGCTCGCCAATGACAGCCGGCTCGGTGTCGCCCGGTCGATCGCTTCGCTCGCGTACGTTCTCGACCGGCCGATCGAGGTCGTGGAGATAGGCCTGCAGGGTGGGTTGCGGGCCCGCTCCGAGCCGCTCGGCCAGGGCCACTTCTCCGTGGTCTCCTCGCACGCGTGCCTCGCCGAAGCCTCCTTTGCCCCCATGAATCCTTCGGAGGAAGTGATCGACGGCGTGCTTGCGTGGTCCACGGTCGCGCTGGATCGCCATCGGGCGATGGACCGATTGAACGACCTCCGGCTGATGCCGTGGGGCGAGGCCGACGGCGATGGGGCGGTCTTCCGGCTCGCGGCGGCCAAGGCGGCCTTCGGGCGCCTCGTCGAGGCCACGCCGGAGCTTGCCGACCAGCCGCTGCCGGAACTGCTCATTGCCGCCGGCGGCGTCTTCGCCGCATTGCCGCCGTCGGTCGTGGCCCTGGCCCTGGCCGACCTGGTTCGCCGCCCGGGCGTGAGCCAGATCGCCATCGATCAGGCTCGCCTCCTCGGACCTCTCGGCGCGATCGAGGACGAGTCGGAGCGGCGCCGCGTCATCGCCAACTTGGCCGACGACATCCTCATGCCGGCGGGCGGTCTCATCCTGCCGGCCGGCGTCAGGCCGGGTCGCAGCGCCGGCCAGATCCGGCTCAAGGACTCGGCCTCGACGTCGGAGATCGAGCTGCATCCGGGCGCGGTCCAGGTGATAGACCTGCCGCCGGGTCGGACCGGCCGGGCGGA
>Ga0187861_10005505_pt1 | contig 10137 bp, 7 predicted proteins | sample June2016WEW_10_1_3_FD_132986 | JGI IMG/M metagenome (GOLD analysis project Ga0187861, IMG submission 132986) | Peatland microbial communities from SPRUCE experiment site at the Marcell Experimental Forest, Minnesota, USA - June2016WEW_10_100 | ecosystem: Environmental > Terrestrial > Soil >...
CGAGGAGTTGCATGAGCTTTCCACCCCGGACGAGTGCATTTGGATTGTTTCTGTTCAGTTGCGCAATTGCAACGATGACACCGTCTTTCGCCGGCGCCCAGGCGAGTGCCGGGACACAGGATTTCACGAAGATGCTGAAGCAGGCAGATGCGCTGGTGACGTTCGGGGGATCGGATTTTTCCGGGGTGTACAGCTTCGTGCAGGAGTCCCCCGGGCAGGGGACGAGCACGAAGCAGGCGATGGTCTTCAGAAGAGACAAGGAGAATACGTATCTCATCGTCATTGTGAAGCCCGAAGAGGACAAGGGGAAAGGATACCTCAAGTCCGGAAACAATCTCTGGTTCTATGACCCTGTTTCCAGGCGATTCACATTCACGAATGCGAAAGACCGGTTCCAGAACATGAACGCCCGCAATTCCGACTTCACGCGTTCCAACCTCGCCGGTGACTACAGTGTGGTGGCGTCCATTCGACAAAAATTGGGGAGGTTCGACTGCTGGGTTCTCGACCTCGAGGCGAAGACGGACGACGTCGGCTTTCCGAAAATGAAGATCTGGATCAGCGACGACGGGCTCGTCCGCAAGACGGAAGATTACAGTTTCTCCGGCCAGCATCTGCGCACATCCGCATTTCCCGTCTATCAGCGGGTGGGGGACCGCTACGTTCCGGATACGGTCGTCATCCTCGACGAATTGCGCGGCGCGATGATCAACGGTACGTTCGTCAAAGAGAGGACAACCTATACTATCGCCCGGCCGTCCCTTCAGCGCTTGCCGGATGCGACGTTCACAAAGGCTTGGCTGGAGAATCTGAGTGAATAGAAGTGCCGGTGGTCCGCACCGGCTGTTTGCCGTGGCCGCGTTGCTTTGCCTTTCCAGCGCCACGCTCTGGGCACAGTCAACCCCGCCTTCAAGCAACAACGACCTTGACGGCCTTTTCACCGACAACGGCGCGACGGGGAGTACGGACGCCGCACAACCCGTACCCGGACCGCAGGCTGCTCCCAGCCCTGCGGTCCGGGCCGATGACCTTACCCAGGACCATACCATCCACTATTTCGGCAGCCTGGACGTTTATGGGCTGCTCGGTGTGGGCTGGTCCGACTGGCCGGATCCGAACAATCCATCCAGCGGTCTGGGCTGGGAGGGCAGTGGCTCGTTCTCGGCGAGCCTGGGATTCGAGGTCCGGCCGGCACCCGAGCTTCGAATCCGCGCTACCTTGAGCTACAGTTGGCCGAGCCCCGGCCCTCAGGTTTCCGAGTTGATCACCGACTTCTCCGTTCGTGAGGCCGTCTTCTTCCGCCTCGGCATCTACGGCTACACATGGGGGAATTCGCAGTTTTTTCAGTTCAGCAACCTGCCTGCTCGCAGCCTTCCGGGTTGGGGGGTGAGCAACGAGCCCCTCTGGCAGAGGAACAATCTCATTTCCTTGCCCCCGCTCATCCCTCCGCCGGTTACCTTGAAGATGAGCATCCCGTTCGGTCTCGACAATCTCGCCTTTCTAGTGCGACTCGACACGGAAAACTACGGTTTTCCCAACCCCACCACGCCTGATCCGCGGTATGCCGGGTACGGTGTCCAATACAGCATGGTGACCGGGCCGATCGAATGGACTCTCGCCGGATTCTGGCAACACCTGCTGACGCCCCGCTCTTCGCTGTCCCTGAAGACCAGCATCCTGGGTTTCGATTTGTCGGCTGAAACGACGATGGCATTTCCTGTAGGCCTCACTCCGAGCAGTGTGGTGCCAATTGCCGCGGTGGGCGGCGGAATCTACGTGGGCGGCACCTTGCAGCGTATCTATCCCACCGCGGTGCTCGGGCTCTCCCGGGAGTGGACGGACGCCCACATCAAGATGTTCGCGGAATACGCATTCAATGGCGAGCGGGATCCGGGTATCTCATGGCTTTCCGATGAAGCCGGACCCGGGGGCCACAACACTGTTCTGGCCTTACGGTTCAAGGACATGGCCTCCTCCGGTATCTCCCTGAATATGCTCTGGCAGCACAACTGGTCTGATGGTTCGGGCCTGATTTCGCCTTTGTTCGAAGTGTCTCCAGTGGCTCTCACGACTATTCAGCTGGGCCCTGTTTTTCTCTATGGCGCCGACGGGAGCGAGACCGCGAACAACCGCCAGGTGCTGGGCGGCAAGCGAGTGGAGTTGCTTCTCCTCGTGAAAGTGAGCGACAGCTACCGGCAGTAGAGACTACGTGCACTGCCGGGAATGTTCCTGACTGGCCTGAACCAGTAGTGCGCGATCCCTGACCCGGAATTGGCCGCAAGGGCCGATCGACCACCCCCCTTCTCCAGCCCCCCTCCTCCCTCGCCAGAGCCGAGCCCATCCCATCCTGCAATCTACAGTCATTTCCGCGTCCGCACCTGTCCATTGTGAGCCGGATACCTGACTATTTTGCTTGATATTGGAGAATTATTGCGATAAAATTCGCTCGTATCGGCAAACATTGTGCGGGCGATGAGATCGCCTTGGGGGCGGTTTTCGTCAGGGCTTGCACGATGAAGGGGGAACCGATGAAGAGAATTTTCCTGGCGTCGTTCGCTTTGCTGGTCGCGATCTCGGCAACGGCCCAGAGTCCTGTCAAGCCAGCCACGACGGGGACTACGACGCTCTCATTCGCCCCGATCTGGATCGGGCTGGCACCCGCGGTAACATTCCCATTGGGGGACAGCACGAACTACTTCAACCTTGGAGGCGCAGGCGCACTGCTGGGTGAATACCGCCTCCCGTTTTTCCCCCTGGCGATGGCTCGCGCAGAGTTCGGCTACGCTTACACCCCTATTCAAGCGCGCCAGGCGGTGTCCTTCACTTCGGCGTCGGCGGGGATCGGCGTTTCCTATAACTTCATCCCCGCCATCGGTGTGAAGGCATACGCCGACGGCGGCGCGAACTACGGTTTCTTCAATAACGGCGGTCAAGGGTACTGGAACCCGTTCGTCAAGACTGGAGTGGACTTCTACTGGTCCTTGCCGCCCCGGCTGATGGTCAGCGTCGGGGGCTCCTTCCTGTACCAAGTCGGCCTGTACACGGGGATCGGGGCCTCGCTGGGCGTCTCCTACGGGTTGGGCACGCCGATCGCAGTTCAGAAGTTCGAGCCCGCCCCGGCGAATCTCCCCCAGAAGGCGCAGCCGCTGATCCAGAAAACGGGGATAGAGTTCAGCCTCGTGAACCTGGCCGATGTCTATCCCGTCTTCTACAAGTTCTACGACGATCACCCCATCGGCAACGCATATATCCACAACTGGGAGAAGTCCCCGATTCAGAACGTCAAGGTGAGCGTCTGGGTGAAGGAGTACATGACCGATCCCAAGGAGGTGCAGGGCCCCGACCGCATCGACCCGGGAAAGGACGCCACCTTCGACCTGTACGCCCTCTTTAAGAAGGACGTCCTTGACAACACGGAAGACACGAAAGTGTCGGCGAACATCACGCTCCAGTATGTCATGAACGGCAAGCCGGTCACGACCAGCTCCGTGCAGACGCTGAAGATCCTGAAACGCAACGCGCTCACCTGGGACGATGACCGGAAGGCCGCCGCGTTCGTCTCTTCGAACGACCCCACGGCGGTCAAGTTTGCCAAAAACGTGGCCTCCATCGTCAGCGGCAAGGGCAACACCGCCGTCGAGCCGAACGTCCGTCTGGCCGCGGCGATCCACGATGCGCTCACCCTGTACGGCCTCACCTACACCTCGGATCCTGTTGCCACGCTGAACTCCGACAACAAAACGGTCGACTACATCCAGTTTCCCCAGCAGACACTCGACTACAGGAGCGGGAAGTGCAGCGATTTTTCCGCGCTCTACGCTTCCATGTTCGAAGCTGTCGGACTGGAGACCGCCTTCATCACCATTCCCGGGCACATCTACATGGCCGTTGCCCTCAGCCTGGGTGCCGATGACGCCCGTGCCGCCTTCACGCACAGGGACGACCTCATCATCAAGGGCAGCAAGGTGTGGCTTCCGATCGAGATCACCCTCCGCGAGGGAGGCTTCGTGAAGGCGTGGCAGCTGGGCGCCAAGGAATGGCGGGAAAACCTCGTGAAGAACCAGGCGGTGCTGTATCCGCTGCACGAGGCGTGGAAGGTATATGCGCCCGTCGGATTTGCCAGCACAACCTCCGACATCAAGCTCCCTGCCGATGACAAGATCGTGAAGGCCATGTCGGATGACCTGGTTGCGTTCGTCAAGGGAGAGATGGGCGTGCAGGAAGCGACGCTGCAGGCCGCGGCAACCAAGGCCTCCAGCCAGGCAGCGAAGTCCAGGGCGCTCAACAGCCTGGCGGTCCTGCACTCGCGCTTCGGCATGTACGATCAGGCGACGAAGGAATATGACCAGATCCTCGCGAAGGACGAATACCTTCCGGCCCTGATCAACTACGGGAACATCTACTTCATGCAGGCCGCCTATGACAAGGCGCTGGAGTACTACAACAGGGCGGCGAAGAAGTCCGCGAAGAATGCAACAGTTCTGCTCTGCGTGGCACGGGCCAATCACGCCCTGGAGAACTACTCCATCGCAAAGAAAGCCTACGCGGAGCTGCAGGAAGTCGATCCCGATCTTGCCCAGAAGTTCGCCTATCTCGACCTGAGGGGCGATGAAGCCACACGTGCTGCGGATGCAAGCGGATTGAGAAGGACGGTTGTATGGTCAGAATGAGAAGAATCGCACTCGGAGTCATCTCCGCAAGTCTGTTTCTTGCTCTTACGGGCTGCCCCAGCCCGTTCCTCACGGCCATCAAGCAGGCCGTTGCCAACGCGCCGTTTACCGCGACGAGCTACAACTTCGTGCGACAGTGGGGGAACCCGGATCCGGCGCACACTTTCGCCAGCCCAATCGTCAAAGCAGACACCGCGGGCAACGTCTACGTCGCAGATAGCAGCTTTCGTATCCGGAAATACGACGCTGCTGGGAACCTGTTGAATACGATAGGCGGCGTGTCAGGCAAGGGGACTAGTGCCCAGCTCTACGACTTGGCTTTTGATGCCTTCGGAAACATGTATGCGGTGACCAACAACACGAATCAGATTCAGAAGTACAATTCCTCGGGCGGCTTTGTACTAGACTGGGGTGGGACAACGACCTACGGCGTTGCGACACCCGTGGCGGCGCTCAGTCCCAAGGGAATAGCTGTTGACAGCAATGGCAATGTTTTCGTCGTAGACACTGGCCACAACAGGATTGTTGTGTTCGACTCTGGGGGCAACTTCACAGCCGATTGGGGCGGCAGCACGGTATATGGCTCATCGGCTTTCATCGGGCCGACGGGCGCTGCGGTCGATTCGAGCAATTCTGTCTACGTCCTCGACAAAGGCAATCACCGTGTAGTGAAGTTCCTCAGCAGCCACGCATACTCGATTGATTGGGGAGGAGGTGCCTCCACCTATGGAACGAATACGACTGTCGCCGCCATGTCCTCGCCTTCGGGCATTTCGGTCAGTTCCTCGCAGTACGTCTTTGTCGTTGACACGGGCAACACAAGGTTTCTGAAGTTCAGCAGTATCGGAACGTATCAGATCGGGTACGATTATGGAGCATCCGGGACAGCCAACGGGCAGTTCACGAATCCGAACAGCATTGCGGTCGACTCAGCAGGATCCGTATACGTCACTGATTCCCCGGCTTCAGCGTTCGAGGGCAGGGTGCAGAAGTTCAATGGCTCCGTGACTCCTCCGACGTGGCTCGCATCGTGGGGGGGTGCACTCGGCGCAGGGGCGGGCGTCACCTTGGCTCCCTGGGGTGCAGCGTTTGATCCGAGCGGCAACATCGAGGTGGTTGAGCTCCTGAACACCCGTGTGCATAAGTTCGATCCGAACGGCAATTCTATCGCGCTATGGGGCGGATTCACATTTCCCACAAGTGTTGCTATCGATTCTGCTGGGAAGTCCTATGTCACTGACTTTAGCGGCAACAGGTACCAGGTCTTGGACACCAACGGAGTGTCTGTGAAAACGGTCACTAATGGACCAATGTCCAGCCCTGTTGGAATTGCCCTCGACTCCTCGGGGAACGTGTATGTCGCGGACGCGGGGCATTCGCAGGTTCTGGTATTTGATGTAAATGGCTTCGTCTTGCGGAAGTGGGGCTCCGCAGGTGTGGGTGATGGCCAGTTCAGCTCTGGTGGCGACTATGGGATCGCGGTTGATCCTGCCGGGTTCGTTTATGTGAGCGACTGGCTGGCGCACAGGATTCAGAAGTTCGATCTCATGGGCAATTTCCTGACAAAGTGGGGAAGCCCTGGCAGCGGCAATGGCCAGTTCAACACGCCCGTCGGGGTCGCGGTCGACAAGATCGGCAACGTGTACATCTGTGACATGTTGAACCACAGAGTTCAGAAGTTCGATTCATCCGGAAAATACCTCCTTTCGTTTGGAGGGGTCGGCGGGGGCAACGGCACCTTCGCCTGGCCGGTGGGCATTGCGGTGAGCTCGACTGGCAACCTCGTGGTAACCGACTATGTCGGAAGCCTTGTCCAGGAGTTCTCACCGGCTCCCTGACGTCACGCCATCCGCCCTCTGACGGATCCATGGTTTGATCCGCTCCATCCTCATGTGCAGGTTGCGCTTGCGCTCTTCACCAACTGCCGTCCCCTATGCATACTGGTCTCATAGGGAGAGCAAATGAAGGCAGCGCAATCTCGGTACGGCACGACCTCTGACGGCAGGGCCGTCACCTTGTTCACTCTGGAAAACTCCCACGGCGTGCGCGTCACCGTGATCGACCTCGGGGCAACCGTGACGTCAGTCATGGTTCCCGATCGCTCGGGGAAGACCGCGAACGTCACTCTCGGCCACGATTCCCTGGCGGGCTGGGAAAACAACTCAACATTCTTCGGCTGCATCGTGGGCCGGGTGGCCAACCGGATCCGCGGCGGCCGATTCGATCTGGACGGGAAGCAGTACACCCTTGCCCGCAACATCGGGGAAAACCACCTGCACGGCGGCGTGAAAGGATTCGACAAGTCCGTCTGGGCCGCTAAACTCTTCAAGAAGGGCGACGCCGAGGGAATCCGATTCCAGCACACCAGCCGGGACGGCGACGAGGGCTACCCCGGCACCCTTAAGGCTACGGCGGAGTACGCGCTTAACGAGAGCAACGAGCTTTCATTCGAGTACTGGGCGATCTCGGACAAGCCAACACCCGTGAACCTCACAAACCACACGTACTGGAATCTCGCGGGAGCGGGTTCGGGCACGATAGAAGCCCAGGAGGCGAAGTTCAATTGTCCGTTCTATCTTCCCGTCGACAAGGATCTCATGCCCACCGGCGAAATCCTGAAGACCGCGGGGAATCCGTTCGACTTCTCCAGCTACAAGCCGATCGGCCGGGACATCGAAGCGGTGCCCGGCGGGTACGATCACAATCTCGTCGTCGGAAAGCGAGGCGGAGACTTCGACCTCGTGGGCACGGTGCGGGACCCTTCCAGCGGCCGCACGATGGAAGTCCACACCACGATGCCCGGGGTGCAGCTGTACACGGGCAATTTCCTCGACGGCTCGCTCTACCCAAAGCACGGCGGATTCTGCCTGGAGACGCAGTGGTTCCCCGACAGCGTGAACATCGGCCACTTCCCCTCGTCGATCCTGCGGCCGGGCGGTACCTACCACCACCGAACGGTGCACAGGTTTTCGTGAGCGGAGGAGTCGCGGCACCCTGCCGCGGACACACCCTGTCGCGGCACTTGATTTCGGTTCGGCCTTGGGCTATGATCCGGACATGAAAAATGCGTCACTCAAAAAGTTGAAGATTGAAAATGGGAGTCCATCGATGAGTCCAGCCGTCTTCCGCTGATCGCTTTCCCACAATCGAAAACGCTCTCGACGACGTAATTGCAGCGTGCAGAGGCGCTTTCTGCCCTTTGCGCGCATCAGGAGCAAGGCGTGGGACAGGCAGTCAGAACAATCCTTTTCATTCTCGCGGGACTCGCCGGCGCGGCAGCCCTGGCGCTCGTGATCGTTGTCTTTCGGCAGGAGACAGCGATTCGTGCGCTCATTGTCCAGCAGGCCGCGGCCCGCGAGCACAGCGACTCGGAGATGCACCGCAGCCTCTCCCAGCTTTCTGAGCGGGTAGACCGCATCGCGGCGACTTTCAGCCGTGAGATCGCCGCAGGCAATTCCGGGACGCAGGGCGCGGTCAGGCGGCTGGAGCGAAGACTCGCGGAGGACATTTCGGCTGTGCGTGGAAACCTTGCCGAAATGACCGTGGCCTTGAACAAGCCTGTCCCGGCCGCGGATCCGATGCAGGCGATGACTGCAGGTGCCGGCCCGCGCGCGGCCTCGGGTGACGTCGCACCCGTCTCCGCTGAAGTGATGGAGCGGGACCTCGCCCTGGTGCAGGCCTTGCAGCGGGCGAAGAGGCATTTCGGGGAGCGCGAGTTCGCCGAGGCCGCGCGGGTCCTTTCTCCGTTCTCCCCTCAGCAGTTGAAAAACCCCGAGGTGCGTCTCTATTTCGCGGCAAGCAGGTTCTGCGCCAATCCTGGTGACTCCAGCATCCAGGCAGGAGTCGAGCAGGACCTCAGGGCCGTGCTCAAGGACACCCGAAGCCTCGTCGCCCTCGAGATCATGGGATCACTGTGCATGGAGCAGGGGAGGTGGGCCGAGGCGCTGGACTGGCTCTCGCAAGTCATCGCCCTGAAGCCCTCCGACGTCGATGTGCTGGAGAAGTCCGGCGCGTGCGCGCTTGCCGCGGGTGATCTGCCGCGAGCAAAGAACCATCTCGAAAAGGCCGCTGCGCTTCGCCCAAACGATTCGAACCTCTGGTACGAAGCGGGCAGCGCGTATGCCGCCGCAGGCCAGCACGAGGAAGCCCTCGCGCGGTTCGAGAAATGCCTTGAACTCGAGCCGCGTCACCACGGCGCTCGCGATCAGGCAGCTCGATGCCTGCACATGCTTGGAAGAAACGCGGAGGCAACAGAGTTGGCGGGAGCAAAAGAATGGCGCTGAAGAAAGGCGTGCTCGTTATGACGTTCGCTCTTGCTGCATCATCCTGCTTCGCGGCACTTGAGCTCCACGTCGCCCCGCTTGCAGTGATCGATGATTCGGGCGGCTCTGCCCCCGGGACGTTGAACCCCGGGGAGGATCTGGTCCGGAGTCTTTCAGAATTCGCGGGAGGGAGTGCCTTTGTGGTTCGAGCGGTGGAAAACCCGCCGGCATCGCCCATCCGCACATATCTCGATGCGGCCAGACTCTGCCAGAGCAGGGGCTACGGTTACCTGCTCTACGGGTTCGTGAAGCGTGGTGAGTTCTCCGTGACGGCAGAGGTGAAGCTGCTGGACGCCGAGAAGGCGGTGGTTGCGGCGAGCTTCTTCAACACCGACGATTCGAGCCACTATCCGCGGCTGATGAAGAACCTTGCGGTGCGCATCGAGGACTATTTTGCCGCGGACATCGGGTTGAACCCTCCGAAGAGGAAACAGGAAACCCAGCGCAACCTGCTGAGCATCCCCGTGTCTCTCGGGTACTGGACGCCGGCCGGCGGGGAGTGGAGCACCGTGCTCGCAGGTCTGGCCAGCGTGAGTCTCGGGGCTCGGTTCGTTCCCGCGAATCCGCTCTTCACGTTTCTGGCCCGGCCGTGGTTCGTGGCCCTGGGGATCCAGGCGGAATACTCGCTCGGGCTGAACCAGCCCGGTTACGAGAGCTTTCTGCTGCACGAGGCGCGGGTACGATTCCCCGTCGAGCTCGGCGCCGAGATCTCGACCGGGCATGTGATCGCGGTTCTTGGAGGACCGCTGTTCATCGTGGATGCGATCGTCCAGGACCGATTGTATGCGTCGTCGAGCACATCCGTCACCACCGTCGGGGGCGTGTCTCTCGGAGCATACTATCGTTATGCAATCTCGGAGGCCATCTCCTTGGGCTGCGCCGCCGTCGTCGACATCGCCATGTATGCAACTCCGCTGGTGACCGTTTCTCCCCGCTTCGATATCGAGTTCACGCCGCATCGGGCATCGAAGGAGAAAGGCAATGAATAAGGCCGTGATTCTTCTTTCGCTCCTGCTGGTTTCCTGCAGTGCCGGCTTCCTGGACCAGATGGGGAGAGTGCTCGCGGATCCTTCGCCGAGCGCGCCGAGGGTCTCTTCATTTGTTTCGGAGTACTGCATCGACGCTGCCTGGGACCCGGACAAGGC
>Ga0187861_10005507_pt1 | contig 10132 bp, 4 predicted proteins | sample June2016WEW_10_1_3_FD_132986 | JGI IMG/M metagenome (GOLD analysis project Ga0187861, IMG submission 132986) | Peatland microbial communities from SPRUCE experiment site at the Marcell Experimental Forest, Minnesota, USA - June2016WEW_10_100 | ecosystem: Environmental > Terrestrial > Soil >...
GGGAAGAATCCCATCTTGAAAAAATTCCGGATCTCACCGGTCTTCGGATCGATGCGCTGCAGGTAGACATTGGTATAATTCGTCCGGTACTGAAGGTCGAGCATGAATTCAAGGTTGTAACCCGGACGGTTTCGTTTGATGCCAAAACGAACCGAGAGTCTTTTATAATCGGGAAACCTCGACTGATAAGCATGTTGCCAGTCCGGAACGGCTTCACCAGTGGCAATAGAGGCATTCACATCAAATGGAATATATGGATTCCCACCTGCCCAAGTTGCACGTAACCCGAACGACATCACGCCCCATTTTCTTTTTCCCATTACGAATTCATAGCCACCCACGGCATTGAATGCATAATTCACGTTAAATGCCGAACTCCGGGTGGTATTATTATATCCGGAATAGGTGGAATTGAAAAGAGAAGAGGTGAGCAGAAAGTAGTAATTTTTATATAAAAAGCGTTCGAAGGTAAATTCCACGCCATAATTGTCATCTTTGCCAAGGTTCACCAGGCTGTCGGCGTATTGCCTGTCAAGGAAGAATTCATGTCCCTGGTTGCTGAGTGCATATTCCGGAATGGAAGGTTTGACGGGAATGTCATAGAGATGTTGGTAATACAATTCCGTTTTAAAATGAAGGTTTTCATTCAGGAGGTAATTATAATCCACTGCAACCTGCCAGCACCGTGTAAAATCCAGGTCGCGGTTAGTTTGCTGTGTTGAACCGACCGGAAGACGGGAAAGAATAAAGTAGATGACCCTCGGCTGCATCTGGCTATACATCCCCGCACCGAAATGAAGGATATGTCTCTTGCCGATCAGCCATTCAAAACCGGTTCTCGGTTCCATTGCCCAGGTGGAATTCATGAACAGCCGGGATCCGAACAACCCGGTTGTAATCCTGAAGCTATCAGAAAAACGGTGTTGCCACTGCAGGTATCCTTTCATGAAAAACATGGTTTCACGGCTATCCGTATTTACCTCGAATTTTCCTTTATTCATCACACTATCAGCAAAGCTCATTGAAAAATAATCTGCATCAATGCCTGTTTCCAGCGAATTTTTAACGGAAAACTTTTTATATAAACCGAAAGAATACGAGAGTTTTTTTTCGGATGAACGTTCGCCGGCCCAAGGTGATGGTGTTTGAACAACATAGGAAAAGGAATCAATCTTGGTATAAACTTCGGAAGCGACAAAATAAATCTGGTTTTTCAGCCGGATGGAAGGATCCGGAAATACCTGATAGGTGATCCCGATTACGCCTAGGTTTGAGCCGTTGGAAAGATCTTCGCCGTAATCGGGAAACATCCAATCTGATTGCTTTTTCCTGCTGTCGAACAGTTCTATAAAACTCAAACCGCCGATCCCTTCGATCGTGAAGACTCCGGCTTTTTTTGTTGGAACAGTAATCTTGAAATTCAGGTCCTGGTAATAGGGAACTACGTTCAGTTTGATACCGGCCCGGCTGAGCACATCCAGCAGGGAATAGCGATAGGAAAAGAGATAAGAAGCCCTTGATTTTTTCGAGAATGGCCCTTCCGAACCGAATTCCAGACCGTTCCAGCCGATCCCAAACCAGTATTCATGTTTTTCGTTGTTGCCTGCTCGCATCCGCAGGTCGAAGACCCCAGAAAGTGCGTTCCCGTAACTTGCAGGATATGCGCCGGTGAAAAAATCGGAATTCGTTAGCAGGTTGTTATTCAGGATAGTCACCGGTCCGCCGGTAGTTCCCACCGCTGCAAAATGGTTGGGATTGGGGATCTCCATGCCATCGATATGCCATTGCAATCCCATCGGGGAGTTTCCCCTGACAATGATATCATTCCGGTTATCTACTCCCGAAGTAATGCCTGCATAATTGGCTGCCATCCTTGCCGGGTCATTGTAACTCCCGGCAAATCGTGAAGTTTCATCCACACTGAAGGAACGCACACCCACCGTTGCCATCTTGTTGATTGCCCCATATTTTCTGTAATCTCCTTTGATCTCCACTTCAGCGCCTGTGATCATGGTTTCTTCCAAAGGAATCACAACAATGGTCTCTTTGCCGCTGCTCACATTGAGCACCTCTGTTATAAAAGGAACGTATCCCACATATGAAACCTTCAATTGTCTTTTCCCGATCGGGACATTGGGCAATTTGAAATTGCCATTCGCGTCTGTTGTCGTCCCTGCCAGCGGATCTGAATTCAATAAAATAATGGTTGCTCCTGCAAGCGGCACCTGTGTCGACCTGTCGGCAACTGTACCGCGAATAGTAGAGCGAAGGATGGGTTGGGAAAAGAGTATAAACGGGAATCCCGCCAGGAAAAGAAAAAATATCCGGATTTTACTTCCCGAGAATGTCTGCGGTTTTATTCTTCCATTAAGTTGTCGACTTGTTCCCGGCTCAAACGTTTCCATTGAGGATTTTCATATTTGATCCCGTCCCAGTCAAAAGATACGAGGTCAAAAGTTTCCCCGTAGAAACTAAGCTTGCTTTTAAGGTCAGGAGTATGTTCTACAAAGATAAAATTTTCCGGATTTTCTCCGACTTCTTTCAGTATCTGGGTGGCAAGGGGAGCACACCATTCCGTTACCGGCGTTCCGGGGTTTTGCCGGTAAATCTCTGTGGCAATAGCCAGGGTCTTTCCGTCTTTCCTTTTAACGATCTTCAATCCGCACTTCGATGGACTTTCCCATTGTCCTTTGAAATCAAAGTAGCGCTCCATGTAGCGGTTGAATTGCAGGTTGATTTCCATAAGTTGTAGAGGTGCTCCTGATTTACAGTATTGATAAGTTTGATTAATGTCTTATGCCACTTCGCTGATATTCTTTCCGAAACTCTGGTCTGACAAATCACGCCGTCTTGGCTTATAGGTACCATCTGCCTGTTCTCTCTGGATGACAGTGGAAAGAAGGTTAAACATCTTCTGCGTCTGAGGTTCATCCTTGTAAAACGTATCCCACGCATAATAGTACAATTCCTGGAGCCGCCCGGATGTCATGTGTTTGGGATGATACACCACTTTTCCTGCATTGTAATGATCCCAGTCGTGATCAAAGATCCGGCCTTGTTTTAAAAGGTCACTGTAGGCTTTGGTATGAGGGAAAGGAGCAAGAATCGTGAATTCTGCCAGGTCCAGATTAATTTCAAGAAGAAAATCGATCAGCTGCTTGATATCGTCTTCCGTCTGGTTGTCAAGCCCGAGTAAAATTGTTCCTTCAACCCCGATTCCATAATCATGGTATTGCCTGATACGGTTGCGGATGTAATCGGAACGGTCGAATACTGCCTGGTAAACATACCATGCACCGGCTTGTGCAGCGAGGTCGAGCACTTCATCCTTATCTTCAATGGTATGGCTGACCCATTTTTTCTTCAGGGGGATTATAGCACGGAAAAGTTCCTTTTCCCAATTGGTATCGAGCGCAAGGGAGTTATCGACGATAAAAAGCCGGTTGTTTCCCATCTGCGAAAGTTCTTCCACAACCCGGTCGATGGGTCGTGGCCGGAATCCCCGGCCGCCGAGATAACGTACGGCACAGGGATAGCAGTCGTAAACACAACCGCGGGAAGCATGGAACAGATCGACCATCCGGAATCCCTTGTGATAATAGAGATCCTCTTTCAGGATATCCCGCCGGGCAGGGCCAATGAGGCTCATATCAGGAGGGTCGGTCAGGAAATTATAAACCTTTTTCAGTGCGTTCTTACGAAAATCTTCGAAGACGGCATTCATCCTTCCTTCCACTTCTCCGAGGAAAACAGAATCCGCATGCAGCATCGTCTCTTCGGCATGCAACATGGTTGAGATTCCGCCAAAGATGACTTTCTTTCCCAATTTACGATACTGATCGGCGATGGCCCATCCGCGTTTTACCTGGGTTGTCAGCATCATGGATATCCCCACGAAATCAGGGGAATCATCTATCGCCAGTTCTTCGACATTCTCATCGATAAAATCTACCTCTACATATGACGGAAGATCAGCGGCCATCACCACAGGTCCGTGAGGGGGAAGGTAGAATATGGTTTGTCCTTCGAGTTTTTCCCAGCGCGGGTATATCAGTTTAAACTTCATGATTTTTTCTTTTTCATTTGAACGATACAATCCACAAGCTTTTCAATGATTTTTTGCTTTTCGCTCTGCCTTGGGATTACTTTCTCCAAAGCCTTCCGATAATAGCCCACTGCACTGTCTTGTTGATTTTTCCGGTAAAAATAATCCCCGGCAAGGGAATAAACTTCAAAAAACCCAGGATTGGTGCCGATCAACTCAGGAATGTAAGAACGTTTCAGGTCCGTTTTTTCACCCGGACGACTCATTTTTTTCAATTCTTTCCGCAGTTCCCTGAACCGGTTGAATTGCGTATAACTATCTGAACTTAAGAAACTATCCGGTGAAATTGACCGGCTCGTTTCCGAGATTTCCGTCCTCTGGTGAAGTGAGGCAAAATTATGAAAAATTTTAACTATGTCGTAACAGGTATATCCTCCTATTTGCCATGGGCCATTTGACACCCAAACCAGGCACTTTTCCGGTTCGAAAATGATAGAATGATGCGCGATGAGTTGGTTTACCGCTTTTTCATTTCCCATGCCGATGTCGGCATGATTCAATCCGGAACGGTCCCTTAGGATTTTAGCCATTCCCGCAACATCCAAGGGCTCTTCTTCCGTAATATCCTGCAGCATTTTTTTATACCGGTATAGGGAGGCATTTTCCTTTATGTCTTTTACATTCTTTGGATCAGCGCTGAATGTTGCGGACCTGAAATGATTAGTAGAGACGATGTTATTGTTCTGCGGTTCTACCAGTGAGATCTTGTAAGGCGATTTTTCGATGATTGAAGCCTTCCCGTCGGCCGCTGAACCAATGAGAATGGATTCGGAAACAAAGGTTTTTCTTTTTTGTGCAATGACATAAGCCTCCCTTATATTTCTTGCATATTGAAGAATCTCCCTTGCAAGGATGGAGATGGGAGTCCGCGCAGAATAAGGAATGTCTGATTTTGCAGCATTGATGGTAACCGTTAATCCCTGCTCGTTCATTCCGGAGACGGCCCCCGCCATCCCTGCCCAGGTAATCATCATGAAAGGATATCCTTTTTCCGGTTTTTCGAAACATACGATCTTGTTCGCGGCAAATTCATCGCCTATATAGAAATCAAAATTTCGTCCGATCAGCATCGAACCATCCTTTGATTTATCTTTCCAAACGCCAAACGAAGTGCATCCGACCATATGAAAGTCCTGTAAAGCATGGCCTATGTCGTGGGCCGAATGATAATTCATAATTCGCTGGTAGTTGTTTCCGATGAGGGAGAATTTATCCGATGCCGACAAAGAAATCCCGTAAATCTCTGATTTATATTCTTCCGGGATATAATCTTCCAGGTCGCGGTTAAACCAATAGATGAAATATTTCAGTAATTTCAGGTAAGTATGTGAGGGGATCAATTCAGTGATCTGGTCGGTAAAGGCCTGTTCCTGTTTTTCGAGCAGACCACAGGTGAGTTTTCCTTCAATAACACCTCGTTCAAATGGTTTGCCTTCAAGATAAAGTTCCCACAAGCCTGAATTTCCCCGCTGAATCCAGTTCCGGCCGCAGGTATAAAAATCTTTCTCAGGATTAGAAACAGATAGCTTTGTAACACTTCGGTCGGCCTGTTCTGGAATATGTACCCGGGTATCCAGCTGAAACCAGGTAACCAGGATGATTCCGCAGAAAAACAGGATCACGATTAGGACAAACATTATCTTGAAAAATTTTTTCATTTTCAGGTGTTTCTGATTTTATTCAAAAGGTATTCCATACCAAGGATCTCGCCACAGGTCAGAATGGCACCGATCGTTACGCCGAGTACCCCATGGAGATTGATGTTCTGGCCTGTGAAATAGAAACCGGGGATCTTTGTTGCAGGCAACAACGTTGTTACCAATGGATCCTGGTAATCGCGCTCGATTCCGTACATCGATCCTTCCGGTATTCCGGTATAGTCGCGCCAGGTCAGCGGTGTGGATGCCTCCCTGTAAAGGATCGCTGACCGCAACTCCGGAAAACGTTGTTCAGTTAAGTCCAGCAATGCTGCCGTGCATTGATCCTTGAACTCAAGATATTCCGGGCCTCGGTTGCCCTGTTGTGTATGTTCCCATTTCTTCACCATTTCGAATGGCATTGAAGCAAGAATGATCATGTTCTTTGCAAAACCATCTTCCGGAGCATGCGCAGGCGTATGCATCATGTAGCCGGATGGCCAGCCTTCCTCACTTCCAACATTCCAGACATCCTCAGTTTTATGGTAATAATAATTGTGATTGAGATAGGGGAATGACCGGTCTTTCAAAACAATATATATTGCAAATGAAGAAACAGTGTTTTTCAGGTTTGTGATACGTTTGAAGAAAGATTTCCTGAAAATGGCAGACTCCATCATTTTTAATGTCTTTGCAGGATGGATCCCTGAGATGAATTTCTTTGAAGAAAAGCACCAGCCCGGTTTTGTCATCACTTCAAATTCATTTTCTTTAATTCCGATTTCCGTTACTTCCTCATCCAGGTGAATTTCTCCTCCATAAGAAAGAATGTCTTCCATCAGTCTTTCTGCGATCTGGGCGCTGCCACCTATGGTCCGCCAGGCACTGGAGATGAAAGAGTGGTTAATCAGCGCAGGGATATGCAGGGGCGTATGTTCACGGTTCCCGGCATAGAGAAGATTATTACCGGCCAGTACCGATACAAGTCTTCCTGATCCTGAAAGTGCAGAAAAAAAATCAAATGCGCTCTGACTTCGGAAATTTTCTTCCTTGAGATCTTTTGGCATTTTAAGAGCATAAAGCGGGAAGGCTGCACTGATCTCTTTCAGGCAGCGAATGTATTTCTCAAGATTCCCTTTTTCTGAAGGAAAACAGGGGAGAAGCTGTTCAACGAAATGATCAAATCCCATGGCTATAGGGTAATCCAGACCATTGATGCCGATGATATCAAATCCATCGGGGTTCATCCGTTCCATCGAGAGGGATCTGGTTAGCCCGAAATAATTCCAGTAACAATATAGGGTCTGCCCGGGATCCATCCCTCCGAAATAATGGACACCGGTATCAAAAACAACACCATGGCGCCGGAAGGTCTGAAGGCATCCTCCGGCTTGTGAACTTTTCTCCAAAATACAAACGTGCATCCCTTCCTTTGCCAGGATAGTTCCGCAGAGAAGTCCGCCAAGTCCGCTACCTGCAATGACTACATCGTATTTCCGTTCCGGATTTTTCATTATTTGCGGATGATCAGTAAAAGGTTGGAGGTATGTTTTGCTTCACGGATCACTTCCATCTTCAATCCCTGCCGGTCAACGATCTGGCTGATGTCTTCAAGGGAAGTGAAGTACAGTTCTTTGGATTCATTGATTGTCTTATTGAATCCGAGGATCCGGGTCGAAAAAACTTCTGTGAGTTTCGTTCTTTTGTGGCGTTTTTCCTTTTTTGAATCGGCTTCCCTTATCAGGATTATTCCGCCGGGATTAAGTTTTTCAATGCAACGATTCAGTAATCCTTCCTGGTTTTTTTGCGGCAGGTAATGCAGGACATCACTCAGCAGGATGGCATCCTTGTTCCCGAAAGAATAGCGGGTAATATCTTCACAGATAAAATCAAGATTTTCGTTTTTCGAGATACAATTCGCCGCCACGCGGATCTTCTCGGCATCATGATCCACACCGGTGATCTTCCGTGAAGGTGAAGTAAAACTGAGCATATAGCTTATGAACCCATATCCGCAGCCCAGATCAAGGATCTCGCCTTCCCTTGGCACCAGTTCATTATAAGGCTGGTAGTACTTTTCAATCCTCATTTTTACCCTGAGGTACCACTCCAGGACCGGCCCTTTGAAGATGTAATTCAACACCAGCTTTTTCCGGTAAAATCTTCCGGTCCCTTCCTGTGCCATGAAGGTAGCATATTCACGGGAATATAAACGGCGAAAACATTTTGAACGTTCCGAGTAGCCTGAACCCATTTCCGGTTCATCAATTCCCACCCGCCGGAGGATCTTCATGCGAAGTCCTGACGGTCTGCCCCAGAATTCACCCTTTCCCAGGAACTCACCGGAACCAAATACGACAACGGGAAGAATATCGATCTTCAGTTTTTCCGCAAGATAAAAGGCCCCCCTGTGGAAACGGTGGACCCGGTTATCAATATTTCGGTGCCCTTCCGGGAAGACGAGAATGGAATATCCTTCATTGACCTTTTCCTTCAGCTGATCCAGTATCCTGTCAATTCCCCTTTCCGCATTGAAAAAACTTGCCATCCGGGCAACCGGGCCCCACAAAGGCGAATTCCATACCCATTCGTTTGTAAGGATGATGATCTTCGGATAAAGACGCAGGAAAGAAGGTGTTTCAATCAGCGATTGGTGATTACTGATGATGACAGCGGGTTTGGAGAAGTTTTCACCGTGTGGGTTGTAAAATTTCCTGTTCGTGGGAAAGGTTACGAAAATATAGGCTTTACAGAGTTGGCAGAAGAGCCAGTGAAAAATGTACTCTTTCTTTTTTCTCGGACCTGGGTAGAGAAGGAAGATCAATCCACCGAAGATAACTTGCAGGATCGCTACAAGGACGATATTTCCCCAGGTGATAAAGGACTTGAAGACAATCCGGATTGTAATAGGATATCTTCCGCGTTTCAGCCTGTTAAAGAGGAACCACCGGAGTAAGAGCGGCTGGAATGTATAAGAAACAAGCACCACTGCAATGATCCCGAATACGGAAACGAGGGCAATGGAGTTAAGGGCCGGGTGCAAGGCGAAAAACAACGCACCAACGCCAAAAAGCGTAGTAGCTGAAGAAAGAAAGATGGAGGTTTTATAGGAAGAAATTTCCGGGATGCGGTATTTGTACTCGAACAACAATCCCCGCATCATCAGGATGCTATAATCAACGCCAAGTCCAAAGATGAATGAGGAGACGATGATGTTGAAAATGTTGAACCTGATGCCGGTGATGCCCATGAAACCCAGTGTCAGAAGCCAGCTTGCGAACATCGGGAGGGCAGTGGTAAGCCCGGTTTCGATACGACCGAAGGAAAGAAGGAGCAGTAGTGTTACAAAGATCATCGAAAGCCTGACCAGCAGGTCGAAATCATGTTTTAAATTTGCTACAAAATGGTTGACAAGGATTTGCTTGTCGAAAACCACAATACCCGGTTTTCCCTCAAATGCCCGGTATACTTCCTTTTTATCTTCCTGCCTGACTTTGACCAGGGTGGTGATCATCGAAAGATCATGGGTTTCACTGACATATTCAGAGAGAATTCCGGATGTCAGTTTTTTTGTTTCAACCGGATTCAGAACCGTGAATGTTTTGGCTGTATACTGAAGAAAGGGATCAAATGCATTTTCCCTGAACCGGAAATCAGCTACCGATTTCTTCAGTTCCTTTTCCAGCAAGTTTCTTCGTTGCTTTGTCCAAAAATTGTTCCACCGTTGGATCCCTGCATTTTGCGATGAATCAGAAAACAGCAATTTCCCGCTGCCCGAAACACTATGGATCACGCCAGAACCGGTAAGTCTATCCAGATTCTTGTGCATTCTTTCCTGTATTCTGAGTGCATCATCAAGGACTTTGCCTGTGGAAATAATGTAAACAGTTTTCAGGGATGCCCCTGTAATCCGGTCAAGATCCTTTTCTATGTTTTTCAGCTTGCCAGGAACGAAATTCAAAGCCATCATATCGTCTTCAAACCTGACCCTGGAAAGGAAAAATATACTGACAATCATCATGACCAATAAGAGAACCACGAAGATTTTACTTTTTTCAAAAGAGAAAGCAGCGATGTGGTCAATGATATTAGTAGACTCTGGTTTTTTGTTAAGGTCATTTTGATTCAGGAAGTGAGGAAGAATGACCAGTGCAAAGAAAGCGGCGCCCGCCACGCTGAGGGCTGCAAACCAACCCAGGTCATTCAATACCGATGAACGAAGAAAAATCAGGCATAGGAATGCACCAACCGTAGTCAGGCTGCAGAGGAACACAGTAAGGGTCATTTCTTTCAGCACCACTACCATATCGCCTTTCTTCCGGAAAAGAGTGATGAGGTAAAGGGCATAATCCACAATCAATCCCAGAATGACCGACCCTATGCCCAGGGA
>Ga0187861_10005517_pt1 | contig 10116 bp, 10 predicted proteins | sample June2016WEW_10_1_3_FD_132986 | JGI IMG/M metagenome (GOLD analysis project Ga0187861, IMG submission 132986) | Peatland microbial communities from SPRUCE experiment site at the Marcell Experimental Forest, Minnesota, USA - June2016WEW_10_100 | ecosystem: Environmental > Terrestrial > Soil >...
GATGTGCCGGCATCTGGATTTGATGATTGAAGTTTTTGGGGAGAAACCGGGCTGCCGGATGTTCCGCAAAATCGCGCCGTGGCATGCCAAGCGTTTCGGCCCGTGCCGCGAATTCAACAAACGCGTCGTGCAGATTTCCACCCGGGCCGAATTCCACGAGGTTTTGGAAAATTACACCCGCTGGCGGCAGCAATTCCTCGACGGGAACGGCGAACTGCAGCCGCGCTTCCGCCCGCCGCCGCTGATCGCGTCGTTCATGCAGGGGCCGGTTCCAGGCCGGCACGAACAAATTCCCGTGCCCAAAGGCCCGGTGGAGGTTTGGTGAAATTTAATGAATCGCAGCGGCGTTCACTTGTGCGTGTTCGCCTGGCGGTCACGATACGGCTGGTGCTTGAGATACAAAGCCAGCAGTTCCTGGTTTTTTTGCAATAATTCCTGATTCCCCGATTGGGAAGCCAACGCACAGGCTTTTCGCGCCGTCGAAATCGCCTCGTCAAACCGCCCCGCTTCTGCATAAGCCGCTGCCAAAGTCCCAACCATGATGGTTTCCTTATACTGCGTCCGTTGGCAGGCGTCTTCGGCAAGTTTTACGGCGAGCGTTCCATTTCTTTTGCTGTCTTCAGGATTAGTGGCAAACGACCAAGCCATATTGTTGTTTTCCGCAGAGTCACGGGCTTCTGGGAAGTCCGGTTCGATTTCCAAAGCTTTTTGGAAATGAATAATCGCTTCATCCCCCCGCCCTATCTGTAAAAGACCACAACCGAGATCATATTGGGCTTCTGCGCTGTTCGGTTCGATTTCCAAAGCTTTTTGAAATAAAATAATTGCTTCATCCACCCGCCCTATTTTGCAATAAGCAATACCAAGACCGACGCGGGAATACGCGGATTCCGGCTCAAGTGCCAAGGCCTTTTGGAAACGTTCAACCGCCTCGTCCACCCGCTCTTGATGGAGAAAAGAATTACCGACGAGGTAGTTGGCCACTGCATGCGCTTCAACACTTGCCAACAGGTTAAATACAATCGAATAGGCCAGCAGCAGGCCCCAACCCCAGCGGGCTATACGCCGCCAAACCGGCGAACCCGTCAACAGCCGCTCCAAACCAAGAATGCCAATGACTGCCAGCAGCATCAGGGCTGGCAAAAAATCCAGTTCATAACTGCTGTTACCCGAATAATAGAGGCAAATGGTTAGCGCACAAATCGCGAAAAGTAAAAACGCAACGCCCACAAAATAGCGCAACCTGGAAGCCTCCTCCAACGGCCTGCCTCTCCATGCCAACGGTGCGGCCAAGGCCAACCATACCAGCGGATAGTTGCACAGCATTCCACCATACAACGCCCCAAGCCCATAGTAGCCCGCTGGCAAAGACGACATAGGCAATGCCTGCAAAAAAGGGAAATGACCGCTCCATCGCATTGGTTCAAAAAATAAAAACGAAAATTAACCCACAGGTAATGCAGACTGAACAGTTGCGCGGTATTATTCCGGTAGTTTGTCAAGTGATAATGCAGGCCAAATTCGAATGGATTGTCGAAGCGCAGGACATTGTAAAGCATCAGTCCCAGCCCAATCAGCACTGTCGGCACAACCGCTGCCGCAAGCATCGAACCAACCCGCCGGCGCGAACCTGGCTCAGTTGCTGCACGCCACGCTTGAACCACCGGCACCAAAAGGATTATCACACCAAACAACAAGGAGGGTCGTGAACCTATCGCCAATCCGTAAGCCAGACTGGCCAACAGCAGCCATATAATTTGCCGTTTCGGCTCATGCAATGCACGCCAGCTTGCTGCCAAAGCAAGCATTGTGAACGCAAATCCACAACTTACTGGAACCTGATGATAATCACTGCGTGATAAACTCTCCAGTATGCCAGTGGCCAAACCCATAGTGAGTATGCCGACAATCACTGCCCAAACACCGACTTCTGGAAAGTAACGTCGCCAGACCGCCCGTAATAAACCCGCAGCAGCCAGGAAGCCTAACGAGTAAAAAATCACGACTGCGGTCCTGTGAGATAAATAGTGGTCAGTTAGAGCTACATACGGCCAGAAAAGCACCAGCGCGGGCGTTACTCCGAAATAAAGGTACAATTTCCCTTTGTAGTAACTCAATTCATATGACGGGTAATGCAAGTCCCATACATACGGATAATTCATGTCGGGATCATAGGGATCGGCAAGCCTGGCGAGACCGGGCGAAGCTTCTCTTTTCACATTGAGTTGGCCGGCACGAAAAGCTTCCACCAACAGATTATAGTAGGCATCTTCCGTTCGTGGAGTTGCTAATTCGAGGTAGCCCGGTTCAGCACTCCAGGCAAAAATTCCAATGACCAGGGCGCAGACCATGACATAGACGACGTGGCCCATCCATTCGATATGTTTGACGGAACTATTCACTCGATTTCACATACTATGGCGAATTCTCGACACGGCGGCAACTTCGTGTCATTTTCCGATGCAAAACTGACTGAAGATGGAGTCGAGCAGGTCTTCCGTCGCCGTTTTGCCGACGATTTCGCCGATGGCGTTGATGGCGATGCGTAATTCTCCCGCCGCCAGTTCCAGCGTCTCACCGGCGCGCAGCACGTCCAGCGTCCGTTGCGTGGCCGCGCGAGCACGGGTCAGCGCGTCCTGATGCCGCGAGTTGATCGTCACCTGCAACATCTCCGCCTTGATTTCGCCCGACCACACCAGTTCCTTGATGGCGTCCTTCAGCGCCTCAATCCCCTGCCCGCTCAGACAGCAAACATCAACAACCGGAGTGCGGCCGTCCCCGGCCGCAGCATTTGCAACATTTTCAAACTGCTGTGGCCGGGGACGGCCACACTCCGCAGGCAATTTCAGTTTCCTCGGCAAATCCACCTTGTTCACGACCAGGATCCGTTTCTTGCCGGCGAAATCGGTGAAATATTTTTCATCGGCGGGCGTGAGCAGTTCGCTCGCGTCGAGCACGTGAAGAACGAACTCGGCCCGGGCCAGCGACTCGTGGCTGCGGCGGACGCCTTCCTGTTCGATTTCGTCGCGCGCCTCGCGCAAACCCGCCGTGTCAATGAACACGACCGGCAATCCGCGGATGTTGGCCGTCTCCTCAATCGTGTCGCGTGTCGTGCCGGGAATCGCCGAGACGATGGCGCGGTCGTGACCGAGCAATTGATTGAGCAGGCTGGATTTGCCCACATTGGGCCGTCCGACGATCGCCGCCCGGATGCCGCGCCGAAGAATCTGCCCTTCATTGGCCGTGCGTAACAATTTGTCCATGAACGTGACGCCATGCTCCAGGCGTTTGAGCAGTTGCTCCTTGGTATCGGGTGAAATGTCTTCGTCAGGAAAATCAATGTGCGCTTCGACATGCGCGAGCGTCTGCATCATTTCATCGCGCAATTGGTTGATGCGCTGTGAAAGTTTGCCGGCGAGTTGCTCGTTAGCGGCGGCAAGCGCGAGTTCAGTCCGTGAATGAATCAGATCGGCGACGGCTTCAGCCTGCGCGAGGTCAATGCGTCCGTTGAGAAAGGCGCGGCGGGTGAATTCGCCGGGTTCGGCCAGACGCGCGCCGTTTTCCAAAAGCGTGTCAAGCACAAGCTTGGCGGGCAAAATACCGCCGTGACAGGTGATTTCCACGGTGTCCTCGCGCGTAAACGTGTGCGGCGCGCGCATAATGGCGAGCAGCACTTCGTCCACGCTCCGGCCCTGCCGGACGATTTTACCGTAATGAATCGTGTGCGTCGTCGCGGCGGACGGCTTCAACGAATTTTTTCCGACCGGCAGAAAACTTTTGTCCGCGACGGCGAGCGTTTGCGGCCCGGAGATGCGGACAACCGCCAGCCCGCCTTCGCCAAGCGGCGTGGCAATGGCTGCGATGGTGTCGTCGAGGGTCACGCGGGGAATAGTCTCACGCAAAGTCGCAAAGACGCAAAGGTTGAAGTTAGCGAGACCACTGGGGCGGTCGATCGTGCCTGTCCATCCATTGAAAATCAACGAATCCATTTGAAGCTGTTAAATGGTAATAGGTTTCCACTGGACAAGGTATTGATTCAATAACATTGGTCAGGAATCGAATATCATCTTCACATTGGACATTACCCACTATTGAAAAGCACCCGCCGGAACCGGTGTATTGTCCAAATTTGACCTTCTGAAACCTTGCATCATCCTTGAATCTTTCACGAAATATTTTCGCTTGTTTCTCGGCAAGCTTCAGATTGTGATATTGGCTTGTTGCAATCGGCCAATATACAAAAATGTAAACTAGAGCGACGATGACAATTGCGAAGACAGCCTTTAACGGGTTTTTTGGTGTCGTTTTAATCATCTGTTTTCAAACGTTTCGATGTTCTGTCATTCGTGCGTGCCCTCAAAACGGCAGTTTGGCGGCGATGTCAAAAACCAGGTTTTCGATCGGCACGCCGTGGCCGTTCAAACATCGGATGAAGATGAGCCATTCCGCGCCCGTCAGCACGACAAAGAACAGCGAGCTTATGAAAAATAATCCCAAGGCGTGTGACAGGTGGGACTGCAAAACACGCGGCAGACCGTAATAGAGGATTTTGAGGGAGAGAAAAATGCCGATGCCCCAGGGAATCCAGAGGCTGATCCACGGGATGGCGCCCGAGAGTCGGAACAGAAACAACGGGCTAAAACTATAAATCACCACCGTCAGCGCCTGCCGGTAAGTATAACGGCTGTTAAATGTTTCACCCATCAACCTGATCAGGTAGGCGCAAACCGCGATAACCACCAGCATCAGCATCAATTGCATCATTTCCCAGACCATGACTTCGCCCAAGGTGAAATCCTTTACTCCATGTATTCCGGCATGCCATTTCCGCCACCCGGCCATGCCCGCCCCTTCCGCAATTGAAGCCATCAGCATCAGCGGCAATAGATGAATTCCCAGGATAAATCCCAAACCCCGCTTCGCCTGCAACACGGCATCCCACTCCGACGCCGGCTGAAAAATGAAAAAGAAAGCCTTAATCATTTAAATGCTGTGATATCGCTTTGTCCCCAAGCTGACAACACAATCTTTCAGGAACGATGTTCCAGGTTCCGATTCGGAGCGTTTGATCCATCAAAAGATGGCGGGAATGCAGCCATGATGTATGGCATTCGAGCGCTGACGTGTGATTCAAGGCAAATGAACCCGTTGGCTTTCATGGCCATCCGCGCCCGGCAAATGGTTTGCGCCCGTGCCGGCGGGTGGCGTCACGCAAAAGTTTGGCTGGTTGGCGCAGGTACGAAATTAAAACGGCAGATGCGCAGCGAGGTGCGAAACAAAATTTTCAGCGGGTTGGATGCGTCCCGCCAGATACCATGCGGTGACGAATTGTACCAAACCGGTTGCCGCGGCCAGCAGCAGTGAACTCATGAAATACAGGGCAAAAGCGTTGGGCGGGGCGGGCTGCATGATGTACCAGACGCCCTGGTGAAGAACCGCAATGGAAAGCGCGATGCCAATGCCCCAAGTGACCCACGGAATAATCGCCGGAACCGCGTCCAACAACCGCAACAGGAACATCGGACTCAATCCATAAATGACCAGCGTGAACGTCTGCTTGCAAGTGTAGCGCCCGTCAAAAGTCTCCCCCAAAATTTTTATCAGAACGGCGCAAATCACGATGGCCAGCAGCGTCAGCAGCAATGCAGCTGTTTCATAAATCACCACCTGGCCGACGGTGAATTTATGGATACGGTGGAAGATTCCTGCCTGTGGTTCGCCCCATTCCACCAAACGAAAACCTTCCGCGGCCGCCACCAGCAACATCATCGGAAACAAGTAAAGCACCAACAGAGGCCCTAAATTACGCTTGGCCTTCACCACGCGCGCCCACGCCGCGCCGGCTTGAAAAATCAGGAACAGCGCCTTAATCATATGTGCGAAGTGATAACGGTTAAACCGTGTGCTGACAACCAAATCCGAATAATGTACGGGCACACGCCGATTGCTTTCAAGTCGCGCCGGTGTAGTTTAACGGCATGAACGCGGCACTTTTTACGGCGCGCGCACGTGGGAAATGGCTTGCGATGACGCTGGCTACGCTTGTGTTGGCCGGTTGCGTAACGCAGAAAATTGACTGGCCGGCGCGGGTCGGAAATTACACCTATGACCAGGCCATCCTGGAACTGGGCCCGCCCGACAAATCCGCGAAATTGACCGACGGCACCATTGTCGCCGACTGGGTTACGCATCACGCCCAAACCATTATCGCGCCGGAACCGTACTTTGCGCCGCCCGGCTGTTATTTTGGCCCGCTCACGCCCATGCGCACCGAAACTTACGTGCCGGCCCAATATTTGCGGTTGACCTTCGGCGCGGACGGCAAATTGAAAACATGGAAGGAACTCGCCGGGTAAAATCCGCTTTCACCGGCGCGCCGCGCGTGCTTAACTCGCCGGGATGAATGTGGATCTCGGCATCTGGAGCAAGCTGACGAAAGTGGTCGTCGGTCTGGTGGTTCTTGCCTTTTTGCTGCTCATCGGGATGTGTTATTTGCCGCTCATCCATCAAAACGAACGGATGCGCCGGGAAATTCTGCGGCTGGACGCACAACTTCAAAAAGAAGAGGAAAAATCCAAACAACTCAAGGCCGAGATTGAAGCCTTGCGGAATGACCCCAAAACCATCGAACGGCTGACCCGCGAAAAACTCGGTTACGCCCGGCCGGATGAAACAGTGGTGCGCTTTGAACCCGCCACAACCAACACACCGGTGCGGTGAAACGACCGGCGAGTTGGAGTGACGGAGTGTTGATGAGACAATTTCCCATCACTCCAATACTCCATCGCCCCATTCCGTTCACACTGTCATGATTTCCTTTTCCTTGTGGGCAAGGTGCTGGTCAATCTTGGCGATGTATTGATCGGTCAGCTTCTGCAAATCCTTTTCCGCCTGTTTTTCCTGGTCCTCGGTGATGCCGCTGTCGTGGGCGTGCTTCTTCAACTGCTCCATCGCGTCGCGGCGCACATGACGGACGGCCACGCGCCCGTCCTCGGCCATCTTCTTGGTGATCTTCACGAATTCCTGGCGCCGTTCCTGGCTCAATTCGGGGAACGAAATGCGGATGATTTTGCCCTGCACCGCCGGGTTCAGCCCCAGGTTCGCTTTCTGGATGGCTTTCTCGATCGGGTGCGTCGAAGTTGCGTCCCATGGCTGGATGACCAGTTGCCGCGGCTCCGGCGTGGTGATGCCGGCCAGTTCGCGGATGCGCATCTGCGAGTCGTAAACCTCCACGATGATGTTCTCGACCAGCGCGGCGGACGCCTTGCCGGTGCGCACGCCGGCAAATTCATTCACGACCACCTGCTCGGTCTTGATCATTTTCTCCTCCGCCTCCAGTAAAATATCGTCGGGTGTCATAGTATGGGTAGGCTAACAATGAATCCGCGCCGGGTCGAATAAAAATTTAATTGTAGCGTCGGCGCTGTCCACCCTCCGCAGCGCTGCTACGGAGGACGGGTGCGCCGATTCTTTCGAGCCGCAGGCTCGACGCTACAACTGACCATTGCTAAACTGTTGAGCGTGGCGGACATCGTTTTAACCGCGCTCAACGCGAAATACATCCATACCGCGTTTGGCCTGCGTTACCTGCTGGCCAATCTCGGCCCGCGCCAACCACGCGCGTGCCTCGCCGAGTTCGACATCAATCAACATCCGCTCGACATCGCGGAAGCGCTGCTGGCGCGCAATCCCAAAATCATCGGCATCGGTGTTTACATCTGGAACGTCGTGCCCATAATCGAAGTTATAGCCGCTGTCAAACGCGTCCGGCCCGACATCAAAATTATCCTCGGCGGGCCGGAAGTCAGCTATGAAACCGAGAATCAACCCGTCGTTCAACTGGCCGACCATGTCATCACCGGCGAGGCCGATTTGAAATTTGCGGAGGTGTGCCGGGTGCTTTTGGAAGGTAGGGCGGGCTCCTCGCCTGGGCGAAGCCTTGCGAAGCCCGGTCCGCAGCCCGCCGAGGCAGTTGTTCGTGAAGACCGGCGCGATGGGGACATCGCGCCCTACCAACTGCCCAAAATCATCCCTGCCGAACTGCCGGACTTTTCGCAAATCGTCCTGCCCTACGATCTCTACACCAACGACGACATCGCGCACCGCATCATCTACGTCGAGGCATCGCGCGGCTGTCCGTTCACATGCGAGTTTTGCCTGTCGTCGCTCAATATTCCGGTGCGCCAGGTTCCCCTGCCCGCTTTGTTCGAACAGTTGCAACGATTGCTCGACCGCGGTGTGAAACAGTTCAAGTTCGTTGACCGCACGTTCAATCTCAACGTGGATGTCAGCCAAGCCATTCTTAAATTCTTTCTGGAACGCTGTCAGCCCGGTCATTTCTTCCATTTCGAAATGATTCCCGACCGCCTGCCCGAAGCGCTGCGCGAAGTCATCGCGAAGTTCCCGCCGGGCGCATTGCAATTCGAGGTCGGGGTCCAGACGTTCAACGAGGAAGTCAGCGCGGCCATCAAACGCCGGCAGAATCATAAACGGCTGGAGGATAATTTCCATTTTCTTCGAAGCCAGACCGGCGTTCACGTCCACGCCGACCTGATAGCCGGTCTGCCCGGCGAAACGCTGGAAAGTTTTGCCTCCGGATTTGACCGGCTGATTACACTCGGCCCGCAGGAAATTCAAGTGGGCATTCTCAAACGGCTGCACGGCACACCGATTGGCCGGCACGACGCCGAATGGCAGATGATGTACAACCCCCATCCGCCCTACGAAATTCTACAGAACCGGCTGATTGATTTTGCAACCATGCAACGACTGCGCCGCTTCGCCCGCTATTGGGATTTGGTTGGCAACAGCGGCAATTTTGTCGAGAGCACGCCATTGATCTGGTCTAACGTAGCGCAGGCGTCCCGCCTGCCAGGGCCGGTCCACAAAGAAAACCTTGCAGGCGAGATGCCTGCGCTACCTTCCCCCTTCCACGCCTTCCTCCGTTTCAGCGAATGGCTGCACGCCCGCACGGGCCGCACGGACAGCATCGCACTGGTGCGATTGATGGAATTGCTTTTTGAATTTCTGACCGTTGAATTGAAGCTGGATGCGAAGCCGGTGGCCGAAACGATGTGGCGCGATTACCAGCGCGGCGGACGCCACGACAAACCGGGTTTCCTGAAGGATTTTCTGTCCACGGAAGAAAAAGTGATCCCGCTACGCAAAACCAAAACCGCTCTGCCCAAACGCCAGGCGCGGCATCTGGTTTGAAGTCGGTTTCCGCCCAAAGCCGCCCGCGCAGTTTAAAGGCATTGTCAACGCGCCGGCACGCCGATAGCTTTGGGCCGGGTCATATATGACACCCAATCAACAACTGGCCACGCTGAGGACGGCAGTTTGCGACGTCGCTTTTGACAATGTGACGCGTCAAGTATACGCCACGGATGCGTCCGTTTACCAAATCGAGCCGTTGGCCGTGGCGTTTCCCGGCAGCGCGCACGATGCCAGCTCCATCATCCAGGCGGCGGCGCAGGCGGGTGTATCGGTCATCCCGCGCGGCGCAGGAACGAGTCTTACGGGCGGAGCCATTGGCGACGGTATCGTCGTTGATTTCGCTCGCTACAACCTGCTCATCTACGACCTGAACCTGGAACGCAAAACCGTCCGGGTCGGCGCCGGCGTCATACTGGACCAGTTGAACGACTTTCTCCGCCCGTACAAATTGTGGTTTGGCCCGGATGTGGCGACCAGTTCGCGTGCGACGCTGGGCGGCATGATTGCCAACGACTCGTCCGGCGCGCACGCACCGGTTTATGGCACAACGGCGGATCACATCAGCCTGCTGGAAATTTTAACCAGCGACGGGCGCGTGGAGATAATAGGTTCCGGCCAGAACTCGCTGCCGAGACAGCGCGACCTGCTGGAAAGCCTGACTTTGTTGAACGAACTGCAAATTACCGAACACTTTCCGCCGGGCCTCCTGAAACGCTGGCCCGGATACGCGCTGGCCCGGGCGATGCGCGAGCCGGGGAATCTGGCCCATATTGTCGCCGGCAGCGAAGGCACGCTCGCCGCAATTATTTCCGCCGAACTGAAAATCGTCCCCCTGCCGGAGAAGCGCGGGGTGGGATTGTTGTTCTTTGCGTCCGTGGCCGAAGCGATGCAGGCGACGAC
>Ga0187861_10005525_pt1 | contig 10106 bp, 8 predicted proteins | sample June2016WEW_10_1_3_FD_132986 | JGI IMG/M metagenome (GOLD analysis project Ga0187861, IMG submission 132986) | Peatland microbial communities from SPRUCE experiment site at the Marcell Experimental Forest, Minnesota, USA - June2016WEW_10_100 | ecosystem: Environmental > Terrestrial > Soil >...
AATCCACTCCCGAAAGCGTGGAACAGATCAGCCGCACCGTGTGCACGTCGCAGGTGGAGCTAAACGTCCGTTTGTCGCACACGGGTATTACCGCCAGCGAACTGCTGAGTCTGCGCGTGGGCGACATTATCACCACGGCCAAGGACGTCCACAGCCCGCTGGTTGTTTCGCTCGAAGGCATTCCCAAATTCCACGCCTCGCCCGGCGCCTTTAAAGGCCACAAGGCGATCCTCATCACCAATGCCATCAAAGATCCCAGCAAAGCATTGGAGTGAGCTTTTATAAGTGGACAGGGAGCAGTGGGCGATGAGCGGATGGCGGGCGGTGGATGGTCGTTTATTGAGTGTCAGAAAAAGTATGTCGTATGAAAAGTCAGAGCCGGGGCGTGTCGCCCCGGTAATTCCGCACCCGACACGGCCCGGCTCTGAGGCGAAAACGCGACATTTATTACCTGACACTCAATAGCCCCGGCACTTGCCGGGAGTTTTCAGCCGAGAAATCCATCCCGCGCTGTAAAGCCGCGACGGGCACCAACGGGCACCATGCGATAGCATGGTCGGTTGGTCGGTCGCGTTTGTTTTATTGCCACCAAAAAGCCCGTCCCCTTTCCGGGCACGGCACAGCGGTCGAGCGATGGTCGGGGTGATGGTTTACCGGCCAATTTCTTCAATCCGACCGGCAGTTCCCATGAATCGAGAATCGCGGCGAGTTTCTTGACTTCAGCGGGTGTATCTTACCCAACTTTGATTTCTTTTCAGGCGATCCAGAGGGGGATTGTCAAATTATTGGCTGGTAATACAATGTATTATCATCCGCCGTGGATTTTAGCCCTACTGCTGAACGCTTGCCGGAAACTGTTAACTGTAAACCGATAACTTAAAACTTACTTCCATGCCGGCCAAAAGAAAACGAGAGATCGTCACCTTCAAAGTAGACCAGCCGCTTTGGGACGCCATGCGGGGGATCGAGAATCGCTCGGAGTTCATCCGCTCGGCGATTCTGTCGGCCTTGGATAGCGTTTGTCCTTTGTGTAAAGGTTCGGGCATTCTCACCCCCGACCAACGCAAGCACTGGAAAACCTTCGCTAAAAATCACGCCTTGGAAGAATGCGAGGATTGCCACGCCGTGCATCTTGTGTGCGTGGCGCGCGGCGATACGGATGAGTCGCCAAGGGATGGGAAGGATTTGTGATGATTCGGAACGTTTTTGTTACGGCGATAATCGTGTTTGCCGCCGCGAAAATTCCGGCGGCTGAACCCATCGAGGTATTTGCCGGCATTCCGCCCGCGGCTTATCTGGTCGAGCGTATTGGCGGAGATCGCCTTCATGTCGAAGTATTCATTCAGCCGGGGCAGGATCCGCACACCTTCGAGCCGGCGCCGAAACAGATCCAAGCCCTGGGCAAGGCGAAGTTGTTTTTCAAGACGGGCATGCCTTTCGAGAATCAACTATTGGAAAAAATCCGTGCTGTTCATCCTCGGCTGATAGTGGTGGACGCCGCCGAAGGCATCCAGAAGCGGCGCATTTCCGCTCAGCGCGCCGCCGGCGACGCCCGGCAGGACGGCGAGCACTCGCACGGCGATTCACCCGACGACCTGGACCCGCACGTGTGGCTATCGCCGCCGCTGGTGAAAACAGTGGCGGCCAATATCGCTTCGGCCTTGGAAAAGATCGATCCCGGCGATGATGCTTTTTTCAAGGCGAATCTTGTGCAATTGCATCGGGAACTGGACGCCGTGGACGGTAAAATCCGCCTGGAGCTAAAGCCTTACGCGGGAAAATCGTTCTACGTGTTTCATCCGGCGTTCGGATATTTCGCCGATTGTTACCATTTGCGGCAAGAGGCCATCGAGGCCGGGGGCAGGCAGCCCTCGCCCAAGCAACTTCGCGACCTGGTGCAAAAAGCCAAGTCCGACGGCGTGCGGGTCATATTCGTCCAACCGCAGTTCGATCTCCATAGCGCACAAACCGTGGCCGACGCCATCGGCGGCCGGATAGTGAGCATAAACGACATGGAAAAAGATATACCCGCCAATTTGCAGGATATAGCCGGTAAAATTGAAAAGGCATTCAGAGAATCAGGGACGGCAAGATAGCGTGACATGACATTGTAATAATGTTTAGCCCCAGAGCTTGCTCCGGGAGGAAAAGTTTTCCGTTCCCACGCCGGAGCATGGGAACTAGGTTTGGAATGAATCCGATGCCCGACGAACCCGTTGTTTCACTGCGTGGCGTCTCTTTTTCCTACGGTCACGCCCCAATATTGGAAGACGTGAGTTTTGACGTCGGCCGATTGGAATCGATGTGCATTGTAGGCCCAAATGGCGGAGGCAAAACAACGCTGGTGAAACTGATCCTCGGGCTGCTTGCGCCCCAGGCCGGAGAGATTCGCGTCTTCGGCCGCGCCCCGCGCCTGGCCAGGGTAAAGGCGGGCTACATGCCGCAGCACGTGCTTTACGATCCGCAATTTCCGGTGACCGCAATGGACATCGTGTTGATGGGACGGCTTGGACGGCGCGGGATGGGCGGTTTTTTCGGCTGGCACAATCGCCAAGACCGGCAAGCGGCGCTGGAGGCCCTGGAACAAGTCGAGATGGCCGGGTCTTGCGCCCTGCCGTTCGCCTTGCTTTCGGGCGGACAGCGCCAGCGGGTTCTGGTGGCCCGGGCGCTTTGCAGCCGGCCCGAGTTGCTGCTCTTGGACGAGCCCACGTCGAACATCGATACGTTGGTGGAATCGCGCCTCTGGGAACTGCTCCGCGAATTGAACAGCCGCATGGCCATTCTCATGGTCACCCACGATTTGGGTGTAGTTTCCAATCTGGTGGAAAAAGTAATATGCGTAAATCGCCGCGTCGTGGTTCATAACACCAGGGAGGTCACCGGCCAAGTGATAAGCGATCTTTACGGAGGTCATGTGCGCATGGTCCGGCACGGCGAACACCTGGAAAAAAATGATGAATAATGAATGATGAATGCTGAATTAAACAATGCAGCCGCTTGCGGCTTCGCGACCATGATCCACAATTCATTTCCAGTTGATTACAATGAACCGTGAAACATAAACAGTATAAAGAGAACTGTAAACTGTAAACTGAATACTGAAAACTAATAATATGAGCGATTTTTTCCAGGCGCTTTTCGATCCCGATATTCCCTTTCTCCGCTATGCTTTTTTAGCCGGAGTGCTTTCCAGCGTTTCCTTGGGCGTGGTTGGATCATACGTGGTCACCCGGCGGATTACTTACATCGCGGCGGCCATCGCGCATTGCGTGCTGGGCGGAATCGGAGCAGCGCTTTATCTCGACAAGGTCGTCGGTTGGACCTGGTGCGATCCGATCTACGGCGCAACCGCCGCGGCGATCTTGTCGGCGCTTATCATCGGATTGGTCAGCCTGTACGCAAAACAACGGGAAGATACGGTCATCAGCGCGGTCTGGGCGATCGGCATGGCCGTGGGGGTGTTGTTTCTGGCTAAAATACCCGGGTACGTCGATCCGATGAGCTACCTGTTCGGAAACATTCTGCTCATATCCCGGCGCGATCTTTGGCTTGTGGCCGGCATGGACGTGCTCGTGGCGGCCGTGGGCCTGGGTTTCTACAACAAGTTTCTCGCCTTGTGTTTCGACGAAGAGTTCGCCGAACTTCGCGGCGTGCGGGCAAAGGCGTTTTACCTGATCCTCTTGTGCCTTACGGCATTGACCGTGGTGCTTTTGATCCGCATGGTGGGCATAGTGTTGGTGATTGCGCTTTTGACCCTTCCTCCGGCGGTGGCGGGCTATTTTTCCCGGCAATTGTGGCAGATGATGCTCCTGGCCGTAATTTTCTGCGCGGTTGTCGTCGGGGCGGGAATCGCCGTGAGCTATCCCCTGGACCTGCCCAGCGGCCCGGTAATCATCCTCCTGGCCGGCAGCGCGTATTTATTGGTGACAATCGCCGGCCGGCTGCGGCGGCTATTCGTCCGATTGTAGAACGAATCAAAGATTATAATCTCCATTGCGTTTGGGATTCGACATCCTTGCTCTCTTCTTTATCCATTTCTAAAAAAAGTTCATCGGCTATAGCGGTAAGTTGATCATCTGATAATGATGGAATATCTTGCATAAACTATTAGCGATAAATTAAAGGATACTTTTCCGGATGTTGAAGGCTGTCCAATTCAAGATCGATATCCAAATCGGGCCAATGCAAATGAGATCCGTGGGATATTTTAACCTTGTGAATCTCGGAAACTTTCGCGTCTTTAAACCAGGGATAGTCTTTGTAAGGCAAAAAGTATTCTCGTTCGTTTACAAAGATCCAAATGCCATTTTGGGAAATATTCTGGATTTCAACGCGAGGTTTCATTATTGACTTTCCATCGCTTACCGACCGATCATGCTCCGCATGGTGCCCGTCGGTGCCCGGTCATGGCTAAATAAATGAAAATTGTCGCCGGTTTATATAATTCACGCAGTCTTTTTACGTTTAAGCATTTCCTCCAAATGCACGGTGATGCAATCGGCCAGTGCGTCTGGATTGTACCCGCCTTCCAGAACGCTTATTACGCGACCGTCGGCGTACATCGAAGCAACGTCGAGCACGGCGTTGGTAAGAGTAATAAAGTCTTCGGTTTCCAGGCCTAAATTGCCGATCGGATCGGCGCGATGAGTGTCGAAACCAGCGCTTATAAACACCAACTCGGGTTTGATTTTGGCGGCGAAACGATCCAGGCCCTCGCAAAAGCGGGTTAAATAATCCTTTCGCGGCGTGCCGAACTGCACGGGCAGATTCAGAGTTGCGCCAAGTCCCGGGCCGCCGCCGATTTCGTCCTCGTCCCCGGTGCCGGGATAAAAAGGCCAGCGGTGGATGGAAAAAAATCCCACTTGCGGGTCTTCCCAAAAAGTCGCCTGCGTGCCGTTGCCGTGGTGAACGTCCCAATCGACGATCAATACCCGATTGAGTCCCAGACTGTCGATGGCCGTTCGGGCGGCGACGGCGATGTTGTTGAATATGCAAAAGCCCATGGCCTGTCCGGTCATGGCGTGATGGCCGGGCGGACGCACCAAACACATCGCCTGCGTGTCTTCGCCGCGGACGACCCGCTCGGCGGCGTCGCAAACGCAGCCCGCGGCCAACATGGCCACCTCGAAACTGGCCGGGCTGACAATGGTATCGGCTTCGATATGACCCCCGCCCGACTTGGCATACGCCCGAATCTCGTCGATGTACCCGGGCGAATGAACCCTGGCCAGACGCTGCCGCGAAACCGGCTTGAACGCCGGCCGCTTGAATTTGGCCAGAAGTCCGGCCTTTTCCAATCGTTCCGGAATTGCTCGGATGCGGTCGGCGCACTCCGGATGATGACCGGTTTCATGGTCCAGGAAGCAGTGGGCAAAGTAAAGCAAGGTCATTGTTTTGGTTTACAGTTTACCGTTCACGGTTTACGGTTCACGGTGGGCAGTAAACTGCCCACCCCTAATTATTTGCTATCCGTTGTTTTCCGCCCTTGTCTAGTCATTGTCAATCTTAACATTAGTTGTGACAACTCTATGGAAGCGGAATTTGCTGGAAATACGAGCCATCGCTGCCCGATTGACCCGGAATAGCTGATTTTCCCCTTTTACCCAGCCCAACTTGACAGAACTCTTCGATCGTTGGTAGCCTATATAGGATCTCTATATTCTCATACTGATTGGCACTAACCTCCAAATACTACAATATGGGTTCAAAACACCCCCCTTTTCTTTGTCGCCACAATATGTGTTGGGCTGAATTTCTTTCAGCAATACTCCTTTTGGGCGGAGTGATGTCTGATCGTGTTTTCGCCCAAGCCGGCAATGCGGATGAAAATGCGGCCGGAGCAGGCGCTTCCTCGGGTTCTTATGCCGAAGATACGGTCAACCCAGCCCAGAAACAGAACGTAAACAACATTCGCGTGATACTCACCTCGGGCAAGTTCGCCGACGACAAGCAGAAAAAAGATTTTGATGATTACTATAAAACTTATGCCCTTGCGCGTTGGACCCAGGTGAGCAACATCAACAATCTGAGGGACTATTCCAAGAGGGACTATCACAATGACATCATGATTAATTTAGCTCAAGCCAAAAGCGGCGAGGTCCACGATTATCTCAACAATTTAGTGCTGGATTACATGAGCAAGCTGGCAAAAAACAACTACCATCCAGCGGTTCGTATTAATGCCATGCTGACAATCGGCGATTTAAATTCCACGGATAGCATTCAGCCTACACAGAATACTCCATTGCCGGACGCGGTAAAAGTCCTTTTAGAAACGATAAACGATGACAAGCAGATCGAACCGGTCAAGATCGCGGCGCTGGTGGGAATCAATCGCCACGTGACAGCGGGAGTGAACGATCCGCAAATCCAAAACCAAATTTTCAAGGAGATGCTGAAACTTGTCTCCGACGCCGATGCCGCCGATCCTTCCGATATCGGCCGGGCGTGGATGAGCAAGCAGGCCGCCGAAATTCTCGGCATGTTGGGCGATCCGGGCACGAACAATCAGGCGGTCAAATTGTTATCCGGTTTTGTCGGCGACTCCAAGGCCCCGCCGTTCCTCCGCTTAACCGCCGCCGAAGCCTTGGGAAAATTATATGCCAGAGCAAGCGGTTTGAATCCCGTCGATTTGGCAACCCCCCTGGGACGACTCATACGCGACGCTTGCAATGAGGAATTGAAAACCAGCAAGGATGCAAAACTATCGCCGGACGATCACCGTCGCCGCCTGAAATCCCGACTGGGCCCGGCAATGGAGGGCTTAGAGGAATTGAAACAACTGGCCAAAGATAATACTAGCCTCGATAAACTTCAAACTATTTTCAAGACTTTGCTAAAAAACCTGGATGATCCCAAACTCGATGGCAAAGAAATGAAAAAATCCGTGGAAGATCGCCAGCGCGAACTGGACGGTTGGCTGTCAAACAAACCTTAATCTTATCTGGTGGATTTATTTTGCCTGATTTGAGATCCGCCGATTTGCCGCTCGCTCGCCGACCGACATAAAGTCGGTGCCCGCTTCCGGCTATTGAATGTCAGATAATTAATGTCGTGTTAAAGGTCAGAGCCGGGGCGTGCCGCCCCGGTAATTCCGGGCCAACACGGCCCGGCTCTGAGGAGAAACTACGACATTATTTACCTGAGACTTAATAAACAAAAATTAATTGTCAACTGAAACGAGGCAAAAGGATTTGCCCATCGTGCCGCTACAGTTCAAACGATTTGCCGAATGTACGATCTTGGCGTTGGGTCTGCCTGCGCTTTTGGGTATGGCAGGCTGCCGGGAATTCACCGCAGCGGCATTGCACGATCCCGCCCTTGCAGCGGTCGATTCAAAGGCGGGAAGCAAAAATGCCGCATCGTCCCGGGCGTCCGCCGAATCCGGCCCTTCGACCTTGTCAGCCGGCGACCGCGTGGTCTTGGCCCGCGTCGCGGAAAAGGATTCCAAGGGCCGAACCCGCGGCGTCTGGATTCGCACCGTGGATCCGTCGGCCGAATTCCGCTGGCATTATCCGAAACTGGAGGAGATACTTGCCCGGCCTCCGGACCGCCTGCCGGATTTTCACGTCTTGTTGAGCGACGCCGATCCGATCGTGGCCGTAAATTCCGCTTTGGTTCTGGCCCGCTCTGGCGACGGAGCTGGGCGTGAACGATTGATCGACGCCGTCCGATCGCCTGATCTTCCGCTGCCCGCGCGATGCGCGGCGGCCGAGGCATTGGCCAATCTGCAAGACCCCAAGGCGGCCGATTCGCTAAAGGATCTGCTTGCCCAATACGGCCGGTTCGGAAAAGAGGTAAAAGCCCCGTACATCGGGGAGTTGCACGCCGAGTTGATCCGTGGTTTTGCGCGGCACGCGGACATAAGCGGCGATCCGCGCTTCGTCGAGGCCTTGCGAAGCCCGCAGGCCGACGTGCGCCTGGAAGCCTTGAGGGCCTATGCGGCATCGCCGGAAAAAACCTTGCCCGTCGAGGCCCTTGATCTGCGGACCGACGGCGACTGGCGCATTCGAGCAGCGGCCTTGGAGGCCATCGCCTCGAGCCGGCACCCGCAAGCCGGGGAATATCTTTCCTCGGCGCTTTTGGACGGCGACGTGCGGGTCCGTCACGCCGCCATTGACGGTCTGGGAATTCTGGCCACCCCCGAGGCCCTGGCAACGCTGCAAAAACTGTTGAAAGATCCAAACGATTCGGTCCGTGCCCGGGCGGTTTCGGCGCTGGCCGCGGCCAAGGTCGAAGGACCGGTTCTTGAAGCCACCGGCGACCAGTCCTGGCGCGTCCGGCATAAAGCGGCCGATGCCCTGGCGTCGTTCCCTGATCCAAAAGCGGCCTCCGCCGCCCAGCGCCTATTGGACGACAACAGCTCCGAGGTGCAACTGGCGGCAGTCCGTGCCACTGAGGCCTGGCCGCTGGAGCGATCCGGACCGATACTGCTTGCGGCGATGTCCAAGCCGGCCTTCATCACCCGCAAAACCGCCGCCGAGCAATTGACCGCCAAATGGCCGCCGGCAAGGGAATTCCCCATCGAAGGTCCGTCGGATCGCAGGGCAGAAGTTCTGAATAAATTGAACCGGGCGTTCCGCGGCCAATTCGGCACGGCCTTGACGGATTCGCCATCGCCGGCAACTCCCGCGCAAGGGGCCGTTAAAAAGGCCTCGCCCGCACAGGTCGCCGAGGTGGAACGGCTGATTCATGAAATGAATCTAAAAGCACTGGCCGATTACGGTCCAGCCCTGGTCGATGCACTGGAACAGTTGCACTTCGATCGCAAAGAGCTTCTGCCCGAAGAAATCTACCGCGATGTGCTGCCGAAATACGGCCGGGCGTTTGCGGTTTTGGATCAATTAACATCGGCCGACTTGATCCAGCGCCGCCGCGCGGCCGAGGAGTTGGCGGAACTGTCGGGCAAACAACCGCCCAGCCGGCTGGCAATAGCACGATTGGCGCAACTAATCGCCGCCGAACAGGACGAACTGGTCTGGCAGGATGCAATGCGGGCAATAGCCGACGACGGGACGCAGCCGGCGATCGACCTGGCTTACACGGCCATAGGGCATGTTTCGGCCGAGGTGCGTCGCCGGGCGTGCGAACATCTGGCCGCCCACCCCGATCCGTCCCACGTCCAAGTTTTAATTCCCGCCTTGGAAGACAAGGATCCCGTCGTAATCCGCACCGCGGTGCGCGCTTTGGCGGCAACGGAAAAAATGCCCGATACAAAACCCCTGCGCAACTTGTTGGGATCGACGAACGAAGATATCCAACTGGAAGCCGCTTTGGCCTTGACGCGATTGGGCGATGCCTCGGGCAAGCCGGCCTTGGAACGCCTGGCCTACAGCCGCGATCCGATAGTCCGGGCAAAAACCGCCCAAGCAATGGGCGAATTCCCAGACAAGGCCTTCACGGCAACCTTGATCCGCCTGTTGAACGACAACCAAACAGTCGCCCGGGCCGCATTGATTAGCCTGCCCAAGGTCGCGGGCGAAGACGTCGCCCAAGCACCGGGCCAGGCACCGGCAACCACAACCGAACAGATGCTCCGCTGGAAACACTGGTACGAGCGGCAAACGACAAAGTAATGCATATTCAATCCCAATACACCAGGGGTTTGGTTGCGGTTTTATGCCGCAATAGGCAAAAATCTGGAGTATTATCGATTTCGGCGATTATAACCCTGTCTGTCAAATTACAATATCCCCTACAACCGGCAAAAGACTCTTTGTTTTATTTGCCGCCGTGGAAAAGACTATACTTGTTAATAAAGGATAAAATTATTAGGTCGAAAACGGCCAATAAAATTATAAGCGTGATATCGCATGCGTAGGATTGTCGCCTATAGCCATGCCGGCGGGTAGCAGCAGGAGGGCCGGATTATGCGTTTTTTAATAGTCGACGATGATTTTTATTGTTGCGAATTGCTGAAGGCTATCTTTTCACCATACGGGTCGTCGGACTTCGCATTCGACGGTAGTGAAGCAATAAGCCATTTCCGCCGCGCATTGGAAGACGACCTACCTTATGACATAATTTTCCTCGACGTAGTCATGCCGGGTCTTAGCGGATTGGAAACCCTGGATTGCATCCGTCAAATCGAGCGGAGCTACAACATC
>Ga0187861_10005531_pt1 | contig 10097 bp, 6 predicted proteins | sample June2016WEW_10_1_3_FD_132986 | JGI IMG/M metagenome (GOLD analysis project Ga0187861, IMG submission 132986) | Peatland microbial communities from SPRUCE experiment site at the Marcell Experimental Forest, Minnesota, USA - June2016WEW_10_100 | ecosystem: Environmental > Terrestrial > Soil >...
AAGCCGGTCCTGGTCGGGACATTGTTATTGGTGCTGGGCCTGTTGACCTGGCACCAATGTGGGATGTACGCCGACGTCAAAACCCTCTGGCGCGACACGCTGGCCAAAAATCCGGGATGCTGGATAGCCCACAGCAATCTAGGCAACTGCTTGTATAACGAGGGGCGCATTGAAGAGGCAATGGAACACTACCATAAGACCATCCAGATCAATCCGAATAGCCCCGAAGCGCTGACCAGCCTGGGTGTCGCCCTCACCGCCAAGGGCCGGTTGGATGAAGCGATCGAGAACCATTACAAAGCCATCCAGATCAATCCGAATTCCTCCGACGCGCTATACAATCTGGGCATCGCCCTCGCCGCCAAGGGCCGCTTTGATGAAGCAATTGAGAATTATCGCAAGGCCATCCAGATCAATCCGAATGACTCCGAAGCCCTGTACAATCTGGGTATCGCCCTCGCCGCCAAGGGCCAATTTGATGAAGCAATCGAGAACTATTATAAGGCCATCCAGATCAATCCGAATTCCTTCGAAGCGTTGAGCAAACTGGGCAATGCCCTCACCGCCAAGGGCCGGTTTGATGAAGCAATCGAGAACTATCGCCAAGCGATCCAAGTCAATTCAAACCGCCCCGAAACCTTCTTTCATTTGGGCATGACACTTGGCCTGTCGGGTCGCACCCGCGAAGCGGCTACCCAATACCGGAAGGCTCTGAGATTAAATCCCAACCTGGCCGTGGCGCTCAACAACCTGGCGTGGGTGCTGGCCGCCAGTCCCGATGACGAGCTTCGCAATGGGGCCGAGGCGGTCCGCTTGGCCGAACGCGCGTGTGAACTGACTCATTATGGCCAACCCTTGTTCATCGGGACGCTGGCCGCCGCTTATGCCGAATCAGGCCGTTTCCCGGAAGCGGTGACCACGGCGGAAAAGGCGGAGCAGCTCGCAACCAGTGCCGGATTAACGGCCGTGGCCGCGAAAAACCGGCAACTGCTTGAGCTCTACCGGGCCGGCAAGCCCTATCATGAGCCGGCCCCAATAGTGCAATGAGTTCCGTTGAACATCGCAGATTTGACCAAAACCCGTTTCTCCTCATCCCGGCTGGCTCGCTCCGCCAATCAGGTTGCACAGCGTGATGGTGAATCCGACCTCAATCGTAATCATTTGATTGGGACCGGGTTCATCAAGGGTGGGAATGCCAATTGTCTTTGACAGATTGTCCTCATTTACCCATGCTGATTTTTCAGGTTGCGTGTGACACTAAGAAACTAAGAAACAGCAAAACGGATTGAGGTTTCTGCAACCTGCAAATTCGTCGAATCTGCCATGTTTAATCGCCGCAAGAAGAGCACTGCAACCGCCAACATTCTGAAGGCTCCAGCCCAAGACAAAGCAGCTATGGCGGCAACTTCCCGTGTCATTGGCTGGCGACTTTGGGTTTTCCGTCTTCTGGCCTTGGTCGCTGCACCGACGTTATTTTTTGGTTTGGTTGAATTGGTGTTGAGACTGGCCGGTTTTGGCTATCCCACAGCGTTTCTGTTGCCTGCCCAGCGAAATGGGCAGAAGATTTTCGTACAGAACCACCAGTTTGGCTGGCGTTTCTTCGGGCCAAAACTGTCGAGGTTGCCGTGGCCGATTTCAATTTCCCAATCCAAAGCCCCTGATACGGTGCGGATTTTCGTCTTCGGCGAATCCGCAGCCAAAGGCGAGCCGCAACCCGCGTTCGGTCTGCCACGGATGTTGCAGGCGATGTTGAGCCTGCGGTATCCGGGCGTGCGTTTTGAGGTGGTGAATACCGCGATGACGGCCATCAATTCATACGCCATCCTGCCCATCGCGCGCGACTGTGCGAATGCCGGTGGCGATATCTGGGTCATTTACATGGGTAACAACGAAGTCGTGGGCCCCTTTGGCGCCGGCACCATTTTCGGACCGCAAGTGCCGCCATTGCCGCTCATCCGGAGCATCCTGGCACTTAAAACCACGCGAACCGGGCAATTGCTGGATTTCGCGCGCCAGTGGGCCCAGAAGCCGCCGCCGGGAGGGGATGAATGGGGTGGCATGAAAATGTTCCTCAACCAGCAAGTGCGGGCCGACGATCCGCGCATGAACGCAGTATATCGCCATTTCGAGCGGAATCTTGCGGACATCATCCAGGCAGGGCAGCGCAGCGGCGCCGGCATAGTGGTGAGCACCGTGGCGGTCAACATAAAGGACTCCGCGCCGTTCGCGTCGGTTCATCGCCCGGGGTTGTCCGGGCCGGACAAAGCAAAATGGGAACTGCTTTACCAACTCGGCACCAAGGCCCAGGCAGCCGGCGAAGAGCCGGAAGCTGCGGAGCAGTTCCAGGCCGCGGCACAGATTGACGACAGTTTTGCCGATCTTCATTTTCGCCAGGGGGAATGTGCGTTGGCGATGGGCCAAACGCAGCAGGCGCAGCGGCATTTCCAGGCCGCGCGGGACTTGGACACCCTGCGCTTTCGTTGCGACCGCAAGCTCAATGACTTGACCCGGCAAAGCATTGCGCATCGCGAGCCCGGGCATCTATTGTTGGCGGATGGCGAACGTGTTTTTGCGGAGCAAAGTCCGAACGGCTTGCCTGGTGAAAACCTGTTTTACGAACACGTTCATTTGAACTTCGCTGGCAATTACCTTTTGGCCAGAACCATCGGCGCGGAGGTCGAGAAATTATTGCCGGGGTGGGTTGCTGTGCGCAGCGGCACAATCCGGCCCTGGCCGTCGGGGGCGGATTGCGCGCGGTGGTTGGGCTGGTCTGATTTGAACGAATTGGAGGTTTTGAATTTAATCCTCGCCCGTATCAGCAACCCACCGTTCACGGGGCAACTGAACCATGATATGCAAATGCTGCGCTTGCAGGCATCACTCGAAAAACTGGCACCGGCGGCCCAACCGGCCGGGTTAAGGGAAGCACAGAGGATTTGCGAAGAGGAAGTGGCTTTGGTTCCTGACGACCCGGTGCCGTACAGCCAGCTGGCTTCGGTGAAGATGAGAGCCGGCGATCTGGCCGGTGCGGCGGCGTCATTGCGACGCGAGCTGGAACTTATCCCGGACGACCCGGTGCATTGGTTCCGGTTGGGCGTAATTCTCGCTCAAGCGCGACAATCCGAGGATGCCGTCGCCGCGTTCCAGCGCGCCCTGCAACTGGACCCGGAGGATGTGAAGTCGGTCAACAGCCTTGCACAATCGTTGTGGCTGCTTGGCCGGCGTGAAGAGGCGATCCGCGAATTCCGGCGTGTGACAGCCATGAACCCGGAATCCAGCCTAGCCTGGATCAACCTTGGGCAAAGTCTCGAAGCAATGGGACACAAGGCGGCGGCAGAAGATTGTTATCACAAGGCGCTGGCCAACCGCAGCCATAGCGAGCCGGACTTGGTCGCGCTGGCGCGCTTCTGCCAGAGCCGCGGCTGGATCGAAAAAGCAATGACGAATTACAACGAGGCCATCAAGCTGAATCCGGTGGACGCAAATCTGCGCATTGAGGTGGGGAAGAGCCTTTTGGCTTTGGGGCATTATTCCGATGCGGCACAGCAGCTTGCGGAAGCGGTGCGTCTCACCCCGGCATCGGCGAAGGCACATCTCTTCTACGGCGTGGCTGTCGGACAAGCGGGCATGACAGCTGAAGCCGAGAAACAGTTCCGCGAAACATTGCGTATCCAACCGGATCTGCTCGAAGCGCGGGTAAATCTTGGCGTCGCTTTAATGCAAGAGGGGCGTTCCGACGAGGCGCTTTCTCAGTTCGAAGAAGTTCTCCAACATAGTCCCACAAACCGGCTGGCGCTCGAATACAGCCATGCCTTGCGTACCCAGCTTGCTCCACCGCCGGCCCGTTAACTTCAGAACACGGTGTAGATGAACGGGGCCACCCCGGTGCTCGACAACAGGATCAGCAGCCCGAAAATCAGAAGTACTGCAATGATGGGCACAAGCCACCACTTCTTGTTCATTTTGAGGAAGTCCCAAAGGTCGTGCAGAAAGCCGCCGCTGGATTGAGCCGCTGCCGCTTTTTCAAACTCGCTGGATGGTCGCCGGTTCATTGGGATGCCGAAAGCCTACGGCTGCGCTAAAATTGTTTCAAGTATCTTCGGACGTCCTGTTCGGGGCATCGCGTAATCCAATAACTGGTTTGTTCGGGCTTATGCCGCAATTGCAGTTCATCGCGCCTGCGCCAGCGAAATACCAGGGCAACGGGTGTCAACACCGCGTAAAATATCACCGCGAGGACCACTTGTGTCATCACCCAGCCAATGGGAAACGCGGCGACGGTCGCGCCCAGGAACAACCATCGCACGGCTGACGGTTTCAACAGGCCAACCAGGCCGATCAAAGCGATTGCCCCAAGCACACCGGCGGCGGTTGTGCGGCCGCGAATGAACGCTTGTTGCGCAGCCACCGCGAGAAAAAATCCGAGCCATGCGGCGGCGAATTGCCGCAGCACGCGTGGCGTTGGTTTTAGCGGAAGATTGAACCACTTCATAGGCGCATCAATCAGGTTCAAAGATTGCTAGGTGCTTCGCCCGCTCCTCGGCGGAAAGAATACCGGTCATTTGTTCCTTTCGGAGGACAAAATCTTCCAGCACCAGCGCGTCCATGTCTGTGGCAAGGAAACATCGCAATGCCTCGGCCGGGGAGCATACGATGGGTTCCCCGCGCACATTGAAACTGGTGTTCACGAGCACCGGGCAACCCGTCACACGTTCAAACGCCTTGAGCAGCCGGTAAAATCGCCCGTGCCGCTCCTCATCAATGGTCTGGAGGCGCGCGCTGTAATCCACATGGGTGATGGCCGGCAGAGTCGAGCGAACGATATTCACCCGGCGGCACAAATCCGGGTTTGCAGTCATGGTATCCCTGTCGGCATCGGAAATCGCCGTGCGATGCTTTTCCAGAACGGGCACGACCAGGAGCATGTAAGGACTTTCGCTCTTCACCGGCAGCGCGAAGTATTCTGAAGCGTGTTCCTTCAGCACGGATGGCGCGAACGGACGAAAGCTTTCGCGCTGCTTGATCTTGAGATTCACCACCGATTGCATGGCTGGATTTCGCGGATCGCCCAGAATGCTTCTCGACCCAAGCGCCCGCGGGCCGAACTCCATTCGACCGTGAAACCAGCCCACGACTTTGCCGGCGGCAAGCAGTTTGGCAACCTCGGCCAGCAATTCCGCCTCCTCGGTGAATTTCTGATATGGTGCGTCTGCGGCGGCAAGTGTGTACGCGATTGCTTCGTTTGAGAATGCGGGGCCAAGGAGGCTGCCTTGCTGGGCATCACGCCCGGCGGGTTGGCGCGGATTTTCGAGCAATTGATGCCAGACGAACAGCGCCGCGCCCAGCGCGCCGCCGGCGTCGCCAGCGGCCGGCTGAACCCACATTTCGGAGAACGGCCCATCCCGCAAAACCTGCCCGTTGGCGACGCAATTCAGCGCCACGCCACCGGCGAGCACGAGGTTTTTTTTACCAGTCAGCCGGTGGGCTTCACGGGCCATGTTCAGAACGATTTCCCCGGTCACAACTTGAATGCTCGCGGCAATGTCCATGTGCCGCTGCTCCAGTTGCGTTTCCGGCCGACGTGGTGGTCCGCCAAACAGAGCATGGAAACGCTCGTTGGTCATCGTTAGCCCCTGGCAATAATTGAAATAGTCCATGTTCATCCAGAAGCTGCCATCATTTTTGATCTCGATCAGCCGCTGTCGAATTACATCGGCAAATCGCGGCTGACCGTAAGGCGCAAGCCCCATGAGTTTATATTCGCCGCTGTTGACCTTGAACCCGCAATAGTAGGTGAACGCCGAGTAAAGCAATCCCAGCGAGTGAGGAAATTTCAACTCGCGCAGAAGGCGAATGCGATTCCCTTCTCCGGTGCCGATGGTTGCCGTGCACCATTCGCCGACGCCATCAAGGGTCAAAATCGCCGCCTCGTCAAACGGGCTGGGGTAAAACGCGCTGGCGGCGTGGCTCTCGTGATGTTCGGTGAAAACAAAACGGGCGCGGCGCGCGGCGGGCAGATGCCGGTGCAGCAAACGCCGCAGATGAAGTTTGTCTTTGAGCCAGACCGGCATGGCGAGGCGAAAACTGCGGAAACCGGCGGGCGCAAAGGCGAGGTATGTTTCCAGCAGCCGGTCAAATTTGAGCAGTGGTTTGTCGTAAAACGCAACGTAATCAAGGTCCTCCGGTTGCAGGCCGCCAGCTTGCAGGCAATAGGCTATGGCGCTGGCCGGAAAATCGGAATCGTGCTTTTTACGGGTAAACCGTTCCTCCTGCGCCGCAGCAACAATCCGTCCTTCCACAATCAGCGCGGCGGCGCTGTCGTGGTAAAAGGCCGAAATACCAAGAATGCTCGTCGTCGGCATGAAACGCGAAGACAAAGTAAACTTGCGGCGGAGAAAGGGCAAGTTTCATGGTGTCCGAGCGCGAAACACGTCGATTGTTCATAACTGCCTGCGCGTATTATCGGTTATTCTCCCGCCAAATCCATAAAAGGACAATCAGGGGTTTGTAAAATAGATCCGGCAAAAACATGGACGCTATTTGGGTAACACGATCTTGAGTCAACGTATCGCAGAACCCCTCGCCCAGTTCCCAGCCCCGGTAACCTTTATCCTGAGTCAACACGGAGTCAACACGCCCCCACTACTGTTCTAGGGATACTGTTCTAGGGATGGCATTGACCTGCAACGGCGGTTTTGTTACTTTTCCTCGTCAGCGCCATGAACACCGCGCTAAACCAGCATGTGCTTGTGTTGAACCGGTTGTGGCAGGCGGTCAACGTCTGCACCGCCCGCCGCGCGCTCACGTTGTTGTTTCAAGGCCATGCACAGGTCGTTGTCAACGCCGAGGACGGCTCGTTTCACACCTTCGATTTTCAGGAATGGCGCAACGTTTCCGAAAACGCACCGCAGGAGGAATCCGTCCGCACCATTTCCTTCCGCATTCGCGTGCCGCGAATCATTCTGCTGTTCGTTTACGATCGGCTGCCAAAGAAGGAAGTAAAGTTCACGCGCCACAACATTTTTGAGCGGGACAAGAACACCTGCCAATATTGCGGGCGCGTATTTGACCGGAAGGATTTGAACCTAGACCATGTCATTCCGCGCGACCGCGGCGGGCCGACGATATGGGAAAACATTGTTTGTTCCTGTGTTGAATGCAATACGCAGAAAGCCAACCGCAAGCCGCAGGAAGCCGGTATGCATCTTGTCCGCAAGCCCAAGCGCCCGAAATGGCGTCCGTTTGTGCAGATCAACTTCAGCCTGCACCGGCACGACAGTTGGAAGCATTTCATTGACCTTGCCTATTGGAACGTCGAACTGGGCGAGGATGTGGAATAGCAGCCGGGGGAACATCCAACATCCAACTCCGCTGGCGCGCGAGCAGGCGCCCAACATCCAATTGCTGGCAGACATGTGGCAATGGGAATCGGGAAATTGTCCGGCGACGTGAGGATGAACGGGAACGCTAGGGCGCGGCGGGAACAAACTTTCCGGCAGCCTCATGATATGGTTGGTGGGCGCGATACAAAGCCAGCAGGTTCTGGTTTTTCTCAAGCAATTCCTGTTCGCCCGCCGCCGTGGCCAGCGCGCAGGCTTTCTGCGCCGCCGCAATCGCATCGTCAAATCGTCCCGCCTCGGCGTAGGCGGCCGCCACGGTGCCAACGAGGAGGGTCACGCCATAGTGCGTCAGTTCGCAGGCGCGTTCGGCATATTTGACGGCTCGAACACCATCCCGGATGTGTGCGTCTTGACTGGTCGCCAGCAGCCAGGCCAGATTGTTCAGGACATCCAGAGAGTCGGGTTTGATTTGCAGATTCTTTTGGAGATGAGTGATCGCTTCGTCCACTCTGCCCTTTTGGCAAAGTATCTTGCCCAGGTTGTAGTGGGCCTCCGCGAAGTCGGGGTTGATTTGCAACGCCTTTTGGTAATAGGCAATCGCTTCGTCCACCTTGCCCTTTTGGAGCAGAGCGTTGCCCAGGTTGTAGCAGGCTCCCGCGTAGTCGGGGTCGAGTTGCAGCGCTTTTTGGTACTCGGCGATCGCTTCGTCCACATCACCCTTTTGGAGCAGCGCGCTGCCCAGGTTGTTGTGGGCTTTGGCGTTATCAGGGTTGATTTGCAGAGCCCTTTGGAAATGAACAATCGCTTCATCCACATTACCCTTTTGGAACAGCGCGTTGCCAAGATTGTAGCAGACTTCCGCGAAGTCAGGTTTGATTTGCAGCGCCTTTTGGTATTGGGCGATCGCTTCATCCACCTTGCCCTTTTGGAACAGGGCGTTGCCGAGGTTGTAGCAGACTCCCGCGTCGTTGGGGTTGATTTGCAGTGCCTTTTGGAAATGAGCAATCGCTTCGTCCACATTGCCCTTTTGGACCAGCACGGTGCCAAAACTGTAGTGGCCAATGAAGTTGTCAGACGTGCAAGCGAGCGTGTGAGTCCACAGCGATTCACTATTTCGCCAATACGACGTTTGTTTCCAAGCGCAGACCATCAACGCTGTTATCGCCATGGTCACCACTGTGCCCAGCGCCTGATGACGATAGCGCCACGAAACCGTCAAATCCCTGATCGCCCAGGCAACGGCCAAATATAACCCGATCTGCGGCACGTACGTGAAATGATCCGCTACCGGTGTGACGCCAACCTGGACCAGCCCGATGACCGGAACCAGGGTGCCAAGAAACCAGAACCAGCCTACAGCCGCATAGGGCTTGGTTCTGGCCGCCCAAAGCACCAGAAGCGTAACGCCTGCCAGCAGCAAGGTGCATAGTACCACCAGAAAAACAGGGAAAGCGGGGGGATAGGGATACGGGATCGCCAACCCCTCCGGCCAGATGGTGTTTCGAAGATAGGTTACATAATTGACCGGCACTTTTGCCAGCCGCACCCCCAACGGAATCTGCTCGAGTGTCATCATGGCAGCCTCGCTTTTCTGCCCAACATAAGTCACTACACTCGATACCGCGGCCAACAGCAAAAACGGAAGTTTCTCAACAACCAGCCGCAGGCTTGTCACCTGCCACTTGCCACCCGCTTGCCGCGCCGAAGCGCAGTGAAGGCGGGTCACTCGTCCCAGTGGCCAGTAATCCAGCAACAACAGCACGAACGGCAGTGTCACCAGCATCGGCTTGCTCATCAGCCCCAACGCGAAAAACACCAGCGCCAGACCGTAGAAAACTTTGGACTTTGGACTTTGGACCTTGGACTTCTCCACGTACCGCGTGTAGGCCCACATCGTCAGCAGCCAGAAAAATGTGCTCAACACGTTCTTGCGTTGCGCCACCCAGGCCACCGACTCCACATTCAAAGGATGGATGGCAAACATCGCCGCCACGAAGGCGCTGGGCCACAATGCGCCGGCTTGCGGGGCCGACTTGTCCGCCATAGCCTCGGCGACGGCGGAAGCCCCGACGCCTTTGTCGGGACAAAGGCCCGCCTGTGGCGGCGAAGCTTCTGAGCGAAGGCCCACCTGTGGGGTCGTAGCCCCAATGCTTTTATTGGAGCGAAGCCCCACCTGTGGCGGCGAAGCTTCTGAGCGAAGCCCCATCATCCGCTGCAACACCATAAACAACAGCATCGCGTTTGCGGCATGGAAGATCACATTGGTCAGGTGATGGCCCCCGGCGTTCAAGCCCCAGAGTTGACAGTCCAACATGTGTGAGAGCCAGGTCAAGGGGTGCCAATAGGCTGAATATGAGGTTGTAAAAGCCCAGGCGATGCCGGGCAGCGTTAATCCTTGAGCGACCTGTGGGTTGTCATACACATACTGATCGTCATCGAAGTTGACAAACTGGTGACGCAGCGTCTGCCCGAAAACGGCAAACGTAATCGCCGCCAGAAAAATGCAGACCCCAGGGACCAGCCAGCGGTCATGCCAACGCGCCGCAGGGCCTTCGGATTTCAGCGGGCGGGAGTCTGCCACTTCCGGCATTTTACCGGCGGGCGAAGCGGGCAGGCTCGAAGGCACGGCAATGGTTTTTTTCTTGGAACTTCCGCTCATAACTTAGGGCGCGGCGGGAACAAACTTTCCGGCAGCCTCATGATACGGTTGTTGGGCGCGATATAAAGCCAGCAGTTCCTGATTTTTTTGCAACAAGC
>Ga0187861_10005548_pt1 | contig 10080 bp, 7 predicted proteins | sample June2016WEW_10_1_3_FD_132986 | JGI IMG/M metagenome (GOLD analysis project Ga0187861, IMG submission 132986) | Peatland microbial communities from SPRUCE experiment site at the Marcell Experimental Forest, Minnesota, USA - June2016WEW_10_100 | ecosystem: Environmental > Terrestrial > Soil >...
AGGATTTGACCGAGGAGACCCGGAACCTGAAAATGGATCTTCTCTTCAGTATAATCAGGCAGGATATTCTTGACCATCTCTCAGTTATCGTAAATTATCTGGAACGTGCACAGCTTAAGACAACCCATGAAGCAATGCAGTTGTTTTTTGATAAGACGATTGAATCTATCGAGTCGATCCGGAAGCAGATGGCATTTGGAAAATCACTCCAGGATCTCGGGATTACCTCTCCAACATGGCAATCGGTTAAAAAGTCATGGAATGATGCGGTCAGGTTATTGCCGGCATACACTATTGATATCAGTATTGAAACGGCAGATATCGAATTGTATGCAGATCCTCTCCTTCCAAGGGTTTTTTATAATCTCCTGATGAATGCGTTAATCCACGGGGATCGTCAGCTCACAAAAGTCAGACTTTATACCCGCATATCCGGCGAATCTCTGGTCCTGATCGTTGAGGATAACGGCATAGGGATTCCCTTTGATGAAAAAGAGAAAATATTTGAATTCGGTTATGACAAGGGTGCCGGTTTTGGCCTGTTCCTGATCCGTGAGATACTGGGATATACCGGAATTATGATAACTGAAACAGGCGAACCCGGGAAGGGTGTGAAGTTTGAGATTCTCGTCCCTAAGGGGAAATTCAGGTTTACATCATGAGCAGACAAAATCCCAGCGGAAAAATACATAAAGATCCCTAATTTGTAAGATCAAAAATGGAATCAGGAACTCCTTTTTCAGAAGATCATCTGTATAATCCCGACACATAGTAGCTTCGTGGTACAATTACTTAAAAAAAAATTACCTATCGCTGCACAGCACCAAGATTTGCCTGTTCTACCGTTTTTGCGTATCGGGAAAGTACTCCGGAAAGGATTTTTTTTACAGGCTTCCATTTTTTCTTACGCAGTACAAGCGTCTTTTCATCGACTACCAGATCAATCTTTTTCGCATAAAGATCAATTTCGATCCGATCATTTTCCTCAATGAGGGCAATTGGCCCGCCAATCGCTGCCTCCGGCGAGACATGGCCGATACAGGGACCACGTGTCCCCCCGGAGAACCTGCCATCTGTAATCAGAACAACGTTGGTGTATCCAAATCCTACAAGGGCTGACGTTGGTGAGAGCATCTCAGGCATGCCCGGGGCACCGCGTGGGCCTTCATAACGAATGATAATCACGTCCCCCTCATTGATCTCACGGGCAAGAATAGATTTCATCGCGAGCTGTTCATTATCAAAGACCCGTGCTGGTCCGGTATGTTTCCATATCGCTTTTGGCACTGCTGCGCATTTCACAACAGCACCATCGGGCGCAAGAGAGCCAAATAGAATTTTCAGTCCCCCTGCCGGACTTATGGGTTCTTTTGGGGATCTGATAATCGTTTCATTATGTACTACGGCCTCTCTGGCAATCTGCAGGATTTTTTTACCTGATACCGTCGGGTTGTCCTCAAGATATCCTTCCAGACGTTTAAGAACTGCCGGAATGCCACCGGCCCTGTAGAGTGTCTGCATGGAATGCGGTCCGGATGGCTGCATATTGCAGATATGGGGGATAGAGTCGGCGAGCCTGTTGAAATCCTCAAGTGAAAGCGGGACATCTGCCTCGACAGCAACAGCCATCAGATGGAGTACGGTATTAGTCGATCCTCCAAGCGCCATATCCACCCGGATGGCATTGCTGAGACTCTTTTTTGTAATAATGTCCCGGGGTTTGATTTGTTTTTCAACAAGTGGTATGATGGCTTCTCCCGTCTCCCGGGCTATTCGCAGTTTTCCTGCATCAACAGCCGGGATAGCGGCACAGCCCGGAAGTGACATTCCCATCGATTCTGTCATACATGCCATGGTATTGGCGGTATAGAGGCCCTGGCAGCTCCCGCAGCCTGGCATTGCACAGCGCTCCAGTTCGTACAAAGACGTTTCATTCATAGTACCTGCCGCGACTTTGCCTACCCCTTCAAAAATATCTATAAGTGACAGGTCTTTTCCTTCCTGATAACCGGAGAGCATCGGACCGCCGGTCAGGATAACAGAGGGAATGTTGCACCTTGCGGCTGCCATAAGCATACCCGGCACAATCTTATCACACGTACCGATGCAGACTAATCCATCGAACCGGTGTGCCTGAACCATGAGTTCAACAGAATCCGCGATATTCTCCCGTGAAGGCAGGGAATACCGCATTCCCTCGTGTCCCATCGCTATGCCGTCGCAGATGCCAATCACGCCGAATTCGAATGGTACCCCTCCCCCCGCAGCGATACCTTCATGCACCTTCTCTGCCAGCGACCGTAGATGGATATGCCCGGGAACAATGGTATTATAAGCATTGGCAATTCCAATAAACGGGAGGTCCATTTCCCGGTCGGTCACACCAAGCGAACGCAGCAGCGATCGGTTTGGCGCCCGCTGATATCCGGATTTTACATCATCGCTGCGCATATATTCTCAACCTTGTTCTGTTGAAGATAGATTCGCGGTTCTATACTTTTATTCCTTGTGTACAAAATGAAAACAGCTTGAACAAATTTTAAAATCTTTGTTACTGGTTTGAAAAACGAGATGCCGCATCGACAAATATGTCTGCAAATGAATCTGTAAAATATGCATGGGTATAGGTTCCAAGTGCATTTCCCGAGAAAAGCCCGTCCTTGCCGGATTCAATGCCTTTTCCTCGTGTCAGTCTGAATGCGAATTGCGCATCGCGATCCGGATGCAAGCAGGAATAATGGAATTCGTGGCCTGTTATGAACTGGGATGGAGGAAGAAACGATGTATTTTGGATACTTTCACCTTTAACATAACCAAGTGCCTGAATTTTATTTGTCATCTCACTATGTCCAGGGAGAATTCCACATAATTTATAGGTTCTATCAGATGCAATTTCTCGAGTGAGATACATAAGTCCCCCGCATTCAGCATATACCGGTATACCTCTGTCAGCCACAGATTTTAATTCCCTTGTGCATTTCGAAGATTCCAGTAAAGGAAGGAACAGCTCTGGATATCCTCCTCCAAAATAAAGGGCATCAGCATCAGGAACGGGTTCCTGCAGAGGACTAAAAAAAAGAAGATCTGCACCGAACGTTCGCAGACGATCCAGATTATCCTCATAGTAAAAACAGAATGCATCGTCCAGTGCCACTCCTATGGTGGCGCGAATCCGTTTCCTTTTTCCCGATAGCGAAATCTTTTTTTGTGTTTTAAGGATCCGGCTTTTATTTGCGCATGTTATAATTGCATCCAGATCGCAGAACTCCTCGATTAAACGACCGAATCCTGCCATCGATCCGGTTTCATGTGCCATCTTAAGACCAAGATGACGACTTTCGATGGTGATATCCTCCCGTTTTGGAATCCAGCCCAGTGATAATACTGGAAGGGAATTTTCAATCATCCGGCGGTGTCGCAGAGTTCCCACACGATTTAAGATTACCCCGGCAAAGGATATCGTTGGATCAAAGTCATGATACCCCCTGATAAGTGCCAGAACACTGCGGGACATCCCTTTTACATCGACAACAAGGATGACCGGAGCATTCAGGATCCGTGCCACATGGGCGGTGCTTGCAAAATCAGTCCCATCAATACCATCGTATAAGCCCATGACACCTTCGATAACTGCGATGTCAGATCCGATTGTGGCCCGCTCAAATGTCCGGGCAACCCCTTCTTCCCCCATCATGAACGGATCAAGATTCCGGCAGGGTCGTCCGCAGACGCTGGTGTGATGAGAAGGGTCGATAAAATCCGGACCAACTTTAAACGGCTGGACTTTTTGTCCCCGCGCAGTAAGCGCTGCCATGATGCCACTTGCAACCGTTGTTTTGCCGCACCCGCTTTGCGTGCCGGCAATGACAATACGCGGAATAGCCATTATGACCCACCATCCAGCGTTTTCACAACGATCGGGATACCCCTTTCTTTCACAGTGACATCAAACCGGTAATATACCGGATCGACCATGTTTCCGGTTGTCATGATCAGGGAATCTTCTCCAAGAAGTGCCTTGAGAATGCATTTGTCAATGACACCATAAGTAAAATCCCGTTGGATCTGTTCGTTTTCTGCCCGCTGTTTTACCCGTGTCCCCCTAGCCCCGACTGAAATGACAGGTTGTCCCGAATGCCATATCGAAAATAATTCAGAGATGTGCCGGTCGACATAATATATCGTTATTATTCCAGATCGGGCACAGGAATACATTTTTTCAAACATTGTTTTGATACTCTGCATCATATCGAGGACCGTTGCGAGGTTTTTTTCCCGGAAAAAAGAAGCCGCGTTTTTGCAATTCCCGTGCAGTTCCCGTAGTGCAGGGAGAAACGGGTGTGCACTGCGAATATACTCAGGATTACCGAATGCCACTTCGGGCACATCTTTCTTGAGAATCTTTCCCTCAAGAAGTCAGCCCCGTTTTTTCCTGTAGTGATAAATCAGATAGACAAGACCAATGGCAGCCGCAACAATAATCGAGAGGTAAATAGGGTTTGAGAGTACGGAGGCAATACCGGTTGGAGACTTTACATCGACTTTTACCTTCATGGTGTCAGAAATGTAGGTGTTATCGAGTGCGTCACGGTACCGTATCTCTGAATCGAGCCCATACTCCTTTATAGTAGCCGAGCGATCCACACTCATTTCGTAGGATGCAACCACTGATTCACCTTGTCTGAGATCGCCGAGATAAGCGATATCATCATTACTCGTAAAAGGATCCACGGCACTGATTCTGCCTTGTGCACTGTAGATGGTAGTCTCGCCGGTATTTTTATACTCAACGCTGATGACTTTTTTACTTCCGGGGCTCATTTCAGCCGGAGGTGAAATAACCTCAAAATCTACCTTGCCCCCTACCGGTATTCCAACAGTGTCGCTTCGTGTCGTGACAAAATCTCCGTCCTTATTTTGATAAACCACCACTACATCAACCGGATAGGACTGACGTTCAGCATCACCGGAGACGGAAACCTTGTATTTGCATTCCACAGTACTTCCCGAAGGAAAATCTCCGATGTAAACACTGCTATCGGTTGGCACTATCGGACTGTTGCCATTTCGCAGGATTTTCACAATAGCTTTTGTTCCATCCTCTGAACCGGAATTTTTAATTTCCATATTGAGATATCCCTCAGTTCCGACATTCAGATGTTCAGGGCTTGCTGATAGAACTTCGATGGTAATATCGGATTTAATTTTTATGGGAATCCCGATATCTTCATTTACCTGTTTGTAGGTATACTGGATAGTATCAAAACCGTATTGTTCCGCTTGATACAGGTAGGTATAATTCAGCGTCAGGGGAAGAATATAAGTTCCTGCTGATGCATCGGCGTTAATTTTTGTTGTATATACCGCATTTACGCTTTCTGAACCTTTCACATCACCCAGCATCTGAGGGTCGGATTTGATAACAAGGGGTGCATTTCCGGGATTCAGAGCTACGGTGAGGAACTTCGCCGTGTTGGGAAGATCATCGCGGGCAACAATTGCTGATTGGACAAATTTGAATTCATTGACCCCGGTATTTTCGATAACGACAGTGAGCTGCACATCATCGCCCGGGCTGAATTCATTGGTTCCGGAGATGTAGGCTGACATCTGCGGGCTTCCGGCCATATATTTTGTGTCAGCCATTGCAGGAACAATGAAAACCGCACAGAAAATTAGTAGGATGTACGATAATTTTACCATATTTCTCATCAGGTTAATCCCCCACAGGACAGTTATTAGTTATTTCTCATTTGCCATTGATAATTTATTGTTTAAGATTTTTATTTTCCTGTTTGTTACATGACATTATAATTGTCATACTTTACCGTAAAAATTTACGCTAAAGTGACATTCGCAGCCATTCAGCTTCTTGTTCCAGCAACACGATAATCCGTTCAATCTTGTCCTTACCGCTATTGCTTAAGCGGGTGTCTGTCTATACATAATCTCCCCAAATAACGGCAATCCCTCTTCTCAGAAATCCCCGGATAGTGCTGTGAAAGTGCTGTGAACAAAAACAGTGTCCATGGAGTTATCATATTTCCAATCAATGATGAATCAATAATTTACCTCCCGTTTGAAGTATCCATTGAAATATCCTCTTTTCCCTGCAGGGAACGGAATGGTTGGAAATGGGATATTATTGACCTATCTCTGACTAATCTTTGATGTAACAATACCTCGATATTTTCCAAAGATCATGCTGTTTCAATCTTTTCTTCTTCATGCAGCCCAAGTATCCTGACAGATTCTTCCCTCATCCTGAATTTCTGAATCTTGCCGGATACACTCATGGGGAAATCGCTGACAAACATGACATAACGGGGGATCTTATAATGAGCAATTTTTCCCGTGCAGAAATCCTTGACATCCCGGTCGGTCAGCACCTGGCTGTCTTTTACTTTTACCCATGCACAGAGTTCCTCGCCATATTTTCGATCGGGTACTCCCACCACATATACATCTGTTATCTTTTCATGGTGGTGCAGGAATTCTTCAATCTCACGAGGATAGATATTTTCGCCGCCCCGGATCACCATGTCCTTGAGGCGTCCCACGATCCGGAAGTATCCATCCTCATCCATAGTCCCGAGATCACCTGTATGGTTCCAGTGGTTTGAGTCAAGGGTAGCGTGTGTCGCAGACGGGTTATTGTAATAGCACTTCATCACACAGTAACCACGTGCGCAGATTTCCCCTATCTCCCCCAGGGGAACGATCTTACCCGACTTCGGATCAATAATCTTAAGCTCGGTATGCGGGAACGCACGCCCTATCGTCGAAACCCGCCGTTCAAGAGGATCCTGTGTTGTTGTCATGGTAACCCCGGGTGATGTCTCGGTCTGCCCATACACGATGACAATTTCACTCATGTGCATCTTTGTGTTCACCTGTTTCATCACCTCAATCGGACAGGGAGAGCCTGCCATGATACCGGTGCGGAGGGATTTCAGGTTATATTTTTCAAAATTCGGGTGGGTAAGTTCAGCAATAAACATGGTTGGTACACCGTTAAGGGCTGTACACCGCTCCTTTTCAACGGTTTTCAGGACTTCTTCAGCATCGAAAGCAGGGGTTGGCAGGACCATCGTTGAACCATGGGTTACGCTTGCAAGAGACGAGAGTACCATACCAAAGCAGTGGTAGAAGGGGACGGGAATGCAAAGACGGTCTTTTTCCGTTAAGCCCATCCCATCACCAATGATTTTACCATTGTTGAGGACACTGTGATGAGTCAGAACGACACCTTTCGGGAATCCGGTTGTGCCGCTTGTATACTGGATGTTAATTGCGTCATCAAACGAGAGCACCTCACCCCGTGCAACGAGTTCGTCGTTGGTAATCTCTTCTGTTTTTTTCAGCAATTCCTCCCAGGTAAACATGCCATTGTAGGGAATATCACCTATGAAGATGGCATTTTTCAGGAACGGGAATTTTTCAGAGGAGATCCTGCCGGGTTTTGCTTCGAATGCCTCAGGGCATGCCTCGTAGAACATTCCCACATAATCGGAGGTCTTGAACCTTCCCTGAATGATAATTGTCTGGATCTCTGCCTGCTTGAGCACATACTCCAGCTCGTATGTTCGATATGAGGGGTTGATATTCACCATAACCGCACCAATTTTTGCAGTTGCGTACTGGACGACCAACCATTCTGCATGGTTCATCGCCCATATGCCGACGCGATCACCCTTCTCTACACCCAACCCCATCAGCCCTCGGGCGACATCATGTACCTGCTTAAGAAATTCACGGTATGTCCAGCGGATATTCTGGTGAACCGAGACTACTGCCTCGGTATCCGGGTATTTCGCTGCAATATTATCCAGCATTTCCCCAAGTGTCATTCCCCTCAGAGGAACTGTTGATGCCCCGCTTGCGTAGCTGCCCTCAATCATCCCTAAAATATGGGGGGAGAACAGGATATATGATTAATGATATGATACTGCCGGATTGCTCATATACCAGATGAAAAAATACGCTGATCTTATTCTGCAGGACACTACCACTATTACAATCCCCCACCTCCCTATTGAGCAGGTGCAGGTACCTCAAAATAAGCGGGGGGGATCCTCTTAAATTTTTAATTGTAATCCGGCCTGTATAAGGAAAACTATTAAGTTAATTTAGCGTGATTTTGTACAGTCAGCTGCCGGTAAATTTCTTACCTGCGTGACCGGGGGGTTGTGGCCTAGCCCGGAATGGCGACGGGCTCCAGCGGTCTTTGCGTTCGTGTGCTGCAGATGATGAACCATGGGTCTGCTGAATTGATCTTTCTGATATCTTCGGAAAGAACATCGGGACTTGTTCCTGATGGTTGATGATGACCCGTTGGAGCACTGATGCATGTCGGAGAGACCCGTCGATCGTGAGTTCAAATCTCACCAACCCCACATTTTCTGTCTTATTCCCGGGTCGGGAATTTTTCTGTAATCTGAAGATCGTTGAAAAGATCATTATTGTCGGAAATTTCTCCCATGAAATTTTATGGATTTGAAAATCCCTGTTTTCAGCGAGTGAAACCCTCAGGCTTTCAATTTCCGTCAGAAAAAACATACGATGCTCATTTTTTTCAACGCGGGTGTTGCTGAGATCAGGAACATCGTTTGATAAATTTATCATAGCTGACAAACACATAATAACAACGAACGGAGTATTCCATGTATCTTGTTGGAGAAGCACTTATCGGCGATGGTGCAGAAGTTGCACACATTGACCTTTTAATGGGGGACAAGGAAGGTCCCATCGGAACCGCATTTGCTCACGCGGTATCGCAACTATCTGCCGGTCACACACCACTTCTTGCGGTCATCCGCCCGAACCTGCTGACAAAACCGGTGACCCTTGTCATCCCGAAGGTTACCCTTAAGACTATGACACAGGTAAACGAAATGTTCGGACCGGTCCAGGCTGCTGTCGGAAAAGCAGTCGCTGATTGTGTCGAAGAGGGTGTTTTTACCGATGTTGATATCGAAAAAATCGTCATTCTTGCATCCGCGTTTGTTCACCCGGATGCACAGGATTATAATAAAATTTACCGGTATAATTATGGCGCCACAAAGCTTGCGATTCACCGTTCACTGGAAAAGTTTCCTGACGCAAAGACGCTCATCTATGAAAAAGATCGCGCCGCTCATGCAATCATGGGATTCAAGGTACAGCGTCTCTGGGACCCGCCCTATCTTCAGGTAGCGCTTGATCTGGTTGATATGGGTAAAGTTGCATCGGTGCTCAGGGAACTTCCCCAGAATGACCATCTCATCATTGAGGCAGGAACGCCCTTGATCAAAAAGTTCGGGCTTGGCATCATTTCAGAGTTAAGGAAGCTGCGCCCCAATGCCTTCATTATTGCGGATATGAAGATCCTTGACACCGGTAATCTCGAAGCGCGAATGGCAGCGGATGCCTCATCGGATGCTGTCGTCGTATCAGGCCTTGCTCCTGTATCCACCATGGAGAAAGCAATAGCCGAAGCCCGGAAAGTCGGCATATACTCTGTTGTGGATATGTTGAATGTCCAGAACCCTGCAAAGGTGATCGAGAAGCTGAAAGTAAAGCCCGATATCGTGGAACTCCATCGAGCGATTGATACTGAAGACACCGCCCATGCCTGGGGAGACATCGCTGCAATCAAGAAAGCGGCAGGAGGAAAACTTCTTGTCGCAACTGCCGGGGGCGTTCGGGTGAACGTAGTAAAAGACGCACTCAAAGCCGGGGCGGACATCCTTGTTGTCGGGCGTGCAATTACCGCAAGCAAAGATATTAAACATGCGGCTGATGAGTTTATCGACAAACTCGATAAGGAAGAGATTGACCAGTTCCGTGTGATGACTGACTTTTAAGATAACATTATGTATATTTTTTATAAAATATAATCAGCAATTGACAAATTAAAAACTAAATCTAGTTATTTCTTATGCCCAGACTGGAACAAGACCCAACATTTTATACTGCTCCGATTCCACACCATAAGTAATCAACAGGGGGGATGAATTGATGCCGGAAAACAATTCGTCATTCAATCTTATCGTTCGTTTTTTTGCGATGGTCCCGATGATATTGTACATGATCGTCGCA
>Ga0187861_10005549_pt1 | contig 10080 bp, 10 predicted proteins | sample June2016WEW_10_1_3_FD_132986 | JGI IMG/M metagenome (GOLD analysis project Ga0187861, IMG submission 132986) | Peatland microbial communities from SPRUCE experiment site at the Marcell Experimental Forest, Minnesota, USA - June2016WEW_10_100 | ecosystem: Environmental > Terrestrial > Soil >...
CCCACGTGGCCGATCACCGCGTTTGCCCCGCCGTCAGCGACCAGGTTCACGGTCTGGCCCATGTCGATCAGGCCGGCAATCGGCCCGTTCGAGACCCCGTGATCCATCGGCACGATGACGGTTTTTTTCGTATTACGGTTCATGATTCTTTCCAGACGAATTTCCTTACCTCTCATAACAACAACTCCCCCTTCAAGGCCTGAAATGATAATCAGCAGTGAAGGGATTTACCGGTACCAGGGATAATACCTGAAGCCGAAGAAGCTAAAAAAGCCAAAAACGCGATAGCCGATGCTGCTTGCGTTTACGTTTTCAGAAATGACTGTACTGATGCTACGGACGGGTGCGACGCTTTCAGAGATAAAAGCATTCACGAGGGAAAAAACCCTCACGGGCGCTGTGGCACTCTTCCTGCATACTCATTGGTTGGAGCCGGGGGTATATAATTGTGTGTGCTAAGGAGTAGCATGGTGGGGGAAAATGATTCTTTTTTAAATAATCTTAATCTTGCTAATTACCCGGTTTTATTCCATATTTGTTGACCAATGACATCCAAACCATGTAAGAATTTTGATCTAGCATACCTCCAGATGATTTGGACATTGATTCAATCTGAATGAAAGTTTGAGCATCTTTGTATTCCTGTGAAATGCTTGTCATTGAACTTCCATCACTAATCTGCAATATTTCTGGAGTTGAGGTGAGTTTTCCCGCCCCAACATAACTTTCCTGTGAATCTGTTGGAATTGCAGGATTTGCTGATTCGACAAAGGCATAACCTGAATTCAAATACGAATACTGAACAGGGGTTTTTATTCCTATAGCCATGTGATTTTGTGCGTCAAAATTGAATAACACAACGCTGTATCCCAATCCTCTCAATAAATACGCAAGGAGTAGGGATTTTTCGCTACAAACCCCGGTATTTTCATACAGTACCTGATATGGATATCGCATTTTTCCTTGACCGGTGCTTGAGATTGAATTTAATTTCGCGTAATCATAGGGAATTTGTTGAACGAGGCTGATTGCTATTCTTGCCTGATCATCCGGGTTTGATGTCTGTAATTGAATATCTTTAACGAGATTATCCAAATCTTCGTTGCCTGCGGAATTATCCAGATAACCTAGATAATATTGATCAAGTTCTTTCAAAGTACAAGGGGTAGTGTCATAATTATAACGGATACAATACACCGGTGCGGCTTGTGTTGTGACCTCGCTATAAGTACTGGAATACAAATTCAGTTTAATGCTGCCGGTTTTACCTTTCAGAACATAAGGAAATGATTTCGAAACCAACCCCGTTTTCGCTGCTTTTGGTGTAGTGACAGCAGTAGGATTACTTACTGCTGTCGACCCCGTTTGTCCCGGTACTGCAATTGTAGGATAAGGAGTGCCAATTATATTTTGAACAGATGTTATTGAGGTAGTGTTTGGAGAGCCTGTGAGATAGCCGGATGCAGATTGCAGTACAAGAGAAGAATTTTGTGAAAATATTACAGGATTTCCAAAACTGATTAGAACAACCGAGACTACGACAATACCTAGAAACGCATAAGAAAATTTTGGGGAGAAATACCGATAAGATTGATATTTGTTTTTTTGGATATGTGAATCTACAATTTTTAAAATTTTATTGCAAATTAGTAACAAGATTGCAGAGAGAATAGCATAGATACAAAAATTGATCAAGATATACACAATCACATTATCCGAAACAGACATTGATATCGTCGAAAGATATGACATGATCAAGGGAATTGAGATCATGAAAACAGCAGATAATTTGTAATTGGCACCCCAGCATTTTACCGCATACAGGAAATATGCAAAAATAAAACAACAAGATCCAATTATATGAATAAACCGAAATAAATCGTTGAATTTCTCCAATGGATAAACATAGGACAAGTATCCGATAAGAATGAGAATAAACGATATAATTGTGAAATTGCGGAGAGTGGTTTTCTCCTTAAACGATCTCAATGTATTGCGCAGGATTTTTTTATTGATATGGTGTTTCAATTCTGACTGCGATTCTTGACATTGGGATACCCCACCATTTGTCTCAGTATTTTGTCTACCTCCGTGAATGCAACCATGTGTCTCCGGCGATTGGCAATCATTACAAAAGATCTTCCCGCACCAGTGGCATCTTGAAGACATCCCTTGTAATTCCCGACCGCAATTTGCACAATATTGGGGGTGATGCCTATGAGTGTCATGATGACGCCCGTGACAATTATGATATTCGGGCAAGCGATGATCAGAGCAAAAAATGTGTCCACAGCGCCGGCACGTATAGGGAAGTTCATGGAGGATTTTCCCACAATAGTGACAACGGCGCATTAAGATCCAATATTTTTTTTAAACGATATATATTCCGAAATCCAATATCCAAATTCTCATATTGTTTCTCTTGGTGTCGTTGGGTAAGTGCCTGTCTGGGCATCTCCCCTGATTCGCCGCGGGGGCGCCCCTTCGGGGGCGGCGGCATTCCTCTCGCTCGTGGGGGTGTGGGGGCGACAGCCCCCGCTTTTATGATCTATGAGGGGGCCCCCTCCTTCATCCCAAGACCCCCACCCCCTCCACTTTCCATAATGGCAGGGGGATCCCCCCTCCAGTTCCATCAATCAGAGCATCGTTTCCTGTGGATTTCCGGCGTGAACACCTGCGGAACAAAAAACCGGGAAGGGGGGTAGCCCCCTCCCATTAAAAATCCGGGACCCCCCTCCCCCCCGGCCAACTTTTTTTTGGCCAAGACCCCTCCCCCCACCTCCATCAGCATGAGGGGGGACTACCCCCATTTATTCCAGCACCGGGACGTGTGCTTCGCGTGGAGCCTTCGTCGGAAGAGGGGGGGTGCCCCCTCCGTACCCTGATGGAGGATGGGGTGGCCGATCATGAAAGAAGGAGGGGGTAACCCCCCCCGGCCGTCCGGATTGTGGGGAGGCCCCTCCCCCCCTTTATCTTTTTTTTAATAGGGGGTCACCCTCCCCCCATGTGCCGGTCAAACAGGGGGGTACCCCCCTACCCGGAAAAAGAGCGGCCTAGCAGCTGAACATTTTCAAAAAAAGACCGGGTCGCGAGCTGAGGATTCCGGAAAATATCCGGACCGGGAACCGATGCCCTGCCTCCAGGTCGCATGGTCATTACGGCCCTGACACGCAACCCGTTACTCTTTCTTGGGAGGCGTGAGGTGGATAAAAAGCGAAACCCCTGATACGATCAGGACTGTAATAGAACCAATTATGGCAACGAGAACACTCGTGTTTCCGAGCAGGCCCGTATCCTGCGTGGGTTGGGGGGTGGCCGTGACAACAAGGGCGATCACCGGAATGGTCACGGTCGGTATCGGCATCGCTGACGTGACCTGATTCATGGGCTGGAGCGTGCCGTATCCCTCTGCCGTCTGTCCTGGCACGACATAGATCGAGCCCTCGTAATCATAGTACCCACTCAACTCCAGCCGTAGAATATGGTTTCCCGCTGCCACTGCGTTTACGGTTTTTGGGGTTGTCCCGCTATAGAGGCCATCGATCAGGATACTGGCGCCGGTTGGGGAAGAGTACACATTCACGCTGCCGGTTGTTATGGTCTCCATGGCGGATACTGTCGGTTGTATCGTAGTAACAACGGTTGTCGGTGATGTGGTACCGTGGGTCTGTGTAGTGGTAACGGTTGTCTGATATCTTGTGATATGGTCGGCACTGACCGGTAGTACAATGAGAAGTATTGCGAGGAATACTGCAATTGGTATACCAGATGATCCGCTTCCACGTGACATTGATAAAATCCTGCCGGCTGGATTTACCGGTGATTTCTTGTAGACTTTACATTGTTGTTATGGGTGATAAAGCCGTTTTACTCCAAAGCACGTCCGGACCCGGAAACTGCCGGGAAAACCGTGTATTGGCACCCCAGAACAGCCCTCCTTTCGATCGCCATTCATGCACACCATCCGACCCTGAGGTACCCCCTACCACCCCCCTTTTTTTTAAGAGGGGATCACCCCCCACCCATGTGCCGGGCGAAGAGAGGGGTACCCCCCCTTTGGGAATACGCGGGAGGTCCCGGCCAGCCCGGAAGAGCGGTGTCTCCCCAAAATTCCGAGGCCCTGAACATGTTTTTATTCCGGGCGCCACGACAGGGATCTATGAAACTCATCGCATTCAACGGAAGTCCGCGGAAGAAGGGGAACACCACGACCCTCCTCCGGCATGCAATCGAAGGTGCAAAGGAGAAGGGCACAAAGACCGAACTCATCCATCTCTACGACTTGGACTACAAGGGCTGCACCAGCTGCTTTGCCTGCAAGCGGATCGGGGGGAAGAGCTACGGGCACTGCGCCATGAAAGACGATCTTCGGCCGGTCTTAAAAAAAGTCGAGGCAGCGGATGCCATCCTCATCGGCTCGCCCATCTACTATTCGATCACGACCGGCGAGACCCGGTGCTTCCTCGAACGGCTGATGTACCCGTACTCTGTTTACGATAAAGAGCGGTCTACGCTCTTTGGCAGGAAAATCCGGACCGGTTTCATCTATACGGCCGGGGCAAAGGAAGAGATGGTAAAGGAGATGGGCTTTGACCGGAATGCGCAAGCGACCGAGATGGCGATGGCCCGGATCTTCGGGTCGTGCGAGTCGATGTTTGTCACTGATACCTCCCAGTTCGATGACTATTCGAAGTATGTCTCAACCCTCTTTGACCCGGAAGAGAAGAAGAAACACCGTGAAGAGCAGTTCCCGAAAGACTGCAAAAAGGCATATGAGCTCGGGGCACGGCTGGTCCGGAGAGGCGCGTGAGATTTTCCGGTAATGACGCCCCATAGGGGGTATCCCCTCCCCCTTTCAGCGCCCGGCCCTGTGATGCAGGACCCTTTATCATGCGGATAATCATATATCAGAAAATATGGCCGATATTGCTGTATTCGTTGATTCATGAGGTGGGAATACGAGGAAAGTGGCGGACGCCATGGCAGAAGAACTGGGCGTCAGTGTCGGAGGCCTCGGGACACCTCTCCTTCCAGATGCCAAGATTCTGTTCCTGGGAAGCGGGACCTATGGCGGTGCACCGGGAAAAGAGATGGCAAAATTTGTGACGGACAATGTTTTCACGGGTCGCAGGGTCGTCCTGTTCGGCACGTCCATGAAACCCAAGGGGGCAGAGAAGATGATCGCTGCAATGGAGGATGCCTTAACAAAGAAGGGTGCCACGGTACTGGGAAGGTATCATTGCATGGGTAAATTCCTGTTGTTTAACCGGGGCCGGCCCAGCACGGAAGACCTGGATAATGCAAAAAAGTTCGCACGGGAGATGCTCAAGGTAAGATAAAACCGGCACTTCGCATAAAACATATCCCCCGATCAGCGCCAGGCCCGGGCGAACCGGTTTCGCAAAAACCTTCGTGTGGAAACCTTTTGTATTTTCATCGTACAAAAATGATAAATCAATATTCACGTGATCACCATGACCGAAAAGAAAGGACACTATGAGAAGGGGATCTGGGTAGAAGACCCCGTTGCAGCCCCTGCAAAAGAGGAGAACCCGATCGATATCCGCCTTGCTGCCGCAACCAAATCGGTTCTCTCTGCGATGGACGATCTTGCAAAGGTCACCCATGATCTCGTGGCAACGGACGAGGGTAAGAAGCATATCGAGAAGACCGTGAAAGAGACGACGGTTCAGGTCCAGAAGTCCTTTGACGATATCCTCGCCCGGGCCAAAGCCGAAGTGGACAAGGCGAAAGCGGATATCGAAAAGGCAAAGGCAGACATGAGCAAAGCCACCGGGCCAAAAAAGTAAGCGATATTTGGGGGATTCCCTCAAGGGGATTTCAAGTCTTTTTTTCCTGTAGCCTTTCCCTCACCCCACGTTCTTTTTTATCCATGCACCATAGTGATCCATCCAGTTCTGCAGGTGGGCCCTGCTCCCGGCCCCGATGTTTCCTTCCCCGTCAAACATACCCTCCCTCATCTGAAGATATGCCTCGGGCTGGCGAAGCACAGCGACATCCAGGTAGGAGAGAACGTTTCTCAAGTGCTGCTGGGCCATGGCCGTCCCGATGGCACCGGTGGAGACCCCGATGATCCCTGCCGGTTTTCCCGTCCATACGCTCTGGCCGGCCGGGCGGGAACCGTGGTCAAGGGCGTTCTTGAGTACACCCGGGATCGAACGGTTGTATTCCGGGGATACGAACAGGAGGCCACTGGCTGCCCTGATCTCGTTTTTCATCCTTACAACCGCCGGGGCCGGGTTCTCATCGTCATCCTGGTTATACAGCGGCAGGTCACCGATCCGCACCTGGCGGAATGAAAATTCTGGCGGCGCAAGCTTCACGATGGCATCGGCAAGTTTCCGATTGAGCGAATCCTTCCGGAGGCTTCCGACGATAACGGCAATCTGGTACTGGCTCATACATCTTACCTTCGGTGGGGTAAGGTATCTGTATTTCCCCTGCTCCTTTAAACAGGCATCCGCCCATCCGGCATCGCCTGACTTTTGAGAGAAATTTCCCCTTGCTGCGCTCTCCCTCGTCGGTTGCGTGAGGTATCATTCGGCCGCCTCGCCGGGGTCTTGCTGGACAGATTACCTACATCGGATTTTCTCCGGCAATTGACCCGCCGCAGGGGCTTCCTGCCGGGGGCTGCGGCCCTCCTCGCTCGTTCGGGGGGGTTGGCCTGCTGGTGCCGGTGACAGAACCGTTCTTTAAAAAAAAAAGAATCCGGGAATCCCCGGTACTGTTTCTTTTCGACGGACTGTACCGTAAAGGATGTCACATCAGGATCAGGAGCAGCCAGAATGAACCGATCGGCAGGAGGATGGATACCAGCAAACCGTATCGGTTGATGGGTTTTACCAGTTCGGGTCTCCCCCATTGTTGCTCTGCGAGATAACAGAGAGTAGTAACCGTGATGGTTACAGCAAGGAACAGGTATACGGCTATCATGAATTTATCGAACAGCTTGAGCACCCCGAGACCCGGGACCACAGAGAGCTGGCTGAAATGGTACATGACCGCGGAGATGAACATACTGGTTACGAGAACATACCGGAGGTGAACCAGTTCGTTGTGTTTCACGCTTATGAGGTAGGAGAGCATGGCGATGAGGCAGAAGATCAGTGGCGGTATAATCGTCTGGATGAGCGAATCTGTCGCATTCTTGGTTATGGGGACATTGAAGGATAACCTGGAGTCGGTTTCACCCCACGGGTACGTATGGTTGACCACGGAAAATGTTGGCGTGCCGATTTTCCAGCCCGGGATGACAAACCGGGGATCGATCCCGCTCTCGTTCTCCATGGGGACATAGATTAGGTGCGTTACATCGTTTTCGGCATCTTCAATCTCGATCGGTGCAATACCGGATTCAAACGGGTAATCGTGGATATTCGGAGCAATGGTAAAATCTGCCCTGACCCGGTACCATTCCTCTTTTACCGGCCCGGATTTACTCTCCCAGATCTTCTCCACAGACTGCGATCCGGAAGCCGGCTGGCCGTTCATGATCTCGAAATGAGCGGTCTGGATCGTGGGGTCGGTCCACCGGAAATTGAGGTAAAAGTCCATCGAGTACGTCCCTTTGACAAAGTCAAGGTTATCGATTGAGTTGACAAAGACCGCGACGTGCATGTTGGGTGAAGAGCCATTGGGGGTGTTCACCGCAGGAGAGAGCGACAGTGAGGATTCCGCAGCCGGGACTGAAGATATCAGTAAGAGCGAGGCAATTACCAGGAAGATGAGAATAACTGCGATTTTTCGGGGATTGTACCGCATAACAGGATTTTTTCTTTGAAAAATAAAGTATTGCCGATTTTGGTTTAAACCCGGCAGAGTCATCATACAAAAAATTTTTTCCTGCCTCCCGATACCCAGCATAAAGGAGCGGGGAGCCGCACCCTCTTTCCCACTTCCAGCCGGCAGTAACCTTCATTACATCCCATTCCGGATCGGACTATATGCACAATGTTACCAGCAGCAGGAAGATGGAGAACGGGATAGTCGTTTTCTGGGAAGAGAACGGCGAAAAGACATATGAATCGTTCAATTACTCCGAACTCATCGACATGAAGATCAATGCGCTCGACCTGCTCGAACGCCCGAAATCCTACAAAGTCGATAAGGATGCGCATACGCTTGTCGTGAAGAAATAAAACCCTTTATAATTTTCCGGTTCCCGGGGAGTGGAGGTGGTTCTCGTAGATCAGCCTTAACTGGGAGGACGCGGAAGACCAGAATGCCGGCAGATCACTGTACCACCACGGCCGGTTCCCGACCCTGTTGTCCGGGAATATCTTGAAGAAGGCAATCGCCTCTTCCCGGTGAGAATGGCGGCTGTGTGTTGGCTGCGGCTGCCCGGGCCAGAATACATCGACCTCTGCTGCATGGCGTTTATCAAACGTTACCCAGTCCTGTGCATTCCAGGCATCGTCCAGCGTCTGCATGAGACGCATGTTCTCTTCAACCGTTGACATCATAGATCTCCTGGTATTTTGTTGATACCTTGGTAAGGTGTATGTGGAAGAGAATATAAAAGCAGTGTCTGGGGCGAAGATACCTTCGGACCGTATTTCAGGAAAGAAGTGGAAAAGCGGTTCCGGTGGAATGTGCGTCCACCGTTCAGAAGAGTGCCTGCCATCCGGGAAATATCCCACACACTGCAGTGATAGTAGTGTCTCTTGAAAAAAAGGGTGCGGTAAAAAACCCGCCGTTATTTCTTTGCTTTCCGGATTACGGTCAGGTCTCCCAGCGTCTGGGTGATCTTGGCCTGAGTCTTCTTTTCCTCATCGCTTGTCAGGATGTCGACGAGCTTGATACCGAGCAGCTTTTCGAGCTTTTTCCTGACATCCTCTTCCGGAATCAGCTCCCCTTTTTCGATCTTCTTGATGAGCAGTTCCCGCTCCATCATCTGCAGGGCGAGGTCTTTCTGGGAGAGACCCTTTTCCATGCGGGCGTTCCTGATCCGTTCCGCATAATCCTCTACGATATCGCCCTCCATGTAATCGAACATATCCCGTTTCCGCTGTGCGGGAACCGTCATCGGCGGGGCCCGGGTCCCCTGGACGGGCCGGGCAGCCGGGCGCCGAACATCCGTACGCCGGGGCTGCTGCACCTCGGTACCGAACTTCCCGCACCGGCTGCAGACCTGAAGCTCCGCACCCTCCACACGGATCAGCTTCGGGATGCCGCGAATCGTTTCTCCACACATTTCGCACTGCATAATCTCACAAACACTTTATATGCAGATTTCCCTATATACCTATTTGAGGAACGTATGGGCGATATTCTCCGCGATACAGCCGAACCGCAGAGCCCGGAAGAGTTATGCAGACTGTATCGCACGCTCAGTGAGCAGCTGCGTGACCAGCTCCAGCAGATTGAGAACGACAAGCACGAGATCGAGACCCAGATGCTCGATCGGGTGAGCAATCTCGAGTCACGCAATCTCGAACTCCGCGAGCAGCTCCGGCAGATCGAAGCGGATAAGCGTTATATCGAGACCCAGAAGATCCGGTACGAACGGGAGGTCAGGAAGCTCAAGAGCGAGAGTGAACAGCTCCGGAGTCCGCCGTTGATCATCGGGACCGTCGTTGACGTGATCGATTCATCCCGGGTCATTGTCAGGAGCAGCGCCGGGCCGAGGTTTCTGGTGAGAACTTCACCGAGTATTAATTCCGAGGACTTAAAGGCCGGGGCACGCTGCACGCTCAACCAGCAGTCGCTTGCAATTGTCGAACTGCTGCCAAGTTCTTTTGACGCCCAGGTTTATGGCATGGAACTCGTGGACTCACCCCTGGAGAGTTACTCTGACATCGGGGGCTTAAAAGACCAGATAAACGAGATCCGCGAGGCCGTCGAACTCCCGCTCAAACGCCCCGAACTTTTCACCCGTATCGGGATCGAACCCACCAAGGGTGTGCTGCTCCACGGGCCGCCCGGGACAGGAAAGACCCTGCTTGCAAAAGCGGTCGCCCATGAAACAAATGCCCATTTCATGCGGGTGGTCGGAAGCGAGCTTGTCCAGAAATATATCGGCGAGGGTGCACGCCTTGTCCGCGAGCTTTTCGACCTCGC
>Ga0187861_10005565_pt1 | contig 10053 bp, 10 predicted proteins | sample June2016WEW_10_1_3_FD_132986 | JGI IMG/M metagenome (GOLD analysis project Ga0187861, IMG submission 132986) | Peatland microbial communities from SPRUCE experiment site at the Marcell Experimental Forest, Minnesota, USA - June2016WEW_10_100 | ecosystem: Environmental > Terrestrial > Soil >...
GCACCTCGATGTCGGCTCATCACATCCTGGGGGTGGAGAAGCTCCCAAGGGTTTGGCTGTTCGCCAATGAAAGTGGTACGTGAGCTGGGTTCAGACCGTCGTGAGACAGGTCGGTCCCTATCTGCTGTGGGCGCACGAAATTTGCGGAGGTTCTTCTTTAGTACGAGAGGATTTAGAAGGACGTTCCTCTGGTGTTCCAGTTGTCGCGCTAGCGGCACGGCTGGGTAGCTATGAACGGAAAGGATAAACGCTGAAAGCATATAAGCGTGAAGCCCTCTCCAAGATCAGATTTCGTCGCGACGTAAGTCGCAAAAGTCCCCTGGAAGACTACCAGGTTGATAGGCCGGATGTGTACGCGCAGTAATGCGTTTAGCTAACCGGTACTAACGGACGAACGCTTGGCCATATGTATCCAACGCTCCTAAATGCCTGCCCTCGTCCCCTCTCCCTTTGGAAGAGGGTTAGGGTGAGGGCTAAGAAGCCGCTTCATGCCACGATCATTTAAGTTATCAGTTGTCAGTAATCAGTTTTCAGTTCTTGCTAGTTCAAGAACTGATTACTGAAAACTGTAAACTGAAAACTTTTTAGCGGCCCGCCCCTTTACGATTGGGGCGGAACGCTCCTTTCCGGTGACGATTTTCGAAAGGCCACACCCGTTCCCATTCCGAACACGGTAGTTAAGCTTTCGGAGCCGATGGTAGTGCCAAAAGCGCGAGAGTAGGTGTCGCCGGATTTTTTTATTTCTTGGTATTAGCCCTATGGTGATTGGCAAATTTCCCCAATTGTGGTAGACTTTTATGGGTTGACTATGGAGTAAAATCTATGCAGATGAAACTCGATGAGTATATCACGCGGTTTCCGGAGCGTGGCGAACCGGTACCGATGGAATTTGCCGGACAATGGCTGGCCTGGAACGAAAATCGTTCCGAAATCCTGTCCCACGGCACGGACATGGATAGTGTCAGACATCAAGCAATAGCCCGCGGCTGTGAATGCCCTATTCTCCAAAAGGTCCCTCGCGGACCGTTTGTGGGCGGCGCATGAGATTCGATTACACGGCAATTTTGTCATCTTCGCCAGACACGGGCGAGCCGATGGTCATCTTTCGTCCCGAAGTCCAGATCAAGGTCCATGGCTCCAAAGGTTCTGGTGATTTCCTTGCACTTGTCGATACGGGCGCCGATAACACGATCCTTCCTGAATCAATCGCACACGATCTTGGAATCACTTTGATAGCCGGCAAAGGCCCCGCTGCTACTGCCTTTGGTGGGCAAGAAATCACCTTGTCTTATGCAGACGTCAAACTTGAGCTTGTCCATCCGGACGAGACTCTGCGATGGTTGGCGCGTGTGTATTTTGCCGCTGGAGATGCGGATAAAGAAACCCTCATCCTCGGCCATCAAGGATTTCTTGATTACTTTACTGCCATTTTCATGGGAGAAGATTGCGCCCTCGATCTGCAAGCAAACGCTTACTTGCCCAGGATTGCCGATAAAAGTGCATAAAACCGTAAATAATTATGTATGCTGTCCCCTGAATTTCCGGGTTCGCTCCGAACGCCACTCCTTCCCTGGTTTATAAGACACGACGTAACACTAAACGCCCCCGGTCTCGGTTCAGTTTACTCGGTTCGGCAGGCCGGTGAAATAGCCATCGGCAAAGCAGTGAAATTTGTGCTGATGGTATTCGAGCGGAAATTTTAGGTCCATCTCCTCAAGGCACCAGCCACCATTCAGATCGAGACGGCGAATCTGTTGGTCGTGAAAGATAAGGCCATAGACGCCCTTGTCTTTTACCGACTTGTGGATTTGATCTGCGTGTTTCTTTATGCATAGGCAAAGGGCCTTATAATGAAATCTTCCGAACTCATCGTCGGACATTGGCCTAGTTATGGGGATATTGTTGGGATTGAAGAGGAGGTTGGTTTCTAAAACTACTATGCCGGGCAAGCCTGCCTTCTTGATCTGGTCGGCGGCCCTTGAGATGCACTTGTGCAGGTTTCTAGCGCTCTTTACGCGCTTCACTGCAAGACCATACTTCATGCCTCGGACAACGCATGTCACATCGGGTTCCTCACGCTCAACGTGCAATAGGCCGGCATTCTGGCAGATCGCCGCAACAAACAATTCAAACTGGAAGTCGCGGCCTTTAGATTGATTACGGTTGTTTTGCGGTAACACAGAGTCGCCCAACGCCAACTTGACGAGGTCACAAAATTTCTGATCGGCCGGGTGGGCAGCGGCAACGTCGAACACAAACGCGAGCACTTGCATATCGCACTCTGCTTCTAGGGCTGTCTCAAAATCCGGGTCCGTTGGCAGAATCAATGGCCGACTTCCATCAATAAGCGTGCGGTACATCCGCATTATGCGCGAGCTGGCAGGCACTTCAAGCCCTATCGCCCTGACAGATTCGACCACGAATGCGGCGTTCTCAGCACGGGTTCGGCGTGGGAATGTCATTAACCTGACTCCAAGATTAGGAACCTCGATAAAAACCTAATCGCATTGTACGGGCACCGTATTTAATCACTTTTTCATTGTTATCCCGCTGAATCCCGCAACTGCCCCCAAGTGCGTGACGGTTCCGCGGTTGGCCAGGTCACTGCCCCCGATTGTTCACGGATGCGAGACAGCGTTTTAGCCCGAATCTCGGCCGTGTCATTCATTAAAAACTTCCCAACGAGCGTGCGCAGTTCTTTTGGCGACTGCTTGGCGATCCATTCTTTTATCGTTTCGCCCGCATCCGATGCTTTGGACAGCCGTGGCGAGCGTTTAGCAGCTGCTTCAAGAAGCTTATTGCTCAATTCGTAGAAATCCGCCATGGCCTTGAGCTCTCGGGGTAATTTACCCAATCCCGCGGGCACGGGCGGCTCCATCGACTGCTCATCGTAGTTGCACGCCAACCAAGCGATATAAAGCGGCCGCAAATCGCCGTTGATCAATAAGTTGCGGATCAGAACGAGTTTATGGAGCAATGTGTCAACGTCGTAAATGTCCTCATCATACGTTCCGGCATCCGATTCTGGCTCAATATCAAGGATGCCCCCTTTGCCTTTTTTGTCGGCGATCCATTCCACACAATCTTCAACTTGAAATGCCTTGAATGTGCGGCGGTCGCAGGGAAGACCGCTGGGCAAGCGGATCATCAACCTCCTGATACCGAAGTTGGCATAATGCAAATGGATATCGAATCCGCGCCGCAGCATTTCTTTTGCATTGCCGTGAAAGTCGCCGAAATCATATTCGTTGGTGAACTCCCACTCAGTAATCTCGGCCCTCGTCGACTGACGCCGCATGAAAGCCATCTGTTTATCGTTTAGCGGTTTATCAATTGCCAGGAAATGGATGAATTGGTATTCGCTCATCGGACATTGCTCGCCTTATTCATTTTTGAAATTCCGTAGCCATGCATTCTGTGTATGATAATCCGATAATACATACCAAAATGTTCCCTATTGTCAAGTGTTCAGTGCATTATCAAAGGGCATTTTGAAAAAAATAGCTTCATGTTTTCGTGTTAATTAAACATTATATGTGCCCACGACGAGCGTGGGCTTGGAATAGAGCCAAGATCGTCTATAACGTCCGTCCCTAATCGCTTGTATTTCTACACCAAAACCGGTTAAAATATCTCTAATTCCGGGTGGCATCTAATCCTGGGTGGCGTTGTCTTGTGATGTTTTACCGATAATGGATCGGGCACATGTTCTTTTTCATACCCTACGGCACCGATGCGCCGATTTATCATTGGCCGATAATCACGGTTTTTATGATTGCCGTGAATTGTGTCGTATTCGGCCTGCAGTTGGCGTATCCCGAGCAGGCTAGGCCTTTTATTTTGACATTTGGCAACGGATTGCATCCGGCACAGTGGATCACGTCCAATTTCATGCACGTCGGAATTATGCACCTTGCCGGCAATATGTTTGCTCTATGGGCGTTCAGCCTGATCATCGAAGGAAAGCTTGGTTGGCTGAAGACGCTGGTGCTATATCTCGGCATTGGCATTATTGGATCGGCGATCGTGCAGTATATGATGCTCGGATCGCTAAGAGGCGGCGGAGGATTGGGGGCCTCGGGAATTATCTACGGCTTAATGGCCATGAGCCTGATTTGGGCCCCGGTTAACAAAATACAGTGCTTCCTCGTTGTCGTTCTGTTTGTTTTCATCCGCACCGCCAATTTCGAAATAAGCATCATGGCCATGGTCGGCCTGATGCTCTTGCTCCAGATTACGATTCAGTTTTTCATTGGCATGCAAATATCCAGCGCGGTAATGCATCTACTCGGGGCCTCTGTGGGTTTTGCCGTTGCCATTGCTTTGCTCAAGGCGCGATTGGTCGATTGCGAGAACTGGGACCTCTTTTCAGTCTTGGCCGGTCGGAACACGATGACCGAGGAAGAACGAGAACAGGCCGAACATAAAAATCAAGCGAGCCAACAAGAACCAGAAGAAAAAATAGATCAGCAAAGCCTGCGAGAAGCCGCCCTTAAAGAAATCCATGAGATTATCCAGAATGCCCAGCCCCAACTTGCCCTGAAGTTTCATCAACGCATGTCGCGTGAATTGCGCGACTGGATTCTGCCCCAAAACGACCTGTTCAATCTTATCCTGGCCTTGCATAAGAACAAACTGTGGTCCGAATCGGTTCCCCTTATGAAAGAACATCTAAAGCGATATCCGCAAAAGTCGGCTCTAATGCAACTGAAGCTTGCACAAATTCTTGTGACCATCGAAAACCGTCCGGTCCAAGCGCTGAAACTGCTGGCCGAGATCAACCAGTCCGAGCTTGACGCCCGCCAGAGCGAGATTCTCCAAAAACTCCGGGCAAAGGCCGAACAACTTCGCGACCAAGTCCCATACGAAATATCCGACCAAGAGCAGTGATTTAAGGTTGTTTTCAATTATTGGCTGAAAAGTCATAATTCATCATTCATCATTTTTATTCATCACCCGCGGCAAGTGGCAGACCAACCCGTCGCTGGGTATCCTTGAGGCCTAACATCGTAGCTTTCCTGTCGGATAATCTGCTTCGGCACTGGCGTAAGGAATACAGGTAGGCTTTAGGCTTTAAACTGCTGTATTTCCGGCTCTAATGTTGTTTCCTTGTCGTAAAACATTGCCGAGACAGGGCAGGGGGGCATAAAAATCTTTTTCCCGGGCATCTTGCACCAAGACTGTGATTTTGGCATCATATTGCACAATAAACAGTTCATTTTCGGTTGTTTCCTGACATGCCGTTTGGCCGCAACCAAACCGCGACCGACCAACCGACCATGCTATCGCATGGTACCCGTTGGTGCCCGTCGCGGCTTTATGGTATCAAACAAAGACTTTAACATGGGAGGACGGTGTCATGGCGGAAGTTGAAATCGGCAAGGTTACGCATTATTTCAGCAAGATCGGGGTGATGGCGATCACTATCACTCAGGATAAACTCTGCGTGGGCGACACGATCCACGTCAAAGGCCACACCAGCGACTTTATGCAAAAAATCGAATCCATGCAGATCGACAACAAGTCGGTCGCCGAGGCCGCCGTTGGCCAGTCGGTTGGCATGCGCGTGGCCCAACACGCCAGAGAGCACGACCAGGTCTACAAGGTCGTCGATTAGCCCGCACGTCTCCGGTAATTAGATCGTATCTCTAAGCGGCACAAGGGATTACCTAATCTCGATGTCTGTGTTTGCCCCCACTTATATCAGAATGACACGGCATAACTATTAATGCGATTCCACTAGTAGGCCGCCAAGGCTAATTTTGTGAATCCCGTTGGGGCGACAGTTGTACTGTCGCCCCGGGGTGGCAGTACAACTGCCACCCCAACATCCACAGTTTAAGCATTGGCGGACTACTAGAACGAATATTCCAACCCGGCGGTGGCCCCGTGATAAAACACGGTGGCATTGCTATCGATGCCGACAGGATTTCCGAATTGTGCGGGAGCTATCGCAATGCCGTCGAGCCATAGCAATTCGTATCCTGCCCTCAGCGCGAGGCTCTGGGTAACTTGGTAGCGGGCCTGCAAGCCGAATTCGCCAATAAAGGCGGCGTGGTTGGTCCAGGCCGAGCCGATCCCAATGAATTGCCCGATGTTCAGGTCGCTGATTTGTTCCGCATGGTTGCCGTAAATGCCGACCTTACCCAGCCCGTTGATCGAGAAGCAGCCGCGCTGCCAAAGCCTTGCATCAGCACCGACCTGCAAACCATAAAGATGATTATTTGTCTTTATATCCCCGACAGGCAGGAACCCGGAATCTAATACACGCCCTCCGATAAAATCTTCCCGGAGTTCGGCCCAGCGGAATCCAGCCAACATGGTCACTTGGCAACAAGGGTTCCATCGCACGTTTAACTCGACGTTATAAAGCCTGGAACTCCAATCGAACAGCAAGGGAGAAGCAGGGTTGAGAGACTGGGGTATAAATCGGCAATCGGACCATCCGTCGATCCCAAAATACAAAACCTCGTAGTCGTAGCACTGGGTTTGCCGAATCAGGCTGAGCCGCGGTCCGGCCGCGAATCCAAAGGCAAAGTCGTTGCTGTTAAGCCTATCGGCGCTGGCATTAACAAGACCAATTACGTCATCGGTTGGGGGGCCGAGGATAGTTTGAGACTTGTTGCCGATCCTGTCCAGAATGATGACGTCGGCCGTGGCAGTCCAGCGCGGACAACAACATGATTGACAACAGCCTAGATTGCAGCATCCGGCGTCCTGCGGCTGATCGACCGCCGTCTCGGAAAACGACGGCGGCGAATCTTCCCCATCGCCTGTAATCAAGCGGTAGGCCGCCGGATCGTCCAGCCCCAAGACAATTGTCGAACCTATCGCCAATACAAAAAACGCGTTTACGATTGCCCCCAGAGCTTTGTAAGACATTTTTGTTTTACCTCCTTGAAAAACGATTTGCTGAAAAGCCGTTTCGTTCTTGTTCTGTACGCACAATCAATTAAAGGAATCAAATCGCCATTGCTCAAACCACGAAACTGCGGAATTATCTGATTCCTTGTTGCTTTCCGCGAGTCGGACGAAAATGGGAGGATATGTTGTTTAAAATAGGGAGGGCAGACCGAAAAAAGCCCGGCATTTGTTAGAAGCTATATTCAAACCCCGCGGTGGCGCCGTGATAAAACACGCCGTTGTTGCAATTGACGCCAAGCGCTTGCACGGCAATTGGACTAGCAGTAATATAATTTTCCTGAACCTGTGCAGGCGCCAAAGCAACGCCTTGCAGCCAGATCACTTCGTAACCGGCCCTTAGCAATAGATGCTTGGTAACTTGATACTTGCACTGCAAGCCGGTTTCACCAACGAAGGCGGCGTGGTTGGTCGAAGCGGACGCTGATCTCACTTGCTTAAAGATAACACTGACTGCGGTTGTCTGTTCGGCGTTGTCGTCGAAAATCCCGGCCTTTACCAGCCCGTCAATCGAAAAGCAACCACGCTCGAAAAGTTTCCCGTCCGCACCGATCTGGAAACCATAGAGATTGTTTGTCGTTGTTCCATTCCAGAAAGGCGCTTCCGTGCGGACGGTTGGGGGCTCCAATGCTCCAACAAGATTTTCACCCAGGTTTATCCAACGGAATCCAGCCAGCATGGTTACTCGGCAACAAGGATTCCATCGCACGTTAAACTCTGCATTATAAAGTTTCGTAGCATACTCCCATGCCATTGCTTGGGTTGCAAGATATGGCGGTTGATTTGTTTGGGTGAAGCCGCCAGGAGCTCTCATTACCAGCCAGTCTATTGGATCGTCGGGCCCAACGCTTCTGTCGCTGCTCCAGCCGTCGATCTGAAAATACGATAATTCCAAGTCGTAGCCACAACCGCCGTGGCGAATCAAGCCTACCCTCGGTCCACCGCAGAAGCCTTGTTGAAAATCGTTGCTGTTGAGCGCCTCAGCGCCAGGGATTCTGAATGGATCGTCGTGGAGCGGCACTCTTTGAACGAGCGTTTGATTTGTGCCGCCGATCCGGTCAAAGATGATGAAGTCGGCCGAGGCCGTCCATCGCGGACAACAACACGACTGACAGCAACTCCCATCGCAGCAGCCGGCGTCTTGCGGCTGATCGACCGCCATCCCGGAAGACGACGGCGGCGAATCTTCCCCATCGCCTGTAATCAAGCGGTAGGCCGCCGGATCGTCCTGCCCCAGAACAATGGCGGAACTTGTCGCCAATACTAAAATCGCACATACAACTGTTCCGAACAATTTGCGAGAATTCATCTCTTTCCCTCCTTGCAGGATACAGCACATCTTGTGGGGGTGACTCCCTAAAGTTTACATCGACCCTACAATCCTTAAAATTCATAAAATAGGTATAACCGGACTCTTTGAAATATATTCATATCGCCACTCACATATAATCCGGTATCTGGTTCGGGATAGAGAAAAAATGGGTAATGTAGTCCGACTTTAAGGGCCGGTTTTTACCGGACATGAGAACTCCGCCGGTAAATTTAGTGTGTTTTACCCAGTCTGCGAAATTGGCTCGTTCCAAAAAACAAGACTAGAGCGCATCAAGTTTCTCTATAGCGGAAAACATATAGGCGAGCGGCCGGCGTTAGCCGGCTGAGGTTCTTTTTGAACGCTACAATGATACTTGAAACGCACTAGTTACCGCCTTGTTGGCTGACGTAGCTTGACGATTTTTCCAGCCAAGGGGGTGAAGATGCCGTGTCGGCGGTAGCAGCGGGTTCTTTATTGTTCGAGGCGATAATTTTCAGATTGGCGACGATCACGTCGGATACGACGCGGTTTCCCAGGGCCTGATCGATTCGCTCGCGGATCTGCCGTTTGAGGTCGTTTAGGGCCGGATCGTCGAAATCTCCACTATGTGTCTGACGCAGTAGCGACTCGATCTCTTCTTGCACCCGATATTTATGGGAAGTCAGACGAATCCTGGCGACCCGGTCCAGGCCCTCAAGTGCGGTAATGTAAAGGGAAAATTCGGCGCCGGCGATCCGGCCCCCTGCCGTTTTATCGGCCGTGAACTGGAAGTTCCCCACCCCGATTTCCGGGCTGTACTCGATCGGAGCATGGGCGTTGCTTGTTTTATAATACGCCCAACCGATGCCGTGGATCACCAGCGTGCTAATTAGTAAAAAAGCCAGCCAATACTGCATCGTTTTGCCGCGAAGCAAGGCAAACCTTGACTTGCCGGCAGACGATACTTCGGTTTTTTCTTCATCGGAACTTGGGTTTTCAGGACGTTTCGTTTCGCTGGCCACCGTAATAACTCCGGGAATGTTTTTGGAAATTCAACCCCATATAAGTTTAGCTTTCAAACTGCCGCGGATGACAAGAAAAAAAATAGGGGGCCTCGAACGTGCCACATTCCACAGTGGCGGGACAGAAGGTAAGGGCAAGTTAACCTTCTATCTAAATTACGTCGGAGGCCCCACGGGCCAGTCTAATTATGTGTAAATTTCTCATTTACACGCCTTTATTGTCTACACTTGTTGTGCCAATTCTAAGACAAACATGGAAAATGCCTTGATTTTCGGTGTAACTTCAATTGCGAAAAGTACTTATGTTTACAATTACTCAGGCAACCGTATTATGATCACATAAGTTTATCAATTTATTAGATGTATGATTTTGCTACACCTCGATTGTTTTACGCTACAAGATCTCAAAGATTCGTATATATTGTACGGCCGAGATAAGTTCAAACAGAATATTCCAAACCACCCATCATTACTAGAGAGATGCATTGTCAATAACACCTCCATCACAACCTATAAAAACGGACCGGGTGTTAATCCTGCACAATCCCAAAGCCGGGGCGCGAGATACACATGAAGACGTCCAGCGCCTGGCAAAACTGCTCCGGCAGCAGCGATTTGAAGTGGAAATCCTCACCGATCTGGACCCCGTCGCCCGGCTTGCCAATACGTTATTGGACGAAGGGAAACTTCGCGCACTAGTCGGCGTGGGAGGAGACGGTACTGCCGCGGAACTGGTAAACCGCACAAAACAAGGCACGCCCCTGACTTGGCTTCCCAGGGGCAACTCGAACCTCTTGGCCCGTTATCTATGCCTCGACC
>Ga0187861_10005567_pt1 | contig 10049 bp, 7 predicted proteins | sample June2016WEW_10_1_3_FD_132986 | JGI IMG/M metagenome (GOLD analysis project Ga0187861, IMG submission 132986) | Peatland microbial communities from SPRUCE experiment site at the Marcell Experimental Forest, Minnesota, USA - June2016WEW_10_100 | ecosystem: Environmental > Terrestrial > Soil >...
CGCTGCCGCACCCCCATCTCATTGGCCAGCCGCTGCAACTCGCACTTGCTGTTGCGGCCGCAGTAGAGGCAATCGTCCGGGTGGTTGGCCAGCAGCAGCTCGACGATGGTGCGCCGGGCCGCCAGCACCTTGGGGGAGCGCGTCTTGACCTTCATGTTGGGGGCCACGGGGTACGAGCAGGACGGCACCAGCGTGGGCGCGCCGGCGACTTCCACCAGGCACATCCTGCACGCGCCGCTCGGCGGCAGGCCCTCGATGTGGCACAGCGTCGGGACGTGGATGCCTTCCCGGCGCAGCACCGCCAGCAAGTACTCGCCCTCGCCGGCCTGGACGGTGCGGTTGTTAACTTCGATGTTCAGCATGTTAAGGACCTCTAGTCTTGGGGCCTCGGTAGGACAGGCTTTCCAGCCTGTCCGGACAGCCTGGAAAGGCTGTCCTACCAGCCTCGTTACACCGGATGGGTAAAGTCCAGGTCGCAGCGCAGGCACCGGCGCGCCTCGCAACGGGCGTCGCTTTCGGAGACGCACATTTCCACTTCCGCGAAACTGTGCCGCCGCTTCTCGGCGGGCAGCCACGGGACCTTGACGCGCTCCGTGCCTTCGCTTTCATCCTCCGGCGCCTGGAGCGGCTCGATGTACACACTGGGCAGTTTGACCTTGGGGAAGGTCTTGAGCAGCTTGCCGTTGATGTAACTGTTGATCATCGCCGCGGCCGCCTTGCCCGCGGCGATGGCGTTCACCACCGTGTTGGGCCCTGAGACCACGTCGCCGCCCGCAAAGACGCCCGGACGGCTGGTGAGGTGCGACTCTGCGTTGGCGCGCACGGCCCCGCCGCGGGCCAGTTCAATCCCGCTGAGGCCGCCGGTCTCCGGCTGTTCGCTGATGGCCGCAATCACGGTATCCAACTCCACGACGTACTCCGAGCCTGGAATCGGCACGGGCTGCTGGCGCCCGGAAGCGTCAGGATCCCCAAGGATGTTGCGAATGAACTTGATGCCGGCGAGCTTGCCGTCCTTGGCGATGACCTCGACAGGCGCGACGAGCGGCTTGAGGATGACGCCCTCTTCCAGGGCGGCCTCGATCTCCTCGGCATAGGCCGGCATTTCGGCGCGCGTGCGGCGATAGTAGATGGTCACGCTGGACACGCCTCCCGTGCGCAGGGCCACGCGCGCGGCGTCCACGGCGGAATTGCCTCCGCCGATGATGCCCACGCGGCCCTGGGCCAGGTTCTTGCCGTGCAGGTTGTAGGCTTTGAGGAACTGGATGCCGGGGAGGATGCCCGCGGTGCCATTCTCCCCCGGAACGCCCAGCTTGCGGCTCTGGTGCGCTCCCAGGGCGAGATACACGGCCTGGTAGCCTTGCTTGTCCAGGAGTTCGTCCAGGGTGAAGTCGCGCCCCAGGGCCTGATTGCGCCGCAGCTCGATATTGGGGTTCAACAGCGCCCGGATCTCCTGCTCCAGGATGTTGCGCGGCAGGCGGTACTCGGGGATGGCGCAAACCAGCATCCCGCCGGCCTTGGCTTCCTTCTCGAAGAGCGTGACCTTGCAGCCCATAGCTCCCAGGCAGTGCGCGGCGGTCAAGCCCGCGGGGCCGGCCCCGACCACGGCGATGCGCGGCGCATTGGGCCCGGCCGGCCTGACTTCCGGCACGTAGCTCTCGGGCGGGACGCGCTCCACGACAAAGCGTTTCAGCGTGCGCACCGCGATCGGCTCGCCGCCAGTCGCCCCGCAGCGGCACATCTTCTCGCAAGGGTGATGGCAGACGCGCGCGCAGATGGACGGGAACGGATTGGCCTGCCGGATCACGCGATAGGCGTCCGCGTATTCGCCGCGGGCCACGTGCGCCACGTAGCGCCACACTTCCGTGCCCACCGGGCAAGTGTTCTGGCAGGGCGCGCCCACCAGTTCCTTGCAGGCGCCGGCCGGGCAGCGGCGCTCGTAAATATGCGCTTCGTATTCGTCGCGGAACCATTTGAGGGTGCTGAGCACCGGGTTGGGCGCGGTCTGGCCCAGCCCGCAGAGGCTGGTGGCCTTGATCGTCTCCGCCAGTTCCCGGAGGCCCATGATGCCCTGGAAGCGCAGCAAGGCGTCAATGTTCTCCTCACGCCGCCGCGGCCGCGTCACGGCCTGCAGGATTTCGAGCATGCGGCGCGTGCCCTCGCGGCAGGGGATGCACTTGCCGCACGACTCGCTCTGGATGAACTCCATGAAGAACTTGGCGAAGTCCACCATGCAGGTGGTGTCGTCCAGGACCACCAGCCCGCCGGACCCCATGATGGTCCCGAAGTTCTTCAGCGCCTCGTAGTCGGTGGGGATATCCATCTGCGGTTCCGGCACACAGCCGCCGGAAGGGCCGCCGATCTGGACGGCCTTGCATTTCCGGCCGCCGGCGACGCCGCCGCCGATGTCGAACACGATCTGCCGCAGCGTGGTGCCCATCGGGATTTCCACCAGCCCCGTGTGGCGCACCATGCCCGAAAGCGCGAACACCTTGGTGCCCTTGCTGCCCTGGGTGCCCATCGCCGCGTACCAGGCCGCGCCGTGCTCCATGATGAGCGGCAAATTGGCGAGCGTTTCGACGTTGTTGATGACCGTGGGCTTGGTGAAAAGGCCCTTGACCGCCGGGAACGGAGGCCGCGGGCGCGGCATGCCGCGCTTGCCTTCGATGCTGTGGATCAGTGCTGTTTCCTCACCGCAGACGAACGCGCCGGCGCCCATCTTGATGACGATTTCCAGTTCGTTGCCGCTGTCCAGGATATTGTGGCCGATCAGGCCATAGGCCCGCGCCTGGACGATGGCTTCCTTGAGCCGCGTCACGGCTAAGGGGTACTCGGCGCGGATGTAGATGTAGGCTTTCGTGGCGCCGATAGCGTAGGCGGCAATGACCATGCCTTCGAGCAGGCGGTGCGGGTCGCTCTCGCCCACCGCGCGGTCCATGAATGCGCCGGGGTCGCCCTCGTCCGCGTTGCAGATCAGGTATTTCTGGTCGGCCACGGCCCCGCGTGCAAACTTCCATTTCTTGCCGGTGGGGAAGCCCCCGCCGCCGCGCCCGCGCAGCCCCGAAGCTTCCACAATGTTGCAGATGTCCTCGGGCGTATGGTTCTTCAGTGTCTTGGCTAGGGCGGAATAGCCCCCGCACGCGATGTACTGGTCAATGCTGCCGGGGTTGATGATGCCGCTGTTGATCAAGACAATCCGGCGTTGGGTGGTCAGGAAGGGGTGTTCGTCGAGGTAGGGCACCCCGGACCACTCCTTCAGGCCGTTTTGTGGTGCGGGCGTCCCGCCCGCCCGGAATTGCCCCAGCACCATGTCAGCGGGGACCGAGCCGGCCAGGACGGCGTCGAGCAGGCCCGCCACCTTGGGCGCGTACACGCCGCCGAAGCTGACGCGGGTGCGCCCAGGCAGTTGAATGTCAATGATCGGCTCCTCAGAACACAAGCCGATGCAGCCCACCTCGACGATCTCGGCGCTGAGCTTCTTGGCGGCCAGATAGTCCTTCAGGGTTCGGATGCTCTTGCCCGCCCCAGCGCCCAGGCCGCAGGTGCCTGCGCCCACGTAGATCACAGGCTTATCCACGCGGTCCCGCCGCAGGGACGAGATCAGGTCCTCGTACTGCGCCTGGCCCGCGGCCTTGGCCGCGGCAAACGGCCCGGACCTCAGGCCATCCAGCAGTTCCTGGGCCGGACACGGCAGGGCTTCCCAGCACAGGCTGGGGCCGGCTTGGGCAGCGGTTTCAGGGCTTTGCATTTTTTCCATTTGAGGCTTCCTTTTCCCGGCACTCGGCGATGATGGCCGCCAGTTTCTTCGGGTTGACTTGGGCGTAGAACTCGCCGTTGACATTGACCACAGGCGACAAGCCGCAGCCGCCCATACAGGCCACCACTTCCAGGCTGTACAGCTTGTCCCGGGAGGTCTGGCCGGGCTTGAGCTTGAGCAGTTTCATCACCATCTCAAGCCCTTTCAGCGAGCCCTTGACGTGGCAGGCTGTGCCGCGGCAGACCATGAAGTGGTACTTGCCCTTGGGCTGAAAGCGGAACTGGTTGTAAAAGGTGGCCACACCGTAGATCTTGCTGGCGGGCAGGCCCAAGTGCTGCCCGATCCGCACGACAGCGTCGCGCGAGAGGTAGCCTTGAGCTTCCTGGACCTCCTGAAGCAACGGGATCAACTCCTCCCGTTGGGCCGGGTGCTGCTTCAGGATCGGCTCAATTTCCGTTGCGGTTTCACTCATTTTCATTTCCTTCCTCTGCGTTCCTCTGCGTCCTCTGCGTTGCGCAATCCTCGTCAGTTCCTGCCCATCTTGCGCGCAAAGTAAGCGACCTTCTCCAAGGCCGTGGTCATGTCGAAGTCGGCCGTATAGACCCCCGGCGGCACTCTCAAGCACACGGGCGCGAAGTTGAGGATCCCCCGCACGCCCGCCTCGACCAGTTTCTCGGCCACGCTCTGCGCCGCGTCTGCCGGAACCGTAATAATGCCCACGTGAATGTTTTCACGTTCTGCCACGGCCGCCAAATCGTCAAGCGGGTAGCAGCGGCAGCCATGAATCGCACGATTGACTTTGCTGACGGCTACGTCAAAGGCCGCGACGATGGCCAGCTTGGGCCGCCTGCCGCTGAAGTACGACAGGATTGCCCGGCCGAGGTTGCCTATGCCGACCAGGCACACATTCTCGCCCGCGGGATTGTCAAGAAACTCGCCAATGCTCTGGACCAACTCGTTGACCTTGTAACCCTTATTGGGACTGCCGGAATAACCTACGGCCATCAGGTCGCGGCGCACCTGATCCGCTGTGGCTCTCGAAAGGGCGGCGATTTGGTGAGAGTAAACACTGGCTTGGCTGGCGAGGTCGGAGCGGTACAGCAGCCTTCTGTAAGTGCTGAGCCTGCCTATGGTTTTCTCAGAAGTATCAGCTAAGCTCACAACCGCTCATCCCCGATTCGTGATTTCGGTAACACTGTGATTTCTTTCACAATGCCTTTTATACTTCCCGGCTTTCACAAGTCAAGAACAAAAAACAAAAAATTTGAGATTATTCAGTCCCCGAGCCGCGCGTGCCAGCAAGCGCTTACAGGGATCGCCGTTGTCTGCTATGGGAAGGAGGGGAAGAATAGGAATCCTGAGGCCTCGGGACTCCCTCACGGTCGCGGCTCGGACTGAACGGTTGCTGATGCCTGACGCCTCTTTCTTGCAGTGTTTCTTGACGCCGTTACGACTATCCTCAAGGCGCCGGTCAAGGGGCCGGTTGCTCTACGGAGGCCCAGACATTTCCCTCTATAATCGCCGTCGTTTTCTTCTCTTGGCCACGGGCGGGTTTGCGGCGGCCGGCATTTCGCGGCTGTGCTCTGTTTCGCGGGCGGGGGCGCCAGCGGCCCCTGCTGCCTGCAATGAACTGGGCGGTTTGCAGATTGTTGAGCGCCGCTCGTGCGCGCTCGGCTCCGAAGTCTCGATGGCGGCGTTGCATGAGCAGCGCGCCGCCGCTGAGGCCGCTCTCGAAGCGGCGTTTGCCGAACTTGATACCGTTGAGCGCGTCATGAGCATCTATCGGCGCGAGAGCGAACTTTGCAGGCTCAACCGCGACGGGTCTCTGGATCATCCGCACGCCTACCTGGTCCAGGTGCTGCAAACGGCCCAGGCGATGTCCGAGCGCAGTGGCGGGGCCTTCGATGTCACGGTGCAGCCCTTGTGGGAGCTCTTCGCCGCGGCGCAGAAGCAGGGGCGGCTGCCTGATGGCGGGGAGATCGAGGCGGCGCGGCGCAAGGTGGACTGGCGCCGGGTGGAAGTCTCGGCGCAGCGTGTGCGCCTGCTCGGCCAGGGCACGGCGGTGACGCTCAACGGCATCGCTCAGGGTTTTGCCTGCGACCGCGCGCTGGCCGCGCTTCAGGCGCGGGGCATCGCCCACGCCTTGGTCAACAGCGGTGAGCTTGGCTCGCTGGGCCGTAAGGCCCGCGGCGAGCCCTGGAAAGTTGGCATCCAGCATCCCCGCCGGCCCGATGCCTTTGCGGCGGTGCTCAACCTCGACGGGCGTTGTCTGTCCACCTCGGGCGATTACGCGACCACGTTCAGCCCGGACTTCGTCAACCACCACATCTTCGACCCCGCCACAGGCAGATCGCCCGTAGTGTTTTCGAGCGTCTCGGTGCTGACACCGAGTTGCACGGAGGCGGACGCGCTGTCCACCGCGGTCTTTGTCGCCGGATTGGAGCGGGGGTTCGAACTGCTCGAGTCCACGGCGCGCACGGATGCGTTGCTGATTGCCAAAGATGGCGCGACGCGCGCGACAAAAGGGTTCCCGCTGGCCGAAGGCTGAGGCGGATCTCTAAACACAGAGGACGCAGAGGACACAGAGGAACCCAGAGCCGACTAGAATGAAAAGATTTACTGCTGCTTCCATTGTTTTTTCCTCTGAGTCCTCTGCGTCCTCTGTGTTGAGTGTCTCGCGTGCCTGGTTGGCGCGGGTCACGGTAGCGCTGCTGTTCCTCTCGAATCCGCTCGCGCTGGGTGGACAGCCGGCCCAGGTAGCCGCGCCGTCCTATACCGCCGCCACAACGAAGCCGCGCACGAAGGCTGAAGTCGAAGCGGCCATCGCGTGGGCCGGCGCCAATGCGCCGGACTGGTACAAGACCACGCCGCTCAATTACCCCAAGACGCTCGATCTGACCTGGATGAAGCCGCCGCCCAACACGCCCTGGACGCCCGCGAAGTATCTGCTTCATTACATGTGGAGCGTGATCAACGAGAACCCCGGAAAGTGGAAAGAAGGCGCGCGCCTGCTGCACAACACGCTGGAAGTCAACAAGGCAGATACTGAGAAGCTCAAGCAGTCCATGGCCGCGCTGGGCACGCTCTACCACAACCTGTTGCAGGACTACGCGCGCGCGGCGTTCTGGTGGCGCAAAGCAGGCTATGACGTGGATGAAGAACTGGCCGACTGCTACTGGCGGCTGGGCTGCAAGGAAATGGCCAAAGACGTGCTGCTCAAGTACGGGGACGACGATACCCGCCACGGCTCGCTCATCAAGCTCTGGGCCGACATGGGCGAGACCGAAACCGCGCTCAAGCTGGCCGAGACAAAGGCCCAGGACGGCGAGCCCGCCATTGGCTGGCTGATGGCCGGCGAAGCCTGCCGCGTGGCCGGCCGCTACAAAGAGGCGCTCGCGTACTACGAGAAGACGGCGGCTGTGCCAGGGGAAGACAAGGGCGACCTCAAGCAAAGCCGCGAGCGGGCCAAGGCCAGCATCGAGGCCGTCAAAGTCTTCGATCTGCTGGACCTCAAACGCATCCCCGACGGCACCTACACCGGCAGCAGCTACGGCTACGCCGGCCCGCTGAACCTCGCCGTGACTGTCAGGGACCACCGCATCCAGGCCGTCAACGTGCGGCAGCACCAGGAGAAGCAGCCTTACAACGCGCTCACCGAGACGCCGAGCCGGATCATCGAGAAGCAGAGCGTCAAGGGCATTGACACGTATTCCTCCGCGACGATCACCTCCGAAGCGATCATCAACGCCACCGCCAAGGCGCTCAGCAGCGGGATGAAGTAGACCGGATTTTTCAACACAGAGGACACAGAGTACACAAAGGAAGAACGTTGGAAACAAAAGTAAATCCGTTCCTGCGAATCTTCTCTGCGTTCCTTTGTGTCCTCTGCGGCAAGAGATCCGTGCTGGCCCGGGCGCGCCGCTCCATTCAGGCCCTTTGTTTCCTGCTGTTCCTGGTCCTCTTCTTCTATGTCTGCTGGCCTTATACCGCTGAGCCCGGCCCGCAGCACGGCAACTGGCCTTCGCACTATGCCGACGGCCTGCGCGCGAAGGACCTGGTCCCGGCTGAGAGTTTTCTGTTGCTTGACCCGCTGGTGAGCATCACGGCGGCGCTGGCGGCCAAGGCGTGGATCTGGGCGCTGGCCTGGGCAGGGGTGCTCCTCGCCCTCTGCCTGTTCATCCCGCGCGGGTTCTGCGGCTACCTCTGTCCTCTGGGCACGCTGATTGACCTCTTCGATTGGGCGCTCGGCAAGCGCGTCACGCGCTTCAGGCTCGCGCGCGGCGGCTGGTGGGTGCACCTGAAATACTACGTCCTTTGCGGCACGCTCGTGGCGGCGCTGTGCGGCGTCCTGCTCTCGGGATTCGTCGCCGCGATTCCGGTGCTCACCCGCGGGCTGCTCTTTGCGCTCGCGCCGCTGCAGCTTGGCTTCCTGCGCGGCTGGCACCAGGTCCCGCGCTTCAACGCCGGGCATTTCGTTTCGCTCGGGCTGTTCTGCGGCATCCTGGCGGCGGGCTTGTGGCGTCCGCGGTTCTGGTGCCGGCATGTTTGTCCGAGCGGCGCGGTCTTCTCCGTCTTCAATTTCCTGCGGCTGGACGAACGCAAGGTCGCGGCGGACTGCGTCCGCTGCAAGCGCTGCGTTGAGAGCTGTCCCTTCGATGCGATCAATCCCGACTTCACCACCCGCACAGCGGACTGCGCGTTCTGCCAGACGTGCGGCGGAGCGTGCCCTGTGAACGCGATCAAGTTCGTGGCGCGTTGGAACCCCTCGCCCTGCCCTCTCCCGCAAGGGGAGAGGGAAAGCGGTCTTGCGCGGCGCGGCTTTCTGGCGGGGACGCTGAGTTCGCTCCTGCTCGCGCTGGGGATGCGGCGCCTCCCGGGCGGCGCGGCCGGCGCCGCCCCGATTGTGCGCCCTCCGGGCAGCGTTCCCGAGGAGCAGTTTCTGCAACTGTGCGTCCGCTGCGGCGCATGTTACAAGGTTTGCCCCAACAACGTCCTGCAGCCTCTGGGCTTCGAGCGCGGCCTGGATGCGCTCTGGACGCCGCAGGTTGCGGCCAACTGGTCCGGGTGCGAATCGTCTTGCAACGCCTGCGGCCAGGTCTGCCCGACGGGAGCCGTGCGCGCGCTGCCGCTGGAGGAGAAGAAGGCCGCGCGCATGGGACTGGCCATCGTCAACCTGGAAACCTGCCTGCCTTATGCGGGCCGGGAAGCCTGCCGGATGTGCGTGGATGAGTGCGCCACGGCCGGATACAACGCCATCGAAGTGCTGCGCGTGCGCGTCGAAACCGACGCCGGCGGCGCGCCCGTCGAAGGCAGCGGTTTCATTGCCCCGGTCGTTCTTCCCGAGAAGTGCGTCGGCTGCGGCCTGTGCCAGACCCGTTGCTACCAGATCAACGTCAAGTCGAAGAGTTTGTTGAGAGCAGCGGCGATCATTGTCGCGGCCGGGGCAGGGAAAGAGGACCGGCTGCTGAGCGGATCTTATGTCGAACGGAGGAAGCTGGAATCCGCGCAGCGCCAGAGGGAACAGGACCGCGGGACCGGCGCCACGCCGGGGCGGGACACGTACCTGCCGGACTTCCTGAAGTAGTGTCGGTGTGCTCAGGGATATATGCCTGGCCTGTGATAATGCCTGCCTGCGCAGGCGCGCATCAGTTGCAGGGGTCTGTTCCTTCAATTCTGGCACTCCAAGTCTATGTAAGTCCCATATAACTATGACGTTATGAGAGACACAGCAGTACGGAAGGCAGTCATATTTTGAAACGTTTTGTCGCATGATTGCACACCGTTTGATCAGTGTTTGAATGCCTCTTGCGTAAGGTCTGAGGAGCTTTACCAAGGGAGTGGCTTCAACTGGCGGATTATGCGGGACCTGTGCCTCCAACCCGGATTTCTCAACGCAGAGGGCGCAGAGGAACGCAGAGGTGTTCGTATGAAAAGATATATTGTTGTTTTTCACCTGTCTTAACTCTGCGTTCCTTCGCGCCCCCTGCGGTGAGAAGACCAGCCTTGACCCTTCGCGCCGCGCGCGATTTTTTCTCTGGCCTTCATGCAACTCCTTAAAAGTCTGGGCAAACTGTTCAGAACTGACGCGAACTGGCGCCTGACTGGCCGGAACAGGGACCAGACTGGCTGGAACACGAATCAGTCTGGCTGGAAGATAAACCATTCTGGCGCGAACTGGCACTTTCCGGCCAAGGCTGTAATGATTACTGTTTACAAGTGGCTGGGGATGCAGACGCAAGCCAGTGCTGGCGCGAACGAGTGGTGTTGCGACTTGGAGTCCCTGATTTTGTAAGAA
>Ga0187861_10005568_pt1 | contig 10048 bp, 6 predicted proteins | sample June2016WEW_10_1_3_FD_132986 | JGI IMG/M metagenome (GOLD analysis project Ga0187861, IMG submission 132986) | Peatland microbial communities from SPRUCE experiment site at the Marcell Experimental Forest, Minnesota, USA - June2016WEW_10_100 | ecosystem: Environmental > Terrestrial > Soil >...
ATGTCAGCAAATGTACCGCGGGCGTCCCGCCCGCTCGTGGCAGGCTGGCAGGGCGCGAGGACGAAGGCGGGCGGGACGCCCGCGGTACGCTCTGGGCCACGCATTTACTGACATGCACCCGCCTGGCCAGCCCAAGGGCCTCCAGAGCTTTACATCTCTGGAGCTTGTTGTACATAAGGAGGTCGGACGGCTGCGTTCCCGTAGCTCAACTGGATAGAGCAGCGGATTTCTAATCCGCAGGTTCCGGGTTCGACCCCCGGCGGGAACGCCACATAAAACGATGTATAGCAAGCTTTTACGAGAATACAAGGGGCAAAATCCAAAAGCGGCAAAAAGACGAATTGTAAGCGCTTTTGTAAGCGGTTGTCTTCTTCAAGGCGGTTTTTGTCCCGGCTTGCTTGTCCCGGATTCCCGTTTTGCTGGACGGGAAGAAGCGACAGAAAAACTTTTTCAAGAAAACCTGCCGAAAGGCTGGAATCTGAGACTGAGAAGGCTTGCTGATAAAGCCGCAAGGCTTGCCAAGGGACTTACGGTCAAGAAAGACTGACTTCAAGCCGCTTGAACCATTTGCTGCAACCGTTCTGGATGCCCGTCCTGGCAGTATAACGGTCATCTTCAAGAAGCAGCGCTTCGGCGGCTTTGCCTTTTGGGGTTGCGCGGCAACGCAGTTTTGACGCAAGGGCGGCTTCTGGCGAAGTTGCACCATGAAGCCGCTTCCAGCTTGGACTTTGCTTCAGCGCTGGCGATATTGGTTGCGCCGGCGGTCTCAAAGTCTCAAGTTTTCCAGGAATTGAGTTCGCTTATCGCAGTCTAATAGTCTAATGATTTTGCCCTACCGCTTAAGGCGGCTTGCCAGAGATTAGGACCGGCATACCGTAGGCTGGCAGCCCTTTTGCCCTTTCGGAAGGACAGGGGCGCTTCCCTATGTAGGACATCCAAAATAAAACAGGCTTAGAATGTAGAATAATGTCGAAGTTTTGGGCAAAAAACTGGCAGAATGAGAGAAAATGACAACTTTTAGGGAAAAAAACAGGCATCATGCGAGTACCCTACAAAACTGCTTAAGGCAAATGTTGCCAAGTCAACCTTCGTTGCTATAAAGAGTATGTTATAGCGGGGAAGGTTGACTTGGCTTTTCAAGCCGCTTTCGTCCATAATACGCCAGTCCTGTCCTTACCATGTCCAGCCTTGCGGGACAAGCCAAGCCTTTGTTCTGCCTGCTTCATAGCAAGGCGGTACTCGCCATGTCCAAGCCAAGACGCCTTCTCAATTCCAAGTTCTTGACAAAGGCTGTCCAGTCCGAAGTCTGCCTTGGCGTCCAGCAACTTCTTGACGGCATTTTCAAGCCTTGCTTCCAAGTCCGAAGCCTCTGGCTTCAAGCCTTGCGCTTCCAAGTAATCGTCCATTGTCCAGGGTTCCGTAGGCATGGGCAAGGCGAGATTACAGAAAACCAAGACAAGCTGCTTGTCCGTTCTTGCTTCAAACGGTCTTGCCCGTCCTATGGCTTGGACAACTTCGGCGGTTACTGTCATTTGCCAGCAAGTTTCAAAACGCTTGTCCTTGAACTTCGGTTGCTGGACGGCAAAGCTGCCGTCCAGCGTATCGGCGTACTCTTTGGCATATCCTGCTTGCGCCAGCAAGGCGTCTATGTCTTCGTCCAGGTTGAACAGCGTTGCAACTTGAACGGCAAGGTCTCTTGGCTGGCAAGGCTGGCAACCAATGACGGCAACCAACTTGGCATCCTTCAAAGTATTCAAGCCTCTTAAAGCCGCATAATGAAGCAGGTTTTCGGCTGGCAGTTCTGGCAAAAGCGTTCTTATCGGCTGGACAGCCTTCAACAATGAAACAATGCCTACATCCTGCCAAGCCAGCTTGCGTCCTTGGCGTATCCTGTCCAGGTTGTCTACAATTCTTTTCAAACTGGCTGTTGCTTCATAGTACGGTTCTTTGCCTTCTGGCGCAACGTTCTTTACCAGCGAAAAAGCAGGATACATGCCGTCCATAAACTGGACAACGCTGGACGCTGGACAAGGCAGGCTTTCGGCGGCTGGAAAGTATGTCAACTTTTTGCCGAAGAGTTCTTCATAAGCAGCCTTTGAAGCTGTTGCGTCAAGGATAACCAAGGGCTTGTCCTTGCTGTCTGGCAGGACGCCTTGGACAGTCCAAAACTCGCCTTCATGTACCTTGCCGCTGTAGTCTTTCCAGTCCCTTTCCCTTCGGACAAAAGGCGCTTTGGCGAGTATTGGCAGAAGATTCCTTGCGGCTGTTGAACTGCATCTTGACTTTACCGCCTTCTGCCAGTCTTCCAAGACGGCATCTTCAAGGACTGGCAGCTTGGCGCTTTGTCCAGCCTGCAACGCTGGCAACGGCTGGACAAGCGGTTCAACCGCCGTCCAGAAGTCCTTGTAATTGTCCCTAACCATTCTGGCGAAGGCGTCCAAGTCCGAAGCCGTCCAGGTTTCTCGCCAGCGAAGATGCTTCAAAGAGTCTTCGTCAATGAAGGCGTTGCGATCCTTAAGCCAGTCCGAAGCGTACCGCAAATGAGAATGCTGCATAATCAGGACTCTTTCAGTCTTCGCTTTCGTCTTCGCCGTCCAGGACGGGCAAACATCTTTGCTGGCGCAATGCCTGCATACTCTTGCGCCGTAGGAAAAGCCCTTGATTCCTAAGTTTTGGACTTCGGCAAAATGTTCGCAATGAAACAATTTCTCTTTCATCATTTGCCTTGGCGCAAGAAGGCGAATTGAAAGCGGCGTCCTTTGCCGGTACTCTTGCGCCAGCGTATGGGTAGGGACAATGACGGCGAAGCGTTCTTCTGTTCTTTCGTTTATTTGTCCTGAAGACAAGACTGACTTGCCGCAACCAACGATGCCAATAAAGGCGAAGATGCCGCAAGGACAGTCCAAGGCTTCGGACATCTTCGCCTTCAAGTCAGTCCTGAAGGCGTCCAGGTTGAACTTGGCTTCTGCCAGTTCTGGCGCAACGGCGAGTAACTCGCCGATCCGTTGCCGCAAGCCGTCCAGTCCTTCGGCGAAGGCAACGTCATTGGCGTCCAGTTTGCCGTCTTTGGTTGAACCGAAGGTTATGGCTTTCAGCGAAGGGCAAGAGTATTTGAGTCTTCGGACAACGCTGTCCTTGAACTTCCGTCCAGCTTCATCATCATCAAAGAGAATGACAATCTGCCTGCCTTTCAACTTGTCCAGGACGGCAGGACGCCAAGCAGTATTTTCGCCTATGGTTCTGGAAGTTGCATTGAAGCCCGAAGCCAGAACCGCCAAAGCCTTCAACTCGCCTGGACAGAGAATTAAGGGCTTGTCCTTGGCGAAGGCTTCTGGCGAAGGAAACAAGGCATCAAAGCCATGCTTCGCCTTGTACTCGCCAAGAGGCAACCAAGCCGCCTTCGGCTGGCTTCTGCTTGCGGCAAACTCCCGATGTACCTTGACAGCAACAGTCCTGCCTTCGTCCTGGACAGGCAGAAGCCAAGCGTCATATTCTTTCAAGCCCTTCTTGAATGTCCAGCTTTCAAAAGCAACCGAGTACTTGCGGCAAATGTCCAGCGTCAAGCCTCTTCGCCAGCAAGCCCGCAAGAAGTCTTGTCCAGGACTGTCCAGGACTTCTTGAACCGCCGTCAATGTACTGTCCAGCCTTTGCGCTATTGGCTTCGGCGGTTCTGGCGTTGTTCTGGATTGTTTGCGGCGGTATGGACGCCTGGAAGCGGTTGCTTCGCCGTCTACTACGCCAGTCTTGGCGCAACTGTCATTCCAGCATTTGTAAAGAAGCCTGCCGTCGTTGCCTTGGAAGACTGACAGGCTTGGCGTCTTGTCGTTGTGGTGGAAGGGACAAAACCAGTTGCCCGCTTTGTCTATTGTCCTGCCTTTGCCGTCATTCATACAAACCGTCCTTTCAATAATGCTTGCTTCGCAATAACGAACGAAGCCCATGTCCAGGACGGTTACTGGACATGGGCTTCAAAACAGGCAATAGCAAGTTGCCTGCAAAACTCTGTTATTCAACCGTCGTTTTCAGTCTTACTTTGTCTTCTTGAACTGCTTTTCGTCTTCGGGTCCGAGTAGTTGCGCCAAGTCTACAGCGTCCAAGTCTGGCAGTTCTGCTTTTTCTTTGGCGAAGTAGTTTGCAACCGCTTCTCTAATCAGTCCAGCAACGCAAATGTACTTGCCTGCCAATATCCGCTTTGCCGCAAGCGCCCGTAAGCGGTCTCTGTCCTGGACTGACATCCTTACTGTTACATTGACTTCTGCTTCTGTTCCCATACATGTCCTTTCTCTGTACCTTATATCCTTACAGCATCATACAGGACTTTCCTTCAACAATCCGAAAATTCTTGAAAATTATTTTGGACGGCTGGACGGCGGTTCTGGCGTCCTTCTGGCTTGCCGTTCTTTTGCGCTACAGAAGCCCTACAGCAAGTCCAGGACGCCAAGGGTACAAAGAAGCAGTCTTGAAGCCGAAGGCGTCAAAAGGCAGGCTTTGGACAGGACTGGCATCTTTCTGGCTTGCCCTTGGCTTGCGTCCTGGAAGCCTGCCAGCAAGCCAAAATTGAAGGCGGTACAAAAGCCAGCACCGTCCAGGACGCTAAAGCAAAGGCATTTTAGCGCCTTCAACAACGGTAGCATTCTTCAAGTAATGCTTGCGTCCAGTTTCGGCAGAATGCCCGCCCATAACAGCGTCAAGTTGTCCGTTGCCAGTCGAGTACAAAGAAGTAACCCAGAAATGACGCAAGCGCAAGGCAGGCTGGCGCAAGTCAGTTTTGCTGCCTTTGGGTCTTGCCGCTTCCATTTCTTCGCCGAAGACTCTTGGCAAATTGACGCAACGGGCGCTTCCGTCTCTGTCATCAAACCAAGTTTCATTTTCCGCATACTTCGTCTTCTTCGCTTCGCCTTCTGTCCAGCGCCAAAGACGGGGAAAAACCAAAGTTTCATGGCTGGCAGTCTTCTTGTGCGCTTGAAGCCAGCGCCAGCAATTGGCAAAGGGCGCAACGTCCCTTTCGCTTATTGCGTTTTTCAACTTCGGATACTGGCTTGAAGAACGCAAACGGATGATCTTTTTCTTCCAGTCCAGCATTGTCCATTCAAGGCTTGCCGCTTCGCCAAGGCGCAAGCCAGCGAAGCCAAGGACGGAAACAAAGGCTTTCCAGTAATCGGACAAATGCCATTTAAGCAAGACTCTTGGGTCAAGGATTTCCGGGTCTTTGCGTTCTGGCGTACCCGGCTTGATTGTTTCGGCAGGGTTGTCAAGTCCAAGCCCGTCGTTTGCGGCATCAAAAGCGAGTAGACGGCAGAACCGCTTGAAGTCCCGAAGCCGATAAGCCTTTTCCGTTGTACTTCCGCCAAGTTTTGCCGCTTCGTCCAGGATTGTCTTCTTGGTTATGCTGGCGTAGGGCTTCGCCAAGCCTAAGCCCGCAACGACGGCTTCAACTCGCCTCAGACAGTCCTTCTTTGCCGCTTCGGACTTGCAGGACAAGTGCGCCTTGAAATGGTCAAGGCAAGCGCCAAGCGTTATCGCTTTTGCGGCTTCGTTCTTTGCGCCCGTCTCTTTAAGCAGTCCTGCCAGTTGCGCTTCAAGGTCTCTAATGCGCTTGAACTGTCCGTTGCTTTGCGCTTCCAAGTCTTGAATGCGGATAATCAGGCTGTCAACAAAGCGGCGGGTCTGTTCTGTCCAGCTTGCGGGATCGGCTTCAATATGCAGGGACTTCATTGCCGAAGCCAGCGCCGCTAAATCGGCTTCGGCAACTGGACGCAAGGACGCTAACGAAAAGCCGAAGGCGGTTCTGGCTTCTTTGGATTTGATGCCAAGCGGCGCAAACCAGAAGTCCAGCGCCGCTTCATGCAAGCCTTCTGGCGCTTCGCTTCGCAAGCGGGGTTGCGCGGCAAGAAGCGTCTTCAAATCCTCTTGAATCTTGCCTTGAATTGAAAGAGGATAACGGTCAAGCCTACGGCAAACCGGCTTGCCGTAACCTTGCGGGGTTAAAGCCAAAGGATGTCGAAAACTGATTGTTGCCATTATCCAGCGTCCTTTCGTCCAGCGCCTTACTGGGTTGAAGCCCAGTTTTGTAAGCGCTTTTGTAAGCGGTTCTTGCCAGTTGTCAAGCAGTTTCATTGGCAAAAACGCAATTTTCTAATCCGCAGGTTGAGGGTTCGATTCCCCCCGGGAACGCCATAGGCATCAGCCCGCATCATTCACCGCAGAGACGCCGAGGGCGCAGAGGGGGTGAAGGGGTGAAGGAGTTTACAAGTGGACAGGCGTCACCAAATGCGCAATCACCTGTTCACCTCTTCACCCGTTCAGGCCTTTACTCTGTGTTCTCTGTGCTCTCTGTGGTGAATACTCCGGAGGTCGCAAATGCTCAAGGAATCCTGGCTGCCGTTGTGGGATGCGAAACGTGTGACTAAGGAGATCTCGGCAGGGATCATCCACAGGAATCTCGATGCCGCCGCGCGCAGGGAACTGGCCGGGATCGCCGGACTGGAGGCCAAGGTCGCGGGCGCCTTGGAGAACCCGAAGCCGCTGGACATCTCCAGGCCCGTGCTCGATGCCGTCCTGGCGGCGCAGTACTACGAAGTCTTTGAGGCGCTGCAGCCGCCGCGGGCCCTGCGCGTGTACGAACCGTGCGTGGGGGCGTCGTGCCCGGTCATCCTCGCCACGGAAGCCTACAGTGGCGGGCAGGCCAGCTACCTCACGATCAACCTTAACCGCAAGCTCCGCGAGGAACTCCAACCCAAGACCGCCCATCTCAAGATGTCAATCCGCATCATCGAGGACAATGCGCAAAGGGCGCTGGCGCACCTGGCGCCCCAGAGTTTCGACGCGGCGTGTTTCCACCACGCCGTGAATGACATCCTCCAGACGGCAGTGTCCGAGCCGCGCGGGATGGACACGACGAACATAGATTGGTTTCCCAACGAGCGGCAGATGATCGAGTGGCTGGCCGAAGACGCCCAGGCCGGACGGCTGGAGCAGCGCGGCAAGCCTGAACTGCTGCAGATCGTTGGCGACGCGGCGCGGCTGGTGCGTCCGGGCGGTTTCCTGGTCTTCGACCACTTCAACTGGCGCAAATTCATTGGCGTGGCCTGGTTTCCCTGGGAGCTGTTCTACAACCTGATCCCCATGACGCGGCGCTGGGTCGCCCAGAGCGGGCTGCCTCTGGCCGAAGTGGGCCTGGCAGGCGTGGACCCGCAGTGGTGGCTGGTTCTGGAGGTGAACAGGTGAGCGGGAAAGCCGGCGCGTTGCGCTTACTTGTCCGGGAGAATCGCGATCTTCTTCGCGGTCCGGGTGTCGCCTTCGCGCGTGTAATCCACGGCCACTTTAGCGTCCACCTTGATGTCGGAGAGCTTCTTGGTTTCGTCGCCCTGCACGATCTTGGTGGCATCCGTCACGGTGAAGGTCAGTTCCCGCGCGACCATGACGACTACCTGTTTGGCGGCCTCATCCACCTTCTTGACAATGCCCGTCTTGGTCTGAACTTTAGCCTCGACCGCTTCCGCGGCAGAGACCCCCTGCGCCAGACCCAGCAGCATCATGCCGCACGTGGCCCACATCACGGATCTTCTCATGTCATTTCCTTTCTGGGCGTTGCGCCCTTATGCCTTAAGCACCTTTCCAGCCCGAAGTTTCTCAGATACTTGCGCGCACGCATTCCGCGTATCCACCACCAGCGGCGTCGCGCGCACGAGCAACTCGTAGTCCACGGTGCTGTGGTCCGTGACAACCAGCGCCGCGGCACAGGAGCGCAGCAGCTTGGGCGTGAGCGCAACGGATTTCCGGTCGGCAAAATGCGGGTGCTCCCGCGTGCGCGGCACCACGGGCACATAGGGGTCGTGGTACAGCACCTCGGCCCCGCGCTCTTCCAGCAACTCCCACAGCACGAAGGCCGGCGATTCGCGCACGTCGTCCACGTCCTTCTTGTAGGCCAGGCCCAGCAGCAGGACGCGCGCTCCTTTCAGCGCCTTGCCGCGGTCAGAAAGCGCTTCGAGCAGGCGCGCCACCACGTAGCGTGGCATCGAAGTGTTGATCTCCCCGGCCAGCTCGATGAAGCGCGTCACCACCCCGTACTCGCGCGCCTTCCACGTCAGGTAGAACGGGTCAATCGGAATGCAGTGTCCTCCCAGCCCCGGCCCAGGGTAGAACGGCATGTAGCCGAAGGGCTTGGTCTTCGCCGCGTTGATCACTTCCCAGATATCAATGTCCATCTTGTCGAAGACCGTTTTCAACTCATTCACCATCGCGATGTTCACCGAGCGGAAGATGTTCTCGATGAGCTTCGTGGCTTCGGCCACGCGCGCGGAGCTCACCGCGACGACTTTGATCCCGCCCCTTTCATACAATTCCCGCGCCGCCGCGCCGCAAGCGGGGGTCAAGCCCCCGACGACCTTGGGGATGTCGGCGGTCCGGTACTTGGGATTGCCCGGGTCTTCGCGCTCGGGCGAGAAGGCCAGATGAAAATCCTGCCCCGCTTTCAGCCCCGAGAGCTTCTCCAGCACCGGCGCGAGGTCTTCGCCGGTGGTGCCGGGGTAGGTCGTGGATTCGAGGACGATCAACTGGCCCGGCTGCGCGTGCGGGCCGATCTGCGTGCCGGTCGCGATGATGTACTGAATGTCCGGCTCGCGCTGGCGCGTCAGGGGCGTGGGCACGCAGATGATTACCGCATCGCACTTGCGCACGAGACGGAAATCCGTGGTTGCCTCCAGCATGCCGGACCGCCGCGCTTCGCCGACTTCGCGCGCGTCAATGTGCCGGATGTACGAACGGCCCGCGTTGATGGCTTTGGTCTTCGCTGCGTCAACGTCGAAGCCCACCACGCGGTGGCCGGCGCGCCGGAATTGCAGCACCAGCGGCATGCCCACATATCCCAACCCCACCACGCCCACCGTCAGTTGCTGCTTGCCCGAACCAATCCACGCCATGCGCAGTCCGCCCTCCTTGGAAAACCCACGTTCACCACAGAGACACAGAAGCACAGAGAACAGCAGAAGTCAGGCACTGCCACAATCCACAATCCGCAATCCACAATCCAAAATTCCTTCTCTGTGCCTCTGTGTCTCCGTGGTGAATCAACCCTCCCGAGTCTACCGCAAGGGCCTCCGCAATTCGAGGCTGGATTTCGGCGTTGCAGCAAATCCGGTCTGATGGTAGTTAATAAGCAACTCGTTGCCGAGGCAGGCCGCGGAAAGGGTGTTGCGCATGATCACCACACTGGCGATTGAAAATTTCAAGTCCGTCAAGTCCCTGACGCTGGACTGCCGGCGGGTCAACGTCTTCATCGGCGAGCCCAATACCGGCAAGTCCAACCTCCTGGAAGCGCTGGGGCTCCTGAGTTGGTGCGGGCTCAGGAACGCCGCCCTCAAGGATTTCGTGCGTTTGCAGCACACCCAGAACCTGTTTTACGATGACCTGCTGGACGAGCCCATTGGCATACGCGCCGCAGGCGCGGCCGGCGTGGCGCTTACAGTGCGCTTTGAGGGCGAGCACTTTTTGCTGCGGGAAGACGGCAACACCGAGGAATTTGCGCTCTTGCGCCACACCGGCGAAAACATGGCTCTGGGAGCGCCGCCGCCTGGCACACAGGCGCTCAAGTTCTATGCCTTCAAGGAACTGAGCCAGTTTCCCGGAGTGGCCGCCGCCAACCTGGCCCCGCCCCATGGCGACAACCTTTTCTCTCTAGCCTACGGCACGCGGCGTTTCCGGGACTTGATGCAGGACTTCTTCAAGCCCTATGGGCTGGCTGTGGTCTTGAAACCGCAAGAGAAACGCTTTGAAGTCCAGAAGCAGGCTGACGGCGTGGCGGTCAACTATCCGTACGCCCTGACTGCGGAGACCTTGCGGCGGGCCATTTTCTACGCGGCCGCGACGGCCTCGAACAAGGATGCCATACTGGTCTTCGACGTGCCCGAGGCGCATATGTCTCCGCAATGCACCAAGCAACTCGGCGCACGCATCGCGCTGGACGGGAACAATCAGTACTTCATCGCCACCCACAGCCCCTGCTTGTTGAAGGCGATAATGGAGAAAGGGAAACGCGACGAGCTCAACG
>Ga0187861_10005573_pt1 | contig 10038 bp, 12 predicted proteins | sample June2016WEW_10_1_3_FD_132986 | JGI IMG/M metagenome (GOLD analysis project Ga0187861, IMG submission 132986) | Peatland microbial communities from SPRUCE experiment site at the Marcell Experimental Forest, Minnesota, USA - June2016WEW_10_100 | ecosystem: Environmental > Terrestrial > Soil >...
CAGATACCAATAACTAATCCGCCGTTGTTAGCAAACCTGACAACATCTTTCATCACCGGTGAGAAGCGCGCAATCGCCCCGCATCGAAGATAATCACCGTATGAAAATCCACCTGGAAGAATAACGACATCGGCATCTCCAATTGATGCCTCTTTATGCCAGATGAGGCGAGCATCTTGTCTCATTATCGTCTCTGCCACATAATGCGCATCATGGTCACAGTTTGATCCGGGGAAAACAACGATACCAATTTTTACTTTCGCCATGTTGTTTTCCACTTACTCTTTAATTAGTTCCGTTGTATAGGAAAAACTTTCCATAACAAGATTTGCCAGAAGTTTTTCGGATATTTGTTTTGTCATCTGTTCCGCTCCATCACGCAAATCTGTATCGATGTCCATCTCAATGTACTTGCCAATCCGTACATTGCTGACTGACTCAAAGCCAAGTGAATGAATGCCTTGCTCCACTGCTTTGCCTTGCGGGTCAAGAATAGATTTCTTCAGCGTCACCAATACTTTTGAATGAAACATGATCATCTCCTATATATCAATATTCGAGAGTTTCCCTGCTTTTGCAGGTTCATTCTCTGTTTTTATAAATGTTTTCTTTATCCATACGACTGCTGCTTTAATTAATCCGAAAATAACGTAAAGCATCAACATCAAAAAAAGATAGTTTTTATCTAATAATAATTTAGAAAATACTAAAACGAGTACGGCAATAAAAATGACAATAAATTTATAGGGATGTGATTTCAACTGAAGCTTTGAGAGCTTTGGCATTGTGTCATACTTCATGTGACTCACCATTAAAAGAGAGAGAACAACGACAAGTACGATAAGCTCGATGCCTGCCAAACTGCCCGCACTTATTTTTTCATAGCCAAATTGAAGAATGAATGCGCACACGGCTATCGCTTGCATTGGAATCGGCAGTCCGTTGAAATATTCTTTGTCGAAACCGATAAGTTGTACATTGAATCGCGCTAACCGAATTGCGCCAAGCACAACAGGCAGCGCTGCAATAAGAATCCCCCAAGGTTCTATAGTACGGAGATACACTTGATAGGCCATAAACGACGGTGCAAGGCCAAAAGAGACCACATCTGCAAGCGAATCGAGTTCAACTCCGAATTGGCTTGATGAGTGAGTTATCCTTGCCATAATGCCATCTAGTGAATCGAAAACAGCAGCAATAATAATAGCCCATGCCGCTATACTAAATCGCCCTTGACTTGTATATATAATTGAAAGGAAACCGAAAAATATGTTAAGCGTTGTAAAGAGACTTGGAACGACCGTCCGAGTAATTTTCATTTAGATTATTTCTCCAATCCAATCTGAGGGAATTCACCCAAGATTGTCTCACCAGCAATTGTGACATCACCAGTCTTTATCCTTAAATCGACAGACAATGGCAAGAATACATCTACACGAGAACCAAACTTGATCATACCGAACCGTTCTCCCGCAATGACCGTATCACCAGATTTCAGCGGACAAACAATTCGTCTTGCTACGAAACCGGCAATCTGTTTAAACATCACTTTCCTATTTGCACTTTCAAGTCCTACAATCATCTGTTCGTTTTTTTCCGATGCTTTATCTTCAAACGCAGCGAAGTATTCCCCTTTTACGTACCTTGTGTGCTCCACAACTCCTGAAATCGGATTGCGATTGACATGAACGTTGAACGGCGACATAAAAATGCTAATTTGCCAGACATCCGAATTGAAAAATTCGTTATCAAGTATTTTTTTGACAACAATAACTTTTCCATCTGCTGGTGCTATAATAAGATTCTCACCTTTTGGCGTTATGCGTTCGGGATCTCGAAAAAAACTTGCGGCAAACCCAAGAACAGCAAGCGAAACCACAATGAGTGAATAACGATACGACTTCGGTTCAATAAAGAGAAGCGCCAGTAAAATGATGACAACACAAACAGAGGCAACCGTAAAAAAAACATCATATCCATATTTTGTAATCATACTATTCTCAGACCTGTCCTGCTGCGTGATATGAACTGCGAATTAACGGCCCGGATTCTATATGCCGAAATCCCATCTTCAATCCTTCTTCCTTCAACATTTTGAATTCATCCGGATGCACATATCGGTCGATCGGCAGATGTTCCTTTGTCGGCTGGAGATATTGTCCCAGTGTTAGAATATCACATACCACAGCACGAGCATCTTTTATCACTTTTAAAATTTCTTCCGTACGCTCACCAATACCAAGCATTAATCCTGTTTTAGTTACAAATCCTTTTTGTTTGGCCCGTTTAAGTACTTCCAATGATTGTTGATAATTTGCCTGCGGTCTCACCGTCCTATACAACCGAGGAACCGTTTCTAAATTATGATTGAGAATATCCGGCTTAGATGCAAGCACGACATCGAGCGCTTCTTCACTGCCTTTGAAATCAGGAATTAACACTTCTATTTTACAGTTCGGAACACATTGATGTATCAATCGAACTGTTTCAGCAAATATCGGTGCGCCACCATCCTCTCGCTCATCACGATTTACCGATGTAATAACCGCATGACGAATTTTCATTAGTTCAATCGCTTCAACAACACGTCTTGGCTCATCCCAATCTAATTCCTGCTCTGGTCGGCCAGTCTTCACTGCACAGAACTTGCATGAACGAGTACAAATATCGCCAAGAATCATGAAAGATGCAGTACCTAAATTCCAGCACTCTCCCATATTTGGACAATGCGCTTCTTCGCAGACTGTATGGAGTTTATGGGAACGCATTATTCCATCAAGGCGGGCATATTCTCTTCCTCCTGGAATTTTTGCTTTCAGCCAATCAGGACGTTTTAGATGGGTTGATTGACCTGCTTGTCTTTCACAATCTTGATTTTCTAATTCCAATTATTTCTATTTCTCTAATTAACATTTAATGCTGCCGCAAATGAATTGGCTATTACTTTCTTTACGTCTTCGAATTGAATTTCAAAACCTATGACCCGCTTCATCGATGCTAAGCCTTTATGAAAGATAGTACACGGAATGATTCGATCGAACTTCGATAAATCTGTATTAACATTTGACGCGAATACATGCATTGTCACCCATTGGCTTACCTTCACGCCGATGGCAGCTATCTTCTCATTGTTCACACACACCTGTCATGTCCTTCTCACATTCCGCTATAGGATTTTTTCCAAATGAGTGGGTTTTGACTGTTTCTTAGTAATATAGCCAGAAGTGTCCCGAAAGGCAAAGCAGCCAATCGCATTGCTTCATTTGTTCTCATTCTATCAAACTATAAACAAAGGCATCAGGTTCCCACTCACCTAACGATAATTTTAACATTCATCATGAAATATTTGCTCACCGCTGCAAGCTCGCCTTCCTTCGACAACTGACTGATAACTATCGACTTTGAACCCTAAAAAAACATTTCAATGCCAAAATTAGATTAAGTATTTCTCATAATATAATTTTCGATTTCCGATTGATTCTTTTTTACTTTTCAGGTATGTTAAAATAAAAATATAAGCGGATGTCAGAAGCACCACAGCGTATTTCCATAAGCAACCGCAAAGCTCGACACGAATATTTTATTCTCGAAGCGGTGGAAGCTGGTATTGTTCTCACCGGCACCGAGGTAAAATCGCTGCGCAAAGGCAATGCAAATTTACAGGATAGTTATGCTGAATTGCGAAACGGTGAAGTGTGGTTGGAAGGAATGCATATAAGTCCATACGAGCAAGGCAACATCAATAATCATGATCCTCGCCGCAGACGGAAGCTTCTCTTACAAAAGAAACAAATCCGCAAGCTTATTGGCGGAATGAAAGAAAAAGGATTGACACTCATTCCATTGTCGGTTTATTTTAAAGGACCATACGCAAAAGTCGAACTGGCGCTGGCGCGCGGCAAGAAAAGTTATGATAAGCGTGATGCAATTGCCAAGCGCGATGCAGAGCGTGACATTGCAAGGGCGAGAAGGAGTAGAATTTAAGAATTGTTCCCAACTATTAATGAACAAATGGATGTTATCAAGCGCGGTACTTCGGAAATCATTCCGGAAGAAGACCTCGTCAAAAAGCTTGAGCACTCCATAAAAACAAATAAGCCACTCAACATTAAACTTGGCTGCGACCCAAGCCGTCCTGATTTACATTTAGGTCATTCTGTTGTTCTCCGAAAACTTCGGCAGTTTCAGGATCTCGGTCATATCGCAATTCTCATCATCGGCGACTTCACTGGAATGATTGGCGATCCTTCGGGAAAGAGCAAAACTCGCCCATCATTGACGCTTGAAGAGACACACCGCAACGGTCAATCTTATTTCGAGCAAGCCGAAAAAATACTTTCTAAACAGAGAGTATCGATGCAGTATAATTCCGATTGGCTGAATAAAATGCGTTTTGCAGATGTCATTCGTCTCGCCAGCAAGTATACAGTAGCAAGGATGTTAGAACGGGATGATTTTACAATTCGTTATAAAGCGGGCGAACCAATTAGCGTGCACGAATTTCTCTACCCTCTGGCACAAGCTATGGATTCAGTCGCTATCCATTCAGATGTTGAACTTGGCGGAACAGACCAGAAATTCAATCTTTTAGTTGGAAGAGATATTCAGCGGGAATATGATCAGGAACCGCAGGTTATTTTAACGATGCCGATCCTTGTCGGTACTGATGGTGTCGAGAAAATGAGTAAATCGTTAGATAATTATATTGGCGTAAGCGATTCACCGAAGGAAATATTTGGAAAAACGCTCAGTATTCCCGATAAATTAATTTATCAGTACTTCGAGTTGTTAACTGACGTATCAAAGAAGGAATTAGCCCAAATTAAATCCTCTTTGGAGAATATCAAAACCAATCCGCGTGATATAAAACGGCAGCTCGCGCGAACACTTGTGCGGATGTATCATTCTCAAACTTCAGCAGAGGACGCAGAAAAAGAGTTTGACAGAATATTTGTCCAAAAAAGCATTCCGGACAATATTGAAGAGTTCAAACTTAGTAAATCAGTCAATATTATTGCTTTGTTGACCGAGGCAAAACTTGCTGCTTCAAAAGGCGAAGCGCGACGCCTCATCGATCAAAGCGGTGTCAGTATCGATGAGGAACGAGTAACCGATCCCAACATGCTTGTGCCGGAAAAGGATGAGTTCATCCTCAAAGTTGGGAAGCGGCGTTTTCTAAAAGTTAAACGATAATTATTCACCATTTGGCGGAGAAAATAAATTGTTCACTCCCACTAAAATATTTTTTACAAAAGGCGTCGGACGCCATAGAGATTATCTGCAATCTTTTGAACTTGCCTTACGCGATGCGGGAATTGAAATCTGCAATCTCGTTTCTGTTTCCAGCATATATCCGCCAGGTTGCAAACGCATTCCGAAGGATGAAGGCATCAAACAATTAAGTTCTGGACAAATTACTTTCTGTGTGATGGCTCGAAACGCCACGAATGAACCCAATCGCCTTATAGCTGCTTCAATTGGCGTCGCACAACCTGCTGATGATTCGGTCTATGGTTATCTTTCTGAGCACCATCCTTTTGGCGAAACCGACGAGCGTGCCGGTGAATATGCAGAAGACCTTGCAGCTTCAATGCTTGCCACAACACTTGGAGTGCAGTTTGATCCGAACACTGAATGGGATGAGCGTGAAAAAATATTCAAAATGTCCGGCAAGATTGTCCGCACTTTCAACGTAACACAATCTGCCGAAGGCGATAAAAACGGTTTATGGACTTCAGTTGTCGCGGCAGCAATGTTACTACCATAGAAACGGCTCACTAATAGGAGCCTAAATCTGCACTGATCCGATGTGGCCATCGGATTCTACACCTTTCACTTTTACACGCCGAATTTGCTTCGTAACGTATGCTGACTTACTCCATTAGCTTGCTTGCTCGCCGTCTTTCCCGCCAGAATGCGTAGCGGGCTAGTGGGCAGGAGAGCCTGGTTAGGTGCGATTGTTTCATCTCAGCAAAATAAGTCTATCAGTCTTCATAAAAGAACCAACATCCAATTGATAATAATATACACCGTTTGGAAGACCGACCGTATTCCATTGTTTTGAATAACTTCCTGCTGACATATTTTCCGAAACAATTCTTGCCATTTCTCTTTCTATCAAATCAAATACTTTCAATGAAACGAATCCTTTCGATGTAAAGACTAAAAGAAATAATTGTCGGTGAATTAAATGGATTGGGATAATTCTGGAAGAGCTCAATGGTTTTTATATTGTTGCCGGGCGTCATGCTATCCATTCCAATCTATGCTCATCAAGGAAAGATCATAAAAAGCACATGAAACTTATCCATCTTTGAAAATTTATTACAGGGTATATCCGTGTCTTTTTCATATACCCCCTACCGATCGTTCAATATTTAGTTCGACACAAACGTCGTAATGCTTGATGCGTCCAATAACGTTGAAAAATTTCCGCTTGAGATTGTGATATCATTTTCCTTGGCACAATTTTTAGTACTCGATGTAACATACGGCGTAAATGCAGTCGCGCTTCCGTTCGGTATCGAAAATACCTGTTCAATTGACGAACCGTAGTTAACAACAACAATAACGACCTTGGTGCCGTTTGTATACGCAGTTACGTACACATTTGTCTGAGGATTTGCCGTAGCGTCTACTCTTGTGTATCCTGAACGTATGAATCTGGCAAACTGCGACATTACATAACCGCGTTTCATAACAGTTCCATCTTCACGAATTGGCCCGTAATATCTTACAATATACCACCAGATATAAGCATTCATGCCTGCAATCATACAATCATTAATTTGTTTACCGGTAGCGAGGGCATGAGTCCAAGTAGTATCAAGATCAAGATATTCAGTCATCCAAATTTCTTTTCCCTTGCTCTTGGCCAAAGGATAACTCGCAGGTCCTCCTCCGTACAAATGACCGCCGACAATGGAAAGGTTCGCTGCGGCAACAGGATCATTCAGTATCGCATCCGTAATGGTGTGGCTGAAAGTGGATGCCTCGTCGGCGATTATTTTCACACCGATAAGTGGCACATTGTTTTTCACAAAGTTAAGCATTTGAGTTGCATTCCAATAGCAGGATTCATAGGTAACCGTTACATCGGGTTCGTTTTGAACCGACACTGCATACAACGGAACACCTTTGCTTGACATATAATCGGCAAATGCTTTCAGATGCGCTGCATAGGCTGAATAAGAATCAGTCTTGAGTTCGCCTCCAACGATAGTATCGTTGGTTTTCATCGAAGCTGGAGGGGTCCAGGGAGAAGCTATTATTTTCACTCCAAGAGCAAATGCCGACTGAGCGGTAGCGACCTGAAGAGCGAATTCAGATGTGTCAGGTGGTACACGGAGACGAAGTATTGTGAATCCTATTTGTCCTTCTCCGGTTCCAAACGCCTTATTGACTTGATCAACAGTCATATCAGGACGCCAGGGAAGTATATTCGCAGCACCGAAACCTCTGATCAGCTGCTGGGTATTCGCTAAATCTATAGAAGCTGTCCCAGGCTCATTGTTCTCTGAAGGCCCGTTGATTGTGTCGTCTTTTTTTGAACAACCTGCCACCAGTAAAACACACACGAAGAGTACCGCCAAATATTTGTATTTCATTGTATTTGAGCTCAAGATTTTATTCTTTCATATCTTCAATTTCATATACTAAACTTTCTTTGAGCAAATGACGCTTTTACGAATAGAAGGAGAAAAAGAACGAGTAATAGATTCATAGCCCTAACGGATTGGCGCTCCGCCAAACAGCCGGCGGACAAGTAAGTCCCGATTCGACAGATTTGATGCTTTCCAATCAAATCGTGGTCGAATCGCGGATCCCGCTTTGCGGGATCTATTATTTTTGCGGCGTTGATAATTTTCAAAATGCAACCAACGAAATGAGTTCATACTGGTTCTTTCAATTTTGTACTGACCTCTGTAAGCCATGAATTTTGCAATGAACAAATAATAAATTTTGCATCACGCGTTGCGTGATTCATTCTCAGACCTCCGGCTGTCAGCTTGTCCCAAGGGGATCCCTTCTCACAAAGTGATGCCTTCGGCAGGGAAGCCCCTGGTTAGGGCGCTTGCAAACTTTTATACATGATTATTAATCCATATATTGAACAAGTTAATGAACTTCACTTAGTGTTCTTCCAGCAACCTATCTAATACATCTTTTGGCACCTTGAAAACAGTGCCATGTCTTAATCCTACCGGATATCGTATTTGATCCGAAATATCCGTCCACTTAATAAAGTCTGTGGAAACAACAGCACCATATTTATGGTCTCGATATTTATCAAAATATACGAAGCAGGTGTCCCCGACAAAGAATGGTGCTGGTCCTTCTGCCCAATAGTTGCCGGTTATTGGTGCAGATGCGCTACCGTAAGGGCCGCGAGCATTGTCTGAAGTGGCTATGCGAATGTTCTTTTGCGGAGGAAAATGGGTCTCATCTTTGAAAAACATTATATATCGTCCGCCTTTTTCGACAATAGTTGCATCTATCACGTTGAATCCAGGATCGTAGAAAAGTATGGCAGGAGTAAACGAGGAGAAGTCTTTTGTGAACGATGCATAAATTCTATGGCTCATCTTCGGCTTTGCAGGGTCACTACTCAATATTGAGCCCATGGAATCGGTTTTGGGAAATCGACCTGGGATCCAAGCAGACCAACAAATGATATACTCCATCTTTCTTTTATCGAAAAATAACTCGGGGGCCCAATTGTTTTTTGTAGTTTGCTCGTTGAGCATGGGTCGAACATATTTTTGGCCAGTCCAATTCATCAAATCTTTAGATGATGCATAGCCAAATCCATTATTCCACCAACCAGTTGTCCAAACCATATGGAAGGTACCGTCTTCTGCTCTATATATGCTGGGATCACGCAATAAGGAGTCCCCGACCGTCGCCTTAAAAAATGATGAACCATTCCGCAAAGCAGTCCACGCACGTCCATCGTAGCTGTATGCGAGATGTAGCCCGTTTTCACCATTGCCAGTGAAATATGAAAATAGAAAAACGTCTTGCGAAAGAAGGTAATGTGATTGAACTATTACCATCAACAATATGGCCAATGCTATAAGAATGCTCTGTTTCATATTGCTCTTTCTGTGTTAATATAAGCTATGATGATTTAGTTTTGTCATTTCCATCAAATTAATGCAATCGAACACAATACATAAAAAGTGCAAACGCCCTAATAGATAGGCGCTAAGTCCCGATTCGATAGATTTGATGCTTTCCAATCAAATCGTGGTCGAATCGCGGATCCCGCTTTGCGGGATCTATTATTTTTGCGGCGCTGATAATTTTCAAGATACGCTAAACGAAATAAGTTCATACTAGTTCTTTCAATATTGTACTGACCTATACGCGCAATTTAAATTGCTCCCATTTACCCGCCACGCTTTTTGGCGGGCGCTCATTCGGTCAGCTTGTCCCAAGGGTGGCAAAGCCATGCCTTTGGCAGATCCCTTCTCACAAAGTGATGCCTTCGGCAGGGGAGCACCTGGTTAGGCGGCATACACTGTCGAACTTACGTATTGCGAGGACTTAATGCGATTTAGATTCAAGCGACTTATCGATTCTTCGACCAATTGCAATCAACTCTGCGAGTAAATCTGCAACAGCGACAAATATGAAGACGATCACTCCAAGGGACGTGAGAATAGCTGCGTCAATTTTTCCTGATGCGACAAACATAGCCACGAGGGCAACGCCGATAAAGAAAATGATTAGGATTAACGGGCCAACAAGACTCGGTGGGGTTGCCCACCAAAGTTTTTCTGGTGACTGATTCTTGGACATATTATTATCCTTAAGTAATGATAAATCGGTGATAGCCGCCTAACGGACCGGCGCTCCGCCAAACAACCGGCGGACAAGTAAGTCCCGATTCGACAGATTTGATGCTTTCCAATCAAATCGTGGTCGAATCGTGGATCCCGCTTTGCGGGATCTATTATTTATGCGGCAATGATAACTTTCATTATGCTGATAACGAAACAAGTTCATGCCGATTCTTTCATATTTGTCTCGATC
>Ga0187861_10005579_pt1 | contig 10031 bp, 7 predicted proteins | sample June2016WEW_10_1_3_FD_132986 | JGI IMG/M metagenome (GOLD analysis project Ga0187861, IMG submission 132986) | Peatland microbial communities from SPRUCE experiment site at the Marcell Experimental Forest, Minnesota, USA - June2016WEW_10_100 | ecosystem: Environmental > Terrestrial > Soil >...
GTCAGTAAATGCGTGGCCCAGAGCGTACCGCGGGCGTCCCGCCCGCCTTCGTCCTCGCGCCCTGCCAGCCTGCCACGAGCGGGCGGGACGCCCGCGGTACATTTGCTGACATGCACCCGACACAGAGAGGAAATTTCCGATTCTCGATTTTAGATTGCGCTGCCGAACGTGTTCAAATCGAAAATCGAAAATCAAAAATCGAAAATGCCTAAGTTCAGCGCTCTTTCTTGCCGATGAAACGAGTACATGATGGCGCCGCTCTGGTCTCTCGTGGAGTCGGACGGTGTCTTCACTGCAAAGTGCACACGGGAGGGCGCGGGCTTGGAAAAGTTCATCATCGAAGGCGGCCGGAAGCTCAAGGGGCAAGTGGCCGCAAGCGGCTCGAAGAACGCTGCGCTGCCGATTCTGGCAGCCACAATCCTGGCCGAAGGCCCGTGCAGCATCGGCAATGTTTCCCGCCTGCGCGACGTGGACGTGATGGCCCGGATTCTGCAGAATCTGGGTGTCAGCATCAAGCGCGATCCCCAGGGCCGCATCACCACCAAGGTGGTGTCCGAGGACTCCAATGTTGCGCCGTACAAACTGGTCAGCATGATGCGCGCCAGTTTCTGCGTTTTGGGGCCGCTCCTGGCCAAGCGCGGCTATGCCAAGGTCTCCATGCCCGGCGGCTGCGTTCTGGGCGACCGGCCCGTGGATGTGCATCTCAAGGGCCTGCGGGCGCTGGGCGCCGACATTCAGTATGACCACGGCTTCATCGTGGCGCGGGCCAAGAAGCTGCAGGGCAACAACATTTACCTGGGCGTCTCGACCGGCTCCTCGGTCACCGGCACCGCCAACGTGATGATGGCCGCGTGCCTGGCCGAGGGCCAGACAGTAATCGAGCACGCTGCTTGCGAGCCTGAACTGGTGGACCTGGCCAATTTCCTCAATACGATGGGTGCGAGCATCGCGGGCGCGGGCAGCCACCGCATCCTCATTAAGGGCGTGCGCAAGCTGGTGGGCTGCGAGTACGACGTCATCCCGGACCGTATCGAGGCCGCCACGCTGATGCTGGCCGGCGCCATCACCCAGGGCGAAGTGACGGTGAAGAACATCGAGCCTACGCACCTGGAGGCCGTCTTCGACAAGTTCCGCGAAGCCGGCATCGGCCTGACCCGCAACTGCAAGTCCGTGGCCGCGGGGCTGGGCAGCCGCCCCAGGGAAGTGGAAGTCTACACGCTCCCCTATCCCGGTTTCCCCACCGATCTCCAGGCCCAGATGATGGCTCTGACCTGCGTCGGCCAGGGCGCCAGCGTCTTCAACGACGCTATCTACCCTGACCGCCTCAACCATGTTGCCGAGTTCAAGCGCATGGGCGCGCGCATCCAGCGTGTGAACAACACCTGCGTGGTGATCGGGCGCGACAAGCTCCAGGGCGCCCCCGTCATGGCCAGCGACCTGCGCGGCGGAGCGGCGTTGGTGCTGGCGGGCCTGGCCGCCGAAGGGGAAACCCACGTGGGGCGCGTCTACCACGTGGACCGCGGCTACGAGGATTTCGAGAAGAAACTCATCAGCCTCGGCGCGTCCATCAAACGCGTGCAGGACGACGCGCCGGAGAACCCGCCGGCAGTGTGACGGATGTTGACAAGCTCTCCGGCAGCGCGTCCAATGTGCATGGAGGCGCGAGAGATGGCGGCAGTGCTCAAGGACAAGGGCTTGACGATTCACATTCGCCCCGCGGGCGCTTGGCTGGCCGCAACAGTTGAAGAGCGGCCGGAGGTGCAGACTCAGGGCCGGACCCTGGCTGAGGTGCTGGAGAACGTAGCCGATGCCTGCCACGAATTGGACCTGGCAAGGAAGAGTGCGAAGGCCGGGAAGAATCGCCCGTGAAACGCCGCGACTTGATGCGCCACTTGTTGGCGCGTGGCTGCTACGTTCTGCGCGACAAAGGCAACACACCGTCCTCTGCAATGCCATTAACGGGCGAGAAAGCTCAGTCCCGAGGCACACTGAAATCAACGATTTCACTGCCCGCGGTATTTGCCGGCAGCTTGGCGTGTCCGAACCGTAGGCCGTTCAAGAGAACAGACAATCGCACCGCTAACGCTCTCGTCGAGCTGCTAAGGTCTGTCCATTCTATTGATGCCGTTTATTGTCCTGGAAGTATAGCGAAACGATGACCCCGTAAAACATGGAGATGACCGGCATCGTTCCCCCCTCGGTGGCCCTGTTGCGCCCGTGTCTGTTTGGCTGCAGCATAGGCCGACACCGCTGTTGCCGCGCAGAAATCTTGCCCGAGAACAGCCCAGGCGGATTGCGCATCGGTTCGCGCCCTGGTTCTTGTACCCACTATCGAGTGCTCTGTCCACGATTTCCGTCCACGATTTCCCGTCCCCGAAACTACCCAGTCCAATCCGCACAAAGTACTTCGGCTTGCTCCAAAACGGTTTCGGTCGCCTTGGCCTGCTTGTCCGGTGGATAGCCATACTTTCGGAGAATGCGTTTCACAAGAACGCGCAGTTTGGCGCGCACGTTTTCTTTCTGCGTCCAGTCAATTGTCACGTTGCGGCGCACGTTTTCCACAAGTTCCCGAGCGATGGTCTTGAGTGTCGGCTCGCCCAGCACCTTTACGGCGCTGTCGTTCACTTCCAGCGCGTCGTAGAACGCCACTTCGTCATCACTCAGGCCCAGCTTCTCGCCTTTCCTATTTGCTTCGCGCATGTCCTTTGCCAGCGCGATCAATTGCTCGATCACCTGGGCTGTTTCAACTGCGCGATTTTGATAAGCCCGGATGGCCTTTTCGAGCATTTCGGCAAACGACCGCGCCTGCACCACGTTTTTCTTGGAACGCGTCTTGATCTCTCCGGACAGCAGCTTCCGCAGCAGTTCCACGGCCAGATTGCGGTGCGGCATTTCCTGGATTTCAGCCAGGAACTCATCAGACAGAATGGAAATGTCCGGCTTCTTCAGGCCCGCCGCCGCGAAAATGTCCACCACTGCGTCGGACGAAATCGCCCGCGAAACAAGCTGCTGGATAGCTTGGTCGAGATCGCCGGCCGATTTTCCACCGCCGCTGGCGCTCTTTGCCAATACAGACCGGACGGCTTGGAAAAAGCCTACGTCATCGCGAATCTTGGCGGTGTAGGGATGCGGCACAGCCAGGGCGAAGGCGGCCGAAAGCTCTGTGACCGTTTTCAGCAGCCGCGCTTTCCCGTCCTCTTGTTTCAGGATGTGCTCCTGGGCTGCTGGCAGCAAGCCCACCCGTTGCGTTGGTGTGCCGCTCATCCAGAGCGCCCAATTGAAGCCGTGGAACAGGCCGCAACACACTTCGTACCGCTGCTGCAACGCGGCCACGGCTTCTTCCTGGTTAATGGCCGTCTGCCCTGTGCCGCCGCTTTCGGTATAGTCCGCCAACGCCTTCTTCAACTGGTCCGCCAAGCCCAAATAATCCACGACCAAGCCGCCCGGCTTATCCTTGAACACCCGGTTCACACGGGCAATTGCTTGCATCAAACCGTGCCCGCGCATGGGTTTGTCCACGTACATCGTGTGCAGGCAGGGCGCGTCGAAACCGGTCAGCCACATGTCGCGGACAATGACAATCTTGAACGGGTCTTTGGGTTCCTTGAAACGTTTGGCCAGGGCCTCCCGCCGGGGCTTATTGCGGATATGCGGTTGCCAGTCCAGAGCGTCAGACGCGCCGCCCGTCATAACCACTTTCACCGCGCCCTTCGCGTCGTCCGGGTCGTGCCACTGCGGGCGCAGTTTTGTCAAGGCGTTGTACATCGCCACGCAAATACGGCGGCTCATGCACACGATCATCGCCTTGCCTTCCAGCGCCTCGAGCCGCCGCTCGAAATGCGCCACAAGGTCTTGTGCGATCAGGCAGATTCGTTTCTCGCTGCCTACCAGAGCTTCCAGCGCGGCCCATTTCGTCTTCAGCATTTCCTTGGTGGTAGCTTCTTCGCCTTCCGTAACTTCCTCAAATTCCGGGTCCAGCTTTGGCCGCTCGTCTTGCTTGAGTTCGATCTTCGCCAGGCGGCTTTCGTAGTAGATTGCCACTGTTGCGCCGTCTTTAACCGCCCGCTGAATGTCGTAAACGCTGATGTAGTCGCCGAAGACGGCGCGCGTGTTTTTATCGGTGAGTTCGATAGGCGTGCCGGTAAAGCCGATGAACGACGCATTGGGCAGGGCGTCCCGCATGTGCTTGGCGAAGCCGTCAATGAAATCGTATTGGCTGCGGTGCGCTTCGTCGGCGATGACCACGATGTTGCGCCGGCCGGATAGCGCCGGGTACTTGGTGCGCTTATCACCGGGAAAGAACTTCTGAATGGTGGTGAAGATCACGCCGCCGGACGACACTTGCAGCTTGCGGCGCAGGTCTTCCCGGTCTTCGGCCTGCGTGGGTGTCTGCCGCAGCAATTCCCAACACCGGGAAAACGTGCCGAAAAGCTGGTCGTCCAGGTCGTTCCTGTCCGTCAGCACAACGAGCGTCGGGTTTTCCATTTGCGGGTGCAGAATCAGCCGCCCGGCGTAGAAGGCCATCGTCAGGCTCTTACCGGAGCCTTGCGTATGCCAGACCACGCCGGCCCGCTTGTCACCCGGCGCGCCGCCGGGCTGAGCCTTCGCGAAGTAGCCGCTGGGTTCCTCACGCACCACCTCAGCGCTCACCTCACCGCAAGCGCGCAGCGTTTCGTCCACGGCGATGTTGACGGCGTGAAACTGGTGGTAACCGGCCATCTTCTTGGCGACTGTGCCGCCGTCGTCCTCAAAGACGATGAAGTACCGCAGCAGGTCGAGGAAGCGGCGCTTTTCAAAGACGCCTTGAATCAGCACCTGCAGCTGCGGCACAGAATCCGGCGCCACGGTTTCGCCCGCGATGGTGCGCCACGGAGCGAAACGTTCCTTGTCCGCGGTCAGCGTGCCTATGCGCGCCTCGGTGCCGTCCGAAACGATGAGCGCGGCGTTGTACGCAAAGAGCGACGGGATTTGCAGCTTATACGTCTGAAGCTGCTGGAAGGCCGTCCAGATCGTCGCGCTTTCGTCCGCGGGATTCTTCAACTCCAGCACGCCCAAAGGCAGGCCGTTGACAAAAACGACAATGTCAGCGCGGCGGTTAATCTGGCCTTCGACAACCGTGAACTGGTTCACCACCAGCCAGTCGTTGTTTTCGGGGTCCGCGAAATCAATCAGCCAGGCTTTGTCCCCGGCCGTCGAGCCGTCCGGCCGCGGATATTCCACCGGCACGCCGTCCACCAGCATCCGGTGCAGCGCGCGATTGTTGCCGATCAGCGACGGCGAGACGGGGCGCGTAACTTTGCGGAAGGCGTCTTCCAGTGCGGAGGGCGGCAGCGCCGGGTTGAGTCTGGCCAGCGCGTCTTTTAGCCGTTGTTCCAGGACGACGGTGTGGTAGTTGGCCCGTTCGGAGGCGGGTTCGCCGGGGCCGATGGCCGGCCCGGCCAGGACGCGGTATTCCAGCCCCTCGAACCAGGTGAGGGCGGCGTCTTCCACTGTGGATTCAGTCACCACGCCGCTCTCTCCTCACACGGTAAAGCCTTTCCGTGAAACCGCCTTCTGTTTCAAAAGACTTGGCCTGGGCGGCAATCTGGCGGTCCAGCAGCGCGACTGCCACGCCAATCAGCACCAGCACAGCGTTGGCCGAAAGGGCAGCGTAAATGGACGAGATGGACGGCCTGGACTGGATGGACCCTCAATTATGTCCATCCAGTCCATTTCGTCCATTCTGTCCATCTTGTCTGCTAATCTCCACCACCCACTGGGCCACTTGGTCGGCGGTCGCGCAGCGCCGCGCCACCAGTGCGGTGCGCCGCGGGTCGTCCCTTTCCCAGAGTGGCAGGCCGCGCTGGCGCAGAAAATCCTCGTAGTCCAGGCGCAGTTCTTCAAGGCTGGACCGCGCCACGTTGGTCAGCTTGAGTTCGGTTTTCCTGGAGGTGCCGCTCGCCTGGCTGCCCTCGGCGATGTTCTGCACCCCCGAACGCGCTGCCTGCACCATTTGGTCATGAGTGCGGCTGCGCCGGTCAATATAGCGGTCGCAGAACCGCACCGTGACATCATAGACCAGTTGCGCCAACTGAAAGCTCTTCAGTTTCCGGTATCCGCCATGTTTTGGGATCAGCGGTTCGTGCCCCTCGCCATCCCGTCCATGTTGTCCATACCGTCCATCCGGTCCATCCGGTCCATCCTTATCCATCACAGCGCCCTCCCCACGGTCCGTTCCGTGCCCTGCACCCGGATTTCCCCCGACAGCAGCTTCGGCAGCAACGCGTCGCGCAGGGCGGCAAGGGTGCGGCTTTGCGCGTCATTCGTGGTCATATGATCCTCAAGCACCTCCGCTTTCCGCGCGAAATGGGTGAGCAGATCATCCGGCGGCACCAACAGTGGAACGGACGCCAGAATGCCGGTGTTAAGGTTCGGCATGGTTGCACCTACGGCGCGTTGCCTTATCCAAGCTCGTGTGGCCGGCTCGTCAAGCGCGAGTGAAAGATATTGTGGCGAAGGCCAAGAACGACCAGGGCGCACCAGCAGACAACCTGTCCCGCACAACCATTTCTCTTCCCGTATGCCAACCAAGGCGTGAATCTCCACATTGCCTCGCCTGCTGTAAACCAAGTCACCAGGTTGAAGTCGGTGGCGGCCCAGTCGGTGCGCATCGGCTTCACGAATGTGGGCGATATCGTCGGTTCGCACCCGACGGTTCGAAATGTCCTGAGGCATCACAACGGGCACCCCTTCCACCACATAGTCAGACGCATGTAATTGGCTGCCAAAAGGCCCCGTCTGAACCACGCCGCCACAACGTTCCACTTCTGGACCAAGTGTGGAAACTTTCCACCCCTTCGGAATCTTCCCCAATCCCGAATCCTCAAGGCGGTCAGGAAAGAGCGCGGCGATTTCGCGGGAAAGGCCGGCCGGCTGGCGGCCAGCGGCCTTGGCGCGCACGGGGTCGAAGTCCACAAACCACGACTTGAACAGCGCCCGCGCCATCGCTTCCAGCGTCTCGTTCATCCGGCGGTTCAGTTCGATCTTGTCGTCAAGCGTGCCGAGAATGTGCGCTATGGCGCGTTGTTCCGGGAGGGGCGGAATCTGTATATCCCTCACATAGACGGCTGCCCGAGTGGTTGAGGGAATCGGGGAACCATCATCAATCTCGCCGAGCTTGTGGTGATTGATGGCGTAGAACAGCCACCGCATATCAAGTTCGGTCTTGGGAACCACGTAGTATGCGGTGTCGATTACGAAAAAAGGATCACGTGAAAACTCAACGCCGCGGTAAGCGCCCTTGCGGCCGAGTATGACGCCGGGGCCGGGAGCGAGAGGCTGTGACGTCCAGCCGATCGGACCATTGCTACCGAATACGCGGAACTTTCCGCTCACAGTGTCGTAGTTGCGAAGCGCCTTGCCATATTCAAGAGAGATTTCCTCGCCCCATGTACTTTCTCTCCATCCAATAGCCTTACTAGCGCGCTGCAGATTCTCCTGGACCTCTTGAAGAACGACATATTCCTTGCGGATGATCGCGTGAAAGGGTTCGGGCACTTGGTCCCAGAAGTGGACATCTACGGGGAACGGCAGGCTGCTCTCGGCGAGGGCGTCTTTGAGTTCTGAGACCCGCTGGCGTTGTGCGGGGGTGGGGAAAACGACGAGATCAAGGTCGGAATTGGGGCGGGCGGTCCACTTCACTCGGGAGCCATAGGCCCACACCGCAACGCCGGGGATGAACCGGCGCAGCAACGCGAGGAGCGTTTTTCGCTGCTCGGCCGTGATGTCTAGCGCGCACGTCATTCCCAAGTGGTTCCAGTCATCGTTTGGTAAAGGCCAATGGCATCATCAATAAAATCTCCGACGATGGAGAGGGTTGCCGCAGCCTTTTCTCCGCTGTAATCATGGGCAGTGTCTGTTCGGGCGTCGGCGTACTTCAACCACTGCTCCACCGAGCTGGCGAACAGGTCATTCTGGGCCGCCAACTTCAGGATAGGCTTTGGAGAGTTGGGTAAATCCGCCAACCCGGTTTCCTCGATTAGGTAGCGTTTGAGGTCTTTCCACAAGGTATCGTAGCAGGTCTCAAAGCGCTGGATGACAGATTCCGCGATGGCCTCGCGGTCTATCTCCGCGAGTTCAGGCCTATCCTTCGCAAGTTGGTAATTGGCAAATTGCAACTCCAGATGTTTGAGCGATTTCTGAAGTTTGTCGTAGTCGATCATGGCTGTTTCTCCCGTTGTTTGAATTCATATCCCAGTCCCTTCAGGTTCGCCCAGATTGCCTTGTCGAGGTTGGCAGATTCCATCATCTGCCCGCTGAGCGTGGCTGTGAGCCGAAGCATCTTCTCCTCGAACGGCTCGCCATCGTCCTCAATTTCTTCCGCGCCGACGTACCGCCCCGGCGTCAACACGTGGCCCTGCGCGCGGATTTCGTCCAGCGTGGCGCTCTTGCAGAATCCCGGTTCGTCCTTGTAGGGCGCTCCCTTACGGTCGCGGCTCTGATTGTCGCCGCGCCAGGCGTGGTACGTGCCGGCAATCCTGGCAATGTCGGCGTCGTTCAGTTCACGGTGTACGCGGTCAATCAGCGTGCCCAGCTTGCGCGCGTCAATGAAGAGCACCTGTTTGCGCCGGTCACGGAAGCGCCCGTTCTTCTTGTCGCGGGCGATGAACCAGAGGCAGACGGGAATCTGCGTCGAGTAGAAAAGCTGCCCCGGCATGGCCACCATGCAGTCCACCAGATCCGCCTCGACAATGTTCTTGCGGATTTCGCCTTCCCCCGATTGACTGCTGGCCATGCTGCCGTTGGCCAGCACGAACCCGGCCAGGCCCGTCGGGGCCAAATGGTAGATGAAGTGCTGCACCCAGGCGAAGTTGGCGTTGCCCACCGGCGGCGCGCCGAATTTCCAGCGCTTGTCCTCGCGCAACAGTTCGCCGCGCCAGTCGCTGTCATTGAACGGCGGATTGGCCAGCACAAAATCAGCCTTCAGGTCCGGGTGCAAGTCGCGGTGGAAGCTGTCGGCGTGTTCCGGCCCAAAGTTGCCCTCAATGCCCCGGATGGCGAGATTCATCTTCGCCAGCTTCCAGGTGGTCGGGTTGGATTCCTGGCCGTATATGCTGATGTCAGCGATGCGCCCCTGGTGTTGCGCGACGAATTCTTCCGACTGGACGAACATGCCCCCGGACCCGCAGCAGGGGTCATAGACGCGGCCTTTGTACGGCGCCAGCATTTCGACCAGCACGCGGACCACGCAGCGCGGCGTGTAGAACTGCCCGCCCTTTTTGCCTTCGGCGCTGGCGAATTTGGAGAGGAAGTATTCGTAGACCCGGCCCAGAATGTCCTTGGAGCGGCTTTCTTTGTCCCCCATGCCGATGTTGCCGATCATGTCAATCAACTGGCCCAGCCGCGCCTTGTCCAGCGCGGGCCGTCCGTATTCGCGGGGCAGGACGCCTTTCAGCGAAGGATTGACCTGCTCGATGGCCAGCATGGCGTCATCAATCAGCTTGCCGATGGCCGCTTGTCTGGCTTTGCCCTTGAGATATTGCCAGCGGGCTTCTTGGGGCACCCAGAAGATGTTCTCGGCACGGTATTCGTCAGGGTCTTCCGGGTCCGCGCCCTTCGCTTTCTCGGCGAGAAGCGCGGCGTGCTTCTCTTCAAAGGCGTCGGAGATGTACTTGAGGAAGATCAGGCCAAGAACGACGTGCTTGTATTCCGCCGCGTCCATATTGTTGCGCATGGCGTCGGCGGCGCGCCACATTTCGGCCTCGAAGCCGAGGTTTGCGCCGCCGTTGGCCCTTTTGACTTCCGCGTTACGCCCAGGTTCCGGCATTTGCCCCCCTTTACCGGCGCGCATGTCTGCAACAGGTTTGGATGTCTGATGATACGGCAAGGGGCGCTTCAGTCCAGCGACAAATAATGCTGCGCCGCGACCTGGGTGCATGTCAGCAAATGTACCGCGGGCGTCCCGCCCGCTCGTGGCAGGCTGGCAGAGCGCAGGGACGAGGGCGGGCGGGACGCCCGCGGTACGCTCTGGGCCACGCATTTACTGACATGCA
>Ga0187861_10005584_pt1 | contig 10025 bp, 9 predicted proteins | sample June2016WEW_10_1_3_FD_132986 | JGI IMG/M metagenome (GOLD analysis project Ga0187861, IMG submission 132986) | Peatland microbial communities from SPRUCE experiment site at the Marcell Experimental Forest, Minnesota, USA - June2016WEW_10_100 | ecosystem: Environmental > Terrestrial > Soil >...
ATCACGAGGTCGGGCTGCTCCGCTTGGAACACGGGCTCGAGACGCTGCATCGCTCGGGCCGTCTGGGCTGCGTGGGTCCCCGATCCGACGTCAAGGACGTAGTCGGGTACGGGCAGATTCAGGTCGGCGAAGAACACGTCCGACATCGTGCGATCGTAGTGCTGGCCCGTGTGTACCAGCACGTGGCGCGCCCCGGGAAGACGTTCGCGCATGGCTCGGAACACCGGTGCCATCTTGACCAGGTTCGGTCGTGCGCCGACAACGTAGACGATCCGCACGGGGCGCTCCCTACCTGGAGAGGACACCCACTCGCACACGCGAGCGCCGCACGCGCCGCGTCCTGTACGCGAGAATCGCCCCCAGGAGCACTCGGGCGTATCCGCGAGCCTGCTTCGAGAAGACGAACTTGGACTCGCCCGCTATCCGCCGTCCCTGCTGGCCCGGAAGCTCGTGGATACGCCCGCCGCGAAGCCACGTCTTGAGCGTGATCTCAGGTGAGATCTCGAATCCCGTTGCGCTGAGACCCAGGGCCCGCATGAACTCGAGGTCGAAGGCACGGAATGCGTAAGTGGGATCCTTGACCGGGAGCCCGGCTCCCCAGCGGCACAGGAGGTGGAAGATTCGCTGATAGAAGCGATAGGTGAATGGAATCGACTTCGAATCCGCCGGTGCCAGATATCGAGAAAGAAGGACAAGATGGTCACCATGCTTCAGGATGCGATCGCGGAAGTCAGAGATTGCCGCGATCGGATCGACGCCGTCCCCCATGACGACCACTCCGACGCGGCCGCGGGCATTGTCAATTCCGAAACGAATCGCAGATCCGATCCCTCGCGGCAAGCCCTTGTGGAGCGCATGCACGTTTGGGTAGCGATTTGAGAGGAGCAACGCTTCCCGAAACGTGTAGTCGTCGCTACAGTCGTCTACGATCAGAATCTCGTTGGCAACCCCGGTCTCTTCGAACAGACGAACGAGCTTGTCCACAACGGACGGCACGTTTTGTTCCTCGTTCAGGCAGGGAATCATGATCGTCACGTCCGGAGCCTGCCTCGCGTCCGATTGCGCGGTTTCCATCAAATACGGGCGAGCCCACGGTCGCTCTCGAGATAAGCGGCGCGCATCCAGTCGATCGTACGCGGGATACCTTCATCAAGCAGGATTTTCGGGTTGTGGCCGAACGCGGCCGCGGCTTTCTCGATGCTAGGGCGCTTGTTCTGCACGTTGTGCGCGTCTTCCGGCAAGTATTCGACGAGAGAGGCGTCCTTCCCCAGGTAATCGAGAATCAGGTCGCTCGCGTATTGGACACTCCGAAACTCGGTACCCCCGATGTTGTAGACCTCGCCCGGGACGAAGTTGTCACACACAGTCGCCAGCGTCGGGATGAAATCGTCGATATACATGAAGACACGATAATAGCCACGGTAGACGGTATAAGGGAGGTCCATCAGTGCGCGATAACAAAACAAGGCAATTACACTTCGGTAATTGTGATAGTATTCTCCTGGCCCGTATGCGTTGAAGAAACGAAGCCTGACGATCGGCGAGTTATAACGCTTCTCGAAATTCATGATCTGAATCTCGTTGACCCACTTGGTCGTCGCATAATCATTGTGCTGGATGATCGATCTCTGTAGAGGGATATCTTCATGAAGGATTTCCTCGTGCCTGTCGCCGTAGATCTCCGACGAGCTGGCGAAGATCAGCTTGAAGCCGTTGTGCCGCTGAAGCTCGAGGATGTGCCGCGTGCCAATGACGTTGGTCGACCAGAGCGTCTCGTAATACTGCTCACCATTGTGCCGGCCGAACTCGGCAGCAAGGTGATAGAGGAAGTCGACAGGGCCCGTCTGCTCGAGCAACTGTTCGAGCTGTCGGTAGGAGCGGATGTCGGCACGGATAGTGCGCGGGTCAGCCTGATGCTGGAGGTCGCAGCCCCACACTTCGTGGCCTCGTGCACGGAGCTCCCGAACGAGGGGCCGAGCCAGAGTTCCGCACGCGCCCGTGACGAGTATCTTGCTCATAGTGCGTAGGCTACTAGATCCGTACGTGAACGGATCGAAGCCTCGATACTTGCCGAGCCCCCTCCGGCTTCCGCGCTGCGGCCGGGCACGCGTATCGTCGTCTTGCCCTTGCGCTGCCTATGGAAACCGGAGGTAGTGCGGGGACCGCGGCCCGGAACACGCTCTCCACTCATAGGATAGGCGACTGGCGATGCGGCGCGGCACGGCACGGCCGTACTCAGGAAAGAGACGGCGAGCAGCCTTATGGAACGCTCGCTGTCCTACCCACGGAGGTTGTGGACAGGGCTGATTGGGAGCCGATCTCCGAGTGAGCACGCGGCCTGTGCGGGTTGAACTCTGCTCACACGAACGCTCCGACGAGGCGGAGGCGCGCCGTAGATGCCATGCTCGGTTGGAGCCCGAGTTCGACGGCAGCATTCCGGTCGAAGCGTCGCAGGTGGATAGGTGCGCCGGGGATCGACCGACTGTCATCTTCGGGCGGCCCGGAGCGCGGCCGACCGCACGAGCGAGACCGACAGCTTAACGGCGATTCCCGCGTAGATCAGCCAGTTCAGAGGTCTCGGATTCCTTCCGGCGTAGTGGGTCCGGTAGAAGCGATACATCCCGTAGTGGAACGCATAGTTCAGCCGCGGAGCGCGGATCTTCCCGCTCGTTCCGGCCTTGATGTGGACGATCGAGACGCTGGGCTCGTACCACGTCAGCCAGCCGACCTGCGCCGCGCGGTAGCAGAGATCGAGATCCTCCATGTACATCCAGTAGCCCTCGTCGAAGAGGCCTATCTCGTCGAGCGCTTTCCGCCGCATCAGCATGAACGCGCCATTGACGGCGTCGACCGGGCCCGACTCGATACGTGGCGCCGTGTAAGCGCCAAGCTCGCTCCGAGGCCCCAGGTGGCGGCCGATGCCGGTGAAGTGCCCCAACGCGCTCAACGGGGTCGGGAACGACCGCTTGCCGGCGTGATCGAGCGATCCGTCCTCGAGCTCGAGGCGGCAGCCGCAGATCGCTACCTGCGGCGTCGTGTCCATCAACTCGAGCAGCCGGTCGAGAGTTCCTGCGACGAGGCGCGTATCGGGGTTCAGCGCGAGTACGTACGGCGCCTCGCCGCGTCGAATCGCGAGATTCGTCGCGGCGGAGAACCCCACGTTGCGGCCGGCGGCGACGAGGTCGACCTCAGGGAACTGCTCGCGCACCATCTCGACCGTGCCGTCGCGGGAGTCGTTGTCGACGACCACTACCTGCATCGGCCCTGACGGCGCGTGCTCGCGCAGCGAGGCCAGGCAGTCGCGCAGCATGTCGCGGCTGCGGTAGCCGACGATGGCGACGTCGAGATCGGCGCGGCTGCTCATGCGCCGCGCAGGGCGAGCCCGACGACCTTCGCATACGCGCGCGCCCCTTGGCGATCGACGCCCACGAGAAGGACTGCGCGGAGCAGCGCGAGCGCACCGATCACAAAGCGCAGCGCGAGCACCTCCCGCGTCGGATGGTGCTTACTGAAGTAGCGGATCAGGCTGCGGTAGCGCGTCGTGACGACCTCCTGACGTGACCACTGGCGGAACGTCCCGCCGCCGATGTGCTCGAACGCGGCGTCGTGGACGTAGCCGATCGATCCGCGCTCGCGCAGCCGGCGGACGAGATCGACGTCCTCGAACCAGTAGTGGAACGACTCGTCGAAGCCGCCGACGGCCTCGAAGTCCGCACGCCGGCAAAGCAGGCACGCGCCGGCCGGCTGCGCGTCGATGTCCTGCGTCCGCCCGTAGTCGAAGTCGAGCATCAACTGCCGGCGCGAGATCGGGTTCCGCGGCCAATACCGCTCGATCCCCACCATCAGCGCGACCTGGTTCGCGAGGCTCGGGAAGCCGCGGATCGCGAAGCCGACCTGAGGCCGGTCGGTGCCAACGTCCACGAGCCGACCGCCGGCAACCACGTGTCGCGGGCGTTCGGCGAGGAACGAGACGAGGTGCCGCAGTGCGCCGGGACGAGCGATCGCGTCGCTGTTTAGGAACAAGACGAACTCGGCAGAGCCGCGCGCTGCGCCGAGATTGCACGCCCGACCGTAGCCTGTGTCGCTGTCGCTGCGCAGCAGATCGACGTCAGGCCACCGCGCCGCGACCGCCACGGCGGTGCCATCGGCCGAGCCGTTGTCAACGAGGACGCAGGACACGTCGACGCCCTCGTCCCCAACGAGCGCTTCGACGCAGCAGAGGGTGGTGTCGCGGGTGTCCCGCGTCGGAATGATGACATCGACCGCGGGTTGCACGGCCCATCATGAAAGCACACCGTCCGAGGTAGGGTTCGGCGTGTGCCCTCGCAGAAGCCCGCTGCTGGCGCCGCGCCTCCCGAGCTGTCCGTTGTCGTCGTTACGTTCCGGCGGCCGCAGCTACTCCAAGAATGCCTCGAATCCGTCAGGTTGGCGCTCGAGCAGCTTGCTGGGGAGGCAGAGGTGATCGTGGTCGACAACGGTTCGCAGGACGAGACGGGCGAGCTGGTACGGGATCGCCTCGGCGTTCGCCTGATCACGATCCGTAACAACGTCGGCTTCACGGCGGGTGTCTCGCGAGGGATCCACGGGGCCCGAGGCGCCTGGATCGCGCTGCTGAACGATGACGTCACCGTCGATCCGGAGACGTTCCGCGCGCTGCTCGCAGTCGGTCGCACCGCCCCCGACGTCGGCGCCGTCGCCGCGCAGATGCGGTTCGCGGACCGCCCTGCGACGATCAACTCTGCTGGCATCGAGATCGACCGGCTCGGCGTAGCCGCGGACCGGCTGCTCGGGCAGCCGGCGGAGGCGAGTGAGCGCGAGCCCGTCGAGGTCTTCGGCGTCAGCGGCGGCGCCGCGCTCTATCGTCGCGAGATGCTCCAGGACGTAGACGGCTTCGACGAGTCGTTCTTCGCCTACCTCGAAGATGTCGACCTCGCGTGGCGGGCCCGGATGCGTGGCTGGCGCGCGCTGTACGCGCCGGCGGCGGTCGTTCACCACCACCACTCGGCGACGCTCATTCACGGCTCGCCGCAAAAGTACTACCTGGTCGGGCGGAACCGGGTACGGCTACTCGCGAAGAACGCGACCACGCGGCAGCTCGTCCGGTACGGGTCGCTCATGCTCGCGTACGACCTGGCGTACGTCGCCTTCGTCGTCGCGACCCGGCGTACGCTGAAACCGGTCCGCGGGCGACTCGCCGGCCTCCGCGAGTGGCGCCGGTACCGGGCCGCCGGTGCTGCGATCCGTCGTGACGTGCCGCTGGCGCCGCTGATCGGGCTGCGGCGAGCGCTGGCGCGGAATCGCACGTGGCGGTCGCAGCGCGAGGGTACCTGACACTGCGAGGGGCACCCGGCTCCTCGGCTATCGTCCGACCGTGCCGCGAACCGCGTCGGTGAGAGTCCCGCTTGTCGAGCGGTTCCGGGCGGGTGGAGCGATCTCTCCGCTCGTCCTCTTCCCAGCTATCTGGCTGCTCGGAATCGCGCTCGCGCAGATTCACCTGCTGCAGGTGCAGCGGCCGTGGTCGACCACCATGTGGCTCGTCGTTGCGGCCGTGCCGATCGCGTTCATTCTCGGCGGGATGATCGGCGGGGAGGTGGCGCTCGCGCGCGCGGTCCCGGCGGACGAGCGGCAAGCGGCGTCGACGCGGGCCGTTCGCGCCGCACTCGCCGCGTGTGTCGCGCTCGGCTGGCTGGAAGAGATTCACCAGTGGGTAGCGGCGAAGGCAGTGCCGCTCCTCTCGTCGAATATCGACGCCGCACGGTTCCGGCAGCCTGGTGGTCTGACGATCGTGCTCACGGACCTGCTCACCGTCGCAGCGATCGTCTCACTGACGCTGCCCCGTAACCCATTCGCACGCAGCGCACGCTTCGAGCTCGGCATCGCGTTTGCCGCCTTGGCGGGCTTCCTGCTCGCTGGGGGCCGGGGCACCGTGGTGCTCCCGGTCGTGGGCGCTGTGTTCGCCCGGTTGCTGTACTGGGGGATGCCACGCGCCCGCCATATCCTCGCCGTGGCCGTGATCGGGCTCGTGCTGGTCAGCGGCCTGTTCTACATCCGCACGGCTCAGCACCGTACAACGGATGCGTTCTCCCAAGAGCTATATCAACGCGTCCTGCCGAGCACGCCCTCTGCCCTCTGGCCTCTCGTTCCCATCGACATCGGCATCGCGACGAACTACGAGGCGCTGGCCCGGATCGTCGACTACTTCCCCAGCGATGCGCCATTTGGCCACGGCCTCTACGATGCCGCCGGCCTGCACCGCTTCATCCACAATGCGCGCTACCTCGTTCCGATCAGCCAGCAGCTCAGCTCGCCATGGGTGACGACGACCGTGGCGGGACCATTCTGGGCAGACGGCGGCATGGCCGGGGTCGTCGTCGGAACCGCGCTCATTGGCCTCCTGACGACCGCGACATACTGGTACGCGCGCCGGACCCGCGAGCTCCGGCATGCACTCGTCGCCGGGTATTTTCTCTTCCTCGCCGTCTTTGGCTTTTACGCGAACATCTGGACGCAGCAGGTGGACTGGCTGCTTGTCGCGCCGCTGCTCTTTGCGCTGGGGTCGCTCGCGGAGCGGCGGAGCCCGTTGCCTGGACATCTTGGCGGCTGGGCCGGCAGCGCGTACCAAGGGCTCGTCGCAAGGGCTCGTCGCGGGGTTTACGGCTTTCGACATGGATAATCCCGGTGCTCCCGCCGTGCGCCGGTTGCGGTATAGGCGAGTGGGCGCGGCCGTGGGCGCATTCGTCGCGCTCGTCGCAGCCGCGATCGCGTACGACGTCGCGCTCAAGCCGAGACTACAGCCGCAGCCGTTTGTGCCAACTACTGTTGGGCTGAGCCCGATCCTGACCGCCCCGCTCGACGCGCCCGTGGCGCCGGACGCGACGCTGGCGACCGACGCGTCGCTCGATCCGACGACGCAGGGACTCTGGCTGGTCGACCCGCGCGGGAGTACCGTCGTTGCCCGCCGATTGGCGCTGGTGGGCGGACGGCTCGTGCCGATGCGGTCCGTGACGATCGAGCTTCCAGCGGAGTTCGCAGGAGCCACCTTCGCCGTCGCCGGATGGCGCTCGGGCGCAACGAACGCGCTGTTTGCGCTCAAGCTCTGGCAGCGGCGGATCGACGTCCTCGCGGTCGCGCTCACGGGCAGCCAGCGCGTCCTCGCCGCCGGCTCTGCTCCCGCGCCCATGCGCGCGGGTGAGACACGCGACGTTTCGATCGCCAGGTTGTCCGGGCCGCTGCCTGATCTGTTCGTCGTCCGGCGGATTATGCGAACCGGCGCCGCGATTGTCACGGTCTACTCGGGCGAGTCGAGTTTCCGCCGTGCTGTCTTCAGCGGCCGGCTGGCGATCCGCGTCTACCGCCCCGAGCTCTGGACGGTCGCGGTCGCCGACACGAGCCCGGGCCGGCCGGACATCGCGTTCTTGCTCGCCGACGTGCGCGCGAGTGGATCGAAGAAGCCCGAGATCCACATCGTCAGCGGCGCGTCGCACTACCACGCGATCACGCTCCAAGCGCCACTTGAGCTGCCGTCGACTCGGCAGCCGTACCGTCTCCTGCTCGGAACCTCGCCCGGTGGTCCGTCGGTCTACGCCGTTTCGCCCGGTCCTAAGCCGCGGCTCTACATCGTCCGCCTTGGCACCCGCTGACGGGCTCCAACCATGGCGCATCCATTCCTTTCGATAGTCATCCCGACAAAGAACCGCGTTGCGACGGTCGTACGAACGATCGAGGCGCTGACTGAGCAGCGTGCGCCCGCAGGCGGCATGGAGCTAATCGTCGTGGACGACGGTTCGTCCGACTCGACGCTTGCGACGCTGCGGATGCTGGCAGCCCGAGGACCGCTGCCGCTGTCCGCTTTGCGCGGCGACGGCCGCGGTCCCGCCTCGGCGCGCAACGCCGGAGTCGCCGCTGCCGCCGGGGATGTTGTGCTGTTCCTCGGCGACGACACGCGACCCGCCGAGGCCTCGCTGCTCGAGCGGCACGCCGAACTCCACCGCCTGCGACCGCAATCGGGGTACGCGGTGCTCGGCCGCGTGACGTGGGACGACGCGCAGTCGGTGACGCCGTTCATGCACTGGCTCGAGTGCGGCGGCCCGCAGTTCGCGTACCACCGGCTGGCGCGCGGCGCGGTCGACGCCTCGAGCTATTTCTATACGGCGCACGTCTCGCTGAAGCGGGAGCTGTTCGAGCGAGCGGGTGGATTCGACGAGCAGTTCCCGGGCGCGGCGGTAGAGGACCTCGAGCTCGGGGTCCGCCTGGAGACGCTCGGGATCGAACTCGACTACCAGCCGGATCTGCTCGTCCTGCACGACCACGCGACATCGCTCGCGCGCTCGCTCGCCCGGACGGAGGCGATCGGACGGTCTGCCGCACTGTACAACCAGCTGCATCCGGAGAGGCCACACCCCGGGATCAAGCCAGCCCATGGGCTGCGCTGGCGCCTGCTCCGCATCGCCGCGCCCGCGCTCGCCGCCGGCCGACGTGGGGTGCTGCCCGAGGACGCGGTGCGGCCCGCGTGGCGGATGTTGCACCTGGCGGCCTATGAGCGGGGCTACCGGCGCGCCGAGACCGAGCGCGGCGGCGCCGGACGCGCCTCCGGTCCCCACGCGAGTCGCGCGAGCAGCTCGCGACGGCCGACATCGCCCTCGTCGTAGAGACGCGTCTGGTTGTCGGCGACGAGCAGGTTCTCCTGATCGTCCTGCCAGAAAGTCGCGCTGTGCGGCCACTGTTCGGGTGGGTATACCTCGCCGTCCGCGCCCACGACGAGCGGCGGCCTGCCGGCTCGCGTGGCCGCGCGCGTCAGACTTCGGGAGCCGCTTTCGAATCGCCAGGCGTCTACCTTGTCCCGTACGCGTCCGCTGCCGGCGTGTAGGAACAGGTCGCGCCGCACGGCGAACGCATTCGTCCTGATGTGATGCGCGGGAAATCGGCTGAAGCCCACCATTAGGCGCCGAAGCGAGCGGACGTGCGCAAGACGGCGCATCCCGGCGCCGCGGTGGCCGCCCGGCGAGGCCGCCGCCTGCTGCAGCTCGAGCTCGCGTAGCCCTTCGGCCGGCCGTTCGAGCGGCCTCAGGATCCGCCCGTACGCACTCGGGAGCCCGGCTTGGAACGCGGCAAGCGAGAGGAGGCTCGCGTACGAGGCCGAGGACCCCGCGAGTGCCGAATCTCCGTCCCGCACCGGCCCGACGAGTTTCGCCAGCCATCCATCGGCGAGGATTCGGCCGTACGAATTCACGCAGCACAGGAGCTCATGGCCCACGGCCTGTGCGGCCGCCGCGTATGCCGCTATGTCGACCACGGGGACGTCGAGGACGATGATCGCGGCTGCGTGCGGTGCCGCCCGCGCCACGGCGGCGTGTGCGTCTTCGCGGCCGTCGAAGCCGTTACAGACGAGTACCAGCTCATGGTCGACTCCGGCAGGATGACGTTCATATGTGTCTACGAAGGCATCGAGCGGTGCGGCTCCCGCCGGCGCCCAGACGAGATGGACCAGACACAAGCTCACCGCGCGGCGACGGTGTCTGGCGGCGGTTCGGGTGCGGCACGCGGACCCCAGGCGAAGACGGAGAGGTTCTTCCGGCGCCGAAAGTCGCTCCGCCGGTAGTCCTCGGTCTGGTTGTCAGCGACGAGCAGGTTCTCCTGCTGGCGCTGCCAGAGCGTGTTGCTCTTCCACCACTCGTCACGGGCGTAGGTCATTCCATCACGCCCGGCGACGAGCACCTCAAGGCCCATCGCCAGCACCTGTGGCGTCAGTCCGCGGCTACCGCTCTCGAATCGGTACGCGTCGTCCTTCGTCGCGATAGCGCCCACGCGGATCCGCTCGAGGACCGCTCGCTGCGCGGCGAAGGCGTTTGTCCGCAGGTGGGGCGCGGGGAATGGCGCATGGTGCGGCCACGTACGAAGCAGCCGGTGCGCCGCGCCGAGTCGTTCCCGGACGACGGAGCGTGAGGGGCGCTCCGGCGTCAGCTCGTCGTACGCGCTCGGCAGCCCGAGGGCCCAGACCCAGAAGGTGCGTGAGCTCGCCCACGAGC
>Ga0187861_10005585_pt1 | contig 10024 bp, 8 predicted proteins | sample June2016WEW_10_1_3_FD_132986 | JGI IMG/M metagenome (GOLD analysis project Ga0187861, IMG submission 132986) | Peatland microbial communities from SPRUCE experiment site at the Marcell Experimental Forest, Minnesota, USA - June2016WEW_10_100 | ecosystem: Environmental > Terrestrial > Soil >...
AAATGTGCTCATCCGGTGAGAGATGGCACAAATACCCATATGGAGGTGCAGCCCATGTATATAGGAGTAGATTATCACAAGCACTATTCGGTGACAACAATGATGGACGAGGCGGGAAGGATTGTCGGCAGGCAGAAGATAAGGAATGATCCGGACTCTCTTCTCGCCTTTGCAGACTCCCTTCCGGAGGACAGTAAAATTGCCCTAGAAGCAACCAACGGCTGGTACTACTTCTATGAGCTTCTGGAAGCACGATGTCCCATCGTCCTTGCCCATCCACTGCGAACGAGGGCCATTGCCGAGGCACGGATCAAGACCGATAAGATAGACTCAACGATCCTTGCCCATCTGCTTCGCACGGATCTTCTCCCTACTTCTTACATTGCAGGAAAAGAGATCCGGGATACCAGGGAAATCCTCAGGTATCGGGCTTCGCTTATATCACTGAGAACCTCCTTGAAGAACAAGGTCCATGCGATCCTCGACAAGAACGGCATTCGCATCAGTGTATCGAACATCTTCGGCAAGAAGGCGGTGCAGAGGCTGCGTGAGCTATCTCTCAGAGACTGCTACCGGGAAGAGATCGATGGTTATCTGAGATTGATGGAGACGCTAAAGACCCTCACGGGAGAGACCGACCGGACCATAGAAAAACTTGTCGGCATGAGTCCTGAAGCGTCACTCCTTCTTTCCATCCCCGGCATAGGCCACTACTCGGCACTGCTGATTACGAGCGAGATCGGAGATGTCACCCGATTCCCCTCTGCGAAGAAGCTGTGCTCCTATGCAGGGCTGGTCCCTTCCGTCCATTCATCGGGGGGCAAGACCCGCTATGGTTCCATCACCAAGCAGGGATCGAAGTGGTTGCGATGGATACTGATAGAGCTCTCGCATCACTTTATCAATAGCTCACCGAGAATGAAAGGCCTATATGGACGGGTTGCCTACAAGCACGGAAAGAACACTGCCCGGGTGGCAGTAGCCAGGGAAATGCTGAAGATAATCTATGCCATGCTTATGCAGAAAAGACCATATAGAAGGGAATAGGCCGGCTGTCTCCCTGGGGTCATGGCTTGCCCTTTTTGGGCAGAGCCTTTTAGATCTGAATGAGAGGCCGGTATCCGACAGTATAGTGTGCTTCTTAGAGCACGGATAGGTGACTGAAACCTTATATTGGTCCTTTGATGAGACCCAGGCGGAACGGCTAGAGAGAGGTTTAGCGTTTTTACTTGACGTGCTTTTTCATAGGTGACCCCATTGATTTCCCTGAGGAGCGTCGCTGCGACCGTGGGAAATAATTCCCCGGCCGCTTGGACGCTTTTCTTCCGCTTCGACCCACGCCCCTTTTGGGCGCGGGTGCCCCGGCTCCCGCGTCTCACCCGGCGACCCACCCTTCGGGCGGGTACCCCCCTCGGCTCCTCCCACTCAAATCCGGAACTCGCGACAAATGTGGGTATCTCGTTGTTTGGTGGTGCGGGAGCTAATTTAAAAGGTATTGGGTCTACCTCGTCAGAAGGTCCGTGCCGCTCAGACAACCGGATTTGTGGCCCCCCACGAAAGACAAGCGAAGGGGGCAATGTGTTTGACTTGACCGAAGGGGATGCATATGGTAAAAGATGAGTAGCAAGGGCCTGCACAAGAGCGGCAGGACAGACCCCGCAGGGGTCGTTTCAACTCGTACTTCGATTAACGGCCACGAAGGCCCATCGCCCCTCAGGAAGAGGAGTCTTCGTGGCCGTTCTTTTTGAGGACCGCGGGGTAAAAGACGTAGAGCGGTAACTGGGCTTTTCAATTCACGGAGAGCCGGCAGGAAACACCGAAAAGGCCACGAAGGCCCGTCCAGCCAGAAGGCTGGGTCTTCGTGGCCTTTTTTTGTTCGAAAGGCACTGCAAGGAAGGGCGTTCATGATGAGACAGAAGAAAGGGGATATAAAAAGATCGGCGTGCCGTCTGGTTCTGCTCCTCATCCTGTCGTGCGGCCTTGCAGTTGCGACGGCGGCATGGGCCGGAGACATCCAGACCCTGGAAGTAGTGGAAGTGACAGACTCCCCGGAGAACCTTACGGGCGCCACAGACGCATCGAGCGAGGGGGTAGTCCCCCAAAAACAGGTGCAAGCGCAGGTGACCTACGATCCGGGAGAGGTTTTGCAGGTTACGCCAGGCCTGGTCGTCACCCAACACAGTGGTGAGGGCAAGGCGAACCAGTATTTTCTCCGGGGGGTTAACCTTGACCATGGCACCGATCTCAGGATTGCGGTGGACGGCATGCTCGTGAACCAGCGTACCAACGCGCATGGGCAGGGATACGCCGATCTGAATTTCCTAATACCCGAACTCGTGAAAGGCATCCAGTACCGCAAGGGACCATACTATGCCGACGAAGGAGATTTCTCGTCCGTAGGCGCCGTCAGCGTCGATTACGTAGATAAACTTGAACGGGGATTCGCCCAGGTCACCGGCGGCCAGAACAACTACGCGCGTGCCCTCCTGGCCGATTCGGTCAGGCTGGGCCAGGGAAACCTCCTCTTTGGTTCGGAGACCCTGTACAACGACGGCCCCTGGACCAATCCGGAGCATTTCCGAAAGTTCAACGGCGTCCTGCGTTACAGCTTGGTAGACGCACAGGACAGCTTCATTATCGAGGCCATGGGATATCATAGCCAGGGGAACGCGACGAACCAGATTGCCCAACGCGCATTCGACGAGGGGCTAATCGGCCGCTTCGGAAGCCTTAATACGAGCGACGGCACCAACAACTCCCGCTACAGCCTCTCAGGCGCGTGGCAGCATACCTCCGGCACCTCCGTCACCCGCGCCAACGCGTACGTGATTGCAAGCAGTCTCGATCTCTTCTCCGATTTCACCTATTTCCTCAATGATCCAGTCCACGGTGACCAGTTCGAGCAGACGGACCGGCGCGTCACGGAGGCGCTGAACGTAAGCCATTCTTGGCTCAGTCAATGGGGAGGACGCGAGATACAGCACACGGTCGGGCTGCAGACACAGAACGACAACATCAACGTCGGTCTCAATCACACCGAAAACCGGCAACTTCTGTTCATCATCCGGTCGGACCGCGTGATGGAGACCAGCGAGGCGTTCTACTATCAGGCTGGCATCGCGTGGCTTCCAAAGTTCCGCACGGAGACAGGGGTGAGGACGGATTTTTACCAGTTCCGTGTGAACAGCAACAATCCCGCCAATTCCGGAACGGCGAGCGCCCATATGACAAACCCGAAACTGAGCCTCGTTTTCGGCCCCTGGGAAAAGACCGAGTACTTTGTGAACGCGGGTGGAGGCTTCCACAGCAATGATGCCAGGGGCACGACGATCACCCAGACGCCCGGTAGCGGGCCTGACGCCAACTTGCCCGCGCAAAAGGTCACCCCCCTCGTGCGCACTAAAGGATATGAGATCGGGGCACGCACGCAAGTCGTGCCGCACCTTCGGAGTTCCCTCACCTTCTACCGGCTCGATTTCGATTCGGAGTTGGTCTTCCAAGGTGACGCGGGCACCACGTCTCCTGGTCGTCCGAGCCGTCGCCTCGGCTTCGAATTCGTGAACGAGTATACCCCCTGGCCCTGGCTGACCCTGGCCGCCGAATTCGCCTATGCCCAGGCGCGGTTTACCGCACCGGATCCGGACCCCTCGGTCCACGGGGATCACATACCGGGAGCGGTCGAGGGCGTGGGCACGTTCCGTGTAGCTGTAGACAACCAGGGTTCCTGGTTCGGCAGCGCGCAGGTTCGTTATGTAGGTCCCTACGCCCTGATCGAGAACAATACCGAACGTTCGGCGGCGACCACCCTTGTGAATGGCAGGCTGGGGTACCGGGTCAACAAGAGGGTCAACTTGGTACTGGACGGGATAAATCTCTTCAACGCTAAGGTGAGCAACATCGAGTACTACTATACCTCCCGGTTGCCCGGAGAGCCGGCTGCCGGGGTGAACGACATCCACTTCCATCCGGTCGAGCCTCTGACCTTCCGGCTGGGGGTCATCTACTATTTTTGATCAAGGAGAAGAATGATGGGCGATGTTTACCACACGATGAAGGCGCTGCAGTTCGGAGGCCTCATGGTATACCCTCTGCTGTTCATGGGCCTCATTGCCATGATGATTATCCTCGATAAGGCGTTCCTTTACTGGCAATACGGTAGGCTCTCAGGGTCCCTTCTGAGGCTTCTGGAGAACGACTGTTCCGGCTGGGCCGATCTGGAACACGAGATGGGGTCTTTCAAGCGGGGAAGCTATTTCGCCCGCTTCTTCGGTGTGATCCTCACGAACCGCACTCAGCCGCCCTGGTGGGTTGAATCACGGGTGGCCAAAGAGGCCCGGTTGATCGAGAAATCCCTGAAAAGAGGGCTGTGGGTCCTGGAAACCGTCGTGACAGGCGCCCCCCTGCTCGGATTGGTAGGGACGATTGTCGGCATGATGGATTCTTTCAGACTCATTGGAGGAAGCGGCCTCGTCAACCCGACGGGCATCACCGGAGGGGTGGCCCAGGCCCTTATCGCAACTACTCTGGGTCTCATCATCGCCCTCATCGCCCTATTCGCCTTCAACTTTTTCTCTCACCTGGAGTCTAGAACCATGGATGAGATGGAACGCCTCGGCACGGATCTCATCGATCATATCCGCCGTGAGCAGGAAGGGCTGATAGTGCCCGGTGAAACGGCAGGAAGGGCAGGAGGCCCGCGATGAAAATCCCCAGGTCCCGAGAAGCCCGAAGGGGTCGCATCCAGATAATTCCTATGATCGACGTGATGTTTTTCCTGCTCGCCACCTTCATGCTCGCGTCCCTTTCCCTGCAGAACCTCCATTCCCTGCCCGTAAATCTTCCTGAAGGGCGGGCCGATCCCATCCAGGCACGGGCACCGGTCACCCTCACGGTAACGAAGGATAGAGCGATCTTCCTGGATGCAACGCCCGTAACTCTCGCGACCCTTACCCAGATGCTGCAACCTCTGTTGAAGGCCTCGAACGGCCACGTCATCGTGGCGGCTGACAGTGCGGCGCCGCAAGGGGTAGTAGTCAAGGCCATGCTCGAGGCGCGCCGTGCAGGAGCACAGCATTTTCTCATCGCCGTGAAATACAATGAATAGACAGCCGACGCCCCCTCTTGACGATCCCTGGCGCCGCCTGCCGTGGCTGGCCGGCCTAGCCCTTCTCTTCTGGGGAGGACTGATGTACGCATTTGGCCTCTTGCTCGGACACATGTCAGCCGTACCCGACGTGCTGGCTCCAATCGATGCGGAACTGATCGAAGAACGTGTCCCTCCCAAGCCCGCTCCGGTCGTGAAGCAGCCGCAGCCCCGGCCTGTGCGCGAGGCCAAACCTGTCCCCCCTGCACAGCCGCGACCGTCTCCTGCCCGACCCGTGCGCGAGACCCCCTTGCCTCCCGGACCCCCCGCCGAGACACCGGCTTCATCCACGCCCGTTTCTCTCCCCGGGGCGAGCCCGCCGTCCGGAAACACCACGGCCCGGGATGCAGGGCTGCCCGCCTTCGAAACACGCGGCTCGATGCCTCCCGTCCCCTCCACGGGATCAGCCGCAACCACGACTTCTCCGCAGTTCGGAGCTGCTTATCTGAATAATCCACGGCCCGTTTATCCGCCCGCGGCGAGGAAAATGGGCATGGAAGGAATGGTCATGCTTAAGGTCCTGGTGAGCCGGGAAGGAAAAGTCCTGGAGATGGAGGTCGCCCATTCCTCAGGCTATGAGCTTCTCGACAGGGCGGCGAGTGAGGCCGTGAAGAACTGGCGGTTTGTCCCGGCCCGTCGCGGGGACTCGGCGGTGGATGAATGGGTTCAGGTACCCCTGGCATTCCACCTCAAAAGATGAAGCAATCTGCTGGCCTTCTTCCGAGACCCGCCGAAGTCCGTTTCCACACCATCAGCTATTCAACCCGGAGATTACCTTAAATACGAGAAATCGCGTTTATCAGGAATGCCCAAAAACGCACATAAATACTTTCTGCGAAAGATTCTCGCGTTATTTCGCACCATGGGATCGGGCAACCGCGCCAGACAGACTATGCCGCCGGATATGGGGCGGCCTGAATGAATAGTTTCTTCTATCCCCAGCATTTCGCTCACATTACCCGGCTACCCTGGAGAGGACGTGAACGTGGCCGCCCGGGGCGGGGAAGGGCCCGCAAGTGGCAGCGGAATCGAGGTAGAGGTCGACAATGTGGTCCTCCTCCCTATATGCCGTAGGCGTCGCTGCTCACCCGGACCGTTGTTGATGCTGATGCTCGTGGGCCTCCGCCTGGTGTCCCGGATGGTCGTGATCATGAGGGCCGTGCTCACCGGCATGGGCGTGCGTATGGACCTGTTCCCGGCCCTCGTGCTGATGCGGATGCTTATGTTCGTGAATGTGCTCGTGCTCGTGAATATGTTCGTGCTCGTGCGTGTGTGTCATCTCCCCGTGCTTATGCGAATGTGAATGAACATGTTTGTGCGGGTGGTCATGAAGGTGGGTGTGCTCATGTTCTCCCTCCATTGTGCGCCTCCCTAGGTAAGGATGCGGATGGCAAAACCCATCCATTTCTATAATTTTTGTTCTGCTGAGTGCGAAGTCAAGGTGTAATCTACTTGCATTAGTCCCTTCCCGGTGGTATAAGAAAAAGCGCAGCCTACCGTTTAACCTTCAAGGGAAGCGCAGTGAGAACCTGCCGCTGTCCCGCAACTGTGATGGGTGCGAAGGCCGGTGCGAGGCGGTCCACAGCCGCTCAAAGCCACTGTCCATGAAAGTGGATGGGAAGGCGCACCAGCTACCCTAAGCCAGGAAACCTTGGGTTAGACACTTTAGGCCCATCCTTACGAGGCATAAGGAGGTCTCCCATGAAGGTTTTTCCGTTCCTGGTTTTTCTTGTACTTTCCCTTTTTCCTCTTGCAGCTTTTCCGGAAAACACCCCTCTCAGTCTCGACGAGATAGTCGTCACCGCGTCCCGCACGGACTCGCCCTTAAGGGAAGCCCCGGCCAACGTTACCGTCATCACGGCGGACGAGATCCGGGAGTCAGGCGCACAGACAGTGGCCGACGCCCTCGAACGGGAACCGGGCGTCTTTCCCCAGAACTATCTCGGCAACCCGAAGACGGCGAACATCGATATCAGGGGCTACGGCGAGGCGGCTCCCCAGAACGTCCTCGTCCTCGTGAACGGCAGGCGGGTCAACTCCCCCGACCTGTCGGGCGCGGACCTTTCCCAGATACCGGTCGATGCCATCGAGAGGATCGAGGTATACCGCGGGCCCGCGAGCGTGCTCTTCGGGGACAACGCGGCCGCGGGCGCGGTGAACATCATCCTCAAGGCCGGGGAAGGCCCGCCCAAAGTGACGGCCGCCACAACGGTGGGGAGCTACAACTACGTGAAGCCCGAGCTTACGATCTCGGGGAGGCAGGACAAGTTCTCATACCTGGCCATCGGCTCCGACGTGGACACCGACGGGTACCGCCACAACAACGCGTACCATGCAAAGGACGCCCTGGGCAATCTCAGCTTCGACGTGAGCAACAACCTCACGCTGAGACTCGCCGCGGGCCATCACCGCGACGATTACGGCCTGCCGGGTCCGCTTTTCTGGTCGGACCTTCGGTCGGGCGCCGTAGGCCCGAAGGACTCCACCCATCCCAACGATACCGCGTCGACGGAGGACAACTTCTTCGATTTCGTCCCTGAGCTCAAGCTCACCGACGACGTGGTCCTCTCCCTCGGCGGCTCTTACCGCGACCGCCACACGTCTTTCTTCTATGACTTCGGCTCCGGCAGCTTTTCAGAGCTGAAAAGCCAGCTCCAAACCTATGGCTTTACGCCGAAGATGGTCGTCTCCAAGCCCATCGGAAGCATGAAGAGCGTCTTTGTCGTCGGATCGGACTATTACAAATACTCGACGAGCCTCAGCTCGTCGGGTTCGAGCTTTCTCGGCCCGTCGCTATCGAACAGCGACATCGACAGAAAGGACTTCGCTTACTACGCGAACGAGAAGCTCTACCCTTTCCGCGACCTCATCCTGGAGGCAGGCTACAGAAACCAGAGGACAAGCTACGATGTCAACTACGCCGACCTCGTAAACCCCTCGCTAGGTCAGATCGGCAACTCTCACTACGATAAGGACGCCTATCGCCTTTCCGCCAATTACGCCGTACTGGAGAAGACCAATGTTTTCGCTTCATATGCCAAGGGCTTCCGCTTCCCCGTGACCGATGAATTCGTTATGCCAGGTTATTCCCTGGGACCCGGCTTTTTTGTCCCGACCCAGATCAACACGGGCCTGAAACCCCAGACCACGGAAGAGTTCGACGCGGGCGTCAGGTGGAACCCATTGCCAAGGCTCGCGGGGACTGTTACTTATTTCAATAGCAGGAACAGGGACGAGATCTTCTACAACCCCCTGACCTTCGCCAACGAGAACTACGACAGGACAAAGAGGCAGGGGCTGGAGTCGACGCTCTTTGTCGGCCTGGCCGAAGGCCTCGGCCTGGACGTGGCCTATTCCTACACGGAGGCCCTCTTCGACGGGGGGCAGTTCGGCGGCAACCGCATACCTCTCGTGCCCCGGAACAAGGCCTCCGCGAAGCTTACCTACGCTACCGGCGGCTGGCGGTTCAGTCTCGCCTCCGTTTACATGGGCGACAGGTACGCGATAAGCGACCAGGCGAACGCGCAGGAGCAGCTTCCCGGCTATACGACCTTCGACGGCTCGGTCGGTTACAAATACAAGAGACTGACGGCCCTCTTCACGATAAAGAACCTGACGGACAAGAGGTACGCCGAAATGGGTGTATACAGCTCCACCGTGAACGATATAGCCCTCTATCCGTCGCCGGGCCGGCAGTTCTTCCTGCGCCTGCAGTACGAGCTGGGAGGATAATGACGAACTTCGGGACCGGGCATAATCGAATGCGTATAAAAGGGGGGGCGCCGGGCCGCCGCGGGACCCTCGGCCTTGTGCTCTATATGCTCCTCGCGACCTTCTGCGGTGCGCAGGCCCCGGACAGGACGCCGATGAAGGACGTGCGCACCATCAGGCTCGTCTCTCTGGGGCCGGCGATCACGGAGAAGCTCTATCTTCTCGGCGTGGAGGACCGGCTGGTCGGCGTGACGAGCTATTGCGAGAGGCCGCCAGCGGCGGCCGGTAAGGAAAAAGTCGGGAGCGTGACCCAGGTCGGCATAGAGAAGGTCCTCGATCTCCGGCCCGATCTCGTGCTCGCCACATCGCTCATGGAGGCAAGGGCCGTGATAAGCTTGAGGCGTCTGGGAACGGCCGTGGCCGTCTTCGGCGAGCCAGCGTCGTTTGCGGAAATGAACACCCAATTCATCGAACTGGGACGGATGGTGGGAAAAGAGGAACGGGCGCGGGCAATCGTGAGCATTGCCGGGCAAAGGGTCGCCCGTATCAAAGAAAAGGTAAGCGGGCTCGAAAAGCCCAAGGTCTTTATCCAGATAGGCTCAAACCCGCTTTTTACGGCCACCCGCCATTCATTCGTGGGCGACATGGTGGAGCTCGCGGGGGCGACGAACATCGCCGCCGGCGCAAAGACGGGCTTCTACAGCAGTGAAGAGGTGCTCGCCCGGGACCCGGACGTCATACTCATCGCCGGTATGGGGATAGTACCTGCGAACGAGAAGAAGACGTGGCAGAGATTCCACATGCTCAATGCGGTCAGAAACAACAGGATATTCATGCTCGACCCGTACAAGACGTGCAGCCCCACGCCCGAGACGTTCGTCGAGGCACTCGTCGCCATCGTCGCAGCGGTTCATCCGGGCCTGGAGGTGAAAGAATGAGCAGGCCTTTCACCTGGGCCCTCGCAGTGGGACTTCTCGTCGCGCTTTTGCTCCTCGCCTGTCTCTTCTCGCTCTCGGTCGGGCCCTCTGGCGTCTCTCTCTTCCGGGCGGCCCGGCTCTGGCGGGAGGGCGCGGGCGGCACCTACCTCAGCATTATTCTCGACATACGTCTTCCCCGGGTGTTGCTGGGATTCGCGGTGGGCGGAGGCTTAAGCCTCGCAGGGGTTGTCCT
>Ga0187861_10005592_pt1 | contig 10014 bp, 14 predicted proteins | sample June2016WEW_10_1_3_FD_132986 | JGI IMG/M metagenome (GOLD analysis project Ga0187861, IMG submission 132986) | Peatland microbial communities from SPRUCE experiment site at the Marcell Experimental Forest, Minnesota, USA - June2016WEW_10_100 | ecosystem: Environmental > Terrestrial > Soil >...
AGGTGGACGGTCTCGCCGAACTCGTTGCGCAGGTGCTCCAGGATATCAATGGAGCGGGCGCGGATGTCGTTGTTTTTCAGGAACCGCGAACCGAGTTCCAGGCAGGTCGCGCCCAGGCGATACTTGCCGCTCGGACGGACTTGCTCCACAAACCCGTGCCTCTCTAGGGTTAGCAACATTCGGAAGACTGTGCTTGGGGCGACACCCGCAGCCCTGCTGATCTCGGAGGCCGAGAGGTCGCCGTCGTGGAGAAGAAATATTCCCAGCAAGCTGAGGGCCCGATCCACAGAGCGGATGCGGTACCGCTCAGGTATCGAATTCAGTCTCCGCGCGCTGGGGGAGGGGCTGGTAGCTGTTTTCATGCCATGAAATAGGCTTTTGTACAACGAAACTATAGACCAGCGGGGTCCTCTTGTCAATACACCGAGTCAACTCACCGAGTCAACTCACCAAGATTGTTACCGAAATGGGATCGTCCAATCATGGATAAATGTTACCGAAAGGCCATTCGTCAACTCACGGAAAATGTTACCGAAAGGAGACATTTCCGTGAGCGATTCCAAGCCCTGTGGTAGCCGAAATCCCCATGCTAAGATGCCGGCTGTTGAAGAACCGGATGAAGCGCAATGGGCACGAGCCTACTGGGGGACGATGGTTGGGCAGGGGGCGCCCCCGGGAGTGGCATGTGGGGCCGGCACGATGGGAGTCCAACATGGAAGAACCCAAGCGGAGAGGGCCTCGTTTCTTCATATAAGTAGCGGGGGGGTGGACTCGCCTGCACTGGCCAGGCCGGGGAACCAGGGACCTCCGGGCTACTGGCCCGACGATCTGTGGTTCAGCTTGCAATCTGAAACCTGGAACTGACGAGCCCGGCGAGCTGAGGTGAGGTTGCCAACGATCACACTGTCTGGCCTGGACGCGAACCAGCGACCTGCCGGATACGAGTCCTACGAGCTGCCTAATGTTTGCGATCGCAGTTCTCGCTGTAATTCGGCTGGATTTACGATCTGACAACTTGGGGATCGAAGACACAACCGAGGCTCAAGGGGCCTCGGTTGGCTGTTTAGGTAGCGGGGGCTGGACTCGAACCAGCGACCTCCGGGTTATGAGCCCCAACCTGGGGGAGGGGACCTCAAACAGGATTTCCAGCTGTTTGAGGGTGCCACCCGTGGTTCAGTATCCTCGAGCCCAACGAGGTTGATCCGTAAGTGTGAGCCCAAGAATACCTCTTGTGGAGTGTGTATGTCAACAGGCTCAGATTGAGCAATTGAATTGATGTTGCCATGTTGTTAAGCAGGCGACCGTTCAGTTCGATTGCGGTACAGATGGGCTTATCGGCCAGGACAGGTCGGGGTGCAGCCGATGTTAGACAAATTATCGGCCTCTTGTTGTCATCGTGCGAGCCGCGCGATTCAGTTCGATGAGAGCAAGAAGGGGACCCTGGAAATGTTTCTCGGTCTGCTTAGGTTCCCGCGGCAACCGCGTCGTTGACCAGAACAACCCGGTAGCGCGCCTTGTTCTCCTTCACCTTCTGGAGCGCTGCGTTCACATGCGACATAGGCATCAATTCGACTGCGGGCTTGATTCCGTGCTCCTGCGAGAACGAGAGCATCTCCCGCATCGTCGCCCGGTTGCCGAGGAATGAGCCGGTGATCGATAATTGGTGCGCCACCAGGTCGGTCGAATTGAGCGTCACGTCCGGGAAGCCGACGAGAATGAGCCTCCCTTTTTTCTTCAGGGTCATTATCAGCGGTACCCAGTCGACCTTGTCGTGACCAGTGCAGAGTAGCAGGTCGAGGCTGTAATTAGCCTGCCGTAAGTTGTCCTGCTCACCGGAGAAAATGAAGTGGTCTGCTCCGAAGGCGAGCGATTGTTCTTTCTTTTCGGCTGTGGAGGAGACGGCGGTCACTTCGTAGCCGAGAGCATGCGCATACTGGATCGCGAGATGACCAAGGCCACCCACACCGATGATACCGATCTTCTGCGAGGGTTGCGCGGCGTAAGATCGGAGCGGGGAGTAAACCGTGACGCCGGCACACATGAGCACCGCCGCCTCTTCTGAGGGCATTACCTCAGGAAGGAGATAGGCGAAACGATCCTCGACGAGCACTGATGATGAGAATCCGCCGTACGGACTCCATGTACCCATATCGCCAATGTCCTGGCAGAGTTGCTCATCTCCTCGTAAGCACCACTCGCAATGCCTACAAGAACGGCCTTGCCACCCGATTCCGACTCGATCGCCTTGCTTCAGACCGGAGACCTCACTTCCGACCTCAGAGATGAATCCCACGATCTCGTGACCGGGCACGAATGGAAAGGTGGTTATCCCGAAGTAGTCGACGATACCCTGGATGTCAGTGTGGCACACGCCGCAGTGCGTTACCGAAACTCGGACGTCATGCTTGCCCAATTTGGGCGGCTCGTACGTGAATGGCTCGAGCGGTTGCCCCGACGCCCTCGCTGCGTAACCCAGGATGGTAGAAGCGGCCATTTGCGGAACCTCCCTTGCTGAATTGCGCTTTTCTATGCGCACAAAGGGGATCGCTGCCTAACCATGATTCGGCAGGTAGAAGTCAAATATCATACACCTGGAACAAAATATATGGTTCTTTCCGGAGTCGATCAACATCCATGCAAATGCAAGGGATTGAGCCGAAATTCCTCAAGAACAGGCGGAGTGCTCTCAAGGTCGAGCATTTCGCGCGACGGACGAAAGAGACCTATGTCTATTGGACAAGACGTTATCGCACCTTCCTGCAAGGTCATCGAGACTTGGATACTGCGGTAGTAGCCGAACCCCCATCCCATGATGCCGACTGTGGAGAAACCGAACGAAGCGCCAAGGGCGCGAGCCTGCTGGTGGACCATGGTTGGGGAGGGGTCGCCCGCAGGATTGGAACCTGGGACCAGCTGGATACGAGCCCTACGGGCTGATCAGTGATTGCAGTACGTTGAATCCGCTGTGATTTGGCTGGAAACGGCGCAATGCTAACTGGATACTCAAAGACACAACCGAGGCTCAGGTGGCCTCGGTTGGCTGTTTAGGTAGCGGGGGCTGGACTCGAACCAGCGACCTCCGGGTTATGAGCCCCAACCTGGGGCAGGGGGTCTCAAACAGGATTTCCAACCGCTTGAGGGTGCCACCCGTTGTTCAGTATCCTCGAGCCCGACGAGGTTTATCCGTAAGTGTAATTGGAAGGGTACCTCTTGATGGCCGCGTTTGTCAACACACCGAAATTAGTTGAATCACGAAGACCGCGAATTGATCGCCAGATAGTCAGTCAGAATCCGTGGTAGGAGCATCGTGCACCTCCAATCAGGCGCCTTTTCCGACGGATGAGGTTCTTGGCTAAAACAGAGCGCGACCGGTCGGCAGGCAGTAGCGTCGACAGGCACGCACCGAGGGGCTAGTGTCGCGTTCCGCTGGTTCCTTGAATATTGAGCGAGCTGTCTCCGTCATGTTTCGCCTGACTAGAACCTACCTTCGCGCAAGGGATCCCCGTAGATTTATTCAAGTTACTTGCCGAACGCGATACTAGAAAGGCGGCGATGAACTCATTTTGGACCACCATACCCGAGGAACACCTTCAAGGGAAAGCATCGGTGCCAGTTGGCGCACGGTTTCGGTGACGGTCTCCATGAACCAAAAAGGCGCATCGGGATGTATCCAAATGTTCTCAACGTGCAATTCAGGATCCCAGTCAATTCCCGCACCTATGGTTGTGCGCTCCGGATGTTGGGGGTCATCTAAATCCCGAACGAGGACGACACGCACCTCCTGTTCGTACGCGAACATCGGCCTCTTTTGCGCCACAATTCTGCTAATATCTGGCGTCGCTTCGTCGAGTTCGTGCGATTCGTACGTGACTTCCAGGACGGGCAGTGGAACCGACATCTTTAGGCGCTCAAGAGTTGTCTGGATGGCTACACCTTCGGTTGAAGGGCAGTAGATGCGCCAAAGCGCGTGAGATTCGTGTTCTGAGGCTGTCCAGCAGTTGATGAACGTCTGCTTGCGCCGAGCTCTAACGATCTTCGCGGCTTGGTCCCGCGCGGCCTCGGCCGTAGTGGATGATGGTCGATTGGCGATTATCTTCCCGAGCTGCCGATCGTTGAGCATAAGCTCCCACTTGTCATCCAGAACCTCGGCACTGGAGAGCCATAATTGCTTCTTCTGAAGGATCCAAACTAGTTTTGCGAAACTCATGTAACGCCAGACGCGAGTAGTCGGTTGAAGCGTCATCTTGTGACCTTACCTCTCGTGGCTCCCCGTGCCTCCGCCTAACCGCTGGATGACGCGCTGTCCGCAGCGGAGGCAGCCATAGGTCCCTAGTCCACATGAATCCCCTATGCGATCTCGTCTGATCAGCGGCCCCCCCTTCGGCCAATATACGTTCGAGAAGGGTTCCTTGAGTATATGCGGTATATCGGGCACCGCAAGCGAGTACATCTGCTTGCGCCAATAGACGGCATGCCGCAAAGAGGTGAACCGGTGGATTGTTGAGGGACTTCCGAAAGACTGGACCGGGTCAAGCACGGCATTGCAACGCCAAGATTGATTGAATCTCGAGGGCTGCGAATTGATCCCTCGGTAGACAGTCAGGATCCTGATGGGTATATTGTGCACATCCAATCCAGGCCCAATTTCGGACGGATGGAGTTCTCGGACAGGACAGCCCGGCGAAGGGATCAGCCGGTGTGGAGGGGCCACCGTCGACGTGGTCGCAAGCGCAAGGCGCCGGCGGAGGCGGGCGAGGGCTGGTCTTGGCGAAGTCCCCATGACCATTTGTAGGGACTTTGAGACAGAAGGGCGGCTTAGCCGTCGAATAGCTTTGATCTAGCAGCAGGGCCGTGAGGGCTCGCGTGGGTATTGATTGAGGGTCGGATCGAACTCGACAATGGCGATTGCCTCCCTGGTCTCTGAACGTGGCGGGTTGCATCGTAGGAGGACCGCCCGTTGCCTGCGGTCCAGTTGCACATAGAATAGTAGTCGTGCGTGCCACGCCGCGCGGCATAGTTCGAGGTTGTTAGGGGTCGCCTGCAAATGCCTATCCACCATTTACACTCGCGGCCTTCCGCCAACTCCCTCCTCATCACAGAGGTTTCCAATGCCAACTGTGGATGAACGACTCAGACATGTCCAACTCAAAGTTGAAAGGGCGGAGCAGCACATCGCCGCTCTAAGCTTGGAGCTGGATGCCTTTCTGCAGAGTGGGCCGTACAGGGTTGAGGCGACGCATGACGCAAAGACGAGAAAGCTCGTCTACTTCGTCGCCGCTGCAGAGCCGGTTCCTGATAGCGTTGCCCTTATCGCAGGGGACGCAATCCAGAACCTGATGAGTGCCCTTGATCACCTGGCGTATCAGATTGTCTGTTCAGATACCAGAGGCAAACCTCCAGACCTAAGTGGCATTTACTTCCCGATCGCCGACGATGCCGCCAAGTATGAAGCCAATAAACGCACCCAGTTGAAGGGCGCCTCCCAAGAGACCTTCCAACGCATCGACGCAGTAAAGCCCTATAGAGGAGGCAAGGACCCCCTCTGGGCGTTGAAACGGCTTAACAACATCGAAAAGCACCGCCTCTTGCTCGCCGTTGGTTCGCGAGCCGCAGGTTTGAACCTGGGTCAGCTCATGGCCCCTCACATTGCGGGCAAGATGCCTCCCGAGGCCGTCGCAGCATTTGAGTCCATGAACATCTTCCTCAACCCTGCTGACAAAGGATTCCCATTGAGACCAGGCTTCGAACTTTACATTGGGGCCGTTGACGAGAAACCCAACCCAAAGCAGGAATTCCGATTCGATGTGGCCTTGAGTGAGCCCGGGATTATCGAAGGACCACTACTCCAGATACTCAATGGATTCACATCCGTTGTCAGTGAGGTCGTAACCGCGCTAACACCCTGTCTGAGATGACGTGCCAACCATTCAAATACATGCTCACCTCCGACTATGCGCTGCGGAGGAGGCCCGACAGCTATGGCGGTCCCAGGAAACGCCTAACCAATCACCGATGGGTGCAAGGGACGCCTGCCGGTTGAGTGCCACCTCGAAGTGGACAATGGCGGTTGTGTTCCTGGTCTCTGGGAGCACAGGGCGTCTATCAATTGAACGCAACTTCGAATTTGATCGTGGCGATGGTGTTGAACGTCTCAGGTAGCAGGGGCTGGACTCGCCTGCCCCAAGGCAGTCCGGGGAACCAGGGACCTCCGGGTTATGAGACCCAAGGCTGGAGAGGGGGCCTCAAACAGGATTTCCATCTGCTTGAGGGTGCCACCCGTTGTTCAGTATCCTCGAGCCCAACGAGGTTGATCCGTAAGTGTAATTGGCAGGGTACCTCTTGATGGGCGCGCTTGTCAATGGACCTTGTACATGCTGGCATAAACATACCTATAGTTAAGCGGCAAGCGCTTTCCCTTCGTAGGTCCACTTAAAAGGTTTGGTCATTGTACGATTGAAGTATTCGGCAAATGCCAGTACTTTGGCTTGTAAGCCCTCAACGGAGGTGAAATTCGCTCGTTCTAACAGCCTACGAACCAAGATACTCAGCCAGATCTCGACTTGGTTCATCCATGAAGCATGGTAAGGCGCGCAATAAAAGACAATCCGGTGGGACGGGTCGCTCAAAAAAGCCGCCCGACTCTGCATGGATTTCAGGAAACCTGCCTACTTTTGACGCCTAGATCCGAGTAATATCTGACTCTTCGGCAACATAGCGCACCAGCGTTTCGGAGAGGTTAATATTGAGATTATCCGTTACGAAATCCCGTTTTTTCACCTCAGGATGTGCTTCCACGATCCGTCGAATACGGTAGGCAAAGGCTGCTACATTAAGCGTGTCTCCACCGTTAGCTGCCAGGACCTTGCCGACGGACACGTCAAAACCGAAATAAAGGATTGCGTGCCGTGGTGGATATACTCAAACCCCCATCGTTCGACCTTGCCTAGCTGCATCGGCAACCCCTCATGCTTGCGTTCCAAAGCATGAACACCAGCCAGTTCATCGGTGCTGACCACACATTCGCCGTGCTGGGCCAATTCCGGTGCTTGCTGATATGAGTCGTTGATGTCTGCCACTTTCTGGTCGAACTGCTCATCTTGTCCGGGGGTCAACCAGCAGCGAATTAAATGTGGCTTAAGATCGCCTTCTTTCTAAAAGCCGCGCCGCATGGCGGGGCGAGATCTGCTGCACAATGCCGCGTTGGATGATCTCCGCAGCGATTTCGCTGCTCGTCCAGTGCGTAATGGGCCGTGCGGAGTTCTCTGGCCTTTCACAAGCCAGGGCAACAATCTGGCTGATTTGGTCGGCTTTGAGCCGGGCCGGAGCACCTGTACGAGGTAAATCCCGCAAACGCTCTTCCACGCTCAGATCTTCCAATGTAATGGGTTGTAACGTTAACCAGCGTTTCCGCCACAGGCGGACGCATCGTTGCATTTCGATATGAGGGGAAACAGTTCAGTGACATAGAGAAAGGGAAAGAAGTTACAGTCGGTATAGCCACTCCTCATCCAAGTTAAGATGTGTTGACAGGGTGTCATGCCACACTCGTTTCCTGCGCACCAAAACAGGAGAGTGGATACTGCACGCGCTCATGCCCTCCTGGTCTACATGCGCGGGTCGGTCGACTTCCGCGAGACCCTGAACGAGTCGCCTGCTCATCAATCTGGCGCTTAAAGATATGCAAAGGAGGCAGTAGAACTTGTCATCTATTTCCCTTCCGTCTGCGCTTGCTGATACTGTCTTTCAGAGGCACGCTTGAGGCGCTGCAAGGAATCTTCTATGCTGGCAGCGAATGTTTTCGCGCCAAATGTTTCGAGAAACCAACCCCACCACCCTGGTGGGAAGATGAAGTCTCAGCCATATTGGACGCGGCAGGTGGTCGCATCGATGGGATAGCAGGCAATGTGTGGCTTCTCCTGCAGTCCCAATGGAAAATAAGCGTGCAAGCCGAGTTGGTGTCTTTCGGGATTGACCTCTTCGACCTTGAAGATGAAGTGCAAGGTGCGGCCAAAGACTTTTCCAGCGAAGTAGACGGTCTGGCCTGCGCTTGCAGGACCTTCTGGCTCACTACGTTCTGCGTGTACATCGGCCCACTGGGAATAGCGTTCCCATTGTACGAGGTTCCCCCAGACTACCTCGACCGGCGCCGCGACGACTGCGGCGGGACAGACTGTCAGGCCCATAGCTTGTTCCTCCTCTCGATTTCTGGATGGAGGCAAGGCATCATTTACGCTTTGCTTCCATCCTGGTCTCACACCACTGATGGCTCTTACGAGTCTAGATATGGAACGTGGAGGCGGTTTCCTCGTCTAGATGCGCAAGAGAGAGTAGTGGCGTGAAACCCTGGTTGAATATTCCTGAAATCAACGACGATACTTTTCGGTGGCTCACCTATGTATCGATTTGAAGAATCTCCCGGGCCCGGTTGCATGATCAAAGCGGGAATCTAGGAGAGGAGGTAACCGCCATCCACAACTAAGGTCTCACCTGTAATGTAATCAGCAGCAGAACTGGCGAGGAACAGCACAGCGCGCGCAATGTCATCGGGCACGCCCTGCCGGCGCAATGGGATGCGTTGGATGAACGCTTCGCTCATGGCCTTCAATTGTTCTGGCTTCAACCCGGCCGCCTGGGTCATGGTGGCTGAGCTGTTGGATGCACCGGGTGTATCTATCCCACCGGGCGCAATGGCGTTCACACAGATCTGGTGCGGGCCCAGTTCCAGAGCCATGGATTTCGTGGCCATGACCACACCGCCTTTTGAGGCGTCATAATGCACGAGGTTGCCTGTGGGGTGGAGAGCATCAATCGATGCGATGTTGACGATCTTTCCGCCCTTGCCCTTGTCGACCATCACCTTGGCAGCGGCCTGGGTGAAGAAGAACAGTCCCTTTAGATTGGTGTCGAGCACTTTGTCCCACAAGGCTTCGCCCGTTAGGAGCATCGACGAGAAAGGAAAGATTCCGGCGTTATTGACCAGAATATCCAACCCACCAAATTCTTCGATGGTGGCTTTGACTGCCTGGGCAGCGGATGCTACCTGGCTGGCATCTGCCTGGAGCACATCGACTTTGCGCCCCAGAGCCTTCAGTTCCTTGGCCGTTTTCTGGGCTGCTTCGAGGTTGATATCCGTGATCATGACGCTTGCCCCGGCTTCGGACAAACGGTTGGCAATGGCCTGACCAATGCCCATGGCCGCACCGGTGACCAAGGCTACTTTTCCGTTCAGATCAAACAGCTTTTGGATCGATTTTTCTGACATGACATACCTCCCTTTTCACGGGTCAATCTGCACCAATAACACATATTATACCTAATTAGATGACAATACCTTCGACTGGTTTCTACTGGCATGACCAGGCCCTTCTTGATTGCATTGGCTCATTTACCCGGTGAGGGAGGGCTGACGCGGGTCCGTGATGGCTGGTCATTGATCCGTAGACTTGCGGTTGCGGCGATGATGAGCTGCCATGGGACTGCAATGCCAGATACCACTATGACATAGATGAAACTGCGCACGGACCATATCGGGTTCGATAGACAACCGAGACTTGGATGGCCTCGGTTTGCGCCACGGTAGCTAGCGCTCGTCTCTTCTGCCGTAGGGTGCTGAGCCGGAGAACCACCGATCTCCGGGCCACCGGCCCGAAGGACTACGATTGCAGCAGAATAAACGCCGCTGATCCACTGATCTGCAGCGTTTTGCGCAATCGCCTACATATTCGAGAACCAGAGTTCGTCGGGTTATGAAACTTCGTCCACAGGTGCCAGCCTCAGCCCCCTTTATTGGGCCATTGAGGCTGCCTTCTGCCCTCTGGAAGAGACGTGCCTCGTGAATCTCGACCGCGAATTGATCGGAATGGTTATCCCCATGATGCGCCGATGTCAAGTTCGAGTTGCTGGGTGTATTGAGATTGATTGAATCTCGAAGGCTGCGACTTGGTCGCTGGATAGAGGGTCAGAATCCATGATCGGAGGATTGTACACGGCCTGTCCAGGCCCATTTTTGGACGG
>Ga0187861_10005593_pt1 | contig 10013 bp, 9 predicted proteins | sample June2016WEW_10_1_3_FD_132986 | JGI IMG/M metagenome (GOLD analysis project Ga0187861, IMG submission 132986) | Peatland microbial communities from SPRUCE experiment site at the Marcell Experimental Forest, Minnesota, USA - June2016WEW_10_100 | ecosystem: Environmental > Terrestrial > Soil >...
CAGTTCCACCAGTTCACCGTTAAGTAGGAAGCCCGTCCGGTCAGCGAGTCGCCGCGCCTGCTGAACCAGATTGGTGGCCAGGATGATGGTCATCTGGGCGCGCAAGTTCTTCAGCACGTTCTCGATGCGCATGGTGGTCACGGGGTCGATGGCGATGGAGAACTCGTCGAGGCAGAGAATCTTGGGGTCGTGCGACAAGGCGCGGGCGATCGTCAACCGCTGTTGCTGACCGCCGGACAGCCGGGTGCCGAGGCTGTGGAGGCGGTCTTTCACTTCGTCCCAGAGGGTGGCCTGCCGAAGACAGCGCTCGACGCGTTCTTCAAGTTCGCTACGGTTCCGAATGCCGGCCATGCGCGGCGCGAAGGCGACGTTATCGAAGATGGAGAGCGGGAGGCCGACGGGCAGCGGAGCTACCATGCCGATCTTGCGGCGCAGTGCGAAAACGTCCTTCACCTGGCGCACGTCCACTCCATCCACCTTGACGGCGCCGGTGATGACGACCCCGGGCACGTCGTCGAGGGTGCGGTTGAGAATTCTGAGCAATGTGGTCTTGCCCGACTGGGCCGGGCCGATGATGCCGAGAACCTCGTTCCGCTGTACCTCGAGGCTGATACCTTTCAGAACCTCGCGGTGTCCATAGCGCACCCGCAGATTGGCAATCTCGACCGTGGGACCGGGGGTCACCATTTTCTCCTCGAGCGCAGACGGACGCGAATGATGATCGACAGGGCGTTGACCGCGAGAACGCTGCTGACCAACACCACCGCGATGCCGTAGGGCAGCGCCTTGGGCACGTCGGGCACCTGCGTGGAAATCGTGAAGAGATGCATCGACAGCGCCATGCACTGGTCGAACAGGCCGTAGGCGAACAGGTGGCCTTCCTGGATGGCCTGAAAAACACCGCCCCTGTGAACATGATCGGCGCGGTTTCGCCCGCGGCGCGTGATACCTGCAAGATCACCCCAGTCAGGATGCCGCTGATCGAGTTGGGTAGGACGATGTGGCGGATGGTTTGCAAGCGGGTGGCTCCGACGTTCCAGCACGCCTCACGAAAGGCCTTCGGTACCGCCGCCAAGGCTTCCTTAGTGCTGGCGATGATGACCGGCAGGGTCATGATCGCCAGGGTCAGGGAAGCCGCGAGGATGGATTTGCCCAGTCGGGCGAAAAGCACGAACGCGCCCAGCCCGAACAGCGCGTGCACAATGCTCGGTACACCTGCGAGATTGACGACCGCGAGGTTGACGACACGGGTGAACCAGTTGTCACGTGCGTATTCGTTCAGGAAGACTGCGGCGAGAATGCCGATGGGCGTGGCGACGGCCAGCGAGATGACCACCAGATAGATCGTGCCCAGCAACGGCGACCAGATGCCCCCGGCCCGCATGCCGTGTTTCGGGTTGGTCAGCAGAAAGTCCAGCGACAGGATCGGCCACGCCTGGTAGACCAGATAGCCGATGATCAACAGCAAGGGCACGACCATCAGCAAAGTCATCAGCAGGAAGACCGTCCTGGCCATGGACTCGCTGAGCTGCTTGCGGCGTGTCAATGAAGTGGCTCGAAACACAACGCGTCACCCGTTGAAGCAATAGTTCTTCATTTGCTTCTAACCCCTCGCACGATAAGGTCGGCGGCCAGATTGACGACAAACGTAATCGAGAACAGTAGGACGCCAATGATAAACAACACCTGGTAATGGTCCGAGTGCACTGGCGCCTCGCCCAGTTCGGCGGCAATGGTGGCGGTCAAAGTCCGCACCGAGTCCAAGAGACTGGTAGGGATTTGGACCGCGTGTCCCGTGGCCATGAGCACCGCCATCGTCTCGCCCACGGCGCGCCCTATGCCTAGCAACACTGCTGCCAGCAAGCCGTTTCTTGCCGCTGGCAGCAACACGCGGTACACCAGTTGCCACCGCGTCACCCCCAGCGCCAGCGCCGCCTCGCGGTACGAGTCGGGCACCGCCTTCAGCGCGTCCTCGCCGATCGACACGATGATCGGCACACTCATCAAGGCGAGAATCAAGCCGCCATTCAGCACGTTAAGACCTATGGGGGTGTGGAACAGGTTGATGATCAGCGGATTCATCACGGTCAACCCAATGAATCCCCAGACCACCGAGGGAATGGCCGCCAGCAGTTCGATGGTGATTTTCAGGGTCTCCTTCAAGCGTGGCCCGCAGAATTCGGAGATGAAAATTGCCGCCCCAATCCCGAAGGGCACCGCGATCAACATGGCCAGCACGGTGACACTGGCCGTGCCTGCAATCAGCGCCAGCGCACCGTAGCGCACGTGAGTCTGCGAATTCGGATACCATTCCGTGCTCCCGAAAAATTCGCGGACGTTGAAGCCGTGAAAAAGGAACCCGCTGCCTTCGCGGAAGACGAAGAAGAAGATGCCAAAGACAAACAAGATGGCGCTGATGCCGCACAGTCGGATCAGCCACTCAATCGCAGTTTCAGTGAGGACTTCCCACCGTGGTCGATTCTGTATGGACCTCGCAGCTTTTTCCATCCGTTTTCAAGGTTGCGCGCCCGTTTTGGGCAGAGGCACATAGCCGCTTTGGATCACGATCTTCTGGCCGCTTTCGGACTGAATCCAGTCCAGGTACTTTTTCACCGGGCCGGCGGGTTCTCCGAGGGTGTACATGAACAACGGTCGTGCAATCGGATAAGTGTGGTTCAGCGTGTTCTCGACCGTGGGCGCGAAGGACTTGTCGCCCGACTTCCTGGCGAGGCGCAGGGTCCTGACCTCGGATGTGGCATAGCCCATGCCACTGTAGCCGATAGCGCCCGGGGTCTTAGAAACCAACTCCACCACGTCCTTGGAACCGTGCATGTCAAGCGAGCCCAGTTTGAAATCGCGGCCCTTGCCGAGAATCACCTCGCGGAAATAATAGTACGTCCCCGAATTCGTTTGGCGGCTGACCCGGATGATCTCGTCGGCGCCCCCGGGCATCGAAACGCCGAGCTGGGACCACTTCGTGATTTTGCCGCCCTCTCCGTAGATTTCGGCGAGCTGGTCCAGCCTGATTTCCTCCAGCGGATTGGTCTTGTACACGTAAACGGCCAGGGCATCGTAGCCGACGGTGAGCTCGCGGGGCTCTTTGCCAGTGTTCTTCTTCGCTTGCTCAACCTCCTGGGACTCAATGCGACGGCTGCAGTTGGCGATGTCCACAGTGCCGTTGATCAAGGCGGCGATGCCCGTCCCCGTGCCGCCGCCCGACACCTCCACCGAGACCATGGGATCCACCTCGGCGTATTCTTCCGCCCAGGCTTGCGCCAGGTTGACCATGGTGTCCGATCCGGTGTTTTGGATCACGGTCTTCTGAGGTTGCTTCGAACCCGTGCAACCGAGCAGCAGTCCTGCCAGCATGGCGGCCACCAGCGCCCTGACCGCGGGTTTCACGAGCCGGGAATCAGATTGTAGGGCTGGTGCTTTCATGGGTTGGTTCCTGGTCATTTCCGAGGATCGCCTGGACCAGATCCCGGATATGGTTGGTTAGCGATTTGTGAGCCCTTTCATACTCAGCGCGGACTTCTTCGGGCGTGCCGCACGCCTTGGAAGGATCGGGCACCAACCAGTGCAAGCCCAGGGTCTTGGTCGGCTTGTGCGGAAAAGCCCCTTCTGCCTCCTTGCAGAGTGCCACAATCACCTGCATTTGGTCGAAGTCTGGAACTTGCTCTACGGTTCTGGAAGCCTGATGGGATATATCAACACCCTTCTCCGCCAGGAACCAGATGGTCTGCGGGTCCACCGCGCCGGCTGCCAGCCCCGCGCTGCTGAACGAGAACCGTTTGGCTTCCATCTGGGTGGCGATCGCTTCGGCGATCCGACTCAGACACCCGTTGGTCTCGTCCACGAAGAGCACCCGGTATCCTTCGCGGGGCAGGTGGCGCAAATATTCTCCGGTGGCGAAGTAAAGCGCTTGCTCGCAAATGTTGGTGGCTTGGTCCGAAACACGCTCAAACCGTCGAGCCACGGTGATCATCGGCGGCAGCGCCTCCAGTGGCAGTCGGCCTTGCTGACGCCATTCCACCAAGTCGGCGTTGAGGCTGTCGCGGACCTGATTGACCCGCGGCTCAGATGCCATAGTGGCACGGGCGAGGTCGGGATTCTTGTCCACAAACGCGTGCACGGCGTTGTGCAACATGGGGATCGCCATGTTCGCGAGCTCATTGAATTTGTCGGTGGGCACCTCGAAAGGCAGGGAACTGATGAGCAAAACCTGCCGCGCGATACTCTCCGCGTAATCGCCGATGCGCTCCAGAAGGTTGACAATCTTGCTGGCCGAATACACAAACCGCAGATGACCGGCCGCCGGCTGGTGCCGCAGGATGAACTCCAGACAGAGCCGGTCCAACTCCGTGTCCAAGGCGTCCACATCCTGATCGCGCAGAATCACGGAGTACGCCAGTTGCCGATCGCGCTTCAAGAAGGCATGCAAGGCCCTAGTCAACGCCTGCTCGTCCAGCGCCACCATTTCCAGCATTTTGGTGCGAATGAGGTCGATGTCGTGCTGCAACAACGCTTCCAGATGTGGTGTGGGTAATGTCGCCAATGCTCATGTCCTCCCGCTAATTGCTTACTCGCCTATCCAACCATTTAAGCGTCGTTCTTGATACGTCCTGTTCGCGAGAACAGTACACAAGCGTGCGCGCCAGGGATTCCAAGCCTCCAACGCGCCCTCAGCCGTTCACTATCTCAACCCACCGATTCCGCAGACACCGGAATTAGGAGCGCCAAAGCTATGTCCGGGCTACCGTGGCACCGGACCAACGAAATGTTACGGCAATATGAAGGCTTAGGCAACATCTGAAAAGGAATTCCTGGCGATTCAGACTTTTTGCCTCGTGGACAGATGCACGCAAAACTTCGGTCATCCGCGACACTAGTTCCAGACCTCTTCGTTTCTTGCGAAGAATTTCTGCGATCATCGCTTGGCCGAGGATGGATGGGATTGCCGATTTGCGATTGCCGATTGCTGATGGACATTGGAAGGAGCTGCCATACCACTTTTTTGATCGTCAATCGGCAATCAGCAATCGACAATGAGAACCTGGTCTTCGGTTGCGGTTGCAGGCTGCGGACAACAGTTTCGCGGTGGGCGACCAGAACGAAGTCGTTGCGCGGCGCTGCGATGGCCACGAGTTCGGGTCGGCACGTATGCCGTCTGGGCGTAAACGAGCCTATCCCTTTCGACGGGCCAGAGCGCACGAGGCTCTGGCCCCAGTGCTCCTAGGTTAGCAACACCGCGTGGCTCTTACGGCAGAGCCGCGATGATCTTTCCGTATTCCTCTTCTGTAAACGCCCGGACGGTCTCCGACCTGGTACTCCCTTTTGAGCCCGTCGCGAGAGCTACTTTGGCGATTGCCTCATCGTTGGGCGCCTCGGAAACGATCACCATGTCGTACTGCCCCGTCACTACGTAGAAGGCCTTCACTTTTCCGCCCGCAGATTCAACGAGTTGCTTGAACGCGTCGAGCCGTGCCGGACTCTCCTTGATTTGCTCGATGCCTTGCTGGGTCCACCGTGCCAATGTGATGTAGGTAGGCATGGTCGTGTCTCCTTTTATAGGGGATTTCCGTTTTCATTTTCAGACGTACGATTATGATACACCTCGACCCGAGCACATGCAACGCTCGAGCACAGTTTTCCCCGCAGGACGCCTCGAGCGACCGGAGGGGGACCACTCGAAGCCTACCGGGGGCTGAACCCGCGAGGCCGGGTCGGACGAGGGCCCCGGCCTAACGAGCAGCCGCTTCTTTCATCGGCTCATTGCCTCTTGGCCGTATCAACGAAGACCCAGCCTGGATCTGTGATGATGGTGTGAAACTCCTGGGACTCCCCCCAACCAGTGATCGTGCCTGTCTCGTGCATGACGAGGCCCGTGAAACCGCTGATTGTAATAGACACTCTACAGTCACGGCTTACGGTATACGTAGCTGTATACGTGGCCGGTGCAGCCATGCTGTCCAGATGTTCAACGCCCTCGCCGGAAAAATGCCCTGCGCCGTCGGCAGTCAAAATCCCAACGTGGGCCGCCGGAACGGGCGGAGGAGGAAAGCCAGGAGTCGGAGCCGGGACACCAGTGTACGTCCCCTGGCCGAAGACCGCGTAGGTGCCATCGAGAGTCTTTTGCGAGCATCCGCGTGGTGGAATCTTCCGGAGGGTTCCAGAGGTTACCCAATATGGGTCTGTGTGCACGAGGTGAACTTCTTGGGACATTCCCTCGCCAGTAATTGTCCCCGCAAAGTGAGCCGTAGGACTTCCGGAGGACTTCGCCTCGAGCGAGACCATGCAATCAGGAGATACGTTGTACGTACCTGTGGCCGTCGTCCCCCACGGGAAAATCAACCCGTCAAAGCTTGCGGCGACTTTCGTCGAAACGTTCCCATGGCCGTCGAAGGTATCCAACCCGACGAAGGCAAGCGGGTAGGGCGGTGTAAGGAGCCCAACCCCAAACGACGACAGGCCAGTGCCCTGCATGAAGCCACCATAGGTGCCTTCGAGGGTCGCCTGAGAACAACCCCTTGACCGAGCCTGGTCCCGTGTTACTTCAGGGGCAACCTCCTGCCCCCTGGCCGCGACCGCGAAGCCCGGCACGGAAAAGAGCAACGCAACCAAGAGCAATGACCAAGTTAGTTTTCTGCTGACCATATTATCCTCCTTCTTGCTGTAACAGCATTTGGGGCGACGCTCGGAGCGGGCGCTCGCGCTTCCATACCGTGAGTGGGCCTTGGCCTTTGTGACCAGGCGCTCCGCCACAGTTGGTTCAAGTCCATGGGAGGGCGCTGGCGTGGACGAACTCCCGCTTCGCTCTCCCGCCGTTCGGTCGGCTCAACTCCGACCCCGATTCGTGCCCTCGCTCAATCAACAACAGAAGCCAGAAGTCAGAAGCCAGGAGGCAGGGGAGGCAGAACTCGCGAGGCCGGCCTCGGCTAGTAGGCATTTGCCACTCTCCTCCTGACTTCTGCTTTTTCAGTTTCCCGGCAAACCAGCCCTTAACATGAGTTCCCGGAACCTCCGCCGGGCCGTCCCTCAGGTTCTCCTCGCACGAGACGGAAGACGGTTCTTTCTACTGGCGTGGGGCTGCCCCCTGGCGTCTCCGCTGGTTCGTTGACCACGCTCGCCTCTAAAGCACTGCCGCAAACTGGGCAGTAACCGCGAGGACCCTGTGAGGCAGTCCTCTTGACCGAGCGACGGTAGTGGATGGAAGTCAACTCCCGCGTCCGTCTCATTTCCGCACCTCGTGGAATTCCAGCATTTCACTGCGGGACAAAGCGCTGAAAGCAAATCGCTTCAGCCTGCCCGGCCGCCGGGCGCCATCCCAGCACCCGCGTGTATCCTCGCAGGGCTACCCTGAAGATGTCTTGACATGGGCATGATTTAACTGTGATATAATCCTGTCACTTTCATCCGGCTTTGGGGCCGGCCCCGATGGAACAGCCTGCTGCAACTTACCGATTCGGCAGATTCAGCCTTGAAACGCATGATCGCCGTCTGTCCAGTGAGGGGCATGAGATTTACCTGCGCCCCAAAACCTATGACACATTGCTCTACCTGCTCGAACGCCAGGGCCACCTGGTGACCAAAAACGAGTTGCTGGACGCGTTGTGGGCCGACGTGGAAGTCACTGAAAATGCTCTGACACGGTGCATCAAGGAGGCGCGGGCGGCCCTGGGTGACCAAGTTCAGAGCCCACGCTTCCTCAGGACGATCCCCCGCCTTGGATATGAGTTCATTGCGGATGTTGAGCGATTGGGCGAAGCGACGAATGGAGAGGTCGTCGAAGAGGAATTACGAGCTGTTCGGGTGGTCACAACTGAAGAAGAAACTAACGGCCAACCCCGCGAGGCCGCAGCACCCTGGAAGTCCACGGGCATTCCCAGTCTGCGGGCTCTGCTCCCTCTCCACGCTGCAAGCCGGGTGAGGGCGATTGTCGGCTGGCTTGCCGCCCTCGTGTTGGTGGCGATCGCGGTGTCGCTGGGGTTTAACATCGGAGGTTTGCGTGACCGCCTGCTCGGGCGAGCGGGTCCGCCGCGCATTGGGTCGGTGGCGGTGCTGCCCCTGGAGAACCTAACGGGCGACCCGCAGCAGGAGTACTTCGTCGATGGCATGACCGAGGAGCTGATCTCCAGCTTGGGCAAGATCGCGGCGTTGCGGGTGATCTCGCGGACCTCGGTGATGCGGTACAAAAAGACGGACAAGCCCCTGCCGCAAATTGCCAAGGAGCTCAATGTGGATGCCGTGATCGAGGGGTCGATCCTGCGGGCCGGGAACCGTGTGCGCATCACGGCGCAGTTGATCCAGGGGTCCACCGACAGGCGCCTGTGGGGGGAAAGCTACGAGCGCGACCTGCGGGACGTCCTCACCTTACAGAGCGAGGTGGCGCGCGCCATCGCCAGTGAGATCAAGGCGGAGGTGACGCCGCAGGAGCAGGTCCGCCTGGCCAGCCACCGCCCGGTGAATCCTGAGGCCTACGATCTTTACGTGCGTGGGAAGATGTTCGCAGATTCTGACAATAAAGCCGCGATCGAATTGCTCGAGCGCGCGGTTGCCGCCGATCCTAACTTCGCCCCCGCCTATGCGGCACTGGGGCGCGCCTACGCGGATAGGCTGTTTTATTTGGAACCGAAGGACCAGTGGGGAAAAAAGGCTGAGGCAGCGGTCGAGAAAGCGCTGTCCTTGGATCCCAATCTCGGGGAAGCCCATGTGTCCCGGGCCGCTCTGCTCTTTTCGCCGGCACATGGTTGGCAATACGAAAAGGCAATTCAGGAATGCAGGCGCGGGCTGGCCTTGGATCCCAATCTGGCCGCGGGTCACGTTTACCTGGCTGGACTGTTCGACCATGTCGGCCTCCTCGACGAAGCTCTCCAGGAGCTGCGCACGGCGACGGCGATTAACCCCACCCAGTCAGACGCAGCGTGGTTTACAGGTTTGACCCTTTGGTATGGCGGCAAGTTCCAGGACGCCTTGCCATATCTAGCCATGCCCGCCTCGCCATTTACCAAGAGTATCCAGGCGCTTGACCTTTGGGAACTGGGGCGAAAACAGGAGGCCTGGGCTCAGGTTCGTGAATTGCTGAAAGCCGATCCGCAGGAGAAGAATGTGTGGCTTGCCAGCGTTCACACGCTGCTCTTGGCAGATGCCGGGCAAGGTCGGGAGGCGGAAAAGAGAATCAACGAGAAGATCCTAAAGCAGGCGGAGAAATTGAAGCCTTACGGCCATTTCCATCATGTTGCTAACCTTGTCGCGGACATCTACGCACAACTGAACAAGCCCGAACAGGCAGTGGCATGGCTTGAGCAAACGGCGGCGACGGGCTTTCCCTGTTATCCGTTTTTTGAACGTGACCACGGCCTCGATCCGATCCGCGGGGACCCTCGCTTTGTCGCGTTTATGCAGAAGTTGAAGCCTCAGTGGGAATACTTCAAGTCCACGTACGGATCAGCCACCACGGCGCGCAGTCCTGGCAATCAATAGATCGAGCTGCTCATCAATGCCCAAATCGCTTCGGCCAGCGCGAGGGCGCTCAGTAGCGCCAAGAGGTTAGGTCGGCGCCCGGAGGCGCGTTTTTTTGCATGCGCTCGAGGATCTTGGGAAGATACATGGTGTGGTAGTGAAGGCGGGAGAGATAGTTGGGCAAATTCGGGTCGCCGTTCCAGCAATGTTCCGCACGATCACCGTACTTGACTTCACCCTCGTAGGACGGATTCGTAGCTGACTTGAGAAAATCTTCCAGATAGTACACGGCGTCATTGAGAAAGTAAGTGTCCGCACTGCCCACATAAATGTGGAGTTTGCCCTGGAGTTTGGGGCCCAAGGTGGCCCAGTCGCGTTGCAGAATGGCGCTGAGATCGTAGTGCTCCTTCCAGTACGCGGCCACCGCGGGGTCGATGTCGCCGGTTTGCTTGTTGAAGATCGGTTTGGGATAACCGTCTTGGCCCACCGGTCCGAAGACGGCCTGCCATATATCAAATTGCTCTCCCGAGCGAGCGTGCGAGCCCAGGGCAAGC
>Ga0187861_10005596_pt1 | contig 10008 bp, 5 predicted proteins | sample June2016WEW_10_1_3_FD_132986 | JGI IMG/M metagenome (GOLD analysis project Ga0187861, IMG submission 132986) | Peatland microbial communities from SPRUCE experiment site at the Marcell Experimental Forest, Minnesota, USA - June2016WEW_10_100 | ecosystem: Environmental > Terrestrial > Soil >...
TGTGGGATGTGGGATGTGGGATGTGGGATGTGAGATGTGAGATGTGGGATGTGGGAAAGGTCAGACCACAATCATAACACTTAACACTTAATACTTAACACTTAATACTTAACACTTATATGTGAAGACTGATATTTGATGCCAGGATTGAACGGCGAATTGCTTCCTGTATGCCTTTGATCTTCCGGTACAGATCGGACAAAGGCTCTTTGAATTCCGTGATCTCCCTGATCCTGGAACGTATTTTTAAGAAATGCTCATGATTTATAAAATTCTTATCAATCATCCGGCAGGTCCTCATAATAGCAAGTAACATCAGATCTTTTCCTGACAATTCCTGCTCGCCCTTAAGTTTCAAATATAATTCAGAAAGTACCTGCTTTTTAATTTCAAAATTCACCAGCGGATATTTATCCTGGTAAAAAATCCAGAGGAACCGGTATTCCTCCTTTTTCAGGATGTTTTTGTTGACAAGATTTTTCAGCAATGATCTCCATTTCAATCCACTTTTATAAACAAGTCGTTGGATTGATTTTTTAAGTGTCATGCTTTTTTTCGATTTTCTTAATACTTCCAGCGCAACGTCCATCACTTTATCCCCTGTCTCCTTGGTGCCGGTAATGCGAATCAGGTCACAACTGATTTCGATTTCCCCGGATTGTTCCAGTTCAAATAAAACAGCTCCGGCAAGTCCGAATTTTATCCGCTGTTCGGAATTCCCGAACCATCCCTTATCATTCAGGGCGAGAAGGACGATCGTTTCAAAAAAAGAAAGGGCGCTATTTTTTTCTTCTTTTTCCATTTTTCACTTCGGGGAATAAAGTTAATTCTTTTTAACCAGGAAAAGCACATTAAAGTACCAGCCGGAACAATAAAAAGAGTCCCCCTGAGAGTATAATAGTGACTGGTACGGTGAAAATCCATGCTGCAAGTATATTTTTCACGGTATTCATCCGGAGGTTTTGTCGTCCTTCGCCGGCAACCATCGCACCCGCGACACCGGATGAGAGCACATGCGTGGTGCTCACAGGTAACCCGAGCCAGGAAGAAACCCCGATCGTACTGGCAGCAATGATCTCAGCACTTGCACCCTGGGCATAGGTAAGATGCGTTTTCCCGATCTTTTCACCGATGGTAACTACGATCCTTTTCCAACCGATCATCGTTCCCATTCCAAGCGAAAGCGATACCATAAGGATCACCCAGCGCGGTGCATATTCTGTATGCGTTTTGATTTTCTTAATGTTGGATTTGAGAATGGCAATATCGACCGGCCTCAAAGAGGTTTTTGCCTTTTGGTCAGATTCTTTCAGGATTAGATCAACATTCTTTGCAATGAGAAAGATCGATTTACGGATATCGAAATTTACATCTTTATCCATTTGTTTAATAGAAGTTTTTCCTTGTAACCGACTGATAATAAAAAGTAAATTCGAATGAACAACGCGGTAATCTATTCGTTCCTTTTCAGTCAGGGCAAGGGTATCCATCTTCTGCAGTGTCCATTCAATTTTTTTTGCATCCATGAAAAGCTTTTGTGCAGGTTGATTCCGGTCCAATGCAAAGAAAGCAGGGGCAAACGCGATCAGGATGAGCATGATCAAACCCACACCTTTCTGGCCATCATTCGATCCGTGAGCATAGCTGACACTGGTGCAGGTGAACACCAGAATGCTTCGGATCCACATGGGTGGAGGTTTTTTACCCGGTGGTTCCCTGAAAATCTCCTTGTTTTTGATGAGTTTTTTAAGAAGTAACATAAGTACCAGGGCCAAACCAAAACCAAAGACAGGTGAAATGAGCAAAGAAAGTCCAACCTCTGTAACTTTGGTCCAGTTCAATGCAACTTCATGATTTCCTGGAAGAAGGATGAACGCGATCCCTACACCGAAAATGGAACCGATGAGGGTATGCGAGCTTGAACAGGGAATGCCGAAATACCATGTTGATAGATTCCAGATAACCGCGGTCAGGATCAGGGAAAGAACCATCGCAACGTTATGCGCCAGGTTCCGGTCGATGATAACGTCAATAGGAAGAAGGTTGATGATGCCAATGGCAACTGCGATCCCGCCTATATTAACCCCGATAAAATTCCATATCCCCGACCAGATGACTGCCACTGTGGGTTTCAGGGAATGGGTGTATATAACCGTTGCTACTGCATTGGCGGTATCATGGAATCCATTGATGAATTCAAATGTACAAGCTGCCAGTAAACATGTGATCAGGAAGAAGGTATAGGTAATATTAAGTCCGAACATGGGTCAATCGATTGGTTAGGCAAAAGTAGAAACTCCGATTAAGATAGAAAATAATAAAGACAAATATATTTTAATCTCCCGGGATAATCGGTAGTTTTTTTGAGAATATTACTTTTTACTAACAGACAAATTTGATAACCTCTCCGGACTTGGCATCACTGCAATCTGGATCTCCCCCATGCATGAATGCTTTGTATAGTTGTCGGTTATTAAGTGAATAAATGAGTTGTCAGGGATTTCAATGGGTCAGCACTCTTTCACAATCATGAACAGAGAGATATGAATTGATGTCACGCTTTGATTTATGCCGGTTAATAATATCTTCATACTTTATATTGACTTCATCCACTATCGATTCCCAGTGCCGGTAAATGGATTTACGGGCACCTTCTCCGGCCCGCTTAATTGCCGCAGGATTTGATTTCAGTTCCATGATTTTTTCTGCCAGCGAAGCTGCACTATTATTGATTAGGAACCCATTCACATCTTCCATGATCCCTTCTGCAGAGGAGGTATTTCTCACTACGATAGAAGGAACATCAAATGCGGCTGCTTCCCGCATTACAAGCGGGGCATTATCATAAACTGAAGGAAAGATGAAGAGATCTGCACATGCATAGAGATGTTTCATAGTTGATCGTTCTGTTATCACTCCCAGGAATACTACATTTTCAGTTAGACCGTTCTGACGCACCAGTGTTTTCATCTCTTCAGCAGCATACCCTTCTCCTGCAAAAACCATCCTAAATGATTCTTTCTTTTCTTTCAGGATCTTCAAGGAATCAATAATTGTAAGAACATTTTTTTCCCACCTGTGCTGCCCGACAAAAAGCAGGATAAAATCATCATCTTTTGCCTTGATATCTTCAAGTCCTTTGTTCCGGTATTTAAGGTATTTTGCTTTCTCCGGGATATCAAAGTCGGTTCCATTCGGTATGATTTCATACTCACCAGTGAATCCGTATTCTTTCAGTGTCGCACCTGTCGCCCGGTTCGGAACCCATACCACATCAACACTATTGTAAAAATCCATGGTCAGGGTCATCATAAATTCGACAAACATTTCACCAGGCAATGCCTTCTTGAAATCGTCACGATATTTTGTATGGAATGTCGCAACCAAGGGAATATCAAGTTTTTTTGAGAGCTTAAGTGCCAGTTGACCGCTGATGAACGGACAATGTGCGTGGAGAATGTCAAAATTATTTTTTGCCAGTTTTTTCTTAAATTTGAAGTCAATCATGGGTAACCCTACCCTGTATGGATTCATGCCAGGTAACAGGACCGATTTGAACCGGATCACTTTATAATCGACGCGATCTTTGTAGTCATTAACATTTGGGGCAACCAGGCTGGCTTTTCCATGTTTCAGGTTCATCCAGTAGGCATAATTATGAGCAGTAATCCCCACTCCGTCCATGATCGGGAAATAGGAATCATTGAATTGACAAGAATTAATTTTCATGATACAGGGTTTGAGACAAAGGTACTTGTACACGAACCCAATAACGTTAAAAAAACATTATGTTAATATTAAGTAAATGTGAATATCTGGAGTTCAGGAATAATATGAAAGAGCTTAACCAGAATACTGAACCGTTAAGAAATAAACGTCACTTTCGTTCTTGGCCTTACAATGGCCCGTTTAAACGGAAATTTTGGATAACCTGCAATCATCGATTCCACAACTTCATTTCCTTCCGGGATCCTGAATAGCCGGCGGAGGGGCTTGCTTTGGTTGATGGCAGGGCTGATCAGCCCGATGACGGTAGCGCCAAGTCCCAGTGAATGGGCCGCCAGGAGTGAATAGGTCAAACAAATATGGGCATCCGCAGTGTGCTCTTCCGCCCCTTTCTTTGCATGGAACAGGATCAGGACAGGCGCATTCCGGGTGATATCGTCGTTTCCGGTCGAACTATCATACAATCCTTTATTAACATGCGGAATAATGAAATTTACCAGTGTGTTTGAGACTTCCTTCGGCATGGAACGCAGGATGAGCCAACCCAGGAAAGGAACCTTCAGGATCTTTGCCAGTTGAATATACATCCTGGACATATATGGGAACGCTTTTTCGATCACTTTTTTATCATTCACAACTGTGATCTCAACATTGTCGGGATTCACACCGAAAGGAGCCATCGATAAGGCATCGATGATCTTCTGCAATTCCTCTGCGGGAACCTGTTTATCCTTGAAAATCCTCACAGACCGCCGCGCAAGCAGGAAATCCATGAATGCTTTATTATTCCATTCCGCCTGGGGCAATGGTCTGAAATTAGTCTCATAAGATAATCCTTCAATGGAGATTGCGGCAGTCTCGCACATCGCCATGCAATGGCCGCATCGGAGACAGATTTCAACCTTGTCAGTTTGAAATAATATTTCCTTTTTCTCATTTTTTGCTGGTATTGCAGCAGGACAAATGGTGATGCACAATTCACATCCTGTGCAAAGGGATAGGTTGATTTTATTCGCCGTTAAGGGCTTCTGTTGGATAGTGCCTGACATTGATGTAATATTTAGCTGTAAAAGTACAATTTACCCTTTCCATTCGCAATTCACAGAAAAAAATGTTCCACATAATGAATTATTTTTGCGACCGGTGAGAAATCAATCAGTATATCCGCCGTCCGCCATCATTTTCCTTAATAATGCTATTCTTAGTTGTTTAATTCGTAAGAAAATTCTATTTTTGCAGGCTTAAAAAAAGAAGGGTTACCGAAACATATCTATTTTATTTAAATCAGAGTCTCATGCAGAATAAAGGTGCTATTAAATTTTTCGCGATCATTTTTGCATTGGTTTGTTTATTCCAGCTTTCCTTTTCATTCATCAGCTACCATTATCAAAGTAAGGCCGATGTTTATTCAAATGCTCCGGTGGCAAGGCAAATGGCGATACAACTTGCAAAGGGAAATTCATTGAAGCAGCAATTTCTCTTGGATTCCATAGTAAAATCAAGGCTCGAGTATTTCAACGATTCCATGGCTAACATTCCGGTGTTTAACATCCTGATCAAGAAATACACTCTGAAAGATATTCGTGAAAGGGAAATCAATCTGGGACTCGATTTAAAAGGAGGTATGAATGTAACCATGGATGTTTCGGTACCCGATATCATCCGTGCCTTATCCGGGAACAGCCAGAATCCGATTTTTGTAAAAGCGCTGCAGAAAGCGCTGGAAAAAGAAAAATCCAGTACAGCCGATTTCGTTGACCTGTTTGCACAGGCCTTCAAAGAAACGGATCCCAATGCCAAACTTGCATCGATCTTCAATACAGTGGAATTAAAAGACAGGATCAATTACAATTCCACCAATGATGAGGTGATCAAGATCATCCGCGATGAAACTAATGCCGCCATCGATCGTACCTTTAACATCCTCCGTACCCGTATTGACCGTTTCGGGGTTACTCAGCCAAACATCCAGAAACTGCAAACGGCCGGCCGGATCCTGATCGAGCTTCCCGGGATCAAGGAACCGGAACGTGTCCGGAAACTATTGCAGGGGACTGCCCAGCTCGAATTCTGGGAAACATACCAGTTTCCTGATCTTGCCACATCCTTTAATGAAGCTGATAAAAAACTTGTTTCCATTCTCAATACCGGGGCTGATACTACCAAAGCCGACAGCCTGAAGAAGGATACTACTAATCTTATTAAAAAGTTATCAAAGCTGCCGGCACTGATTGAAAAGAAAGAATCCGGCAAAAAAGAAACTGCAAAAAAAGGAACAGAAGCAAAGAAAGAAGTTACCAAGACCGATACCACGAAGAAAGAAAATGCCCTTCTGAAACAGCTTGGAAAAGACACTGCATCCAAAGCCATTAATGCCAAACGCAACAAGTCGATCGAAGAATCGGCCAAGAAGAACCCCTTATTCACTTACCTGAGACCTCCTATTTACCAGAATAAAGAAGGAAAGTACGAACAGGGACAGACGGCCCTTGTGGGAAGTTCACTGATCAAGGATACCTCCCGCGTGAATAGCATGATGCGGCTTGTAAAAGACGTCTTCCCGAGAAATGTGAAATTTGCATGGATCGTTAAACCCAGTAGTGCTGAAAGGAAAGAAATACTGGATCTGGTTGCATTGAAAGTGACTTCCCGCGATGGCACGCCTGCCCTGGGAGGAGATGTTATCACCAATGCCCGCCAGGATTATGATCAGAACGGACAGGTTGAAGTCTCGATGTCGATGAACGGCGAAGGCGCCCGGATCTGGAAAAGGCTGACAGGTGACAATATCGGAAAACAGATTGCAATTGTTCTCGACGGATATGTTTATTCCTATCCGAATGTAAAAGGCGAAATCCCAAATGGGTCCTCGTCCATCAGCGGAGGTAACATGACCGTGGAGGAAGCACAGGACCTTGCCAATATCCTGAAAGCCGGCAAACTCCCGGCTCCGGCAAGGATCGTGGCAGAAGAAGAAGTCGGCCCCTCACTCGGAAGGGAATCAATCAATGCCGGTCTTCTTTCCTTCATCATTGCATTTATAGGGGTATTGTTATACATGTCTCTCTATTATAATGGGGCAGGACATGTTGCTGATATTGCCCTTTTTGCAAACGTATTTTTCCTTTTCGGCGTTTTGGCTTCCATTGGTGCAGTTCTTACCCTGCCCGGTATCGCCGGTGTTGTGTTGACACTCGCTATGGCAGTCGACTCGAATGTGATCATTTATGAACGAATGCGGGAAGAAATACGAGCGGGGAAAGGTTTGCGTCTCGTGGTCAAAGATGGTTTCCATCATGCGCTTTCCGCCATCATCGACGGTCACGTCACCACGATCCTTACCGGTATCGTCCTTTACATCTTCGGATCAGGTCCTGTCCAGGGATTTGCAACAACCCTTGTCATCGGTTTGTTGTTATCGTTATTCTCTTCAATTTTCATCGCACGACTCTGTTTTGAGTTCATGCTCGACCGGAACATGAATATCACTGTAGGAAACAAATATACGATCAATGCATTCCAGAACACACACATCGATTTTATCGGTTTGAGAAAAAAGATGTACATCCTTTCATTATGTATCATTGTACCTGGCATCATCAGTATTTTCATCCGCGGGTTGGATCCCGGTTTGGATTTCACAGGTGGAAGAAGCTATATTGTTCGTTTCGACCAGAATGTTTCTACCAACAAGTTGCGTGAATCCCTCGGGAAGATTCTCGGCGAAGCCCCGGAAGTCAAGACCTTTGGCCCTAAAAACCAGGTCAAGATCACCACAAAATTCATGATCAACGAAAGGACGCAGAAAGCCGATTCAATTGTGGATGCACGTATTTTTAATGGTGTTAAAGGATCCTATGTTAAACCTATAACCTTTGCCGATTACAAGTCGAACGATCCGAAGAAGATTATCGGAGAGCTCAGCCACCAGCGGGTTGACCCCACTATCTCCTACGCCCTGATCTGGCAGGCAGTATTTGCTGTATTTTTCGCCCTGATCATAATCTTCATATACATCGCCATCCGTTTCAAGAACTGGCAATATGGCCTGGGAGGCGTGGTCTCACTTTTTCATGACACCCTTGTCATCATCACTGCATTTACTCTTCTTCATGGCATCATGCCTTTCGGGATGGAAGTCGACCAGTCATTTATAGCTGCCCTTCTTACTATCATCGGGTATTCCATTATGGATACGGTTATCATCTTTGACAGGATCCGTGAGTATAATAAACTCTATCCCAAGAGAGAACTTGCAAACAATATCAATGCCGCTATCAACAGTACATTAGGAAGAACCATCAACACTTCGGGTATCACGGTGGTGACACTGGTTGTGATCTTTATTTTCGGTGGTGAAGTATTGAGAGGTTTTATGTTCGCATTACTGATAGGGGTTATTTCGGGAACCTATTCTTCCGTATTTAATGCCACGCCGGTTGCCTATGATGTGATCATGTGGAGAAAAAGAAGGAAGGAAAAGAAAGAACTGGCTTCGAAAAATAAGTAGATTCTGCCCTTCATTCCTATTTGAAAAAAGAAGCTGTCTTAGATTAAAGATGGCTTTTTTTTTATAATCAACAAAAAGTCTATCATCACGAAGGCGCCAAATAACGTTAATAGTTGTCAGCATATCTTTTTGCAAACCAAGTGCATGTCCACTATATTGTTAATAAAAATATCCATTATATTCTGAGAGATTGATTGATGATTTTGAGTATCTTTGTTCAAGTCAGAGAATTGAAAATGATAACCAAAGAACAAAAAAAGAATACTGGCGCAACTTTCACCCCAAAGGAGCTTGCTGATTATTTATCAAATAAAATCATAACACACCTTGGTAAGGGGAAAGTGAATGTACTAGATCCTGCTTGCGGCGAAGGGGAGCTTCTTGTGTCAATTGGTCAGCAATTTTCAAATGTGAACATCGATTTTACCTTAGTGGGATATGATGCAAGTAATAATTACCTTAGACATGCAAAGGATCGTATGATTCAATTTGGAATTAGAAATATTGAGTTGATTCATGATGATTTTTTAACTGCAATTGGTTTTACAGGAAGCCAAATGACACTTGACTTTTCTCCCATTAATAAAAGAAATTCTGTCAATCAAACCTTTGATGTGGTGATTGCGAACCCACCTTACGTTAGAACGCAAATCTTAGGAGCGGAACAAGCGCAAGAATTAGCAAAAAAATTTAATTTAAAAGGAAGAGTTGATCTCTACTATCCATTTCTAATAGCAATGACTGAAAGCCTTAAAGAAGGAGGGGTTTTAGGCGTTATAACATCAAATAGGTATTTGTTCACAAAGAGTGGTGAAAGTGTAAGAAAATTTCTTTCGGAAAACTATGAAATACTTGAAGTAATTGATTTAGGCGATACAAAAATTTTTGATGCAGCTGTTCTTCCTGCAATTTTTATTGGAAGAAAATGCAAGCCCAGAAAACCATCATCGGGGAAATTTTTAAAAATATATGAAGAATTAAATGGTTATGAAGGAGAATTAATCTCTGCGGAAAGTGTTTATGAAATAATATCTTCAGAAAAATCTGGGTACTTTTCTATTGGGGGAAAAAAGTATAAAAAAACTGATGGTGTTTTAAAATATAGTATTTCTTCATCTTCTATTTGGGAGATGTATTCTGATTCTGAATCACAATGGGTTTCGAAAATTGATTCTAATGCAGCAGGCAGAGTTGAAGACTACTTTAAAGTAAGGGTAGGCATAAAAACTACTGCTGATAAGGTTTTTATCAGTGACCATTGGGATGAAATGGGGAATGAGAAACCTGAAGATGAATTATTAAAAGAGTTAATATCTCAGGAGAACATTGAGCCATGGAGTGTGAATGATAATTTAAAGTTGAAAGTTCTCTATCCATATTATTCCGAAGATGGTTCAAAGAATATAATTGATATTGACCTATTCCCAAACACAAAAAAGTACCTGCTTCTTCATAAAGAAAAATTAATTTCAAGAAAATACTTAATTAACGCTGGTAGGAAATGGTATGAGCTTTGGGTTCCTCATAGACCAGAGTATTGGAAATTCCCAAAACTTGTTTTTCCCGATATTAGTCCAAACCCCCGTTTTTATTTTGATACTGGTGGAAAAATTGTGAATGGAAATTGTTATTGGATAGTTGGGATGGAAAATAATGATTCAGAAAAACTATTATTGATTCAGGGAATTGCTAATTCAAAATTAATGACGAAATACCATGATTTAGTATTCAATAATAAACTTTACTCTGGTAGAAGAAGATATTTTACACAA
>Ga0187861_10005602_pt1 | contig 9999 bp, 9 predicted proteins | sample June2016WEW_10_1_3_FD_132986 | JGI IMG/M metagenome (GOLD analysis project Ga0187861, IMG submission 132986) | Peatland microbial communities from SPRUCE experiment site at the Marcell Experimental Forest, Minnesota, USA - June2016WEW_10_100 | ecosystem: Environmental > Terrestrial > Soil >...
AAATACTCAGGGAAGTCCGTGAGAGATGCGAACCCTGAGATAATAGACGATTTGAAATCCCTGGGGATGCTTTTCCACGCGGAAGAAGTAGAACACAGAAGTCCCGTATGTTGGCGTTGCAAGACTCCGCTTTTGATCCGCGCAACAGACCAATGGCTCATACGCATAGCACAGAAGAAGAGCGAGTTCATGAGAGAAGTGGACTCGACGCTGTGGATTCCTGACTGGGCAGGAGCGGTTCAGTTCAAGAATTGGCTTCAAGACCTGAAGGACTGGGTCGTATCACGCCAGAGGTTCTGGGGCACCCCACTTCCCGTTTGGATTTGCGGTTCCTGCGGGAAACAGAAAATCATAGGATCAAAGCAGGAACTACAAGAGAATGCGGTCTCGGCGACTGACCTACCCACTCTACACATCCCCTGGGTGAATAATGTCAAACTCCGATGTGACTGTGGAGCCGAGATGACCCGAGTACCCGACGTCATGGACGTCTGGTTCGACTCTGGCGGCGCTTCGCTCGCCTGCCTAGGATACCCCCAGAATTCTCAGGAGAGCAAGTTCTGGTGGCCCGCTGACTTCATCGTAGAAGGTCGCGACCAGATAACCGCGTGGTTCTTTGCCCTGCTAAAGAGCGGAATGGTGACGATGGGGAAGTCACCCTACAAAACGGTCCTGATGCACGGTTTCGCGCTGGATTCCGAAGGGCGAGAAATGCACAAGTCAGCAGGCAACTTCGTTACCGCCAGTGAGGTCGTAGAAAAATTCGGCCGGGATCCGTTTCGGTACTATGTTCTCCAGACTACGCTGTGGGAAGACCTGCGTTTCTCGTGGGACGCTGTAAAACAGTACAGCGGTGACTTGAGCACATTCTGGAACACCTACGTCTTCGCAGGCACTTACATGAGCCTGGACAAGTTCTCACCAAGCCTGCCCTTGAAGCAGCTCACACGAAGCCTTCGCCCCGAGGACAGATGGCTACTGAGCCGAATGCACCGGACAATCAAAGAAGTAACCGTGCTAATGGATGAATACAGGATTCATGAAGCAGTTCGAAAACTCAAAACCTTCCTAGTGGAGGACCTAAGCCACACATACGTCAGGTTCATCAGGCGCAGAACATGGATTGAGAAGCCGACACGGGACAAGCTGGCTGCCTACACAACGCTCTACACGGCACTCAAAGCCGCCCTCACCATGCTGACCCCAATAACCCCGTTCCTCACTGAATCAGTCTACCAACACATGTTCAGGAATGCTGAACCAAAACACCCTCAGACCGTGCACATGCTCGACTGGCCACAATTCGACGAGAACTGGATCAGTGATTCCCTCGAGGAAGAGATGAACACAGCCAAGGATGTCATCTCGACGGTCGCCGTTGCCCGGATGCAAAAGGCGATCAAACAAAGGCAACCAGTCCCCCGAGTAGTTGTGGCAACCGATTCCAAATCAATCCGAAAAGCCCTGAAAACCTACTCAAACCTCCTGCTTAGCCAAGCAAACACGCGAACCCTAACCTCAATCCCCAGAGCTGCAAGCTCGAAGTATGAAGCTCCCAAACGTTTCGCCAAAGCCGAATTCGCCGACGGCACAGTATACCTAGACCTGAAACTCACCAAGAATGAACTAGCCGAAGGCTTAGCTCGAGACGCCGTGAGGCGCATGCAACAAATGCGCAAAGAAATGGACCTCAAAGTGGACTCGTACGTCCACGCCTACATCCTCGCGCCGTCAACAAACGCCGCGAACCTGCTAAAGGTCAAAAGAACCTACATCGCCGCTGAAGTTCGAGCAAAACAACTCACAATCGCCACGAAAAAAGTGCAAACTGATGCTCCCTACTACGCGAAGACATGGCAGATCAACACGGAGACGTACGAGTTCGGCTTATGCGAGAAGGCAAAATCGGGCGGAAAAAGCGCAGCCAAACGATAGAATAGCATTACGTTATAATGGAACTTCGATAAACAGACGCTCAAGCAGCTCTTTGTACCTGTTTCTAATGGTGACCTCGGTCACATTCGCTATCTCGGCTATCTCACGTTGAGTCTTCCTTTCGTTCGTGAGGACTGTAGCGATGTATGTGGCTGCGGCGGCGATACCTGTCGGCCCCCTGCCGCTTGTTAACTTCATCTCCTTAGCGATCTCGAGGATGCGAATCGCAATCGCTTCCGCCTTTCCAGAAATCACAAGCTTGTTGCTGAACCGTGCGGCGTAGTCCCTGCTAGTCGACGGAGGCACGAACGCTTCTAGTTCGCGCACCATGAACCTGTAGCTCCTACCGATGTCCTTCTTGTTGAGGCTTGAGCAGGACGCTATTTCATCTAACGTTCGCGGAACCCCGCATTGCCTGCAGCTCATGTAAATCGCTGCGGCGGTAACGTTATGGATTGACCTTCCACGAATCAAACGCTTCTTGATCGCTCGGCGGTAGATAACTGACGCTGTCTCCAGGATGTTCTTTGGAAGGTTGAGAGCGGAAGAGAGTTTGCTTAGTTCAGCTAAGGCAACTGCGAGGTTTCTCTCAGTCGCATCGGATACGCGGACCCTGCTCTGCCATTTACGGAGTTTGTAGAGGTCCAACCTCTGGGCGGCGGTTGCACGTTTCCCAAGAACGCGCCTATCACGCCAATCAATTACGGTTGAGAGGCCTTTATCATGAATAGTGTAAGTCAAAGGAGCTCCGACACGGCTTCGCTTAGCCTTCTGGTCGGCGTCAAAGGCTCGCCATTCTGGCATAGTGTCAGCAAGTTTTTCGTCGATCACGAACCCGCATGCCATGCAAACAATTTCAGCGGCTTCGTAGTCGCGCATCAGTTTAGGTCCGCCGCACTCAGGGCACACACGCACCTTTTGGGTAGAGTGTAGCGCTTCGCCTAGTTCACCGTCAGTTTCTTCAGACACTTTTTCATCCACCCTAATCCAAGGAGTAAGCAATGCGGCCTACATACTTGGTAGGCGAAGGACCCGTGGGTCTGATCGATACGTAAGGCGAGGATATGGGCCCGAAAAATTCTTGAACTTTTCCTATCTCCTTTAGTTTGCTATCGCAAGCTCGGGTTCCCGTTTTGACGAAGCGGGCTTCGTCACATTTTACTATGAGGCTTCGGCTGCTTGAAATATGAAGAATTTTGCCGAGCCTGTGCAAACTTTCTACGTCACTCCCGCCGTGGGTCATTCGAAGTCCCTATCATATTTAAACGTAGATATCCGCGTCGATTCTCTTCAAAGCAATTTACAATTCTTTAAACAAAAGTTGACATATCAAATGTCATTATTCTGCTGCGAACGATTGCAACGCTGAATGTATTCTTCGGGATCTCGGGATTTCCAAATCCCTCGAACCCGGTGCGAATGAGAAGCATCCATGGAGAATGGCCCCAAAATCCCTGAACGTTTTTTACGCAGCAGAAGGCAACCTTAGATTTCAAATGGCAGCTAGGCTCAGATGATAAAAGGCGTAGTGCTCACAAATTTCATGTCCTACGAAAACTCATACGTTCCATTAGAACCTGGACTGAACCTGATCTGTGGGCCTAACGGAGCCGGAAAATCGTCAATTCTACTGGCCATTTCTGTGGTGCTAGGCCAAGCCTACACTGAACGATCTAAACGGTTGAGCGACCTTGTGAAGTGGGGACACGACGAGGCCCGAGTCACACTAATCTTCGATAATACAGGCGAAAAACGTCCCTTCCCAAGATTCCACGCCGACCTCGTAACCGTCACACGAGTAATCAAGAGCGCAGGCACGTACTACTACCTCCTCCAGAACAAGCCTGCACCCAAAGCCGCAATCACCGACGTCTTCCTCTCACTCGGCTTGAACCCCGACAACATACTAGTCATAATGCACCAGTTCATGGTCGGCCGTTTCGCCGCCGTAAGCGCTCAAGACAAGCTGAAAATGCTTGAGGAAGCCGTTGGCTTCCAATCATATAGAGAGGAAGTTCTCGATGCCAGAAAACGCCTAGAAAGCGTAGCAAGCCAGGAACAATCACTTGCCCAAGTTCTTGAATCCACCAAGGACACTCATGACTATTGGAAGCGTGAATACGAGCGCTATTTACAGAAACAGCAACTAGACACAAAACTAGATGGTCTCAAAAGGGAACTGCAATGGAGCAGGATCCAGAGAAAGAAAGAAGCATTAACACACATCGAGACCAGAATCGAATCAAAGACAAGAGCCCTACAATCAGTTGAGAATACAATTCAGGAGCTGGCCGAGTCAAAGAAGAAACGCCAAGCAAAGTTCGACGAACTAAACCTCGGACGAATAGAGCTCGAAGATTCCCGCGTTGAACTTGTCAGGCAAATCACGACCCATGAGTTGAACATTGAATGGACCACAAATCTTCTTCAAAACTTCCAATCAGTTGAGACCGAGCAAGAGACTTCACCAACCAAACCTGAACTGCAATCCCTCGACAAACTGAAGGTGTCCTGGCAGGGGTTGGCTGAGGAATCAGAAGGCAAGCTGGCGAGAGTGAAAGAAAAAATGACCGCACTCAACGGGAAAATAGCTGATACTAGTGGGCGCCTTGAGGATGCGCTCACAAGGCTCATTGATACGAATGTCGAGTATGAGGTATCGGGGTTCAAGAGGAAACTCCTCACTGAGGAAGTAGCGGACCTCCAGGCCCAGGTGCGCCTGGCTAAGGAAGAGCTAGATCCTATGGTTGCTTCGGCCGAGAAGGCAGGTGCTTCGGTGGAATCTCCGAGAAAGAACCTCGAGATAATGCTGGAAATCGGCGCGGTCGAGGAGCAGATGAAGCCCCTGTCGACGCTTTCGGCAGATGTCGAGCGCATGTACTCATCCTACGCGAAGGTCTATGAGGAACTCAAGCAGAAGGCTGACCAAGTTGCGCAGAATCGGCAAGAGGTTCTTACCGAGCTTGATAAGCGCCTGTCCCGATGGCGGGACGTGCTCTCATCCTTCCTGGAACGGCTGACGGGCCGCTACAACGAAATCCTAGGAACGGTTGGGGCAACAGGCTCTATTCGCCTCATATCGTCTAGGGATATTGAGAAATGTGGGCTAGAAATATTGGTCGGCTTTAAGGGAAACAAACCCACTGCCCTTGACGCTTTCACGCAAAGCGGCGGTGAACGAAGCATCGCAATGATGGCCTTCCTGCTGGGACTCCAGCAGCATATCACTTCCCCATTTAGGGCAATCGACGAGTTTGATGTTCACATGGACCCTAAGAACCGCGAACTGGTTACGCAGCTAATCATGTCAAGCTCTGGAGCCATGACGGAGGGACAGTATGTAGCAATCACGCCGGGGCAGATTAACGTCACAGAGAACAGCCATGTAATCGTAGTGCAGAACGTGGCGGGAACATCGGTAGTTAGCGAGTTGAAGGAACCTTGACAGAGAAACCCAAAGGGAAGCGGACGCTTGCATCGGGCAGAAGAGAGTTAGAGGAGATTATTGAGACCTGCGAGGCGATCTCGGAGAGGAAGTTCAACCCCTTCTTCATGGACATCAAGCTCGGGGTGGAGACTCTGCGACAGTATTTCCCAAATTGGGAGAGCTTTGACGACCACTGCCTCGACGCACACACACTCAACAGGCTCTCAGAGGTCGTCAGACTCCAGAACACCCAGCTAAAGTTCCAATCCAGTGCACTCTATGCCGAACCGGAATTCATCATTAGGAAAGTTGAACGGATGAGCGAAAAACGGCTTGCCGAGGTGTTTCTTCAGAGTTGGCACCCGCTCGCAGAAATGGAACAACTAACGAACGAAGCTGTCTCCCTGTCGCTTGACTACTGGAATTTGCTGTTGCCGATCGCAGAGAGGTGGAAAAGGAGGGATTATTCAGGCGGTAAGAGACCCGAGACCGCCGACTCTTCCACTCTGTCAGGTTTGGGAATACACGGGGAAGAATTCGGAAAACTCCTAACATCACTATGGGAAGAACTTCGAGCCCAGTACAAAGACCAGAAACCAGTTGAATATTGGAAATTTGTTCGTGCACAGTCCTACCACGAAACAGTCCAGAGGGCTTACTTCGTAAGCTTCCTCGTAACCTATGGCTACGCCAAACTCCAGATTGAAGCGGAACAGCCGATGCTAGTTCCCAATGACGAACCCTCGAAGAAGGCGATCGAGGGCGGTGTAAGTTTTCCAATACCGATTCCGAAAGAGGCATGAGATAGTTGACAACTACTGAAACCACTGAAACAAAAACCACTGAGACTAAGAGTTTCTACTCAGACAAACTGAAGCGCGCAGTGCATCTCCTGCTCTTCCGCCGCGGCAAAATACCGGGCGCGAAGGATTGGGAGTTGAAGGAAAAGCTAGGGAAAAATTACGAACAGGTCCTCGAACAGTTGAACCAGCTATTGTCGGAACTGGACTTGGAGATCAAGAAGGTGACGGAACCCCGGACAGACGAGCTTACCCCTGAAGGAGCTCCACTAGAAGAAGCTAGGTATCAAGTCACTCTGAAAGGCACCCTAGGCCTTAAGGAAGCGAAGATGATCGGTTGGCGAGTCGATAACCTAGCCGCCCTAAGCGCATCCATTGCATACCTAGTCTCAAAACAGGGCAAGGCCCCCCGTGAAGACTTGGAGAAATTGATCGCCCACAAGTTCGGCCGCTGGAAAGCCGCAACACTCGTCGACGTATTCCTCAGAACTGGATATCTGGATGAGGATGATGCTGGCGTGATGGGCCTAGGTTGGAGAACGAATTCCGAGGTTGACCTTCGGGCCCTGATGACTAAGATGGCTGAGGCAAAACTCTAGGCCCCTTGCGATTCGGACTTCGTTACCTGTTCGAGAAAATCCTTCGGATACTTCTTCCTCGAGACAAAGCTCCTTACGTTTCCCCTCTTGACGTGCGAGGATAATTGCAACAGCTGTTCACGTTGTGCGTAGTGGTCGTGAACCTTACTCCTCCCCAAAACGGTCAGCACTTGTCCCAAGTAGAACGTTGGGAGCCTCTGTTTGTTGCACATGGGGCATGTGCAGTGTAAGGTTGGGCCGTATTGTTCGGTCCATTCCTTTCGCTTGAAGACCCCCCAGTTCGTGGAATCGAACCTGTTGATTTTATCTTTCGTTAGCGGAACGGGTGGTGGCGGAACAACCCACCTGTTAAAGCTGTCCACCCCAAATAGCGGGAGCATCATGCCCTCAGAACAACGAAGCATGCTTCTAGCGAACCGAATCTTCGGCGGAACCTGGAACACATGGATCCAGAGGCTCGGGTCCTTCTTCTTCGCTTCCTCTAGAGAGCGGAGCGCCTGATAGTGGAACCCTCCCCTCATATCAAACCCGATAAGCTTGCTACCCCTCTTCAACACTTGGTTGAGACTCCTATCGAACTCTTCCCTCGACTCAGCAGGAGTCAAAACTGGCATGAGCGGCTTGTCCAACCCTCTATTATCCAGCCATCTTTCAGCAAACCGATACAGGGCGAAGAAATCCTTCGGCGACACACCTGGGCTTTGCTGTACCGTGACTACGTCCATGTCAGCGAAGTACTGAAGGTCTAGAATCGTGCGCAAGTCGCTCGATTCGACAACAGCGGCTTCGCCTTTTAGGACGAGAAAAAGCATGCTCAACGCATCTTCATGGCTCGAGGTTTCCCTCGCGAGCCGCCTTGCGAATTCTTTGAGGAACTCTTCCTCTTTCAATATGCGTTTCAGCGTCTCGGGATAGATCAGTTTTCCCGCGATCACGATCTCGGTAGGGAAGTCTTGCTTTAGCCCGACTAATTTGGTCGCATTCAGTTCCGTTGTGGTTGCGAACTTGTTTGGGACAGGAACCTTTGCGTTCGCGTAGTTGAGAATTCCGCTGTTTGCTCCGGTCTCGTCGTCTATCTCAATATTCTTCTTGACCAAATCGGGCATTCGAAGGGTTCCCCGGGCAAATATCTTGCCTCGTATTGCTTGCTTCAGGGATTAAAAGAAAGGGATGTGCGGTGGCCTTGATTATTCTTTGATGGTTATTTCGACAACTAGCTTTTCTGGATGTGATGAGATGCTCATTGATTGAATTGCGTAGTCGCCCTGCATTTTGAGCAGCCTGTTTATGATTTTCACCTTGTCTCCGGGTAGCGGTTGAATCTTCACGTCCTCGGTGTCGGTGAGGCATGCGGGGCACACCCAGTTACTCCGCTTGACCAACGTTCCGGCCTGCTCCTCGTTCTCCTGGTAGCGGACCTTGTGGCAAACTTGGTCGGTAAACACCTCGCACTTCGCACAAAACCGCTTCCCCACTATCTGGATGTGCCTGCCGCTGTTCGTTATCAACTCACGATCAATACTCAGGTGGAAGGCGTTTGGATTTAGCTTGGAGAGTTGAGGAAAAGTGCCGCAGAGTCTGAAATGCTTATTTAGCCGCCGTCTTATGGCTACGCGAATTCGCGCGAGTTCTGAAGGCACAAGTTTTGGGCGAAGAAGCAGAGCTACCACCGCAAGTCCAAGAGCAACTGGTTCGTTTCCAACAGCTTCAACAAACACTCCAGTCAGTGGCGTCGCAAAAGCAGCAGCTCGAGGCCGAGTTGAATGAAACTGGCAAAGCCCTAGCTGAACTTGAGAAGTCAACTGACGAAACACCCGTCTACAAGAGCGTAGGTAGCATACTCGTCAAGTCCAACAGGCAGACCCTGCTAACCGAACTTAAGGAACGAAAGGAGCTTCTGACAACACGGGTTACGGTCCTCGGAAAACAAGAGGAACGGACTAGGGAGAGGTTAAAGGAAGCCCAGGAAAAGCTTCAGGAACGGCTTCAGGGACCAAGGCCTTCCACTCAGCCGTAAGCCCGCAACGCCAATCCCACCCATATGCAGGGGACAATCACAATGAGTATTGAGTTCAAGAGAAAACCCACAACAGAAGAGGTTGAACAAATCTGCGAAGCCGCGCAAGACGCCGCGCGAAACTACCTGTTGTCCAGGATTTCGCTGAAGCAAATCAGCGACCTCGACGTCACGATTGAGGCGGTGGGTGATAAGCCACTAGTTTTGTCTGTGGATGTGGCAATCGAACTTGAAGTTGGCGACCAGGATTTGGAGCCTCTCGTGGACGCGGCCACTGACATGGCGTTCTCCGCGGCAGAAGCGAAAGCTAGGGAGCTTAACCTTTGCGAGGATATCCCCGCCTAGTGAAGCTGCTTCGGAAGGCAAAATCGGTTCTAATAATCGGCCATCAAAACTCTGACCCCGACGCCGTTTGCTCCGCTTACGCGTTCGCCGTTCTCGTTAGGCGCATTAACAACAAAGTCAAGGTTACTTTCGCTTCTCCCGCTGGGGTGAGCAAACTTTCGAAACAGATCCTGCAGACCGTTCCCCTTGCGGTAACTGAGCGCCCCGAAATGGAAAAGATGGACCTTATCGTTACAGTGGACACGAACACGCTTCAGCAGCTCGGCGAACTCCGGGAGCCAGTTGTCCAATCTGCTAAGCCCTTGGTCATGATAGACCATCACGCGCCCCATCCTGAAAATGCAAAGACCGCAACATTCGTCATTTGCGATGAGAAGGCAACTTCAACGTGCGAAATGATCCTCGATATGTATCAGCAATCGCATCTTGCCCCCAATCGAGCCGTTTGCCAGGCGCTCCTGGTTGGGTTGCTTGTGGAGACTGGATATTTGTCTATAGCTACGCGGCGAACATTCGAATCCGCATACGCCCTAGTCCGTTCAGGCGCCGACCCTGAACAAGCGAGGGAGACAACGCGTGGCACGATGGATGACTCCGAAAGGATTGCACGCATCAAGTCAGCACAACGAGTCAGAATGGAACGGGCCGGCAGATGGGTCGTCGCGCTATCGGAAGTAGGGTCGTATCATGCTTCAGCGGCACGAGCCCTCGTTTCGTTGGGGGCGCATTTGGCTATAGTTGCTGGAAAGAGAAACGATGAGTTGACAGTCAGTTTCCGCGCAACTCGGGAATTCGCATCTGAAACGGGGATGCATCTCGGCACGGACCTCGCGAACCCGCTGGGCATGAGAATGAACGGCATGGGTGGGGGACATG
>Ga0187861_10005605_pt1 | contig 9995 bp, 5 predicted proteins | sample June2016WEW_10_1_3_FD_132986 | JGI IMG/M metagenome (GOLD analysis project Ga0187861, IMG submission 132986) | Peatland microbial communities from SPRUCE experiment site at the Marcell Experimental Forest, Minnesota, USA - June2016WEW_10_100 | ecosystem: Environmental > Terrestrial > Soil >...
CAGGTACACCATTTTTCTGGGACCGCGCGCGTCTCGCGCGCAGCTTTGGGAATGTCTGATCCAGGCACATCGAAGATTTGCGGAAATCTGCGCACGGGACGCGCGCGCTCCCAGGTGTTGGGGGCAGGCCCGGAAAATTTACTTCTGTTCGGGAGCGTTGAGAGTCTGAAAGCACGGGAATGAAAGTAAATTTTCCAGACCCCTTCCTTCAGAATCAGTCAGGATGGAGTTTTCGCGGAGCAGGGGCGTCCTCCGCGCATTGAAGTCCATAAAGCTATGGCAGGAGTCCTTCAGGACCAACGGTGCAGCGTCCTGAACGAATCTCTGAGTGATTTGTCAACAATCCATTCGGGGGAACTCAAACGGATTTTCCCCCATACATTTCAGGCCGCCGCCCTCCGGTTCCAAACAGATGGAACGGTTTTCTTCAAAAGTGTCCCCCTACATAGCAAAAGTGATGGCAAATCGGGTAGCATGGCTATACAATTCGCCATCTGGACTTTTCCATGAGCAGACAGGACAAGGTCATGGTCCGCATAGCTGATAACGAGCGGAGTCTATTTGAACATGCAGCTAACGAGCAAGGACTACCGATCGCAAGTTGGGCACGCATGAGCCTGATCCGAGCGGCCAGAGGTAGGGAACAAGACTCTCATTCAGTGCCGAGGGCAAATGGATTGGAACTCTTAAGCCTCTTTTGTGGCCCAGGGGGACTTGATGAGGGTTTTCGCCAGGCTGGTTTTTCCACACGGATGGCATTCGACAATGATCAGGAATGCGTTAATACCTTTAAGCTGAATCATGCGAACGCAACAGTTGAGAAAGAAGACATACGAAATCTTACAGCAGCGCGGCTTGATCAACTGGCAGGCACATCATTCAAACCGGTTGGGATCATCGGAGGTCCGCCTTGCCAGTCGTTTAGTATCTCAAATGTGCATCAATCTGACGAAGATCCGCGGCACGACCTTCCAATGGAGTATGCCCGCCTTTTGAAGGAACTCAACAAACGGAATCCGATTTCCTTTTTCCTGTTTGAAAATGTGCCTGGATTGCTTGGGAGAAACCATCAATCCAGGTACGAACTATTCAAGCGCAATTTCATGGAAGCGGGATTTGACCTCCATGAGAACAGGCTTGATGCGATTAATTATGGAGTGCCTCAAATCAGGCCGCGAGTATTCATCGTTGGCATAAATAGAAAATTTCACCCGCGCGCCGTTTGGAACGAACCGGCGAAGGAAGAATCAAGACCTCGCACGGTAAGAGAAGTAATAGGAGGATTGCCTGAACCGATAGTAAATTCCAATGGCCTCAATCCAGATGAATTTCCTGTGCATCCAAATCACTGGACCCTCGTGCCACGTTCCTCTAAATTCCGCAGGATAGGAATGCTTAAGGAAGGACAGATGATTGGGCGGAGTTATCGTACACTCAAATGGGATGAGCCAAGCTGGACTGTGGCGTATGGGCATCGCGAAGTTCACGTACATCCAAATGGAAAGCGCCGCATATCCATTTATGAGGCAATGTTATTCCAAACCTTCCCCCGTGACTACCGCCTGACAGGCAACATTACGGCCCAGGTACGGCTCATAAGCGAGGCTGTTCCTGTCCGGCTCGCTTGGCACCTTGCAGTGCAAATTCGTTTGTCTTTGGGTATCTGATTATGGACGTGTTTTCAGCGGAGAAGAGGTCGGCGGTGATGTCAGCCATTCGTGCTGAGAATACCAAACCGGAAATGGCCCTAAGGCAGGCCCTACACCGACTGGGATACCGCTATGTCCTTCATGACAGCCGCCTGCCGGGAAAGCCTGATCTCGTATTCCCGCGATCGAAGGTAGCGCTTCAAGTACGGGGATGCTTCTGGCATTTGCATTCATGTCTTGACGGCCACCTTCCAAGGTCGCATGCAAAATATTGGCGTCCTAAGCTACACAAGAATGCTCAGCGAGATCGTAGGAATGACCGAAAATTGCGGGAAATGGGATGGCATCTTATTGTCGTTTGGGAGTGCCAGTGCCGCAATAGCCTCCTCCTCGCGCGCCAGGTTGATCGGATCGTGCGCCTGCTTAACGACCGGAAGCCTCTGTTTCGGGATGGTCGATAGCTCTTGCCTACTCAAGGCCCCGGCTAAATTAAAAAACGAAGATCCTCTGATGAAATGAAACGCCTCTCGCGAAACATTTTGTCTGGAGGTTGTCATGCGATGCGCGTGGCTTCAGTCTCACCGAACAATCTGGTAACGGACGACACGAGCCAGGCGGATGCGAATGCTCACATGCGACAGGGACTAACCAAGGGAACCAGACCCCGTCCACGCGTATGCCACCCACCCTCCCGGCAGGGCGAAACGGGAAACCGACAACTAAAAGGAGTGTGCATCATGGCACGAATGGAGAGGGAATCAATGTGGAGGGACTAACGATCACGATAACGCAAAAATCGACCGGCGGGATTCTTGGCGAAGTGCAGCACCCTGCTTACCATTCAGCTGTGTTTATCGTCCTCCATCTTCACGGCTGCTATTTTGTAGATCACTGTCCATGGCGTTTCGCTCAACATCCCTGCAGCGGCTACACCTTTTAAGCCGAAGACGCCCAGCAGATCCCCTTGATGCAAGTGCTTAAGGGCCGCGTGCCGCTCCGAACCCGCCGTGATTCCGCGAATGTGTATCAGGTCACGCGCCGTAGGACCGGTGCGGATGGTGATAAGAAGCTTGCCATTGCCCAATTCCCGCATCTCATGGAGTTCTCCCCACACATCATTCGGCCATTCCTCGTCATCGCTTGCATTCCTTCGGGCCTGTCGATATGGGAGGCAGGCTGGGCGGAAGAGACATTGCCTGCAAGACGCCGCACTCGGGCTAGCGAGCCTCACCTCGGCATCCTCGGGGCGCGACGCAAGTTCCACGACCGTGGAGTTGATGCGGCCCCGTGTAGATATTGCTTCCTCGAGAAGCACTTCGCACACCGCGGCATCAAAAGGGATCTCCGCGGATGCCCCGTCGAGCGGGACGAGCTCCAGCTTCGCGGGCCACGACCCCGTCGTTTTGGCGTAGAGGGCGGCATAGAGCCGCATCTGCCGGACGAAGCTTTCCTTGACGGTGTTGGCTGAGGCGCCCGCAGCAGCGTCGTGGATGCTACCGGATTTGTAGTCGCGCAGAATGGGACCGTCCCGGCTCTCCACCACGTGGTCGATGTAACCTCCGACCGAACCATCTGGAGTCGCGACCCACATCTCGAATCCGGCCGTCATTCTGCCCTGCGCTGGCTTGCTTCTTGCTAAGTCGGCTGCATGTGCGATCGTGAGCGCCCGCTGCTGGGCGCGGCGCTGCCGTACCTCGAAATCAGGTACCGACAAGCGGAGCGGAACGAATTGCCTCTCGAGCCACGAAGCGCGCATGGTGCTCTCTGCCTCACCCACGAGCTCATCCCACCGGTGTTCCATGGCTTCGTGGTCCCCGGGCGTCAGACGCCCCCTGCCAGCGTCTTCGAGCAATTGGTGGATGGCAGATCCCAGGCGAGCAGCGGGGGAAACCGGGAGGAGGAATGGTTCGCCGCCTGCCTGCCAAACCTCGCGAAGGCTGCACTGCCTCATTGCATCATACCGGCTTGGCGACACACGCGAAATCGGCTTGACGGTCAGCCTCTTATCGAGAACGCCTGGGATCATCTGCCTTTCACTCCCCCAGGAACCTGTATGCGGCACTCAGCCTCCTGGGCATGTTGAACGTGTCGAGAAACTTCACCGCTGCCCTCGCGGACGCGATAGCTTCGGCAAGGCAGTCGACAGGCGCGTAAGTATTCCAGAGGGGGTGAACTACGATGACATCATGCCCTCCAATGGAAAAACCGGGCAGCGAAGCGAACGTCTGAGGAGTGCACGCTTCGAAACATGCGCAGAATGTATTCCGCCATGTGGCGGCGAACGCTGGCCAATCCGCGACATCAGGATCGGTGAAGTTCCCATCCAACCCGCACCTGAAGGTGGGGCTCGCAAGGCAGCGCAGCAGGGAAAGACCGAGTCGCCAGTCGAGAAGTCCATGGTAGCTCATGTTCCGGTATTGGCGCAGGCAGTTGTAGCATGAAGAGTCGCAACTATTGCGGTGGCTAGGAGCAATAAGTGCGCCAGGAAATGAGTCCGGCGGCGCTGAGGGTGACAAAGCGCCAGCGAGGAGGTCCCGCCAATTCTCCCCGATCCAAGCCGTGAACCCCGCACCGTTTGCAAGATGGTCGTTGATGACTATCTCGCCTGCCTTCGCTCCGCTTTCAAGTGTTACTTGGCGCACGTTACTGATGTCAAGTTCCTCCGGGTCGATGTCGAGCAGATCGGCGGCCACAGCACGCAGGATGAATGCTGCTGAGTAAAAGGCAGCCTTCACAGCACCACGGTTGGCGAGGGGATCCAAACAGAGCCCGAGTGGAACCTGCTCCGGGCGCACCCGGAGCACGTCGGTTGTCTTCGGCGCGACGATGCCCATCGACTCAGGCGGTCCGGACGGCTGAAAAACAACAATGTCATTCTGGACTTGGAGGGCCTGAAACCGTTCATCGATCCACTGGCCCTCCATTGAATAGCGTACCTGGTTATTCAGGAGGCTACGGAGCGAAGAGGTTCCAAGAGCGCCCCGGAACAATTCTCCATGCCGGTTATTAATGCGAAATACCCGGCCTGAGGTTGAGAGCGCGACTTTAGAGTTTGTGTCCGGAACCGACGCACACGGACTCGCATCGGACTCCGCCACGCTTCCCGCGCCTGTGACGAGTACTTCGCCTTCCTCCTTCGCGTCCTCGCCAGGCCCGTACGTCGTGCGGAAGCCGAGGGGGACTGCGATGCGGAAGACCCTGAACGGCGGCTGGTTGGCCATTCCGCAACCGCATTGCGGACAGTACTGGTCCGGTGGTTCTTGTTCGAACGTGCGCGTGTAGTGGCACTGCTCGCAGCGGGCCATCCACCGGCGCCAGGAAAGCGGATCTCCTGCCGATGGCATGATGCGGTTTGCCCGATACAGGAGAGGGGCCGTGAATCCGATAGCTGTGTAAATTCGCTTGTCCTTTGTCCGCTGCGAGCCAGGAGCGAAGTCCGCAATCGCAAGGTCGAGGTCGCGATCTATTGTGAGGGTCTCGTCCCTACGTATACCATGGTAAAGCAATCTCACGCGCGACGGCATGCCGAACATTGGCAAGATTGCTCCCTCAGCAAGGCGTTCGGCGAGGCCATCCCCGGCGAGTTCCTGGTTGTTGGCAGCTTGGTCAATCGCGGTCAGCAGCTCCTGGCGCGCATATGATGCTAAGGTTCCTGACGCGACGCCTTCGTTCCCGGCTGCCGTAAGTGCACGGGCGACAGTCTCGACTTCCTCCGAGTTCTCGAGCCATGTCCGCACACGCTCACGCAGGGCCTGCCAGTCTGCGTGGAGCCCGAACTCACCGTGACTGTCCGGAGGGATGGGGCTGTGCCACCAGCGAACGCCGGCGGCATGGAACGCGCGCCGGAGGCACTCCTTGGCCATGAGGCGCTCCGCAATCTCAAGGCGAGACATTGAAAGGAATGGCACCGGGGGTTTATCTCCGGTGATGCGCTCTGGAAAGTTGTAGTAAAACTCATCATGGCTGCGCCCACGGCAGAGCGTGATTGCGAGGGCAAACGCTTGGAAGCGGCGGCCGGCCCGCCCCACACGTTGCTGATAGTTGAATCGCATCGGAGGCATATTGGCTAGCATGACGGCGCGCAGGTCTCCTATGTCGATTCCGACCTCCATTGTGGTCGTGACGCTGAGTATGTCGATGACGTCGACTGCTTCCAGGAGCTCTCGGCCTGTGGCGACGTTGAGCACGATGTTGCGAAAGAGTCGCTGCCGCTCGGCCTGATCGTCAGTTTGGGCTGTGAGCTCCTCGCAATGGAGGCGGAGCGGCTGGCGCAAGTTGACCGCTTCTCGGGCATAGTAGTTTCGATCATAAAGCGCCTCGCACGTTGCCCCGGGGGCTTCTGGCAGATGCTCGAGGCAAGATGTGCATACACCGCCAGCGAAATGGAGGTGCGGCCTGCCACAGGACGGGCAGAACCAGACGGGGTCGTTCGGGGTGGCAATCCGCACCCAAAGCTCTCGCGGGTTGAGCTTCAGGTATGTGTTACCTCCGAGGTCACAGATTGCGCGCCAAAGGGCTTGACGTAAGGGCGTTTCCCCAATTCCACTCCGTGCGGAACATCTGTCAACATAATGTCGAAGGTGGGCTCGAGCTACGTTCCAGTCAGGCCAGTCGTAGAGATCGTACTCCTGTGGCTCCTGGGGATACCGGTATAGATCACCCAGAATCCTAATGCAACCGTCGCAGGTCGTACGGAAAGTTTGTGGGGGCATTCCGCAAGAGTTCGCGACTTCAGCAAACGTGTCCTCGGGCAGATTCAGGCATGCATACCCCAAGCCGGCAGACTCGAAACCGAAGTACAGCCGACTGAAGAGAACATTGCACACCTCTGATTTCACCTTGGGCCGAATCTTATTCTCGATCCGATTGAGGGCAGCTGGGGAGAGCCCGCTCCGCCATCCGCCATGCGAGTCGGAAAAGTCAAAGAATTCGGTCCAGCGGTGCCATGTATCGTCGTACTCATAGTCCTGGTACAAGACATCGTTGCCCATGGGGTTAACGCCAATTTCCTTGAGACGCTGAATTAGTGCGCCAGGGTAGTGTGACGCGCCGACCGGATCGTGTGACTCAAATAGGGTCCGCAGACGGACGGTCCGCGAGATTCCCCTCTGCTGGATAGCTGCCAAGCGCCCACTGGCAGTACTCCTGGCTTGTTCTAACTGGACACGCAGGATTTGCGGGATTCCATCAGGGATCGGTGTCGCGGCCAGTTGGATGTCCGACAACTGTCTTGTCACCGCAGCCGGATTTTGTGTTGCATATCGAACCGCCGCAGCGCTCGCTGGGCTCCCTGTAATTTGAAGATCTGCTAGAAGGGCGGGCTCCCCAATGGCCAAGCAGCTCAACTCGTCAAACATCGCCTCCCGGACTAGATCGAGGTAGTGCGAACGTTCGATCCCATTGGAGATGGACGCGGCATCCTCCCGGCTGTCAGAAAATACGACGAGCCTGCGCTGCTCGCTCTGCGACAGTAGGTAAAAGACCTCCTTTGATAAGAGCTGGCTGATCTTCGAAAAGCCGGTGCGGAAGCCGCGCACTGGCGACTTCCGATACAGGCGACGGCTATAGTTTGTGCCGCAATTAGGGCAGACTGCCGGCAGCGCGCTCACCCGCCTCTGGTCGTTCTCATTCGTCACATTTGGAAGGTGATAGACATATCCGTGCACCCACTGACCCTCGGGAACAGCTGGTTCCTCCGAGCCGAAGACAATTCTGGCACTCCCTGTATGCAGTGACGCCTGGCGCCACGTCCCTTGGACGCTATCACCCTGGCCGAATAGCACCGGCTGACGCCAATGGTCGGCGTCAATGTGACGCTCGCTTTCTCCTTCGGCCCAGAAAACTGCGAACTCCCCGTAAGTCCGTCGTTCGACAAACCGGGCGGCTTGCCGGTCTGGTATGCCTTCAATGTCTGGATCGGTATTTAGAAGTTCCCATCCGTCGTTTTCGGGCAACGTATAACGACTCCCGCCGAAAAACGTCGTACCGCATTGCTCACAATAGAGCAATTCGAGAACGCGATGAGTTGCATGTGAGGCTCCTGGCTCCCGGCAGAGGATCCGACCCATACCATACAGCTTCCCCGCGGTCCGGCCGCCCCCCAGCTCATCTGCCAAGCACTGGCACCCCGGCATCGTGCACGCCCACAAGCCCTCCAGGTTGCGGAAGAACCAATGCAGCCGGAAGGAGGGGAGTGGCGAAATCGTGTTCGGTTGGTCGCAAAGGCCGCGTGCGATCAGGAGTCCCCGTGCCGCCTGCACAGAGAGTTCGGGCAGATCAGAGCCAAAGATGCTAGTCGCGAACTGAGGCAATGCAACTGCGCGGATCTCTCCAGATCCCACACGGCATGCAGCGATCATGCGGGGAGCGACCTGTGTCGCAGGCGACTCCATCGCCTGTCGGAGGGCCTCTTCTGGCGGGAGGCCGGTGGCTGGGGCGCCTAGAGACTCCGCGATCTCCACACACGCGGCGCCGTGCTCAGGCGTCCCTGGAGTTGCTCCGGCAAGAGCGACGAAAGGGGCACGCGGCAGCAACGGCTCGCCAGTAATGGGTGGGACGGGGCTGGGGTAGCCGGGGATAAGCTGGTCTTCATTCCAGGCAGCCCCAAAGAACTGGGACAGGAAGTCAAGGCTGTCCGCAAGGCTCTCCTCGTCGCGTTCGAGCGAAGCACTGGAGGCCAGAACCCGCAGCTTGGGGCTGTCAGGCGTGAGGCCGAGGCGCAGCAGCAAGAGCCGCAGCAAGTAGGCGACTTCGGTTCCGGCAGTTCCCCGATAGAGGTGCAACTCATCGATGATCAGGTGAAAGACGCTGCCTTCTTCACTGAGCCACGCCTTCGTCCTCTCGAAGATCCCGCTGTCCGCGTCTCGCATAAGCATGATGCTGAGCATGCTGTAGTTCGTGATCAGGATATCCGGAGGTGCGGCCTGCATGTCCCAGCGGCTGCGCATTTCTGCTCCGTCCAGCCGAGGGAAGAAGAACGTAATATTGCGGTCACCAGTCTGCGCCGCGCGTTGCGCAGCCGCATGCGCAGCATCGTCCATGATGCTCATGGCCTTGGCGAGCTTCTCGATCCTGTCCTTGTCGGGACTGGCGTATCCTTGTGCATTCGGCGGCCGGTACTCATGGCCTGGCACCGGAGTAGCACTGTTATACCGGCCAAAGTAGATCCGGTTCCCAGCCCGGCAAGCTTGGAACCAATCGTGAACCTCAGGCGCATCGAGTGCCTTCCGCAACCGTGTCAGCTGATCCTCGACAAGTGCGTTCATCGGATACAGAATTAGGGCGCGGACGGCGGGCGAGCGAGGTTCGTGTGCACGCTGAGGAACTCGTAACGATTGGAGTAGCCGCCCCTGTTTACCTGTGAACTGATAGCAGTGGTCCTGCCACTCGTCGTTCCGCCACCAGTCGTGCGAGTTAGGAATGGGCGGCCCGGGGGGCGCCCAGCCTCTGGACTCATTGACTAGGTAAGCAAACAGCGGTAGCAGGAAGGCTTCCGTCTTTCCTGATCCGGTACCGGCTGTCACCGCACAGTTCATCCCCGCGAGCGACTTGCTGAGCATCTCCACCTGGTGCCGGTGGAGCTCGTAATCCCCCACCAGTCCCAGACTCGCAAGTTCCTTGAAATCCTGTAGCGCTTGGCTGTCCAGACCGGGCACATCGTCAAGGGTAAGATCCTGGACTGTCTTGCCGGATCCCTGGAACCGGGGCATCGGTTCGATCCACGGTTCCCGGCAGAAAACGCGGCTTTGCCGCAGCAAGCGTTCGCGCTCGCGCTCAAGGCCGTCGAATCTCGTTCCGAATGCAGTCTTAATGTAAAGAATGAAATTATCTCGAACATCCTCAAATGCACCTACGGGATCTCTCATTAAGCTACTCCACGAAAAAGGGTCGGCAGCGTCTTGATATCCAGCGGTTGGCCGAGTTTATCCGCCACCATTTGGGCGACCATCAGAGGCACTCCCGGAAACACGTGGAGACCAGCTCGTCCTGGCGACCCGGATGGACAGTCCGTTTGTGGCACAAAGCGCGGAGCGTACCCGGAACAGAGCGTGCATGCGCGAGCGAGCATTCGCGGGAGTGCGGCACCTGATGGCACAGCGAGGATCAAGTGACGTGGGTCGTACGCTAGGACGTGGATTCCCGCGTGACGCAAGAGGGCATAGCATCCCCATTCGCGCTCGACCTCGCGGTATGCGTTACCGTTCCATAGGTAGTACCTCATCGCCGGAAACAGCGGATGTTGGTACCGGCTGAGGCGCACATGGCAAAACGCGGCACCAACGGGGCGGAACTGCAGGGATTTGGTGTTGAAGTCGTGCCTGACCCAGTCAATGTCGGGTAGCTGCA
>Ga0187861_10005606_pt1 | contig 9995 bp, 8 predicted proteins | sample June2016WEW_10_1_3_FD_132986 | JGI IMG/M metagenome (GOLD analysis project Ga0187861, IMG submission 132986) | Peatland microbial communities from SPRUCE experiment site at the Marcell Experimental Forest, Minnesota, USA - June2016WEW_10_100 | ecosystem: Environmental > Terrestrial > Soil >...
AAAGATCGCCTGTGATATGGTGAATGAGATCATGAACCAATACAACTTTAAACTTCGCGGACTTCATAAGGAAAAATTCAGGGAAGTTGTAAATAATTACCGGACGGTGACCAATTATAAAAGAATGGAACTGGATTCCCTTCAACAGCGCTCACAGGAACTTGGAGTTAAATACGGTTTACTGGATTATCCCAATCAGACCCGCGAGGTGATGCGGGCTTACCTCTCGGGAGGAGGTTCAGGCAGCAGAGGCGGTGAGGTGAACCGGCTGAAGAAGAACCTCGAGGAAAAAGGGGGAGAACGGGAAATGTTATCCAACTTAATGATCGCCATAACGAAAGATTACAGCGCATTTAAGCTTGATTACGACCGGGCCGTTCTGGACCTGAACCGGAATTATACTTATGTTAATGTACTGAACAAGCCTTTCGTAGCTGATAAAAAAGGATATCCCGTAAGATGGGTCATCGTGGTGGTTTCGGCCCTGGCATCCTTATTCCTGGCTATCGTTGTAATAGGCATCATTGAAAGCCGGCGGAAACGGCCGGAAGTACCAACAACCGTATAACCAATATTCATTTCTAAAAGAATTGCCGGAAAGAACGAAAATAAGATGGGTATATGCCATTAGTGTGATTTTTATCGCACTCAATGTATACTTTATGCTTCGGGATATCTACTGGACACTCCTGATCCCGGTTCTTGCCGTGATCCTGTACTTGTATTTTTATTCCATGGACAAGATACTCCTGCTGATTGTATTTTTCACACCGATTGCAATCAACATGACCTATCCCCAATTCGGATTGGGGATATCGCTCCCCACCGAGCCACTAATGGCAGGTGTACTGGCATTGTTCATTATAAAGATTTTTTCTTCAAACAACTACGACCGGAAGATCCTTAACCACCCGCTGACCATTCTTATTATCCTTAGCCTCGGATGGATGTTCATTACCAGCCTTACCAGCCAGATCCCTATTGTTTCCATAAAAGCGCTGACGGCAAGGTGTTGGTTCGTTGTTCCTTTTTATTTTGTTGGGATTCTGCTGTTCAGGAAGATAGAGAATATCCGCTCATTTATCTGGCTTTATGCCATTCCCTTGGTCGCAGTGATCATCTACACGACCTATAACCATTATTTATGGAGATTTTCCGAACAATCGGGTCATTGGGTGATGGAACCATTCTATAATGATCATACTGCGTACGGCGCCATCCTGGCATTTTTCATCCCCGTATTTGCCGGTTTCTCTTTTACAAAAACCTATTCAAAAACTCTCCGGTTTTTCTCATTGCTCGTGCTGGCATTCCTCATCATGGCCCTGATCCTTTCCTTTAGCCGGGCCGCCTGGGTTAGCCTTGCATTTGCTGTTTTAGTTTACTTAGTCATTGCCTTGAAGATAAAACTAAAGTGGATCCTGCTTACCTTCGGTATTCTGCTCAGCATTTTCTTCCTTTTTCAAAACGACATTTGGGAAAAACTTGAAAAAAACAAACAGGGGACTTCTGCCAACTTCCTTGAACATGTACAATCTATTTCAAATGTTACGACAGATGATTCAAACCTGGAGCGTCTGAACCGCTGGGCATCTGCCCTTCGTATGTTCCGGGAACGTCCGGTACTGGGTTTCGGACCGGGAACTTACCAGTTTGAATATGCTCCTTTCCAGCGATACAGCGAGAAAACCAGGATCAGTACAAATGCCGGTGATAAAGGGAATGCCCATAGTGAATACATCGGTCCACTTGCGGAATCCGGAGTGCTGGGAATGTTCTGGGTTATAAGTATCCTTGTCTTTGTTATTCTAACCGGATTACGGGTTTATAAGAAAACTGATTCGAAGGAGATCAGGATGCTGAGCCTATCGGTTTTGCTGGGGTTGATCACTTATTACTTCCATGGAACCATGAATGATTTCCTCGACACGGATAAAGCTTCTGTGCCCTTCTGGGGATTCATTGCCATCCTGGTGGCACTCGACTTGTACTACCTGCCGAAGGAGAAACCACAGGCCGATACGCGTGACGCGTAACGCGTTACGCGTTCCGATTTATTATTTCAGTTTCTGAATGATATCAGGCAACATCTTCAAAGCTGCGACTTCACGCCATTTTTTCCGGGCTTCAATTGCTGGCACACCCCAATAAGTTTTACCTCCCTTAAGAGACTTCTCGGTTCCGGAACCGGCAAGAAGAATAGCGCCTTTTCCGATCACAAGGTCTTTGTTGATAAGTACGCTGGCCCAAAGAATAACATCATCCTCAATTCTTGATACTCCTGCAATGGCGCAAAATGCTCCGATGAGGCAATTTCTTCCGATATAAGTATCATGGCCAACCTGGACATGGTTATCAAACTTTGTTCCGAAGGAAATAATGGTATCACCCGACACACCTTTGTCGATAGTGGTCAAAGCGCCTACCTCCACATTGTCTTCCAGTATGACCCGGCCACAGGATTCAAGTTTTTTATAACCTTCGGGCCGGCGTTGAAAATAATAGGCATCTGCTCCGATCACAGCACCGGAATGAATGATAACATTGTTGCCGATGATACAATGATCATAAATGCTGGAATTGGCATGAATGATGCAATTCTTTCCGATCATGACATGATTTCCAATAAAAGCACCGGGTTGGATAATGGTACCTTCGCCGATCTCGGCAGAAGGACTGATGGCAGATACAGCCTTTTGAAAAGGACAGAATGTTGTTACCAGGAAAATATAATCATCAAAGGGATGATCAGAGATTATCAATGCTTTGCCTGAAGGCGGATCGATGTCCTTATTGATCAGGATCGTATTAGCTTTTGACTTTAATGCCTTGTCGTAATATTTAGGATGGTCGACAAAAGTAAGGTCACCAGGTTCGACCATATGGATTTCATTGATCCCGGAAACGATAAAATCCGGGTCACCCACAAAACGTGCATGAATCAGGCCGGCAATTTCTTTAAGTGTCTGAGGGGAATCAAATTTCATCGTCAGTAATTTGAAATAATGTTAATCCAAACTTCCCGTTTTTCATCCGGCATCCAAAATCAGTACCCTATTCCTTCACCCTTTCGGAATAATCACCCGTGCGTGTATCCACCCTGATTAATTCTCCTGTCTCGATGAAAAGAGGGATCCTTACTGTTGCTCCGGTTTCAACCGTAGCGCTTTTCATGGAGTTTGTCGCAGTGTTACCTTTCATACCGGGTTCGGTATAGGTCACTCTCAGCACTACATACGTCGGAAGCTCGCAGGTAAGCGGGGTTTCCGTATCGACATGGAACAGAATCTCAACTTCCTGGCCTTCCTTGAGGAACGCTGGAGCGTTGATCATCTCTGAGGGAATAAATGTCTGCTCAAAGGATTCTGTATTCATAAAATGATAACCGGAATCGTCCTTGTACAGGTATTGATATTTTCTTCTTTCAACTCTTGCCACATTGATCCTGACGCCGGAATCAAAAGTATTGGGGATAACTCTGCCGGTCCTGAGGTTTTTGAGTTTTGTACGAATGAATGCCGGTCCCTTGCCCGGTTTCACATGCTGAAATTCTACAATTGAAAAAAGATCATTATTGTATTCAATTACTAAGCCATTTCTGATATCAGCGGTTGTTGCCATAAAACTTTTATTGATAATGAAATAATCGGGGTGCAAAATTAGGCATTTTTTTGAATCTGCAATCTGCTTTCAGTCTTATTTAATCCAGAAAAGAGTGTAGAAAAACGCATAACCGAACATTACTTGTTTTCAGGGCGCCCTCTGCGGTTTATAGTCTTCGATAAATAATTTTTCCTTGCAGAATACAGTTTCCTGCTGCTGAAGGTTGGAACAGACGAAGATAATCCTGTTTTTTGCCATTTCACTGACCAGCTGTAGATACCATTCCGTACCGGCCTTGTCGAGGTTCATTGCAGGTTCATCCAGCAACACAACAGAAACATCACTGAACAATGCAAGAACCAGCTTGACCCGTTGTTTCATGCCGGAAGAAAAGAACCGGATCGATTTCCTGCCGGGATCCTTAAATCCGATCCTGTCGATGATTCCAGGGATGCTATATCCCGGAACCAGGGACTTAAAAAAGAAATGAAAATCCAGCATCTCCCGTAAAGTAAATTCCTCGATCAGTTCCTGGTATGGCGCTACAATGGTAAGGTATTGAAAGATCTTTTCCACGGGAATTTCCTGTCCGCCTTTGCTGTAGTTAACTTTCCCCGATGAAGGATTTATATTTCCTGCGATGACTTGCAACAGGGTTGATTTTCCTGAGCCATTTCTTCCAAGGATCGCATAGGCGTGATCTTTCTCAAAGGAATAGCTGAGTTCCCGGAATATCCATTCGGTGTTATACTTTTTGCCGATAACAGTCAGGATAATTTTCACACGAGAATAATGATTTCGGCATGAGAAACCTGCCGATATCGTTTATTTTTCACGAATTTTAGAATAACCTTTCATAATCCCGCGACTGGAATTGGCAATAAATGAAAGAATTTCATCGCGTTCAGGTGTAGCTTCCACCTTGGCTTCAATGATCTCAACGGCTTGCGAAACATTGTAACTTTTTAGAAAGATGATCCTGTAAATTTCCTGGATTTTATTGATTACTTCAGGAGAAAATCCTCTTCTTCGCAGCCCGATCGAATTAACCCCGACATATGAAAGAGGCTCTCTTGCTGCTTTTGTATATGGAGGGACATCTTTACCTACCCCTGTTCTTCCTGCAATAAAAGCATGTGCTCCTATATGACAGAATTGGTGAATGGGGACCATTCCGCCGATAATTGCCCAGTCATCAACAATAACATGCCCGGCAAGCATGGCGGCATTTGACAAGACGACATTGTTTCCGACAACGCAGTCATGTGCGATATGCACATAAGCCATTAACAAGGTGTTGTCACCAACCACTGTCTCATAACTGGCCTTCGTGCCACGGTTAATCGTGGTAAATTCGCGGATGGTGACATTATTGCCGATTTTCACGATTGAATCTTCGCCGGCAAATTTAAGATCCTGCGGAATGGCTGAAATAACTGCACCCGGAAATATTTTACAGTTCTTACCAATACGGGCGCCCTCCATGATGGTTACATTGGATCCGATCCATGTACCTTCTTCAATGACCACATTCTTATCGATGCTGACAAAAGGTTCAATAACTACATTCGGAGCTACTTTTGCCTGGGGATTAACGTATGCCAGAGGTTGATTCATAAGTTTTTTATTTTTTTTGAATTTGTGCCATCAGCTCGGCTTCCATTACGATTTTGTTGCCCACAAAGGCCTGTCCTTGCATGTGGCAGACCCCATGCCTCATGGGAGAGATCATTTTATTCTGAAAGATCACGGTATCTCCCGGAACTACCTTTTGCCTGAATTTCACATGTTCGATCTTGAGGAAATAGGTAATGTAATTTTCCGGATCCGGAACAAAGCTCAGTGCAAAGATGCCACCAGTTTGTGCCATGGCCTCTATCAAAAGAACACCCGGCATGATCGGTTCATTCGGGAAATGACCTACAAAGAAAGATTCATTCATCGTTACATTCTTAATCCCGACCACATGGTGCTCACTGAGTTCAAGGATCCGGTCGATCAGGAGGAAGGGTGGACGATGGGGAAGCATCTTCTGGATCTGGATGATATCGTAAACCGGTTTCTTATTCAGGTCAAAGTGCGGAACTGTTTCTGTTCGCTGTTGTATCAATAGTTGTTTTTTGATCAGTTTTACAAATTCAACATTTGAATAATGACCAGGACGGCTGGCGATCACGTGAGCTTTAATGGGCATCCCAATCAGGGCAAGGTCGCCGATTATATCTAGCAGTTTATGCCGGGCAGGTTCATTCGGGAATTTCAATTCCAGGTTATTAAGAATACCTTCTTTCAGGACTTCGACGCGGGGTTTATTGAAGATATGTGCAAGATGATCCAGCTCTTTCCGGGAGACTACGCGGTTTACGAACACGATTGCATTGCTCAGGTCGCCTCCCTTGATGAGGTTGTTATTAAGCAGGAATTCCAGCTCGTGCAGAAAAACGAAGGTCCGGCAAGGGGCAAACCCGTCCCTGAATTGGTGGATCTTTGTCAGGACGGCATTCTGTGAAGGCAGAACCTTGGAATCATAATCTATCATCACCGAAAGTTGAAGCTCTTTTGCAGGTATGGCAATGATCTGCGTTTTCCTCTTTGCATCCGTATAGGTGACATTAGTGGCCAATTCGAAGTATTCCCGGGGTGCCTTCTGCTCAAAAATGCCTGCCTCGAGGAGTTTTTCCACATAGATTCGTGCACTTCCATCAAGAATGGGCATTTCCGATTGATCCAATTCCATCAGGGCATTATCAATCTCGAGTCCTGCCAGCGCCGCCAGGACATGTTCGACCGTATCTATGCGGATCCCTTTGTATTCGATGCTGGTCCCGCGGGAAGTATCCACAACATGCTCCACATCGGCCGGTACTGTAATATCGGGATCCATGTCTGTCCGCTTGAACTTATAACCAAAATTCTCAGGTGCAGGATGAAAACTCAGGATCACGTCTTTGCCTGTATGAAGGCCGGTCCCTGGAATGCTGAAAGAGGTTTTTATAGTTTTTTGCTTATCGCTCATAATCTTCATTTGAAAACAAAACCGTTATTCCTTCTTCAATAATTTTTCCAGCTGATAGATCTTCTTTACCAATTGGTCAAAATTTCGCCAGTAAACATATAAACGCCTGGTTTTTCCGGCTTCCAGCGCAGGTGTGCCGAGAAATACCTCCCCGTTTTTAATGTCATGTTCTATCCCCGACTGGGCGCCGATTTTTACATTGTCGCCGATGTTCAGATGCCCTACAATACCCACCTGTCCGGCGATCATGCAATTTTTCCCGATCTTCGTCGAACCGGAAATCCCGGTCTGTGCAGCGATCACGGTATTCTCTCCGATCTCAACATTGTGTGCGATCTGAATCAGGTTGTCGATCTTTGCTCCGCGATGGATGACTGTCGACCCCAGGGTTGCCCGGTCGATGGTAGTATTTGCCCCGATCTCAACATTGTCGTGGATAACGACATTACCTGCCTGGATCACTTTCTTGTACTGGTTGTCGGCCTGGGGCGCAAAACCAAAACCATCTGCACCGATGACAATGCCTGCATGAAGTGTGCAGTCGCTTCCGACCATACAATCATGATAGATCTTCACACCGGCATAAACTGTTGTGTTATCACCGATCGTGACATTATCGCCAATGAAGGTTTGAGGATAGATCTGGACGTTGCTGCCGATCACGGCATTGTCGCCAACCGAGACGAATTCACCGATATAAACATCTTCGCCGATCTTTGCGCTTTTGGAAATGAAGGCATAGGGTGAAATTCCTTTTTTGCCGGATTGCATGTTCTGGAATATCTCCAGGAGCTTTGCAAAGGAAGTATAAGCATTTTCCACCCGGATCAGGGTACCTGCGATGGATTGTGAAGGTATAAAATCCTCATTTACTATGATGATGGAGGCCTTTGTGGTATAGATATGAGGGGTGTAAAGCGGATTGGCAAGAAAGGTCATGGTTCCGGGAAGACCTTCTTCAATTTTTGCGAGTCTGGATACGACTACTTCCGGATCCCCTTCCACTTTACCATTCAGAATGTCTGCGATCTGTCGTGCGGTAAACTCCATCAATACTCTTTATTATAGATAATTACACTCAGAAAAGGCTTGCAAGTTACCAATTAATTTCGAATCAGCCAGAAAATATTTTCCCCTCAACCTGTCAGTTTACGAGGTTTTTTGGGTAACACAAAAGGTATTTGCTCACCGGTGTTGACAGGACTGAGATGTTAAGCTGGTCAGATGCTTCGGAAACATCCACAAGTTCATTGTTGCGGAATTGGATCCGGATCCTGTCATGTTGGGGATTATAGGCATTGTTCGTAACGGTACCTTCCACAAGAAAATATGTGATCTCTTCTTCTCTTAACCGGAATTGTGCTGCCGTCTTTTCCTTCAGTGAAGTGACATATTCCGGGTCAAAAGGATCATTCTGGATCTCGACTTTGTATAAGTGCCGGTCGACCAGACTTTTGCATAGCCAGGAAAGAATGGGATCCCGGTGCGTTGTCCAAACTTTGATGGCGGAAAAAATATCGTAATCATCCAGCTTTGAAAAATCTTCGATCCATTTTCGTTCTTCAAGAAAATGATCAATGGTAATATTGGAATAAAGAAAAAGATGCAGCACCGGTGAACAGAACAAGGGGATATCTTCCGAGGCCAGTTCCTTGGCCCGTTTCAGGATGTTTACCAGCATGTATTCTGCGGCGACTACAGTTTTATGGAGATATACCTGCCAATACATCAGCCGTCTGGAAATGATGAATTTTTCTATGGAATAAATACCTTTTCCTTCCACCACAAGCTGATCATCCACTACCGTAAGCATCTTGATGATCCGGTCGGTATTGATTACCCCTTCTGCCACGCCCGTAAGGAAACTGTCACGCGACAGATAGTCAAGCCGGTCCATATCGAGCTGACTCGAAACAAGCTGATGTAGGAATTTTTTCGGATAATCATTCCGGAATATTTTATTTGCTGTATCTAATCGATGATTCAGGAAATCGTTCAGTGAATCCATCATAAGCAAGGAAAGATCTTCATGGGAGAGGTCTTTTACTATGGTCTGTTCCAATGCATGAGAGTAAGGGCCATGGCCGATATCATGCAGCAGGATAGCGCAAAGAACGCCTTCTTCTTCATCCGAAGAAATTATAATCCCTTTCGACCGCAACACTTCCACCGCCTGAGTCATGAGGTGCATGGCTCCCAAGGCATGCTGGTACCGTGTGTGAACGGCTGAAGGATATACATAAAGCGTTAGTCCGAGTTGGATGATCCTGCGCAACCGCTGAAACCAAGGATGTTCGATGATATCGAAAACAAGTGTATTGGGTATCGTGATCAATCCGTAAACAGGATCATTGATAATTTTTCGTTTATATGGCAAGTCGTTCATTGCCGGATTCCTTGTAACTTTGTTAAAAGATGATAAAAATACGTAATGCAGACAATAAAAGCAATATTACGACATTTTATCCTATATGATAAATTAGAAAACCATGGTGAAGACGAATATTTTATGGGTGGATGATGAGATAGACCTTTTGAAACCGCACATCATTTTTTTAAAAGAAAAAGGTTATGGGGTAGATACCTCGAACAACGGCCAGGAAGCCATCGAAATTTTAAGAAAGAAAGATTTTGACATTGTTTTTCTGGATGAGCAGATGCCAGGGTTATCGGGGATTGAAACACTGATGAAGATGAAATCTGATTTCCCAAACCTTCCGATCGTAATGATCACCAAGAGCGAGGAAGAAACGATCATGGAAGATGCCATCGGATCTAATATCTCCGATTACCTCATTAAACCTGTTAATCCCAACCAGATCCTGCTCTGCCTCAAGAAAAACCTGGAGACCAAGAAACTGGTCAGCGAAAAAACCACCTTTCAGTACCAGCAGGAATTCCGGAATATCGGGATGGAGATCAGCCCCCGGTTGAACCATGAAGAATGGGTAGAAGTGTACAAGAAAATCACTTACTGGGAACTGAAACTGGAGAAATCGCAGGACGAAGGAATGAACCAGGTGCTGAAAATGCAGAAAGATGAAGCAAACCATGCCTTCTCGAAGTTTTTTGAGAAAAACTATACCGATTGGTTGAATAATAAAAACATAGACAAACCGGTTCTGTCGCACAACCTGATAAAGGAGATGATCTTTCCACTCCTGAACGATGACCGCCCGCTTTTCGTCATCCTGATCGATAATTTCCGATACGATCAGTGGAAAGTATTGCAACCTTTGCTGGAAGAATATTTCCGGGTTGAAAAGGACGAGATCTATTTCAGCATCCTTCCCACTGCAACCCAGTATGCAAGGAATTCGATCTTTGCAGGTCTGCTACCGACAGAAATTGAAAAGAAATATCCGAAATACTGGAT
>Ga0187861_10005610_pt1 | contig 9985 bp, 9 predicted proteins | sample June2016WEW_10_1_3_FD_132986 | JGI IMG/M metagenome (GOLD analysis project Ga0187861, IMG submission 132986) | Peatland microbial communities from SPRUCE experiment site at the Marcell Experimental Forest, Minnesota, USA - June2016WEW_10_100 | ecosystem: Environmental > Terrestrial > Soil >...
CCCCGCATCAGGGCCTCTCCGGGGATTGAGTGGTTCATCAGAACCACGAAATCGAGAAGAACCATCAGGTTCTTCGAAGTACGGCGGGGCAATGCGTTTTATTTAAAAAATCAGTTTTTTGTCACAATCCTGATGACGGGGTAAACTTGGAAGTGACAACTCCCGGACAGGTAATTCCCGCAGCATCGCAATGCGGGGATGCCCACGTGGCGGGGAGGCAATCGTCGCATCAGCGAAGAGAGCCTTATGGCTCTCTTCTCGTGTTCCTTCGTCACACAGGGAGGATTGACTGGAGAAGAATCCGTAAGGATTCTTCGACTGCGGAGTACCAAAGTCGAAGAGCCCGATGGCTCTTCTCCTGTCTCATCTCTGATGAGATTCGACACCCCCAAGAGCGTCAAATCTCCCACTCAAAAATTTAAAAAAATCCATTCCTGAAATCAGGAAAAAATCAGAAAAATGCTGCGGGAGGGTTACGATCCCCCGATCTCCAGATCTCTCGAAGCCGCGAAGATGAGTTCAACAACCCTATGAGTCTGGCGCCCTAACCAGCTAGGCCACCGCAGCACAAAAGTGCATAATAAAAACGCCGTAAAAACTATTAAAGGTTCTTATAACCCGCGTCAGTCCTTTTTCTGCTGGAGGTACATGTTGACCGCTGCGGTGATTGCTGCGACTTTTTTTCCCTGGTCAAAGGACCCTGCAAGCGTCTGCATGCGGGCCTCTTCGTCGCGTGTGTACCGGTCGAGCGTGCTCAGGATATGCTCTTCCTGTAAAAAGTGCGTATGAGTATTTCCCTCCATGAACTGCTGGTTGTTCATGATCGCATAATGGAGCGGTATTGTTGTCCTGATACCGAGTATGATATATTCAGAGATGGCCCGCCGCATCCGCTTGATCGCCTCGATGCGGGTGCTGTCCCAGGCACAGAGTTTTGCGATCATCGAATCGTAATTTGCAGGGATTGTATATCCCATATGGATGCCGCTGTCGACCCGTATGCCGGGACCGCCCGGGGAGCGGTACCGTATGATCTTACCCGGATCGGCGGCGAAATTATTGAGTGGGTCTTCGGCATTGATACGGCATTCGATCGCATGCCCGCGGATGGAGAGATCCTCCTGTCCGAACGGGAGCGATTCACCGGCTGCAATGGCAATCTGCTGTTTGACCAGATCAATTCCCGTAATAATCTCCGTGATCGTATGTTCGACCTGGAGACGGGTATTCATCTCCATGAAGTAATAATTTCCCTGGCTGTACAGGAACTCGACAGACCCGGCATTGGAATAATCCGAGGCTTTCGTGACCATCAGCGCGGATTGCGACATTCTCTCCCGCAGTTCGGGTGTCATGATCGGGCAGGGTGCCTCCTCGATAAGTTTCTGGTGGCGGCGCTGGATGGAGCACTCGCGATCGTACAAGTGAACTGCATTCCCCTGTTCATCGGCCAGCACCTGGAACTCGATATGCCGCGGTTTGATGAGATATTTCTCGATGAAGACCGTCGCGTCTCCGAACGCGGACTGGGCAATACGCTGGCTCGCCGTGATTGCTTCTTCGAGAGAGTTCTCACTGTCAACGATCTGCATGCCGATGCCACCGCCACCGGCACTTGCCTTGACGATGACCGGGTAGCCGATCCCGGCAGCAACTTCTTTTGCATCATCGATATTCGTGATGCCACTGTCAGTGCCCGGAATAACAGGGACTCCGGCTTCTTTCATCATCTGCTTGCTGCCGATCTTGGAGCCCATCGCCTTGATGGTCTTCCATCGCGGGCCAATAAAAATGACATTTTCGTCAAGACAGAGTTTGGCAAAACGGTAGTTCTCTGCAAGGAACCCATACCCGGGATGAATAGCCTCCGCGCCGCTCTTTTTGGCAATGTCGATGATGCGTTCCATGTTGAGATAACTTCTGGAGGGGGGCGCCTCGCCGACATGGAATGCCTCGTCCGCGTATTTCACATGGAGGGCATTCCTGTCCGCATCAGAATAGATGGCCACGGTCTCGATGTCGAGCTCGCGGCATGCCCGCATCACCCGGATGGCAATTTCGCCGCGGTTGGCGATCAGGAGTTTTTCAAAAAATTTCATTGCACCACCAGCAGGACATCGCCGTTCTGGACGACATCGCCGGTATCAACAAAGATCTCGGTGACCTTTCCATCTGAGGGACTGTGGATGGGGTTCTCCATCTTCATCGCTTCAAGGACGATAAGGGTATCACCTTTCTTTACCACCGAACCCCGGCTGACGAGCACCTGGAGGACCATGCCCTGCATATTGCTCTTGATACCTCCGGCAAATTCACCGCGGGGGGCCTTTCGGGGTGCGACACCGGTCACTTCGACTTTGCTTCCCCCGACGGAGACGATCTTGACCGAGAAGACTTCCCCGTCGACTTCGACCTCCATCTGGCTGGGGATGTCGCCGGACGGTTTCGGGGCCGATTGCTTTTTCGGGATATCTTCCATGGTCCGTTCTCCCCTGAGGAAGGAGGGTGCGATGGCGGGATAGAGGATATAGGTCAGGACGTCCTCCTCTTTTTTTACGAGCCCGGCCTTTATTGCCTCTTCCCTCATGTTCTCGTAGGCAGGTTCGAGGAGATCGGCTGGCCTGACCGTGATCACTTCCTCATCACCGATGATCAGTGTCCGGATCTCATCGCTTACCGGGCCGGGGGATTTGCCATAGAGGCCCCGCACATAATCCTTGACTTCCTTCGTCACATTCCGGTACCGCTGGCCGTTTACCAGTACGTTGAGCACGGCCTGGGTCCCGACAATCTGGCTTGTAGGTGTTACGAGGGGCGGGTAGCCGAGATCCTTTCGTACCCGTGGGATCTCCGCAAGCACTTCATCCCAGCGGTCGAGAGCATCCTGTTCCTGCAGCTGCGATACGATATTGGAGATCATGCCCCCGGGCAGCTGGTAGATGAGGACATCGCTGTCCACCCGTTCTGATATCGGGTTGAGCAGCCCGCCGTATTTTTCCCGGATCTGCAGGCACAGGTTGCGGACGGCCCTGAGTTTGATTAAATCGATACCGGTATCGCGGGGTGTACCGATCAGGGACGCGACAATACTTTCTGTCGGCGGCTGGGATGTCCCCATGGAAAAGGGGGACATCGCAGTATCGAGAATGTCCACCCCGGCTTCAATGGCCGCCTGGTAACTCATGGGCGCGATCCCACTCGTGGAGTGGCTGTGAAGGCAGACCTTGACGTCGACTGCCTTTTTAATGCCGGTGATCAGTTCCCGTGCCGCTTCCGGCATGATGAGGCCGGCCATATCCTTGATGCAGATGGAATCGCAATCGAGTGCGTACAGCTCTTTTGCCATCTCGATGAATGTCCGGGTGCTGTGGACGGGGCTGGTAGTATAGCATATTGTGCTCTGCAGGTGGGCCCCCACGGCTTTGACCCGCTGCATCGACCTCTTCATATTCCTGATATCGTTCAGCGCATCGAAGACGCGGAAGATATCGACTCCGTTCTTGTGCGAGGCATCGACAAACCTGTCGACCACATCGTCCGGGTAATGGCGGTACCCGACCAGGTTCTGTCCCCTCAGGAGCATCTGGATGGGGGTATGCGTGAGTTCTTCCTTGAGTGCCTTCAGCCGGTCCCATGGATCGTCATTTAAAAACCGTATGCAGGTATCAAACGTTGCACCGCCCCATGCTTCAACGGAAAAAAAACCGCAGTGATCGATCTCACGTGCGAGAGGAAGCATGTCTTCCGTCCGGAGACGTGTGGCAATGAGTGACTGGTGGGCGTCACGGAGGGTGGTATCGGTGATCAGGACTTTTTTTGTGGACGCGGCGTGCATGAAGGAGACCTCTGCCGGGCAGCAGGATGATATTCAGCCTCTCAAAACTTCATCGGTATAGTATAAAAAATTCACTAACAGGAATGAAAGCGATGATGAGCACGCATAGTGCAGACAGGCTGGAGAGTATATCCCTTCCCGGTGTCGTAAACTCAGGGCAGAGCATACCCCCGTCACGGTACCCCCGCACAGCCATGAGTTCCGCAGTATTTTCCGCCCGGGAGAGTGCACCATTCACCAGGACGAAACCGGCGGGAACAAGCGTCTTCCATCCCGGTCGTATACCTTTAAGTGTTTCTGCAATCCGGATCTGGTTGAAATCGCTGACCAGCAGGTGCATCGTCTGCAACCCCATATCGGCAAGCATGCCGAGTTCGAATCCCACATGGTTTCCCATGAGCCATACGCCGAGTTTGAGGAATTCTCCGCTCTTCTGCTCGGCATACATCCAGAACCCGATGAGAATTATTACCATCATACGAATAAAATAGGAGACCCCGTCGCCTCCGGTCAACGCAAGGACGATACTGAAAAATGCGATCATGGCTGCAACGGGAATAATCACCCGGATTTGTGCCCGGGAGAAACGGCCGGTAAATACGATCCACCATATGCATGCCGCCGCCGCTCCCGGGATACTGATGAAAGCCGAGATACAGAGAAGGACTGCAGTCCCGGTGCGCAACCTTATGTCCTGCATGCGGCCTCCAGGAGATCGGCTGGCGTGATGTTGTGGGGAATTTTTCCCCGGGCAAGGAGCTGTTTTACCAGCTGTGGCGCGTGTTCCCATCCCGCAAGTGCCTCCGGAACGCGTCCCCGGCAATGAAGTACGCCGCCCGAGATCTCCCAGATAAAATCCACGCGCGGGAATATCATCTGCTCATGCGTGAAGATGACCGTTATCCCCTTTGTGCGCCGGGAGATATCCGCACAATAACGCTCTTTTTCCCGGCAGTCAAGGGAACTGAAGGGTTCATCAAGTACCAGAAGATCGTAATCTCTGGCCATAACACAGGCGAGATGGAGACGCTTCAACTCGCCCCTGCTCAACCGCAGGGGTGAGAGGTCTTCTTTGCCGGAAAGATTCGCTGCCTTCACCGTTGCAGAGGGATCAATACCCCACGAGGTACATTCGTCCATGACGGTAGAACCCGTGACATGGTATTCCGGAAACTGGAACGAGACCATCAGGGAAGAAACGTGTTCACGGTCAACTGTACCTGCGGAAGGCTGCAACAAACCTGCGAGGATAAGTGCAAGTGTTGTCTTCCCGCTGCCGATATCGCCGCTGACCAGGTGGATGCCTTCCGTGAATCTGCCGTGGGCAGACAATGACCATTTTTCCCGGGTTATGCAGGTGGCATTGAGAGTAACCCTCATATCCCGCACCTCAAAGAAAGGGGGTAGAACGGGGTGCCGGACAGGGCGGCAAAGACCTCCCGGGGGGAACCGTTATACCCGGCCCTGCCGTTTTCGAGCCAGATAAGCCTGTCCCCACGTGTGGCGGATTCCATCTGCTGGGTGCACCGGATCACGTAGGGAACACCGCTCTTTCTGACCAGGTGATCAATCTCCATGGCCCGGGTTTCATCGAGATGCGAGTCATATTCATCGAGAACGAGCACCTGCGGGTGATGGATAAGTGATGCAGCGAGAGCAACAAGGATCTTCTCTCCCCCGGAGAGTTCCCGCATCCCCCTGTCCCGCAGGGGCATGATGCCCATAAACTCCAGATGGCTGTCGACACGATCAGAAATCTCACGACAGGGAATGCGTTGGAAGCGCAGGGGGGAGGCAATCTCATCCACGACTGTATCGAAAAGGATGTTACGGTCAGGGAATTCATTCACCCATCCAATCTCCGTTTTGCGCGGGGGCAGGTCATCAACCAGCACCGTTCCCGCATCCGGTTCGGTGATCCCGGCACAGATCTTCAAGAGGGTCGTTTTTCCGCTGCCATTCGGGCCGATGATCGAAGTAATCCCCGGCAGAATGTCCAGTGAACCGATATCGAGCACCTGATGACGGAGGTAGCGTATCGAGATCATACGAGTCGCCCGGCGATCGCGTAAGCCGCACCGGCCTTGATCGCGTCGCCGATCATAAATGGCAGGACGCCGGCAGAAAATGCGGGGACACGCCCCATCCCAAGGGAATACATCAGCCATGCCATTCCAAAGAGCCAGATGATTACCGTCCCGGCAACAAGCCCGCCAATATGGAAATACCGGGATTTTCTCTCATACGCCAGACCGACAACAAGAGCCGCGAAGACAAACCCGATGAGATAACCGCCCGTTGGGCCCAGAAGCACGCCCGGCCCAGCCATGCCATTGTGGAATACCGGGAGACCGAGTGCCCCCATTACGATGAAGGCTGTAACCGGAATAACTGCCTGCCTTCTCATTACTGTCCCGGCGAGTAATACAAAGAGGGTCTGGAGGGTGAATGGTACCGGGATACAGGGAATGGAGATCCAGCTTCCCAAGGAAATGAGACCAATAAATGCGGCAGAGTATGCAATCAGTCTTGATCGTTGCAGGTCGCCAAACATCGTCAACCATTAAAAAAACGATGGTTGACGATAAAAATGTACCCTGTCACTGGTGATAACAATCGCCGGCGATAACGCGTTCGAGTTTCCCGTTGTCCTTTCGTATGATCAGTGCGCCAAATTCATCGATGTCTACGGCTTCCCCTTCAAAACTGTTTTTAAGGGTCCGGATCTGGACCCGGTTGTCGAGAGTGCAGGAGATGCTCTTCCATTCCTGGATGATCGAGTCGTACTCACCGCTTTCAATCAGCAGATACCTGCTCTCGAACTCCTTGAGAATGCGTGCAAGGAATGAGGCGCGGTCAACCGTATGGCCCACTTCGGCACAGATAGAGGTGATCTGGTTCCGGAGATCCGGTGAAAAATTGGTGATAGACACGTTTACGTCAATGCCGATGGAGAGGAGACTGTGATGCACAACATCCGATTCTGCCGAAAGTTCGAGCAGCAGCCCTGCCACTTTTTTGTTGCCAATGAAGATGTCATTGGGCCATTTGATCAGGGCCCCGAGGTTGAACTCTTTCCGGATGGCCCGCGCTACCGCGATCGAACCGGCCATCGTGATCATGAAGACATGATCGACAGGGACATGGGGTTTGAGGACGATGGTGATCCAGATCCCCCCGCTGGGAGAGACCCATGCCCGTCCCATCCTGCCGATCCCTCCGGTCTGCTCTTCAGCAATGATGACCATGCCGTGCATCTTCTCCACATCGCCATCTGAACAGAGCTGCTTCCCGACCCAGATGGTCGAGGGGGTGTTTTCCAGGTACCGTATCTTCTTGCCGATAAACCGGGTCTGGAGTTTCTTGTGAATTTCATAGGGAAGCAGTTTGTTGCTGGGATGGGTGAGCCGGTATCCCTGTTTCTGGGATGATGAGATGTCATACCCCATCATGCGGAGTTCGTTGATGTGTTTCCATACTGCAGAGCGGGTAATCCCCAGCTCATTGCTGATCGTCTCACCGGAGAGGGGGCCCTGTGCACGTTCGAGAATCTCAAGTACTTTAAATGCAGAATCCGGCATGGTATCACCGCTTGGAATCGATCTGCTCTGATTCAAGGGGGCAGGGGTCTTTGCCGCACACCTGCTTGAGGATCGCGGACTGGTGTTCCATGAGCGTAGCGAGATCAAATATACCCGTGATATCGACAATACCAATGGCCCCGATTGCATTTCCGCGACCATCGCGTAAGGGAGTGACTCTCACCGGGACTCCCTTGTATGGCCCGGTTGATGGCGTCACCTGTATCTGCTGGTTTTTAGCGATCGCCTCGAGAAGAATCGGACCGTTGTAGTGGCGATCGATGATCCTGCCGTCCTCTACCCGGATCCCGTCCCTGTCCCGGGATTTTGCCGTTACCGGAAGGCGGTGGATCAGTTCATGGACTGCGAGGACAATGGGTTCGAGATCGTGTGCCTCTGCACTGCAGGATAACATATACTGGTCCAAGGAATTACCTCAATACTCTGGTCATTCTTTATCTAGAAGAAGATTACGTTCGGAACAGAGGCTCTGCTTCGGCTGGCAAAACCATGACGGCCAATCACCGCGAAATGTATTCTTACGAATAACTGGCGCAAATTGTTAGTGAATATTTTATGAGGGCTCCCCGTATCAGGGCCCCTATGGGGACCGACGAAGGAGGTCGAGAAGGTTGAATGAACTTCGAGTCACGGCGGGGCAGGAGGTTTTCTTTAGAGAATATTTTTTAGTTATTGATCCGCCGCGGGAGCGCCCCATCGGGGGCGGCGGCGTGCATCGTAGCGAGATGTACGGAAAGGTAATACCCGCATCATCGCAATGCGCAGGGGCGGTCCGGGGGGACAGGCACTGTCCCCTCCGTCATCATACCAGAATCTCAAAACGTTACCTGCTCCCCTTCGCAGCAGAATTTTTTGAGGAAGTTCCGCGACGGGAACTCATGAACACTTGTCACGACAATCGTACCCTTTCCACAGGTATGTTCAATGATGACATCAGAGGATTCAGCTGCCCCGATGCACATTCCCTCATGGGTCGGGAACGAGCCGTCACATTCAATGTTCCCGGGATCATAATCATCGAGAATCGTCGTGGCAACAGATCCGCCAGAACAGGTGATACTCCGTGGATGGCAGTCATGCCGGTAGATTACCGGAAACGGAAGCCAGTCGTAGGCATCGGTTCTGTTGTCTGCGGCTCCGAAGACCAGGAGATTTCCTCCCTGTTCTACGAATTTTTCAATTCTCGATGAAGAAGCACGGAGTGCGGGGAGCAGGTTCGAATAGCGGGGGTTGCCGAACCCGGTCGGCACGATCAGGCAGTTGAACAAACCCCGGAAAAACGGGGCTGCAAGCATCTGGGGAGTGACAATTTCGCAGGCAATCCCGCAGTCCTCGATCAGGCGGCTGAAGTACTGGGGGGAGTCCCAGACAAATCCTGCACGGCAACTCATCCCTTGATCACTCCGACAGGAGCGAGACGCGCCACGAGCCGTGAGATGCCGACATCATGCACAACCCTGACTACCTCGTCGCTGGGCTTGTAGACTTCCGGGGCTTCATCGGCGATCGCATTATCATGGGGAGCTCGGACAATGATCCCCTGCTTCAACAGGTTCTCCGTAACTTCCTTCCCGTTCAATCTCTTCTTTGCCTGGGAGCGGCTCATGATCCGTCCTGCCCCATGACAGGTACTGCCGAATGTCCTCTCCATGGCAGTCGCGGTCCCGCGGAGTACATAGGACGAGGTTCCCATGCTGCCGGGAATGATCACCGGCTGGCCGATGGAGGAGAGGTCTGAGGGAATATCTGCCGAACCCGGCCCGAATGCCCGGGTGGCTCCCTTGCGATGGACACAGACCCTCATGTGCTTTCCATCGATAATGTGGTCTTCAATCTTTGCCACATTGTGGGCGACATCATAGACCAGCGGCATATCCTCGTAATCGATCCCGAACATCTTTGAAAGCACCTGCCGGGTCGTGTGCGTAATCATCTGCCGGTTTGCCCAGGCATAATTTGCCGACGCTGCCATGGCACTGAGATACGCTTTCCCCTCCGGAGACGTGAGCGGTGCGCAGGCGAGCTGGCGATCGGGAAGCGTGATCTGGTATTTTTTTGTCGCGGCTTCCAGGAGTTTCAGGTGATCGGTACATACCTGGTGACCGAGTCCGCGCGAACCGCAGTGGATCATGCAGCATACCTGGCCTTCCCGGATCCCAAATGCCTCCGCTGCAACCGGGTCATAGATCTCCCGGACCACCTGCATTTCGAGGAAGTGATTCCCGGATCCAAGGGTACCCCCCTGCGGTATGCCCCGTTGCCGTGCTTTTGCCGATACGGTTCTGGTATCGGCACCTTTCATGCAACCGCTTTCTTCACAACGGACGAGATCCCGGGCAACGCCGTACCCGTTCTCGACTGCCCAGCGTGCACCTTTTACCATCATCTCATCGACAGAACGCGATGACATCTTCCGGGAGCTTTTTGCACCAACCCCGGTCGGTACCGCATTGAACAGCAGATCGATCAGGTCCCGCCGGCCGCTGATATCCTTGAGGGAAAGGGGAGTCGAGATCAGTCTCACGCCGCAGTTGATATCAAAGCCCAC
>Ga0187861_10005612_pt1 | contig 9985 bp, 8 predicted proteins | sample June2016WEW_10_1_3_FD_132986 | JGI IMG/M metagenome (GOLD analysis project Ga0187861, IMG submission 132986) | Peatland microbial communities from SPRUCE experiment site at the Marcell Experimental Forest, Minnesota, USA - June2016WEW_10_100 | ecosystem: Environmental > Terrestrial > Soil >...
TCACCGAATTCGCGTGAGCGGAGCACCTTGAACCTCAGGCCTTCCGCGTAGCGCTTCTTGAGCCAATCCGACTTGCGACGATGTCCTTCGTTCTTGCCGCTCTTGTAGCCGCAGAAGCTACAACCGCCGATGTTGTCGGCATTGGTGTCGACGACCTCGTACTCTCTCATCCTGATCCTCCGCTCGGTCTTGCCAGACTCAGTTGCGCGATATCACGCAGGCGTGGTGTCGACGCAACATGAATCATGTTGACCCGCTGGTCGTTCGTCGTCTCTCCACCAGAGCGATATCCAGTCTATTTATGTCGCTCTGAGACTCGGCAGGCAAAGGCCATGAACGCAGCCGCGTACGGCTCTTGTAGTATTCCATTGGAGCTTGTCGACAAGTTGCGATCAAGCCTCCGCGCGTGCGTCCCAAAATACGTTGGTTTGCCAAAATTTTTCAACTGCAGCCGCAAATCTTTTCACAACTTTAATGGATAGATTCCGTTTTGCCATCTCATGATACAAAATGCCATTAATCCATCTTACTGGAAGTTAATGAATTCGAGAGGTTTGCTTGCAAATTACGTTTTACTACCTCGCTTCACCGGGCAGATTAATGGAGAGAAAAGGTTATTTATCCCTCATCCTTTTTTACATTTTATCGGTTGCGGTGCAGGCGAATTCGAAACGGACGGCGATTTGATCTTCCACGGTCACTTTCGCCTTGAGGAAGAATATATCGATCATCCGCTCGACCAACTCGACCTCCATGCGAATCAGTTCGCCCGGCCGGACAATGCGTTTAAAGCGGACGTCGTTCATCTTTGCGGCCACGGGAATTTTATTATCTTCGGCTTTAAAAAGCCTGGAAAGGAGGATTGCTCCGCTCTGCATCGCCGCCTCGCAAAGCAGCACGCCCGGCACCAACGGATAACCCGGATAATGCCCGGAGAAAAAATCCTCTTTCCCTGTAAACACCTTGGTGCAGACGATCCGCGAGTCGGTCCATTCGACGATCTCATCCACCAGTAAAAACGGCGGCCGGTGTGGAATGGCGGCAAGAATTTGTTCTCGGCTCATTATCTCATTACTTGCATAGTTTGCGTTCCGCGGCACTGCTTCCGGCGAAGCAGTGGCACACTATGGTTTTGCTATCTTTTTTTCATCAAAAATGCGTCTACGTCGTTGGCCACGATTACGCCGTAATTCACGGCCCCTAGCCAACCGGACATTATAATCCCCACGCTTCCGGCATGATACAATCCGGCGATATGTTCCGGCAATCCCCGGCTCACGGCCAGACCCTCGAATTTAGTGCCGAAACTGGCCCCCGCAAGGTGCAAAGTATACCGCTCGAACGTAAGCGGCGTGGCGGCCTCGGCATGATCGACCTTGGACCGCAAATCGGGCACGTACTTGCCAAGCGCGTCGAGCGTGTTTTCGATCAACTCGCTTTTGCCAGTCCGGTAGTCTTCAGGGTTCAAATCGGCCCAATCGCGGTAATTCGCGTTTGTGCTGGCCACCACGTAGCAGCGGTCAGTGCCAGGCCGGGTCTTGGGATAATAAAACGAATATGTCCGGCTGGTGATGTTTCGGCCAAGAAGCAAATCGGTGCGAAACTCCGCCGCCGTGGAGGAAAACAACAGGTCGCCGCAAGTCTCTTCGTCGATCATCTCGCCCGGCTTAAGCGCGATGTAGACCTGAGTGCTGGAGTTATTCAGCCTTACCGCCCGGGCCTGCTTGATAAAATCGGCGTCGAAATTCTCTTGGCCCACGAGGTTGAAAATCGTACCCGGCAAATTGGCGTTGGAAATGACCGAGCGGCACTTTATCATCCGGCCGCCGGCCGACACGCCTTGCACGCTTCGGCCGGACGCGTGAATTTTATCCGCCTTGCAAGAGGTGCGAATATCGACGCCGTGTTTGAGCATGTCGTCGCGCATCAGGGCGATCAACCGGTCGGTGCCGCCCTGGAAGGTATAAACCCCCTTGGATATGAAGTTGGAAAACACGATGCCGTAGCTGAGGGCCGGGTCTTCCAGCGTCGAGCCGTTGGCATAGGTGATCGGCTCCATCAAAAGCCGCACCACGTCGGGCCGGCCGGGAAAATACTTTTCCAAAAACTGCCCTGTAGTGGTCGTCTGGTCGTCGAAGAAATTCATGTTCCTTGCGGCGTCGAAAAAGCCGTTGACCGTTTCCGCCGGGACGCCGAACCGTTCGGTCAGCACCCGGGTGAAATCCGCGCGGTCGAACGTCGTAACTAGCGAGAACATGGGATTATCGAAACGGATATGCTTAAGTTGCACGATCGAATCGGCGATTTCCGCGTTCCAATAGCGGCGGCAGCTTTTTATCATGCCCACCGGAAAGCCGTGCAGCGAAACGTCGAATATCCGCCCGTCCGGACGCCGAAACCAGGTAGCCAACCCGCCCGGCTTGGAATGTTGCTCCAACAAGAGCACCGAATGTCCGGATCGGGCAAGCGTGTTCGCGGCCGTCATTCCAGCCAATCCGGCACCGATTACGATAACATCGTAAAAATCGCGGGTTGCTTCAATCATTGTTAGGTGGGCGGTAAGCGGTGAGGGGTGGGCAGTTTACTGCCCACTTGAGTGAATTCGCGAAACCGCAAGCGGTTTTTTACGATTATTCAGCATGCATCAATCATCATTTGTATCATCCCTAATCCTTCAACCTTTCAATAGATACCGGTTGGCGATGCTGATGCCGCTTAGGATTGTGCCCACGATTCCGACCATGCCCTGGTCGTTGCCGCAGATATAAAGATTTTTCAGGTGCGTGGTGCCGTCATAGCGTTTTCGGGCCGAGCCGTACATTGCTCCGCCTTCGTGGCCGGTAAAGCGCCGGATGGTGACGGGCGTGAACATGTCGGTATCGATGACCGCGCCGCGGAAATCGGGCACAAAGCGGACCGCCGACGCCGTCAGCCGGTCGTACCAGCGGAGCTTGGCCAATTGGTATTCCTGTTGGTCGAGTTCGGCCCAACGCTGGTAATTGGCCAGCGAAGTGATGCGCACCACGTTTTCCCGCATGGGCCGGCCGTAATCGAAATTGTTCGGCGAGCAGACCACCCCGGAGCGTACATCGGCCAGATCTTGCGGCCTTTCGTAGTGGATTTTTTCAGAATCGTTGAAAAAAACGATCGTTTTGTCGTAACCCAAATCGCGCGGCGGGGTGTTGAGGATCGAAATCGACTCCAAAAGCGACAACCGGTTCCGATCGCCCGGCTCGGCTGCGCCGGCGTCGCAAAGGCGCATGGTTTCCAGCCACCCGGCCGAGGATAGAACCTGTTTTCCTTCCAGTTCGGCGCCGTTTTCGAGCACGACTTTGGTTACGGAATCGTCCTTCACTTCGATTCGGCTCACCGCAGCCCGCAGCCGCAATTCGCCGCCTAAGGTTTTGAACTTTTGCACCAGTTTTTTCAGGATCAAGCGGATACCGGCCAGGGGCCGCGCCAAACCCTCGAAAAAAATCGAACGGAACATAATGCTGAACTGCCCGAAATCCATGTCGTGTTCTTTTGCGCCGCCGTAATACAACACCGGGCAAAACAGCATTTCCACCAGCAGCGGATCGCGAATAATTTCGCCCACCACCTCCCTGGCGGAACGGCCGGTATGCGGCTGCCCCAACTGATCGTAGTCGCACAACTGGGCCATCAAGCGGCGGAAATTGTCTTTTTCCCCGGGAAAATGCCGGCAGACTTCCGATTCAAACAATTCGAAGTCGTTGTTGAACCGCATGCTTAAGCCCGGAAACATGATCGCCGAGCCTACCTGCGGGGCAAGGGCGAATTCCTCCCAGGCCAGGCGAAGTTGCCTGAACAACCGCGACAACGGACCGCTGCGCGATCCCTTGGGCGCGTAATTCGTCACGGCATGAAGACCCACGTCCAGATCACGACCGCCGTGCCGATAGAAGGAGTTCAGCCCGCCGATGGCGCTGTGCCGTTCCAGGATGCACACCCGCCGGTCGAAATGGGCCAGTCGTATTCCCGCCGCCAGACCCGACATGCCTGCGCCAATGATAATTGCGTCATACATTTGCATAACGATTTTCCAGCCATATAGTGGGTCACTAAAGTGACCACCCCTAATCCCTTATTTCAAATTTCAAATCTCAAATCTCTTTTTTCACCACGTCTTTCATCCGCGGATCGAGATACTTCACCGTGCTCGACATGCTGGCTAATTGGCCGTAATCTTCCTCGGGAATTTGGATGCGATATCGCTTTCGCAACTCCATCACGATGTCGAGAAAATCCATGCTGTCCATTTCCAACTGCTCGCGGAACGGGACGTCCTCTTTCAAGTTGCTTAGATCTTCGTCCGGGGCGATATCGGCCAGAATTTCAAGCACCGCTTTTTTGATCTCGGCGGCAGTCATACTTTAAACACTCGCTATATCAGGGATGAATTTTTCTGTAATTTAAACTTTTTTCACAATCACGACTGAGTTGATTCCCAACATCCCGAAGGAATTGTTCAAAATGGTTTTCACCGCGCCCAATTCGCGGGGCTGATTGGCAACCAGGTTCGGCAGCGTGCATTCTGGATCCGGCCGTTCGAGGTTGATCGTGGGGTGGCAAACTCCGTCGGCGAAAGAAGGCAGATTGCCGGCCAGTTCCAAGGCACCGGCTGCGCCCATCGCATGACCGATGAAACTCTTGGTGTTGTTGAACGCCGTGTGGCCGTTTTCGCGCCAAACTCGCCTTAGCGCCAAACATTCCTGAATGTCGCCCGAGGCGGTCCCGGTGGCGTGCGTGCTGACAATGTCCACGTCCTCCGCATTCAAGGCGGCGCGTTTCAATGCCAAGCCGATGCATTGGGCCTGGCGGACGGGATCGGGCAGGACAAAATCGGTGGCGTCGCTATTCATGGCATAACCGGCAACCTCGCCGTAAATCCTCGCGCCCCTGGCTTTGGCCTCGGTAAATCGCTCAAGAATGAACATGCAACCGCCTTCGGCCACCACTATGCCGTTGCGATCCAGATCAAAGGGCCTGGACGCCTTGGTCGGGTATTCATTTTTGGCCAATGCCCCCTGGCTGCGAAAACTGGCGAAAATCCCGAAGGTATGAATGCTCTCCGAAACGCCGCCGCAAAGCGCGATATCGCACTCGCCCAGGCGCAACATCTGCACGCCTTGAATAACTCCCGCATTGCCCGCGGCACATGCCGCGCCAAGGGTGTAGTGCGGACCGGTGATGCCCAGATTCACCGAAATTTCGCCGGCCGGATTGTTGGCCACCGTGCGAGGATTGTGATGGTGCGACCAGTATTGCGTGTCGTAATCGTAACCCTTGAGCAGATACAGTTCGTTTTCCGTTTCCACGTTGCCGTGTTCGGTCACGCCCACATAAATGCCCACGGTCGATTTATCCACATTCGGCCAATCCAAGGCGGCGTCGGCAACGGCCTCATGGGCGCAATATATGCCTATGCCTCCTGCCCGGGTGCCGCGGCGGACTTCTTTTCGCTTTTGATAGCGAAGTTCATCGAAGTTGCAAACTCCAGCCAGGGTCAGGCCAATATAGCGCGTTTCGTAGGCGACTACGCCGCTGCGGCCCGAAAGAAGGCTTGCGCGAAACTCCGGGAGCGAATTGCCGTTAGGCGCGGTAAGTCCCACGCCTGTAATAACTATCCGCTCGTGCTGAGGCCAATGTGCAATCATCAACTTTATCCTTGCCGCTAGTCTAAACTAGAGAGGTTACATCTTTGACCGTTTTCTGGCAAGCGGCAAACAAATTCAGCCCATAAAATGAGGAAATATCCACTCCGATGGGTTAGGTCGTATAGGAAATCAATCTGAAAAACAGCAGGTCGATTGAGGATTTTCACAAAATTGTCAAGGACTTTTGTGATGTATGCAGATGGCAGGTGTTTATCGTGCATTATTCGCGTTTTTCAAATTCATCTTGATAGGTTAAATACACAAGGCCCTTTGCCCCGCCGAGAAAGTAGACGCCGACAAATAGCGGCGGAATCGCTGTTATCATCAATCCAATAGTACTGCCCGGCCCTCCCATAACCAAATTCAAAAATGCCCAAAATAGAAGCCAAAGCGACCCCATGAGAAGCAGTAGGCCAAGTGTTCGAACCACAACTCCGAATAAATCGGATGGTTTCATTTTACATTCCTCCATATAAGAAATTTATCTGGGGGCGGTTTTGAGGCAACCGAACCGTGCCCCCTGGTCGCGGCTTTTTATAAAAGCCCATAATTTCAATCTAATCTGGATTTACTCCAATCGGCCATGCGTTTCAATCCTTCGGCGGTGGAAACGGCAGGCGAGTATCCGAAATCGGCCTTTGCCCTGGCAATGCTAAAATAGTGCGATCGGGCCATCTGAGCGGCAAGAAATCGCGTCATCGGCGGATCGCCCTGCAAACCAAACACTCGATATACTGCCTCGAAACAAGCCCCCAATTTCCAGGCCGTGGCAAACGAAACCGATCTTCGCACTGGGTGGAGTCCGGCCAAGGCAAGTTGTTTATTGATCCAGTCCCAACAATTAACCGGCTCGCCCTGAGAGATAAAATACGCTTTCCCGGTCGCAGCCGAGCCAGGCTTAAGGGCATCGGCGGCCTGAATATGCGCATCGGCCGCGTTTTCAACATAAGTAATATCGATCCGGTTCGTCCCGTCGCCCACCCGTATGAGCTGGCCGCATCGGGCACGGTCCAACACTCGCGGTATGAGCGATCGGTCGCGCGGGCCCCACATCAAATGCGGCCGAAGCACGCAAGTCAACAGACCATCTACGCCGTTGGCCGACAACACTTCCTGCTCGGCCAGGGCCTTTGAACGTGCATAATGACATAGCCAGCGATGCGGATAAGGGGTCGATTCGTCCACTCCGCATTGATCGTTTCCATCGAATATCACGCTGGGACTGCTGGTATAAACCAATCTGCTCACTTTATGCCGGCGGCAGCCCTCGATGACCCAACGTGTGCCCAGCGTGTTGATTCTATAAAAATCCTTCCATCGTCCGCCCAGGCCGGCAATTCCCGCCACATGAAACACCATGTCCACCCCCCGGCAGGCATCCACCACCGAATCGCGATCGCACAAATCGGCGCGAACAACCTCCACGCACCGAGCCTGCAATTCCGGGTATCGCTTCCGGCCGAGCGCTTTTACTCGATCGCCTCGGGAAAGGAGCCGTTCAACAATATATTGTCCGAGAAACCCCCCGGCGCCGGTTACAAGTGCATCCAATACCATCCCAACCGATAAAAAAGGATTCCGGGTTCAGACTTAAACTTGTTAGGAGCAGTACAGAAGGATTGGACGATTTTAACTTGTCACAGCGCACTGCGGGAAGTGGTTTAAATCATTTTAAAGTTGATCGTTCCTGAAATCACATACTTAAAGCAAATCTATTTAGCCCACTATGTTGGGGCAGCAGTTAAACTGCTGCCCCAACATAGAAACCCCGGGTGAATACACCCGGGGTTGGGTTAAGTAAATTAACATGCCACCCACCATGTGGATATAGCAGAATTAAAAAAGGTCCTTGAACAAACACATCTATACTTGTAGATTGAGCAACGCCCGTTAAAATAGATAAATTGATTAGTATAGGTTATTATTAACGGTGAGCAAAAGCTGGTAAGCCAAGTGGACGATTATAGCTAAATAAACTGGATAGTTATATCCAGCCCTTATATTATTTCGCAGGAACAATATATGGTCACGCAGATAAAAGAGCAGGTAAAAGGAGATAAACCCCATTATTTGCTGTTTGTCGAAACAGCCCGGAACAATAATCCAGGGCACTGGCAATTTATGTTAAAAGAAGCCAATGGGGTGGCCCAATTTCAGGCGGTCGACGTCGAACCCGGTGTATCCGGGGAACGGCTTGACCTGTTGACTATTATTCGGGCGTTAGAATCATTAGATCAGCCATCTCGAGTGACGTTGACCTCCTATTCCCCATACATCCGGCAGGGGATGCAGTATGGTATATCCGAGTGGCGGGAAAACAAATGGCAATGGGAATTTTTTGGGTATATGGTCCCCATAAAACATGCTGATTTATGGCAACGCATGGACCATTTGCTGCATGTCCATTCGGTTGAATGCCGTCAACGGCGGATTGACGGCCCTCATCGCACTTTGCCCGGACCGAATACGAAACAAAACCCGCAACCGTTAAATTGGGGACTTCGCGTTGCCACCGATATTTGGTTAAAATGTATTGGGCGTATAATACCTGTTATGTTAAAGCATCGCTTGAACATGACCATAAAAAATGTAGGACATTGTTTGATTCGACTGGGGCCAACTTAGTCATTTTGGGATACCTATTTCCCTATTATTTTCACAGCAGAATTTTCGGAACTTTCGGCCTATAGCCTATGACCTATAGCCTATCGCAAGGAGGTTTGCGTGCGCACCAACCTTTGTTTGGAAAACATCGGTCGACTAATTGAAGGAAGACATGAAAATCCCTTTGAATTGCTGGGACCTCACGAGGTGAACGATGCCGGACGCCGTGCCTTGGCAGTGCGGGCGTTTTTGCCCAATTCGACACAGGCCTGGGTGGTCCATCCCAAGCACATGCAGTCGCCGCTGCCTATGCGGCGGATCCATCCAGCCGGCCTTTTTGAAGCCATTTGCCCATTGCCCAACGGCGACGGGGCCACACGGTACATGATCCGCGTGGCCGAAGAGGGAGGAAAGAAACCCACGATGATGTACGATCCTTATTCCTTTCCGCATTTATTGACCGATTACGATTTGCACCTTTTGAACGAAGGCCGGCACTGGCAGTCGTACAACAAGCTGGGGGCGCAATTGCGGACCATCGACGGCGTGGACGGCGTGAATTTCGCCGTTTGGGCCCCCAATGCCACAAGCGTTAGCGTGGTCGGCGACTTTAACTCCTGGGACGGCCGGCGCCATCCCATGCGCAAACACATCCCCAGTGGATTTTGGGAATTGTTCGTGCCCGGCCTGGGCGAAGGCACCTTGTATAAATACCAAATCCGCCATCTCGATTGGGTCTTCGAAAAGTCCGATCCTTACGGATTCGCCGCCGAGGTTCCGCCGCGGACCGCTTCGCAGGTTTCCGACTTGAACCGTTACCACTGGCACGATCCCGAGTGGATGACACGCCGCCGCGAAACCAACTGGCTGGAAAAGCCGCTGGCGTTTTACGAGGTTCACCTGGGCAGTTGGAAACGGCCCGGCGACGATCCCAACCGCTGGCTGAGTTACCGCGATCTGGCCCATCAACTGGCCGAATACTGCAAAGAGGTAGGCTACACGCACATCGAATTGATGCCGGTGGCCGAGCATCCGCTTACGGCCAGTTGGGGATACCAGACCGTGGGCTACTACGCCGTCACCAGCCGTTACGGCTCGCCCCAGGATTTCATGTATTTTGTCGATGTTCTCCATCAAAACGGGATCGGAGTGGTACTCGACTGGGTGCCCGCCCATTTCCCCCGCGACGGGCACGGGCTGCGCCGCTTCGACGGCACCGCGCTTTACGAACACGCCGATCCGCGCCAAGGCGATCACCGCGATTGGGGTACGCACATCTTTAATTACGGCCGGCACGAAGTTCGCAATTTCCTGGTATCCAACGCCCTTTTCTGGTTTGATAAGTATCACATCGACGGCCTGCGCGTCGATGCCGTGGCCTCGATGCTGTACCTCGACTACAGTCGCGAGGAAGGCGATTGGCTGCCCAACGAATACGGCGGACGCGAAAACCTCCCGGCAATCGCCTTGCTCAAGGAATTCAACGAACAATCCCACATCCAGCACCCGGGCGTGCTTACCATCGCCGAGGAATCCACCGCCTGGCCCGCGGTCTCGCGACCGACTTACATGGGCGGATTGGGCTTCAGCCTCAAATGGAACATGGGCTGGATGAACGACACCCGCGGATACATGCGGCACGAACCGGTCCACCGTAGGTACCATCACGACGAACTGACCTTCAGCCTGATTTACGCCTTCCA
>Ga0187861_10005622_pt1 | contig 9973 bp, 5 predicted proteins | sample June2016WEW_10_1_3_FD_132986 | JGI IMG/M metagenome (GOLD analysis project Ga0187861, IMG submission 132986) | Peatland microbial communities from SPRUCE experiment site at the Marcell Experimental Forest, Minnesota, USA - June2016WEW_10_100 | ecosystem: Environmental > Terrestrial > Soil >...
ATCGCAACGCCCTTGCCACGCTGAAAAAAACATCCCCGGAATCTTCTTCCTCCGCCCAATATCAATACGAGTTGGCTCGCACATATTATTATTTAGCCAAGGGCCCCGGCCAGGGTCCGGGGCCTTTACCGATTGCACTCGGCGATCGGCGCGGAGCAGGCAATGGTCCCGGCCGCGATCAGGGGCCGCCTCCGTTTGAATCCGGCGACCGGCGCGGAGAGCGTCCCGGGCCGTCGGATTTTGACGTTACGGAGCAACCGCCTCCTCCGCGGCGAGAGGAAGGCCCGGACATGGCCGGGCCGCCATTCGAACCGCTCGATTTCGGTCCCGGTCCCTTCGACTTTTCGCCGGATTCTTTTCCGCCGTTTTCCGATGATTTTCAGGGAGATCAGCAGGCCAACCTCAAGAAAGCCATCTCACTGTTGGAGCGGCTGGTAGCCGAGCATCCGGACGTGCCGGCCTATCGCCACCTGTTGGCGCGCTGCTATCGGGAGACGCCCATGCAAGGGTTTGGCCGCCGCACGGATTCAACCCGCGAAAACACGAACAAGGCCGTCAAAATTCTACAGAAGCTGGTGGAGGAATATCCGGACGTCCCCGACTACCGTTACGATCTAAGCGAAACCTACGCCATGCAAGAAGACCGAGGTCCGTTTTCCGCCGAGGCGACTGACTCGACCGCCCGGAAGCGTTCGCGCGAGACGCTCGAAAAAGCCCTGGCTATATCCGAGGAACTGGTCGCCGAACATCCCAACATCCCGGATTACGCGGTCTCTCAGGTATTCATTCGCCTGCGATTGGCGAATGTCCTTCAGGAAAGCGACCGTAGCGGTGCGGAATCCAACCTCCGCAAGGCCCTGGACCTGCAATCGGCGCTCGTGCGCCACTATCCCAAAACTCACTCCTACAAGTTCGGCATGGCACTCATCTACGAGTCGCTGGCCGTGCTGTTGGAAAAACGCGGCGTTCTGTCCGAGGCGCGCTGCATGCTGCAGGCTTCCATCGACGCGCTTAGGGAACTATCGCAAAACGATCCGAAAGCGCCTCCGCTGCAGGGCATAATAGCCCAGCATTATAGGAGTCTTGCCGATCTGCTCCGCCGCATGGGCGAAAAACAAGCCGCCGCAGATGCCGATGCCCAAGCACGCAATCTGCGCCCGGGACCGTGATAAAATCACTTGGCATGGTCTAACGGCCGCTACTAAAACGGTTCATGGTAGGTGGTTATCAGTTTTCAGTAATCAGTTTTCAGTTAAAATCACAACGTGCGGAAAAAAGTGACAAATCGCGCAAGCAGTTGCCGGTGTTCAATTTGCAATTTGCATTTTGCAATTTCCAATTTGCAATAAAAATAGATAGATTTAGTAATTTAGGCAATTTAATTCCGCGCCTATCCGCATTCCGCCTTTGACGAACTGATCTTGCCGCCCATTGTCGGCCTTGTTACCATCCGCCCTGCTTGTCTTGATAGATTCAAGGAGATTATCGCCGTGCCGCGATTTCCAGGTGGGACATGGTTGTTCGGTTGTGTGCTCGTCGCGCTGGCCGGCTGCGCCGACAATCCCATGGTGCTCAAGGGCAAAGTCGCGCAATACGAACAGCAGCAGCAGGCGATGTCGCGCCAGTACGCCGAATTGCAGAATCGGGCGACCGCTTTGGATAAAGACAATCAGGAATTGGGACAGCTCTTGGCCCAATCCCGGCAGCAATCGAAGGTTTTTGAAGATCAGTTGGCCGCCATGCGCGATCAGTTGCGCGGCGCAACGGCCCAACTCGCCCAATCCCGGTCGGACAAGGAAAGCACCGATAAGAAAGTCCAGACCATGACCGCCTCGATGCAGCGTCAAGGCGGAGTGACGATCACGCCCAACAACAGTTTTCTGCAAACCCTGCCCACGATCAATCTGCCCGACGTCTTTGTCCGCCGCGACGGCGACGTGATCCGCGTGGAACTGCCGGTCAGTCGGCTGTTCGAGTCGGGCAGCGCACGGCTGAGAGCCGGCGGACCGGAGATGATCGTCACCGCGGCCACCGAATTGATGCGGAATTATCCGGACCAACTTATCGGCGTGGAAGGCCACTCCGACAACGACCCGGTCGCCGGCGGCCAGTGGCGGAACAATCATGAACTGTCCATCGCCCGGGCAATGGCCATTTACGACGTGCTGGTAAGCCGCACGCGCTTGCAGGGCGATCAACTCTTCGTCGTCGGCCACGGCTCGAACCATCCGGTGGTCTCCAACGCCACCGCCGAAGGCAAGCAACGCAATCGGCGGGTGGAATTGGTGGTGTATCCGGAGCGGAAAGGGCAGTAGCGATTGCCCCGGGGCGAATTTATTGAGTTCCGGGTAATGAATGTCGCATTTTCGCCTCAGAGCCGGGGCGTGTCGCCCCGGTAATTCCGGGCCGACACGGCCCGGCTCTGACTTTTCATGTGACATTCTTTTTCTGACACTCAACAACCGCGAGCCCCGGGCTCATCCCATCACCCGCCGCAAACTTTACACGGCGTGCCCTCGGTAGGTCCGCAGGGCCGGCCCTTGGTTTTTTGATAATACCGGCATTTGCTGTTGTGGCGGACGTTGCTGGAAGCGGTAAGCCAATAATTTTGCGTTTGATCGGCCGGCGATTTTGTCGTTTTAGGCGCGTTCGGATTGTTTGCCTTTACGTCAAACGGGTCTTCCGAATTGTCGGCGTTTGTCTGCAGGCGCCACTGCCAAGGTGGAATCGGATTCTCGTCGGCCCACAATCCGATTTTTGCCTTTCTGGCTTCATTTTCGGCATTGACCAATGTTTTAGAGGCCGAGTATGCCGTGTAATGCCAGGCAAAGCCTTCTTTTACCAGTTCCAGATTTATATTTTTTCCATCAAGACTGACGATGCCCAGTGTATTCCCATATATGTCTTTCCCGTAGGTCGTAACTTGGAGCGTCTTTTCGAAGACCTTATCCGAAAGCGCCTTGGTTGCCTGTTTGCCAAAGGGCTGCTCGTCCTCAGGCGCGTCGATTCCCAGCAAGCGAATCTTATATTGCTTTTTATCAACCTGTAATGTCAAGGTGTCGCCGTCGGTTATGTATACAACCTTGCCCTTGAGTATCTCACCTTTCGCGGTTTCGGGAGCGGCCTTTTTTTCCGCGCTTGATGAATGGGGATTTTTTGGCGTGGAGACTTTTAAACTATCCGTGGTTTTTTTGGAAGCATCGGCCGATGGTTTATTTTCCTGGGTAGGAGTAGTTGAACCGTTTTTTCCCTGGGCAAGGGCGATGCCCGGCATGTTAGCGGCAACAAGTAAGATAAGCAGCCAATAGAGAATGAATTTTGTACTCATGGCTCTTCCTCGTTTGAGATTGTCCATGGTCTATCGCCTACAGCCTAGCGCGGCCTATGGCTGCAACTAAAAATTCATAGTAGACGGTAAGTAGTTGGTGGTTATCAGTCTTCAGTAATCAGTTTTCAGTTAAAAGTACGAGACACGGAGTTAAGTGACTAATTGCGTAAGTTGTTGTGATTGTTCAATTTGCAATTTGGCAATTACGTTATTATTTAGCGGATTGCAGTATAACACAAATAATTGAAACAAAATCCATTTTCATCACGAAAGTGCGAAAGAACGAAAACACGAAATGTAAACCTTCAATTCTTTTTCGTGTTTTCGTTTTTTCGAGTTTTCGTGATAAATAATAGTTGTACCATGAAGTTCGCTGCAAATGGCTAAAGTAATACGCAATTACCAATTTGCAATAAAACATGCGCGCAAAAAATGCTCAAACCGCAAACAAAGACTCTATCCCCTATCGCCCATTCCTCCTCATCCGCTTTCCGACACAAATCGCCAGGCAGGCGGTTGCCAATAACACCCAAGCGCCCGGCTCGGGCACGGGAGTAATCGTGCCGCCAAGCGGCCCGCCGGCAATCGCCTGGATGGTGACTGTAGCTCCGCTGCCGATGGTTAGCGTGCCTTGGCGGATGGACGCGGCGGTGAGGCTTACCCCGGAATCGACTTGCGTGATTCCGCTGCCGGAGATATCGCCGACCATGTGCGTGTGATCGGCCACCTCGAACGTGGCCGCCGCGGCAGTGTAGATATCCAAATCGTTTTTACTAACATTCACGGTCTTTAAAATGGCGGTGCCCGACTCGACATCAATAAGTGTCGTGCCTCCAGCGCCGATTCCGCCGGCAAATATTAGCGTGCCGCCGTTGACGGTGGTGTTGCCGCCATAATTTGCCGTGTTACTGAGTGTCAGCGTGCCGGAACCCAGTTTATTCAGCCCGCCGTCGCCGGACAGCACGCTGGAAAGCGCGACTGCGTAGCTGTTTGTGTTGACATTGGCGTTGCCGTTTGTGCCGGTCAGCGTCAAGGGCAGTGTAGAAGTGAATGCGCCGCTGGCCTGGAGTGTTCCGCCGCCGAAATTAAATGCGGCAGTGCCGGAACCGCCTTTGCTGAGAGATTTTAGGATTAGTGTTCCGCCGTTTAGATTATACGTGCCGCTGGAGCCGGAATTGTAGCCAAGATAGAGATTATAAGTTATTGAATTTGTTCCGCCGGTTTGCGTATATGTTCCAATTCCAGAATAGCCGACATACTCGTAGGAGGATACGGAATTGCTTCCCCCGTCTTGCGTGAAAGTTCCCGTGCCTGAGTAGCCAATATACTCGGAGTAGGCAGACATCTTTCCCGGGCTGCTCAGATTATATGTGCCGCTGGCGCCGGGATTGTAGCCAAGATAGAGATAACCGGAAATTGTTCCGCCGGTCTGCGTGAACGTGCCCACACCTGAATAGCCAACATACGCCGAGTAAGCGGATAATTGTCCGCTGCCACTAAGATTATATATGCCGCTGGCACCGGAATTGTAGCCAAGATAGAGATAGCCGGAATTGGTTCCGCCGGTCTGCGTGTATGTTCCTGTTCCGGAATAGCCGACATACTTGTTGTATGTGGAATTGCTTCCGCCTGTTTGCATGAAAGTTCCAGTGCCTGAGTAACCAACATAAATGTTCTGTGTGGACAAATTTCCCGTGCCGCTCAGGTTATAAGTGCCGCTGGCGCCGGGATTGTAGCCAAGATAGATAGAGGCGTATGTATAGTATGAGGAATTGGTTCCGCCGGATTGCGTGAATGTTCCCGTGCCGGTGGAACCGACATATTGATAATAAGAACTTAATGATCCGCCATCCATCCCGGAAATCGCATCATTCACATATAGTGTTCCGGATCCCAGGTTCACGCTGCCCGTGCCCGAAATGGTTAATCCGCCATTAAGATTGATAAAATAAGTGGAATACGAGCCAAGTGTTCCCTGGCAAACGACGTGATCGTTAATCGAACCGATGCCATAGATGCTATAAGCCGTTGAAATATTAAGAGTTGAACCGGATTGGTGCACTAGCCCCGTGTTGGCGTAGCTTTTGAAGTAAGTCGCCGGATCAAAGCCCGCGGGCACGATCAACAAGGAATGGGCGTCGAGATTCCAGGAAACATTTCCGGCATTGGTTAGTGTGGCGTTGGACAAGTCAACGATCGAGGAGGAGGCGTTGATTACGGCCGAACTATTCGATAAATCCCAAACGCCTTGATTCTCGATGCCGCCGTTTATGATCAACGTACCGGCTGTAAACGTATATGTGCCGCTGGCGTAGATTTTAATGTATTTTGTAGTGTTCGTCCCGCCGGTCTGCGAGAATGTTCCCGTGCCGATGGAACCGATATATTGATAATAAGAACTTAACGATCCGCTATCCATCCCGGAAGGCGCGTCATTTATATAAAGACTGCTCCAATTTCCAAGATTCACGCTACCGGTACCCGAAATGGTTAATCCGCCATTAATATTGATAGAATAATAGGTAGTCGCGGCGAGTGTTCCCTGACAAGCGACATGACCGTTAATCGAACCAATGCCATAAATGCTATAAGCCGATGAAATATTTAAAGTTGAACCGGACTGGTGCATTAGCCCCGTGTTGGCGTAGCTTTTGAAGTAAGACGCCGGATCCAAGCCCATGGGCACGATCAACAACGAATGGGAGTCGAGATTCAAGGCAACATTTCCGGCATTGGTTAGTGTGGCGTTGGACAGGTCGACAAACGAGGAATATGCCTTGATTGCGGCCGTACTATTCGTTAGATTCCAAACTCCTTGATTAACAATGCCGCCGTTTAAGGTCAAGGTGCCGGCTGAAAGCGTATATGTGCTAGTGGCGTTGATATTGATGTATGTGGCGTTGTTCGTTCCGCCGGTCTGCGTGAACGTTCCGATGCCGAGTTGGCCAATATACTCGCTGCCGGCGGACAAATATCCAGTGCCGCTTAAATTGTAAATGCCGACGGAGGGAGTTGAGTTGCTTATTCCGTTGGCAAGTCCGAGCGATGATGTTGAATTCGTTCCGCCGGTCTGCGTGAAGGTTCCCGTGCCGGAGAGGCCAATAGATTCGGAGTAAGCGTACAAATATCCTGTGCCGCTCAAATTGTAAAAGCCGCTGTAGCCGGACATGTTGGCCAGGCAGAGACCCGACGAGATTGAATTCGTTCCGCCGGTCTGCGTGTAGGTTCCCGTGCCGAATAAATAGCCGACATATTCGTTTGATGCTGAATGCATTCCCCCGTCTTGCTTGAAAGATCCGGTGCCTGAGTAGCCAATATACTCGTTGCTGGCGGACAAATATCCCGTGCCGCTCAGATTATACATGCCGCTGGAGCCGGAATTGTAGCCAAGATAAAGAGTGGATGAGATTGTATTCGTTCCGCCGCTCAGATTATACGTGCCACTGGAGCCGGAATTGTAGCCCAGATAGAGATCCGAAGTGATTGAATTTGTTCCGCCGGTCTGCGTATATGTTCCAGTGCCGGAATAGCCGACATACTCGTATGATGCGGAATTGTTTCCCCCGTCTTGCGTGAAAGTTACCGTGCCTGAGTTACCAATATACTCGTTGCCGGCGGACAACTGTCCCGCGCCGCTCAGTTTATACGTGCCGCTGGAGCTGTAATAGTAGCCAAGATAGAGCGCAGTGACAGTATTAGTTCCGCCGGTCTGCGTGAAGGTTCCACTGCTTGAGTAACCAATGTACTCACTGGGGGCGATTAATTGTCCCGTACTGTTCAGATTATACGTACCGCTGACGCCGGAATTGTAGCCAAGATAGAAATACGATGAGATTGAATTCGTTCCGCCGCTCTGTGTAAATGTTCCAGTGCCGGAATAGCCGACATACTCATCCTGGTCCGACAAACCACCGGCGGTCATGTTAACTGTTCCAGAGGATGCGCCGCCGAGATAAAGGTTCATGCAGGTTTCGCCTGATAGGGTAATGTTTGCCGTTCCGCCGTTGACGATATAGGCGTCGTCGGACATGGTAGGCACGGTTCCGCCCCAATAGGCGCTTGTTGACCAATCTCCGGCGGTATGTGGTTTCACCCAATATAATTCGTCAGCGAATGCCAGTGACGAACTTACAAGCAGGACCGCTGCCGTTAACAAGCCGCGCAATACAAGACTGCGATAGATAAATTTCTCCGGAAGTTGTTTACCCGACATGACAAAGCTCCTTAAAAGAGTTGCGTTAGCATTCTATGGAAAGTAAAAGATGTTTACATCGACATAAAACTCGAAACATCAACCATTTTCATCACGAAAGCAGGAAACAACGAAAACACGAAATCAAGACCTTCAATTCCTTTTCGTGATTTCGCTCTTTCGAGTTTTCGTGGTAAATTATAATTCCGCGTTTCGCTGCAAATGGAGAAACCGGTACCGACTATTATTCTTTTTTCGGGGTGACACACTCCGGCTCTGCCTTTATATGATTGTCTTGTAGGATGACTTTTTAATTCGCCCTACGGTGGGACGGATTTAAAATCCGTCCTACAACAGAACCTTATGCAGTTCGTGCGATGCGGAAACATTGTAGAAGTGTGTTGCCACGGAGGAACGTGGGAACAAAGTACATGTGTTTAGGTAAAAGAGTCATCCAACTACAAACGCTCCCTGCTGATATAACGCTGTGTAACTCGTTGAACCGTTTTCGGATGAAAGGGCGCTGCCTCTTTGGATTGGATGAAAGAAGTTCAGAAAACGTTCTTATTATCTACCCCCCCCTCAATAAGTCAATCAAAAAAACACCTTGATTTTAAGGATATTTTCAAAAAATCGTCCTGCTGAGGGGGCGAGGGGGGTATGGAAAACGCCTGATACTCGCCACATGGATCAGAAAAGCGGCAATGCGTTTTCTAAGCGTATAAGAACCATCAACCGCTGCCCACCGTGGGCTGATGGGGCAATCCAGGCATGGGAATGATCGCGGCGGAAATGGGGGCGATGGGCGGGCGCTTTGGAGCGGCTTTGTTGGCCGTGGGCAGCTTGAGCGTGAAGGCCGTGCCGCGGCCAACGGTGCTGTCCACGCGGATCCGGCCGTGATGGGATTCGATTATGTCGCGGCACATCGAAAGCCCAAGACCCGTGCCACCCTTGCCGCTGGCATCCGGGCCTTTTTTGGTGGTGAAAAACGAATCGAAGATCTTGGGCAGGACCTCCGGCGGCATGCCGCAGCCGTTGTCGCGGACCACCAGGTCAATCATGTCGTTCTCGGCGTCGTAAACGAGCTTGATCAACATCCGGCCACCGTTGGGCATGGCCTGCCGGGCATTGATAAGCAGGTTCATCAACACCTGTTGAATCTGGTTGCCGTTCACATAAGCCTGCGGGACCGCTTGAATTTGCTTCTCGACGACGATGCGATACTTGTTCATTTCGCGTTCGAGCAACAGTAGCGTGTCCTCGATCAGTTGCTTGAGATCGGTAGGCTCCTGACCAGCCGAGCGATTTCGGGCCATTCCCAAAATGGTGCTGGTAATTCTCGTCGCACGATTGCAGGCGGTAAGGATTTTGTCAAAGCATTTGTCGCGCGTGGGCGAATCTTTGTGCCGCATTCCCATCTTGGCGTAATTCAGAATGGTCGTCAGCACGTTGTTGAACTCGTGGGTAGTCGTGCCGGTCAGTTCGCCCAGGGCGGTCAGTCGATGGGCCTGGGCAAGCTGCTGCTTGAGGATTTCGATCTGCTCGTGTGGATGGGAATAGTCGTCGCGGCCATTCATGGTTTTTGCCAGCTCCAAAGGTCTATTCAAAGCGCCTGATTGGTATAATTTTTTCCAGAACGCCTGTTTCGCCCGACCGCCCCATTATTGGCGTTCTTTCTGTTTTGCTAGAACTTCGCTTCTTAACTCTAAGTGGGATAAAAGGTTAGCCTAGTTGACCGTATCGTCGAACTCGGCTGGGCAACTGTAGATGAAGACGTTATAATCACGAACCGGCACGGATGTAGGCGATTTGGAGAAGCTGGGATGCACACAGTGGAAATACTGGAACACGGCCTCGATCTGGCCTCGCGCCTAGGATATCAAATCCGTCAGGAATATCTCGGCGGTAACGGGGGCGGAGGGTGCGTTCTAAAGGGCAGGAAAATCTTCTTCCTGGATCTGGCCCTTGACCCGGCGGAACAATTGGACCAGGTCATCGAAACTCTCCGTCACGACGCCGACGCCCTGAAACTGCTAATGCCGCACCAACTGCGCGAACTGCTGGCAGTGCGGAAAAGTGCATAAACTTCTCGGTTCTTCTTAATTCTCGCTTCTTCGTAACTGTTTATTATGAGTCGGAAAAAGAATATTGTAGAAAAATCAGAGCCGGGGCGTGTCGCCCCGGCATTTCCGCACCCGACACGACCCGGCTCTGAGGGGAAGCCGGACATTGATTACTTGAGACTTGATAAACTGGCGTTGTTACACCCCAGTTACACTTTGATCGGCCGAAATACATTATAATTATTTCCAGTTGAATCTCACTTTCAGTTCACAAGGAATATGAGAATGTCAAACATCCGATTCATCTCGCCGCTGATGATTATGTTTGTTTTCGGGTGTTGTGCAGTTTGCCAGGGCGTTTACGGCGGCGAGCGAGACGGCCCAACCGCG
>Ga0187861_10005625_pt1 | contig 9970 bp, 7 predicted proteins | sample June2016WEW_10_1_3_FD_132986 | JGI IMG/M metagenome (GOLD analysis project Ga0187861, IMG submission 132986) | Peatland microbial communities from SPRUCE experiment site at the Marcell Experimental Forest, Minnesota, USA - June2016WEW_10_100 | ecosystem: Environmental > Terrestrial > Soil >...
AAGGGAATTTCATTTCAACAGAAAGATCAAAACCAGGTTGAACTGGAACATAAATTTCAGGAGTTATATAATAAGAAAGGGATACTTTTATTTGTCTATGAAAATGACTCATTGGTTTACTGGTCGGCAAATTCTGTTTCCTGCCTGGAAAAATTATCCGGAAAATTCATTCAAGATACAGGTTATTTTGAAAAACAGAAAAATGGCTGGTATGAGGTGATCAGGAAAAATGATTCTTCAAAAATATATATCGGACAAATCCTGATTAAGAATCAATATCTTTTTGAGAATGAGTACCTAAAAAATAATTTCGAAAAAGAATTTAAAGTTCCGGAAGGAACTGACCTTGATATCCGGTATGGCCGGAATTCAATTCTCACAGCCGATGGCAGGTTTCTATTCTGTTTGAAGATCCCCACGAACCCCGACCTCCCGCGAACACAGATATTTGTCCTCTTCCTGCTCTACCTTGCTGGTTTTATCCTGCTGCTGGTTTCACTTTATACGTTATATTACCGGCTGGAATATCTCTTTCCCTCAATGGTACTTTTTCTACTGAGTTTTACCGTAGATGTCATCCTTATCCGCGTAATTCAGTTTTATTTTCATTTGCCAAAGGTTTTATACGATTCAAAACTGTTTGGGCCAGAATCCTTTTCTTCATCCCTTCTTCTTCCATCCCTGGGTGATTTACTGGTGAACAGCATTCTGCTCCTCTTCCTTTCTTATGTGTTTTTCAGGCATTACCCTGGGTTTATGAAAACCCAAAACCGTAAAAAAAACATACGAATAACAGTTGCAGTTTTCTTGCTTCTCCTGATCCTTGCCGGATATTTTGCAATCATTGAAATTATTCATGACCTGGTTGTAAATTCAACAATTCCGTTTAACCTCCAGGATATTTCAAGCCTGGATATTTCGAGCATCGTAGGTTGCTTCATCATTTCAGCAGTCTTCCTTTCATTTTTCCTGGTTGGAATTCGTTTATTTCAATCCTTTTTCGACCTTATAGGAATCAGGAATATTCATAACAACAAAAGAAAAAAAATAACCAATACCTCCCTTTCCAGGATAGTTCTATATCTTATTTTCTTTTCGGTGACTGGAACAATCGTAATGAATCAGTTTAATAGTTCCATAGAAAAAGAAAAACGAAAGCTTTTAGCCTTGAAATTGGGTACAACCCGAGATGCTTTGGCAGAGTCAATGTTCTCTAGAACTGAACAAAAAATCCTGGACGATTCCCTGTTCATGAACATCATTTCCGACAGTACCCGGCAAAATTCAGAAGAAATCGAAGATAGCGTTGAACGGTACCTACAAAGCAATTATTTCAGAGGATACTGGAACAACTATACGTTTCAGGCAACAATCTGTTCAGAGAAAAAGACTTTAAGAGTACAACCGCATAACTATATCATCAATTGTAAAACTTATTTTCAAAATATTATCAATGAATTTGGCAAGCCAACCATGAGCAAGTCAATGTATTTCCTCGACTATGGATATGGGTATAAAAATTACCTTGCCGTGTTCCCGGTTACGACCGGTCAAAAAAAATCAAAAATTATTAAAAATGCTTACATCGAAATAAGTTCTAAATTGATTTTTAAAGATATAGGATATCCTGAATTATTGATCGATAGAAAAGAAGGACAAACTCTTGATCTTTCCGATTATTCTTATGCATATTACAGAAATGGAAAACTGACTCACCGGGTTGGGAAGGTCCAATACAGCCTGGAACTCGATCATGTCGTAGATCAGAATCATACAGTGGCACATTATTATTCCATGGAAGGTTACAACCACTATTGCTATCCAATCGACAAGAATAATATACTCATTATCAGCAGAAAAGAAAGCTCTCTTCTGGACAGGATTGCACCATTTTCTTATCTTTTTTTCTTCTTCACACTCTTTTCAATACTTTTTTTCATGATCATCCGGTTTTCAGATGTGATGAATATTTCTTTCCTTCGGTTGGGCGACCGGTTGCAACTATCCATGTCGGGTATACTGGGCATATCCTTGTTGATCACCGGAGGGCTTATTGTTTATTATATCATCAACCTGAATACGGCTAAAAACCAGGAAAATCTTAGTGAACGTACGCATTCCCTGCTTGTTGAATTGCAACATAAAATAGGGAGTTCAACTGATTTTTCAGAACTGGGGAAGGAGGAATTAAACGAAATAATGACGGAATTTTCTAATGTCTTTTTCGTTGATGTTAACCTCTATAACCCACAAGGAAGACTAATTGCCACCTCGCGACCGGAGATTTTCGAGGAGGGATTGTCTTCTGAGCTTATGAACGGGGAAGCCTTTTCTCACCTAAAATATTTGCACAATTCGTATTACTTTCATAGGGAAAAGATAGGTGAAAATGGCTACAATTCAGCCTATATGCCATTCTTCAATGAAAAGAATCAACTGCTTGCATATCTTAATCTACCCTATTTTGCCCGTCAGGATGACCTGAAAAAGGAAATTTCTGCGTTTCTCGTCGCCTTCATCAATGTGTATGTCTTTCTTATTATTGTTGGAATATTTCTCGCCCTGTTCGTTTCAAATTATATCAGCCGACCTCTAAGAATCCTGGCATCACGCATCAGCATGTTGTCGTTTGGAAAACACAACGAAAAGATCGAATGGAAACGCAGAGACGAAATTGGACAACTAGTGGATGAATACAACCAGATGATTGATGAACTTGTAAAAAGCGCCGATTTATTGGCCAGATCTGAACGAGAAACGGCATGGAGAGAAATGGCAAGACAGGTCGCGCATGAAATTAAAAATCCGCTTACCCCCATGAAACTTAGCGTTCAGCATCTTGAGAGAGCATGGAAAGATCATTCCTCAGATTGGGATGAAAGACTGAAACGGTTCATAAAAACCATGACGGAACAAATTGAATCCTTGTCAGCTATTGCCTCTGAATTTTCTGATTTTGCCAAGATGCCGGTCACACAACCGGAAAACATTGATCTCAATGAAATCCTTGAAAATGTCAAAGAACTTTACCAGGACACTTCACGAATCCGGTTCGAATTCCGATATGATAGCCGCGTCCCGCATACAATCTTGGGCGACAGAAAACAACTCCTGAGAGTATTCACCAACCTGACTAATAATGCCGTTCAGGCGATCGGAAACAAAGAAGAAGGAATAATCAGCATTGAACTTGAATCTGAAGATACAAAATACAGTTTAAAAATATCGGATAGTGGCGGTGGAATCTCAACAGAGCAATCAGACCGGATTTTTCAACCAAATTTTACAACAAAATCCGGGGGAATGGGATTAGGTCTTGCCATTGTAAAAAGCATTATTCATAGCCTGGGAGGAGAGATCAGCTTTGTATCAAAAGAAGGTTCCGGAACGACATTTATCCTCATTTTCCCGGCACTGGAAGCGATGAAAAAAGAAGAAAAGCCATGAACCAAAAAAAATGGAGTCTCAATGAGAACAAGATCCAATTCCAGGCGGGATCAGAACAGTATTTACAATGACATAGAATAACGATGAACAAAAAGACTTTAATTTACGGATTACTTATTCTTCTTCTCTTTTCAGGGTGTAAAAAGAGCAATGAAATTATCCAGTATCATAAATTTAAAGACCAGACATGGAACCGGTTCGAAAAACTCAGGTTTGATATCCCGATCATAGATATTGACAAACCCTATGATGTTTATTTTTTTGCCAATCATACGAAAAACTATGAGTTTGATAATCTTGAGTTCAATATGATCATGACCACGCCCTCCGGGGAAGAAAGGATCAAAGAGTATAAATTTTTATTGAAGAATAAAACAGGAGGGTTTACCGGGAACTGTTGTCAGGATTCCTGCACAGCCATCATTACCCTTAAAAAGAAGCTGCGAATGGAAAAAAAAGGAATGTTACGGATCGAAATCGAAACTCTCGTGCCCCGTTTGCAGCTCAATGCATTACTTGGAGTTGGAATCCGCCTGGTACCTACCGGTCAGTAATTCCTGTATTCGTTGTTTATCAATGGAGATCTGGGTTTTTAATGCCTCGGGGTTGGGGAACTTCTTTTCATCCCTGATCCGGGCAACGAAAAACAAGATTAAATCCTGCCCATAGAGATCATCAGAAAAATCAAACAGATTTACTTCTATTGTTAATTCGTGTTGTTCAAAGGTTGGACGTATCCCGATGTTGACCATTCCGTTATAAAGTCCCGTATGATGTTGAATTCTGACAGCATAAACTCCATTCGCAAGAAACAAAGGTGAAATCTCCTTCAGTTTAAGATTGGCTGTTGGGAAACCAAGGGTTTTTCCCAATTGGCTACCTTTAATTACCGTCCCTTGTAAAGAATAATAATCACCTAAAATCGCATTTGCCTCCAGGATGTTACCTTCTGCAAGCGCCTTTCTTGCCTTTAAGGGAATTTTTTTCGTTTTCATTCAACAAAGCTACACAAATTTCTGGGTGATATATTCTTACCAAGAGATCAAATTTAGAATAATTATGGATAAAGTTTACGGTGACATTCAGTACAGAAGTATGTTTTCCAGTTGTTTTTCACATCCACCGGATGTATAAATTCCATTGTTTTATCGAAAGAACTGTATTGAATATTGTTTGAAGGCCCCAGGGAAACGAAGGAATGGCATAATTTGCAGTCTTTGGATATCATTTTCCCCTTTTTTGACGTATGACGGTCTGAATGGCAACGAAAACAGCCATCTGATTCGAGGTGCCCGATATGGTTGAGGTATTTGTTTGAAGTCACACGCATATAAGGAAAGACATTGAGTGAAAATTCGTTCGTAATGCCTGCGATGGCTTTGTCGATCAAAGATTTTTTGCCTGCAAAGATGACGGGGAATTTCATTTTGTAAAAATTATAAATACTGTCGCGGATATAACGTAAAGAAGAATCCTTATCTGTAAATGGGCCTTTCAGGACGTTCATCGCGACTTTTTTTATGAAAGGCAGTTCTGCCGGTATTTCCTCCTTCATAATCCCCTCGTCAACAAAAACCGGGGCTGATTTGTAAGAATGAGAGGGTCGGTTATGACAATCCATACAGTCCATAATTCTGTGCTCGAGAGTATCGAGCGCTTTTTGTGTAAGCAGATTCTCTGTATCCCGGAAGATCTGGACCTCACCGGTTTTCAGGTTGGTGAACTTCACCCAGGGGATGGATTCTCTATCTTTTGAAGATGAAACATACTCAATCCGCATATTTTTGTTGATGTGCCAGTGAATACCACCGGACAGTCCCATGGTATTGTAATTTGGGCTGATCTTCATCAACATGGAAACATTCCATTCGGTATTCAGACTGTCGGTGAGATAGGTCCTTCTATTATCCAGTTTCGGGGCATAAAATTTTTCAGGCCAATGACAGCGTTCGCAAGTTTCGCGTGCAGGACGCAAATTTTTAATTGGCGTTCCGATCGGTTGTGAATATTTATGAAATAAGACAGAGTAGACCTGGTAAAGACCTGACAGCTTTGATTTTACGTACCAGTCGGCGCCTTCTCCCACATGGCATTCCACGCAGGCCACGCGTGCGTGGGGTGAATGAAGATAAGTTACATATTCCGGTTCCATGACTTTATGGCAAAGCTTGCCGCAAAAAGTAACAGATTCGGTAAAGTTAAAAGTCTCGTAACTTCCTACTGCCGAAACAATCAGGAAAAGGAATGTGAAAATCGAAAATATTAATAACTGGTGACGCTGCCTGCTGCTGTTCATATCCAGTACCGGCCACCTGGATTCGCCTTCCTTGCTTTTCCTGCGGCGTTTCACAAACATTCCGATGAGAATCAGGATCAATCCGATCAACAGGACGGTAGGAAGTATAATATAGGTAAACATCCCGTTATACGGATTATCATGACTGGTGAACAGCGACTCTATAAAAAGAATGATAATAAGTATAAAGCTATTAATGGCAAGAATAGCTCCAATAATACTAATCCAATTGGAAACTGATTTTGGCATTTTCATTTTAGAAAGGATTTTAGAAAGCACAATTTACCATTTCGGGCGATTAAATTTCCAGGGGAAAAATAATGTAAATTATGATTATAAAATCTTATTTTTTCAATGTGCGCATGAAAGCCACGAGCGCCCAACGGTCATTTGCGTCGGGAAGGTTCTTTTCATAGACTGGCATTTCATCACGCCCGGTTGAAGTTTTGTAGAATATTTCGCCATCAGTCATGCCTTGGAAAGCCGCTCCGGAGAAATCTCCCGGGAAAGTTTTCAATGAAGCTCCCCTGGGGCCGTCACCTAAACCTTTGGCGCCATGGCAGGCTCTGCAGTTCTTCGCCCAAAGATCTTTTCCGTTGCTGATCACGGAGGCGTCTTTCAGGTTAACAGCTGCTTTTATCATTTTATTCTTATCAGGAACAGGCCATGGTTTTGCTTTTGCCTGTTGAGCGTTAACCATATTCCCAAGCACAAATACTACTGCGGTAATCATCATCACGAGTAGAGTAATCATTTTCTGTGTTTTTTTCATTGATTTGAATGTTTTAAAGTTAAACATTTGATATTAATTAAAAAGTCCACAAACGAGTAATATTAAATCCAATCAGGATCACTCCGTTATAGGGGTTATTATCATTGTAAAAAGCTACTTCCTGCGGAATAATACCTTGTGCGGCAGCAAAGTAGACCTGGAATGTATGGGTACTTGTTGAAATCTCAATTCCCAGTCCGGCATTCGGCCAGGGTCTCCTGTTCAAATAGGTCAGAACAGATTGAGAATAAGTGGCAATGATGGACGTCTGCGGACTGATCTTCAGGCGACCGATCCCGGATATCTGGAGATTGTCGTTGTACATTGAGTTAACGTGCCAATCCTGCTTGGTAATGGCCGAATCCACAATATTATAATGAACCCATGCAATTCCGACCTGGACGGAAAACATTTTGAAGAATCTTCTTGCAATCATTAACTCGCCATAATAAGAAAAACGGTCTCGCGATTTAAAATCAATACCAAAACTCGATTTATTCAAACAATTAATTGCCATGTTACCATAAACTGCCATGGTAAATGGAAACCCACCTTTGCGCTGACGCAGAAAGGTATATTTTAGTTGGAGGTCCTGGATCCTTTTATTCTTTGTTGTGCCCAATCCAATCAATACATTTTTATTGATGGTAAAATCGAGTCCGAAACGGATATTGGAAACGCCCCAAATACCAGCCAAGTCGGTCCACCCGTTCTGGATCGTCCCGAACCGATGCTGTATTATCAACTGCAGTGAATGAGCCGGAGGTAGTGCAACCGTTTGATCATCAATAAAATAACCACTTTCAAATGGGGCTTTTACCAAGGTTTTTTTTGTTATTGCAGGGATGGAATCTTGGGCAAAAACAGTGCCAACGCTCGTGAAAAAAAAGATCAAACCAAAAAGAAATTTTTTCATAAAAACAGGTATAAATTTATGCATATTGATTAAAATTTATTAAAAATGAATGACCAGATCAATTGTCCAATGCACCTTGCTTGATCCACTCAAGAACAAGGTCGGCCTGATTGGCTGTGCAATGACTTGACATCCCTCCTCCGGGCGCCATTTCTGTATAAATTATACTTTGAGCCGGTGAACCAGTGTTGATATAGTTTCCCGATTTAAGACTGTTGTAAGCTTGTCCTGTTTGCAAGTTTGGGGTTACAGTTCCCGAATGACAGAATGAAGCCGTACAACCGGCTGTGAAGATCGGCTGAATAGTATCTTTAAAGCTGATTTTCAGGTTGGGATTGATTTGTGCATGTACGACAGTGTCTTTAGCACAAGATGTAATAATCAACACTCCAATCAGGAATACCAACAAACCACCAAAGATTTTCTTTTGCATGATGAAAAGTTTTTTTAATTGACAATAATAATATCAAAAGTAAAAATAAGATATTTACGTTAAATACCGAAAAAAAGGCTTCAGGGAAATTCTGAAGCCTTTTCATCCATATAAAAAACGATTAATAACCTTTTGTAATAAAATGATCAATTCCGGCCTGCAGCAAATCGTGGGTATACTGATAATTGTGAACACCCATACTGCGGTCAGCATCTATTAGCATGAAATTCCAGAATACGGCAAGATCAGCCTGTGCATATTTATTTGGTTTGATCGTCATGGTGGTGGTATCCAGCATGTTGAAAGTGGTCAGCTTTACTTTTAATTGCTGGTAGAGACCACTGATTGTTGTTTGCGCTCCCCCAATGTTGAAAGAAGTTGCACCATTATGGCAGCCTGTACGGTTACAAACAGCGATGTTATCGCCGGTTTCTGTACTGGTCATCTTCAAGGTATGTCCTCCAACAATATTTCCCTGGGCATAGCCGCCATGACAGACAATACATGCAGCAGTGTCTTTGTGCGGTGAATTGCCAAAAGCTTCATCGTTATAGGCACCTTTGCCGGCAAGTATATTCGACTGTGGTCCGTGATGCGGCCCCCAGCGGTTATTTAGAATGCTGATAGAATCAGTATTAGATGAAGGTTTGGTTAAAGCCGGACTTGCTACCCGGGCCTGGTGGCATCTTCCGCAAAGATTTGCAGATCCTCCATTGGCAGTAAAATGGACAGTTACCGTGGAATCATAACGCATACGATATGCAGCAGTTGTTGCCAATGACCAGTCGGCACTTGTGTATGTTCTGTGGATCTGGTGACAAGTACGGCAGTTGATCGGCGCTGCATTATTAATCCCGGCTAAAGTATTGAATGCTCCGGTCGTAACTGTTTCTGTAAAACCCTGGCTGGAATGGCAGGGAGCACATATATTACTGGTAGCCCTAATAGTAGTACTACCGGTTGCATGCTGTGATGCATCATACTGGAAAAACTTTGCAACGATGGTATCGGAAAAATTATGACACTCCTGGCATGTCGCAGCTGCATTGGTACCGGATGGCCCCTGGGGTCCTTCCTTCGTGCAGCCGGAAAAAATAAATCCTGCAGCAGCAACGAACAATCCAATGGCCATGAAAAGTTTGGTAATCTTCTTCATAATATCAGGTTGGTTTTGATTAATGGTTTCTTTGTATGAAATTATTCGCATGCAAATTATTCCTGAAACAAATATACAATAAATTACATATAGTCGTTCATCGATGAAAATTTTTCCCTTTCGCACAAAGAAAAAAATGCAGTGATATCTTAAATTTTAGGAAATCTATCTGAAAAAACCATGAGCCAGAAGGTACTGTGCAATCTGGACGGCATTGGTGGCAGCTCCCTTCCGGAGGTTATCCGTAACAATAAAGAGGTTCAGCGTATTCGGCTGGGATTCATCCTTACGGATCCTCCCCACGAAGACATCATCTTTTCCACGAGCATACAAAGGCATAGGATATAAATTATTTGCCGGGTCATCCTGAACCACTATTCCTTCTGTTTGAGAAAGGAGCTCCCTTGCCTGTCCAGGATCAACCACTGTTTCAAATTCAACATTAACAGAAGCAGAATGACCTCCTGTCACTGGTACGCGGACCACAGTCCCGGTGATTTGTAAAGAAGGAGCAGCAAGTATTTTCCGGGTTTCATTTACCAGTTTCATTTCTTCGGAAGTATATCCATTAGGCAGAAAATAACCTCCATGTGGAAAAATATTAAGGTCGATGGGATGAGGATAGGCCATTTCTCCTACTACGCCTTGCCTTTCATTTTCAAGCTGCCTCACCGCTTTGATCCCCGTTCCGGTCACCGACTGATAGGTTGAAATCACGATTCGTTTGATCTTGTATTTTCTATGCAAAGGCGCGAGAGCAACAACAATACCAATAGTTGAACAATTTGGATTTGCAATGATTTTATCCTGATTTGTGAGAATATTTCCGTTGATCTCCGGAACCACGAGAGGAATTTCCTCGTTCATTCGCCATGCTGATGAATTATCGATCACCGTTGCACCGGCTGCAACATACCTGGGGGCCCATTGCAGGGAAGTCGATCCGCCTG
>Ga0187861_10005631_pt1 | contig 9961 bp, 8 predicted proteins | sample June2016WEW_10_1_3_FD_132986 | JGI IMG/M metagenome (GOLD analysis project Ga0187861, IMG submission 132986) | Peatland microbial communities from SPRUCE experiment site at the Marcell Experimental Forest, Minnesota, USA - June2016WEW_10_100 | ecosystem: Environmental > Terrestrial > Soil >...
CGTCGCGCCGGGCGCCAGGCAATCGCCCAGCGTCAGGCCATCGGCGAACTGGCGCGCCAACTCAACAGGCGAGGAAGCGGGCTTGGCGGCAGACATGCGCAAAGCGGTGATATTGCCGTTTCGGTCAAGCGTGTCGAGCACTTGCTCGTCGGGGTCCGGGTACTGATTGGTTCCCAGCAGGTTACGGCGGCGCGCCGCAATGGCTTCGTCCTTCTGCCGGCGGGAGTTGGCAATCTCCTGCTGCACGAAACCCGCCTGCATGGCTTTGAGCATCCCGCCCTTGGCCTCCACTTCCTGGAAGAGCTTCCATGCCTCACGCGCCAGCGAGTCGGTCAGCGCTTCCACATAGTAAGAGCCACCGGCGGGATCGGTGACGCGATCCAAATAGGCTTCCCGCTTGAGAATGACCTGGGTGTTACGCGCCAGGCGGCGGGAGAAATCGCCGGAGGGTTTGCAGGCGGCGTCGAATGGCACGACTTCGATGCTGTCGCAACCGCCGATGGCGGCCGACATCGCTTCGGTGGCGACTCGCAGCAAATTGTTGTGGGCGGCGTAAGCCGTGATTTCCCACCGCGCGGTGACACTTTCCACCGTGGCCTTGGACGAGTCTGCCTGCTTCGGCTTAAACTGCGCGACCGCCTGCGCCCACATCATGCGGAAGGCGCGCAGCTTCGCTATCTGGAAGAAATAATTGGAACCGGCGGCAAACACGAAGAAGATTTTCGAACAGATTTCATCGACGCCGAGCCCGCGCTGCGTGAGTTCGGAAAGATACTCAACCCCCGTGGCGAGCGCAAAGGCAAGCTCCTGGACGACGGTGCCGCCCGCCTCCGTAAACTGACCGGCGCGAACCGCGAGGGTTCGCAGCAGTGGCGCTTTGCCGGCGGCGAAGTTCAGGATCTCGACGGCATCGGCGAAAATCTCCTGCGGACTGCGCGAACTTGCGCCTTCCAGCAACAGGTCGCCAAGCGGGTCGAAATCGATGGAGCCGGCAACACTGGCCGACTCTTTCAGCTCGGCAAGATAGAGTACAAGAACGGCACGCGCCGCCTGGTGCGCGCGAAACGAAAGCGGGACGCCATTGAGGCCCTTGATCAGCCGCTGCATGTCTTCGGCGCTCTGCACGGCTACCCCGCGCAGGAAGGCACCCTCGGGCAGGATTTCAAAGGCGATCGATTCTGCTCCGGCCGCAAGCGCCTGGCGAGCGGCCGCATTGGCCTGCGCCGGGTCGGTCAGGTCGATGGTTTGCCGGATGGACCAGTCGTTAGTCGCGCGCGTGCCGCGCACGAACGGAAATTCGCCAGGGGCGCTGTCGAGCTGGTACTGCAAGTCCTTCAGGTCTTCGGCGCGATAGAAGGGCTTAACGGTAATTCCTTCATCCGTTTTCCAGAGCAACTTGGACGGCTCGGCGCCCTTGAGGTCTTTGCGGACAACCTCGCTCCACTCCGCGGTAGTTACCGGAGCAAAGTCTTTTTTCAGCTTTAAGCCGTTGTCTTGTGGCATAGCCGATGCTCAATTCTGGCACTGCGGTCAGTGCTGGTTGGGATCTTCAACCACCTCGATCAGGAACCCGAACGGGGTTTCGCTATGCGATTTCGGGTGGACAAAAAACACCTTGGTTCCACGCGAGCCCGGGCGTGGAGCCTTGTCGATAAGGTTGAACCCCGCCCCCTGCATATAATCGTACGCCGCTTTGGCGTTGCGCACACGGAAAGCCAAGTGGGTCAAGCCGCCTCGCCCGCCATTCTTGTCGATGAACTTCTGCACCGGCGAGCTCTCGTTGAGCGGTTCGATGATCTGAATCATGTTCGGTCCGTCGCCGACTTGCAGCAATGCCTCGCGCACCTGGTCGCCGCCATACACTTCTTCACGGTGAATCTCGCGGAACCCGAGCAGTTGATATGCCGCGACCTGCTTGTCCAACTCGCCCGAACGAACCGCAACGGCAATGTGATCGAAGAAAAGAAACCCGGGAACTTTCAGCAGTTCCTGATTAAAGGCGTTCGCCGGGTGAGCGTGACTCATGGCATCTCCTCTGTTGTTAAATACCGCCCTGTTGCATACGAAGGCAACCGCGCGGGCGTCGTCAGCGGCGAATTTTACCACTGAACACGGGGCGCCGCCCGCCGAATCCCGGCACAACCGCGCACCCGCGCCCGGCGCTGTTTGCCTATTCGAACTCGACCAGCACCAGTCCGATCTGAACGGCGTCGCCCGGTTGCACCCTGATGGTTTTGATCGTGCCCGCCAGCGGCGCGGTGACATTGGTTTCCATCTTCATGGCTTCCACCACCAGCAGCAGATCGTTGGGCTGAATTTGCTGTCCGACCTGTGCGTTGCAGCGGATAACAACGCCGGCAATGGGACTGCGGCATACCTTCGACTCATCGGCAACCACTTCCGTGCCCACCGGTAACGGCCTGGGGCCGGCAGCCGGGGCAGGCGGCGCACCGTCAGCAGTCGAGGACTGCGGCGGCACGTACGCCGGGTACATCCGGGGTTGAGTATCATCCTCGGCGATCTCAACCTCCACTTCATATTTTTTGCCATCAATCGCAATCTGTAGCTTCAAGGTAGAGCGCTCCTTTCAAACCCCAACCCGCTCCACGGCACGATCAATGCCGCGAAAGAGCATGCGAAGCCTGCACGAAAACGCGTCCCTGCTGCGCCCAGGGACTCACCACTTCGGGATTCACCAGGCGCGCCTGGTGGATTCTCACTTTCCTGCCCAGGAACGCGGTGACGACGGCGGCAATGACGGCCATCCGTTCCGGCGTGATCTCGTCGCCTGTATCCGGCACAGGCGGCGCGCAGGCAGGCTCTACGGGTGCGGCCATGTCCGTCGTTTCCCCCGCCGCTCTTGAAAGCGCCATCTCCAACTCGGTCAGGCGGCGCATTTGCTGCCTCAGTTCGCTTCTCAGCTCCTCGACTTCCTGGCGAAGCACGCGGCGATAGCTGAGGTGAGTCACCAACCAGCCCGCGACGAAAGCACCACCCTGCAATAGCAGCCGCAAGGGAGATTTGCCGGTCTTTGAATCTTGCTCTGAATCTTGCTCTTCCATCCAATCCTCCATTCGCCTTAGAGCGGAATCAGTCCGTGCTTCTTGGGCGGACGCAACTCGCGTTTGTGGTGCAGCGATTCCAGCACGCGCGCCAGCAGACGCCGGGTTTGCGACGGCTCGATAATGTCGTCCACCAGCCGGCGTCCGGCGGCTACGAAGGGGGTTGCGAAGGTGTTGCGATAGAGTTCGATAAGCTCCTTGCGCCGGGCCACTTTATCCTTGGCGGCATCGATTTCGCGGCGAAAGACGATCTCAGCCGCGCCCTCGGCGCCCATGACGGCGATTTCCGCCGTAGGCCATGCCAGCACGCGGTCGGCTCCGAGATCCTTGCCGCACATTGCCAGATAGGAGCCGCCGTAAGCCTTGCGCACGATGACGGTCACTTTCGGCACGGTCGTCGCCGAATAGGCAAACAGCATCTTGGCTCCGTGACGAATGATTCCGCCGTACTCCTGCTGCACACCGGGCAGAAAACCGGGAACGTCAACGAATGTCACCAAGGGAACATTGAAGGCGTTGCAGAAGCGAATGAACCGCGCCGCCTTGTCGGAGGCGTTGATGTCGAGCGCCCCGGCCAGCACCGAGGGCTGGTTTCCGACAACCCCCACCGAGCGCCCCTGAATCCGTCCGAATCCGACCACAATGTTGGGCGCGAAGCCGGGCTGAATCTCGAGGAAATCCTGGTGGTCGAGCACGCGGGCGATGATGCCGCGCATGTCGTAGCCGACCTTGCTCTCCACCGGCAACAGGTTGCCCAACTCCGGATCGTCCTCCAACGGCATGTCGAAGGGGAGGTGCGGCGGGTCCTCCAGGTTATTCGAAGGCAAAAAGCTGAGCAGCCTGCGGCAAAGGTAAAGCGCCTCTTCGTCGTTCGCGGCCACCAGATGCACCACGCCCGAAGTGTTCATCTGCGCCTGCGGCCCGCCCAGTTCCTCGGCCGTGACTACCTCGCCGGTCACCTGCTTGATGACCTGCGGTCCGGTAATGAACATCTGCGCGTTGCGGGTCTGGATGATGAAATCCGTCAGCGCCGGACTGTAGGCCGCACCGCCGGCGCAGGGCCAGAGCCTGCGCACGCAGCGCCTCCCACTCCGGCTTCAGCAAATCCGCTGGACGGGAGGTGATCGGCGGCTTTTTGGCGTGCGCCTCGGCAAGCTTAAGGACCTCCGGGTTCTTCTCGCCCAAGGTGCTGCCGTAATAGCCGAGCATGAGGTCGGCGAATTCTCCGGTGAGCACCTTATATTTGCCCATCAGCACATTGAATACCGCCTGCGACCCCGTGATTTGACTGGAAGGAGTGACCAGCGGAGGATAGCCGGCGTCGCGCCGCACCCGGGGCACCTCTTCGAGCACCTCCTGCAGGCGATCGCCCGCTCCCTGCTGCTTGAGCTGGCTCTCCATGTTGGAGATCATGCCACCCGGAATCTGGCTCTTGAATATCTCTGTTTCCACACCGTTGATGTCGCTCAGGAACTCGCTATAGCGCGGACGTATCTTGGCGAAGTAGCGCTTCACCTTGAGCAGCCGCTCCATGTCGAGACGGGTGTTGTACGGGGTGCCCTCCAGCATCTCGACGAAGCTCTCCGTAGGGTTGTGTCCGGGGCCGAGCGAAAGCGAGCTGATGGCGGTGTCGACGATATCGCACCCGGCTTCGATGGCCTTCATCAGCGAGACCAGTGTGACGCCGGTGGTGGCATGGACGTGAACATGCACCAGCGTCTGCTCGCCACAGCGCTTCTTGATGCTCTTGACCAGATCGTAGGCGGGCTGCGGCTTCAGCAAAGCCGCCATGTCCTTGATGCAGATCGAATCGCAGCCTATTTCGACCAACTGCTCCGCCATTTCGGCAAAGGCTTCGATCATATGTACCGGGCTGACGGTGTAACAGATGGTGCCTTGCGCGTGCTTGCCCGTCTTCTTGACCGCCCGAATGGCGGTGCGCAGGTTGCGCAGGTCGTTGAGCGCGTCGAAGACGCGGAACACATCCATGCCGTTGTCGGCGGCCTTGTCGACAAAACGCTCGACCACGCCGTCTTCATAGTGGCGATAGCCAAGCAGATTCTGACCGCGAAGCAGCATGTGAAGGCGCGTCTTGGGCAGCAACTTGCGGAAGGTGCGGAGACGTTCCCAGGGATCTTCGTTGAGGAACCGAATGCAGGAATCGAAGGTCGCTCCACCCCAGCACTCCAGCGACCAGAAGCCGGCATTATCGAGGTCTTCGCAGGCCGGAATCATGTCTTCCATCGCCATTCGGGTCGCCAGCAAACTCTGGTGAGCATCCCTCAGGATCAGTTCGGTGACTTCAATCGTGCGTCCCATACTGCGAGCTCCTATTCCGTTGGGTTCGCGACCGGCGGCACGGCTCCTTCACGCTCCCTGTTGACCAGCACCTACGCATCTAAGTTGCGCTTTCAGAAGAGGTTAGGTAAGTGAGACCAGTCACCCCTGATCGTGACCGCAGTGCTTTCCGGCAATCGTAGCGGCATCACGATTTGATGTGTTTTGCAACGCGCCACGCACGATGCGAAATACAGCCCAATGTGACAGCGAAGAAGCGCACCTCGCCTGGTGACAAGCGTCTCAGTGTTTCTATTTAAGATGCGATCAGCGTCGGGATAAGATGCGGTCAGCACCCCACGGCCAGAGCTGCTTTATTTGTGGCCTCAGTCCTGAGTCCCCAGCATGAGGCAGCTCTGCGTCGATGTGAGCTGAGTGCGTTTACACTGGAGCCTGTTCGAGAGCAATGAAACTACCATCCAAGCTGCCGGAAGCGATCGAACGGCTGACGGGAACGGCGTCTCCGCAGCACCTGCGGCTGGCGGCGGCAACCTTGACTGATCGCTACCGCACCGCTGTGAAGCAAGCAGCGGCGATTCGCAGCGAAGACGAACGCCTGGCTTATCTGCTGGTCCGCATGCCCGCAACTTACGCGGCGCTGGCGCAGGCCCTGAGGGCGGCAAAACGGCAGCTTGTGCCGCAATCCGGCGACCTGGCGATGGAGACGATGCTTGATCTGGGCTCGGGGCCGGGAACCGCGGCATGGGCGGCGGTGGAGGCTTTCCCCGAGGTGCGGCAGCTTCGGTTGGTCGAGCGCGACAGCGGCCTTATCGGCCTGGGGCGACAGCTCTGTGCGAGCAGCGATTCGCGGGCTCTGCGCCGGGTGGAGTGGATTCAAGCGGACCTGAATGGCAAGCTGGCGGAGGAGGCTTTCGATCTGGTCGTCGCCTCGTATTCGCTGGGAGAACTTTCACCGGCCCAGCGCTCCCCGTGTCTGCGGCAGGCATGGCAAAGGACACGCAAGCTGCTGGTGCTGATTGAACCCGGCACGCGGGCCGGGTTCGGCTGCATTCATCAGGCGAGGTCGGAGTTGATCGCCCTGGGCGTAACCCTGCTGGCTCCTTGCCCGCACGGGTTGGCGTGTCCGATGGCCGCAGCCGGCGATTGGTGTCACTTCGCGGCGCGGGTCGAGCGCACCGCCATGCACCGGCGCATCAAGGGTGGAGAACTCGGGCACGAGGACGAGAAGTTTTCGTATCTGGCCGCCACGCCGCTCAAGGCCAATCCGGCTGAGCAAAGAATTGTCCGGCACCCCGCGTATCACTCCGGCTTCGTCGAACTGCAACTATGCTCCGCCGACGGCATCAGCAAGCGCACGATCGGCAGATCGAAGAAGACTGAGTACCGGGCCGCCCGCAGAGCCGCGTGGGGTGATGCCTGGCCTGCGCACTCGACGCCCGAAGGGCATGCGGAAGAGCCATAAAAAAGAAACGCGAGCGATCGTCCAGGTGTTGAAATCTGCAACAGTCCGAGTGCGGGTCACTCCACCAAAGTCCCAAAACTAGCGCAGTTGCGGCTTCTTCGGTGATCCAGCTCACAGCTCAACGTGACCTTGCCATATTTCCCGCCAAAATGTGATGTGTGTCACAAGGGTGCTAGTCGCATGTCACTGGGCTGCTTCAATTTTTGAGATAGAGTCCGCCCTGTCTAATGGTCCCGGGCCCGCTGGCACGCCGGGGCCGAGTATTTTGTAGCAGTATTCGAAGTGATCAGCGCGTCGTGAATTCGCCATCCGGGTTGGGCGGAATTCAGCGACCCGTACAACAAAACGAGATCATTCAACCAACTTCTTAAATCACGAATCATTGGACGGCACTTATGGCAAACTTTGGAATTGAAGCACGCGAATATCACTCGATCGGGCGGCCGGGGAAAATCGAGATTCTTCCCACCAAGTCATGCGCTTCCCAGCATGACCTTAGCCTGGCTTATACACCTGGGGTGGCGACACCCTGCCTCGACATTCAGAAGAACCCACATGACGCTTTCAAGTACACCGGGAAAGGGAACTTGGTTGCGGTAATCACCAACGGCACAGCGGTGCTCGGGCTGGGCAATATCGGCGCGATGGCCGGCAAGCCGGTCATGGAAGGCAAGGCTGTTCTGTTCAAGAGATTCGCCGACATCGACGTGTTTGACATTGAGCTCGGCACGGAGAACGTGGAAGACATCATCAAGTGCGTGCAGTTGCTGGAGCCCACCTTCGGCGGCATCAACCTGGAAGACATCAAGGCTCCGGAATGCTTCGAGTTCGAAACCCGGCTGAAGGAAACGATGAAGATCCCGGTATTCCATGACGATCAGCATGGAACCGCGATCATCTCCGGCGCGGGCCTGCTGAATGCGATGGAGATCGTGGGCAAGCCGCTCGACAAGATCAAGATCGTGTTCAACGGCGCGGGGGCTTCGGCGATCGCGACCGCCAAGCACTACATCAATCTTGGCGTGAAGCCCGAGAACATTACTCTTTGCGATTCCAAAGGCGTGATTTACAAGGGACGCAAAGAAGGCATGAACAAGTACAAGCTTCCGTTGGCGGCTGAGACTTCAGCCAGGACGCTGGCGGACGCGATGAAGAACGCCGACGTGTTTGTCGGCCTCTCGCAGGGCAATTGCGTGACGAAGACGATGGTGCAGTCGATGGCTGCCTCTCCGGTGGTGGTCGCCATGGCGAATCCCGATCCGGAGATCACCTACGAAGACGCGACTGCGGCGCGCAAGGACGTCATCATGTGCACCGGGCGCTCGGATTATCCGAACCAGATCAACAATTCGCTCGGCTTCCCGTTCATCTTCCGCGGCGCGCTCGACGTGCACGCCACCCAGATCAACGAGCAGATGAAGCAGGCGGCCACCATGGCGCTGGCCAACCTGGCCAAGCAGCCTGTTCCCGACGAGGTCCTGAAAGCGTACGGCGTAAAAGAAATGAAGTTCGGACGGGACTACATTGTGCCGAAGCAGTTCGACATGCGCGTGCTGGAGTGGGAAGCCATGGCGGTCGCCAAGGCTGCCATGGATAGCGGCGTAGCGCAGGAACCGGTTGACCTGAATGGCTACAAGGGTCAACTGAAAGCGCGGCTCGATCACATCCGGCATCTGTTGACACCGCAGCCGGCCACGAAGGCTGCTCGCGCCAACGGCGACTAGAGCGGTTTCCTCGGCGGACTCAAATAACGAGTGGGCCTGTTCGCAGGCCCACTTTTTTATTGCTCGCAACTGCGCGCGGACCGCGGGTACCCTGCTCCAACCGCTCCGAACCCCACATTCGTCAACTACAGGCGGATTTGGGCCACCAGCCAGCCAGGAAACTACCCCACGTTAGCCCAATCACCCCAGCGAGCGGGGCTCGCCGGGGACCCCGAAAAAGCGGGCGAACGTGGGGCACCGTCGCGTTTCTCTGCTCTAGAGCGATGTTAGGGTTGGCGTATCCCAAGAACGATTATTCCAGCGTGTCACCCTGAGGAGCGTCCGTCAGGACGCGATGTAAGGGTCCATGTATTTGCCTCTCCCGGCCTTCGGCGACGCTCAGTGAAATGCATAGATCGTCACGTCGATTCGCAAAAGCGGCGAACCTCCTCACGATGACACCGCAGCGCTTCAGGCCAACATCGTTTACTCACTTCGCCTCGATAAGGTTACTGAAAGATTACCTTAGTTTTCAAACATTACCTTAGTGATGTTGTGAACCATGTCCCAATGCCTCATTCTCGCAGGTGCTGGTCTGCCCGCTGTGCAGGCCGCAATGGAGGAGCCGTGACTGACATGCTGCTGTTCGTGGATGCCTGTGCCATGCCACAACATCACCAATTCGCCGCCCTCTTACGGGCGGAGAAGGCAATGGCAGCAAGCGCGGTTGTGAATGATTCGGTGCCCAAGTCGCAGAGCCCAAGCCCGGAGCCCAGCCTATCCCCCGGCCCGGCTGCCGCTCCCACAGCACGGCACGTAAACGACAAAGGCATGCCGGCACCGGGAGCGCTTCCGGCAGAGTTCAGGTGCCCAGCCCGCTTCACCACCTGTGAAAGAGCGAAGATCGCTAGGCCCCAATTTCAACCGGAGGAACATTCCGTGATGAAACATCTAAAGTGGCTTGTCGCATTCGTCATGGTGGTCGCGTTCACCTGGGCAGCACGCGCCGAGGAACGCGGCACCACCGCCGAGGCAAAGCAGATGGTCCAGGAAGCTTTGGCTCACATCAAGGAGGTTGGGCCGGCAAAGGCTTTCGTTGACTTCAACACGCCGGGCGGAAAATGGCACAAGAAAGACATTTACTTGTTCTGCTACGACCTGCAAGGTACCTGCACGTGCCAGGGCGCGAATAAGGCGCAAATCGGCAAGAATTTGATCGATATCAGAACCGCCGATGGCCAACTCTTTGTCCAAAACCTGATCGAAATCGCAAAAACCAAGGGGAGCGATTGGATCGACTATCAGTGGCCTCACCCTGTCTCGAAAAAGATGGAAGCCAAGCGGGCATGGATTGCCAAAGTCCCAGGCGAAAGCTACCTGATTGGCGCAGGAGCCTACAAGTAAAATAGCTTCACCGCTGCCGTTCAAGTCCCACA
>Ga0187861_10005643_pt1 | contig 9947 bp, 5 predicted proteins | sample June2016WEW_10_1_3_FD_132986 | JGI IMG/M metagenome (GOLD analysis project Ga0187861, IMG submission 132986) | Peatland microbial communities from SPRUCE experiment site at the Marcell Experimental Forest, Minnesota, USA - June2016WEW_10_100 | ecosystem: Environmental > Terrestrial > Soil >...
ATGCAGGAGATCACCAAACTGACCGGAAGGGAATATCATCCTTTCACCTATTATGGTTCGCCTGATGCTGAAAACATTGTCGTCGCAATGGGCTCTGTAACCGATACCATAAAAGAGGTGATCGATCACCTAAGGCAAAAAGGAGAGAAAGCCGGTTTGATCTCCGTTCACCTTTACAGACCTTTCTCTGCAAAATATTTCTTTAATATTCTTCCTTCAACTGTAAAAAGGATCTCAGTTCTCGACCGAACGAAAGAACCCGGCGCAGGCGGCGATCCTCTCTTCCTTGATATCCGCGACCTGTTCTATGACAGGGAAAACCGCCCCATGATCATTGCCGGCCGCTATGGCTTGAGTTCAAAAGACACGACTCCATCGCAGATCATATCTGTTTTCAACAACCTGAAAGCAAATGAACCGAAAAATCATTTTTCCATCGGCATCGTCGATGATGTCACGTTCCACTCCTTGCCACTTCTCCCGGAAGTAAGCATTGATCCATCCGGCACCTATTCTGCAAAATTCTTTGGAATCGGATCCGACGGAACGGTTGGCGCCAATAAGAATTCAATCAAGATCATCGGGGAATCGACCGATAAATATGCACAGGCTTATTTTGCTTATGATTCCAAAAAGTCAGGCGGGATCACCGTATCCCACCTTCGCTTTGGCGACAAACCCATCCGGGCACCTTACCTGGTGATCACTCCTGATTTTGTAGCCTGTCATGTTCCGGCTTACCTGGAAAAATATGATATGCTGAAAGGGCTGAAAGACGGGGGTACCTTCTTGCTAAACAGCATCTGGGACGCTGAAGAAACCAAGAACCGGCTTCCCGATCACATGAAAAAATATCTTGCCGAACACAAGATCCGGTTTTTTATCATCGATGCAACCAAGATTGCCGTTGAGATCGGCCTCGGGAACCGCACCAACAGCATCATGCAATCTACCTTCTTCCGTCTTGCCAATGTGATCCCTTACGAATTTGCAGTGAAAGAGATGAAATATGCCATTAAGAAGACTTATGGAAGGAAAGGGGAAGATATTGTTACCATGAACAACAAGGCGATCGACAGGGGAGGAGAAGTTGAAGAAATCCAAATCCCGGCCGAATGGGCCAAACTCGAAATTAAGCCAGTTGCTGTCGATCCCAACAGACCCTTATTCATCAGGCAGGTTTTCGATAAAGTCAATAAATTTGAAGGTGATGATGTCCCCGTGAGCGCTTTCCTTGGACGCGAAGACGGAACATTCCCTGTTGGAACGACACAATTAGAGAAAAGAGGTATCGCAGTCACCGTTCCTGAGTGGATTCCTGAAAATTGTACCCAGTGCAACCAGTGTGCGTATGTTTGCCCTCACGCTGCCATCCGTCCTTTCCTGCTCAATGCCGAAGAGAAGAAAAATGCACCGGAAGGAATGGTCACCTTGAAAGCGATCGGAAAAGAGCTGACCGGTCTTGAATTCAGGATCCAGGTAACCGTGCTCGACTGCAACGGTTGCGGCAACTGTCTGGATGTTTGTCCTGCCAAAGTCAAGGCGCTGGAGATGAAAACTCTCGGATCACAGATGAAGGAAACCGAAAACTGGAATTATCTCATTTCAAAGGTCACCTACAAACCGGATGTTGCCCCGCGTTTAAAGACATTCAAAAACAGCCAGTTCACGCAGCCGCTCTTTGAATTCTCAGGCGCCTGTGCAGGTTGCGGAGAAACACCTTATATTAAACTGGTCACCCAGCTGTTCGGCGAACGGATGATGATCGCCAATGCCACCGGGTGCTCCTCCATTTACGGCGGTACTGCTCCTTTTATGCCATATCGCGCGAATCATGAAGGAAAAGGTCCTGCATGGGCGAATTCATTGTTCGAGGACAATGCAGAATATGGTTTTGGAATGGCAGTAGGAGTGAGCAACCTGCGAAAAAGGATAGCACAAAAGATGAAAGAGGCCATCAGAGAAAATATGATGTCGGTGGAAACCCTAGATGCCTTCCGGGAATGGATGGAAGGGGAAAAAGACCCTGATAAGTCCAAGGCTGCAACGGATAAGATCATCCCTTTGCTGCAGAAGGAAAACAACCCGCTTGCAAAAGATATCCTTGACCTGAAACAATACCTGATAAAAAAATCCATCTGGATCGTGGGTGGTGACGGTTGGGCTTATGATATCGGGTATGGCGGACTCGATCACGTGATCGCTTCGGGTGAAGATGTGAACATCCTGGTTCTCGATACCGAAGTCTATTCGAATACAGGTGGACAGTCATCGAAATCCACGCCAGCCGGGGCAGTCGCCAAATTTGCAGCTTCCGGCAAGAAAGTCAGGAAAAAAGACCTGGGCGCTATGGCAATGACTTATGGATATGCCTATGTTGCACAGGTTGCAATGGGCGCTGACAACGGCCAGCTTTTCCGTGCCATGAAAGAAGCCGAAGCCTATCATGGACCTTCTATGATAATCGCTTATGCACCCTGTATCAATCATGGATTACGGGCAGGAATGGGAAAAACCCAGAACGAGATGGAACGTGCCGTCCAGGCAGGTTACTGGCACCTTTACCGGTACAACCCCCAGAAGGAAAAAGAAGGTAAAAATCCATTCACCCTCGATTCGAAAGAACCCGACTGGAGCAAATTCCAGGAATTTCTTGATGGCGAAGTCCGTTATACTTCTTTAAAAAAGATGTTCCCTGAAGAAGCTGACGTATTGTTCAAAGCCGCAGAAGAGAATGCAAAATGGCGGTGGATGAATTATAAGAGACTGTCGGAGATGGTTTTTACTAAATAGATGCTGGATGCTGGATGCTGGATGCTGGATTCTGGATGAAGATTGTTATTTTTTCTTTTTTATCAAGCATCAAGCATCAAGCATCTGATAATAAAAAAGAACAAATATTAGTTATTATAAATCAAACTATATAAGAAGAACGCCATGGCTAACCTAACAACAAATTACATGGGGCTGAACCTCAAGAACCCCATCATCGTCGGTGCAAGCAATTTTGTCAAGGACCTGGATAATATAAGGAAAATTGAAGATGCCGGTGCAGCAGCCATCGTCTATAAAACCTTATTCGAAGAACAAATTGAATTGGAAAGATTACAGTTATCCGAAGAGCTGAACCAATACAATGAACGTCATGCAGAAATGATCAGTCTTTTTCCGGATATTGAACATGCCGGCCCTACAGAGCACCTGATGCACCTAAGAAAGGCCGTCGAGGCCGTGACGATCCCGGTGATCGCAAGCCTGAATTGTACCTTCGAGGAAACCTGGTTGGAATATGCCAAAGCAATTGAACAAACCGGGGTAAATGCCATCGAGCTGAATTTTTATTCCATTCCCGGCGATTTCAAGAAAGAAGAGAAGGTTATCATTAACGAACAGCTGGATGTCGTCAACCATGTGAAGAAAAGCCTGAGGATCCCGGTTAGTGTCAAACTCAGCCCATTCTATACCAATGTCCTGAATGTGATCCAGATGATGTATTTTGAAGGGGTCGACGGGTTTGTATTGTTCAACCGTTTATTCCAGCCGGATATTGACATTGAAAAAGAGGTACATCATTATCCCTATCACCTAAGCAACCCCGATGATCTGCGCCTGCCATTGAGGTACGTTGGCTTGCTTCATGGCGAGATTCGCGGATCCATCTGTGCAAGTACAGGGATATTTACGGGTGCAGACGTGATAAAAATGCTCCTGGCAGGAACCGATTGCGTACAGGTGGTCAGTACCTTATACAAACATGGTTTCGGTCAGATCGGGAAGATGCTGAATGAAATTACCGGCTGGATGGATCGTAAGAGATATAATTCCCTGGATGATTTCCGTGGCAAACTTTCCCGGAAAAACATGAAAGATCCCTTTGTATACAAGCGGGCTCAGTATGTGGATATCCTGATGAAATCGGAAGAGATCTTCATTCGCTATCCGCAGCGATGACCTGCAGTTTTTTAATTGATGCTGATCTCAAAGGGCATTCTTGCCTGTACCCCTTTCATCTGCTGAATTTCCTTAAGGTATTGGTAATACTTGTAGTATTCACCCATCTCTTTCTCAAGGATTAATTGGGTTTCATTACCTGTCAGCTGATCGATGAGTTCCTGTATAGGCTCTTTCTGTTCGGGTAAGTAGATAAGGCTATAGTTCCTGATCTTTACAAGCTCCGCAGCGACTTTTATCGCTCTTTCGAATCCGCCGAAATCATCGATCAACCCGATCTGTCTTGCATCCTTGCCACTCCATACGCGGCCTTGTCCGATACTATCGACTGTTTCTTTTGAAAGATGCCTTCCTTCGGCCACTTTGGCAACAAATGAGGAATAGATGTTTTCGATTCCTGCCTGGAGGACTTTCACCTGGTAAGGAGGCATCGGCTTTGTGATACTGATGTAGTCTGAATTAACATTGGTTTTTGCTTCGTCAAAAGTGATCCCAAGTTTGTTGTTGAACAATCCCTTCATGTTTGGAACCACCCCGAAAACCCCGATAGACCCCGTGATCGTCATAGGGTCAGCAAGGATCTTTGTTGAGGGGCAGGCAATGTAATATCCGCCGGATGCAGCGACGTCACCAAACGAGGCCACCACCGGTTTTTCTTTTGCCGTAAGCGCCACTTCCCGCCAGATCACATCGGATGCCAATGCACTTCCTCCGGGGGAATTGACCCTGAATACAATGGCCTTGATCCGGTTATCTTCCCTTGCTTTCCGGAAAGCTTTGCTGAGCCTTTCCGACCCAATCGACTGGTCATCCCCGTTACCTCCGCCAATGGAACCGGTAGCATAAATGACTGCAATTTTTCCCTCTTTCGCGAAAAATTTAGAATGGGTATCAGGAACATTGGCATATTTTTCAAGTGTGATAAAATTGATCTCTTTTTTATCTTTAAGACCGAGCTTTTGGCGAAGATCCTTCAGTAGTTCATCCCTGAATGCCAGCTGATCAACAAGTTTATACTTTAAGGCATCTTCGGGATTCTCTGCTTTCAGGCTATCGGCGATTTGGTTCAACTGCATGATGCTGATGCATCGTGAAACAGATATCCCTTCCACAATTTTATCCCAGGAATTGTTGATCAGTTCCGACATCTGCCTGCGATTTTCCGGGCTCATCTTGTCGAGGAAGAGAGGCTCTGTTGCTGCTTTGAATTTTCCATGCCGGATGATCTGCATCTTAATATCGAGCTTATCGAGTGTGCCTTTTATAAAGGTAACCTCAGCATCCAGTCCCTTGAACAGGATCATCCCCTGGGGCTGAAGGTAGATGCGGTCAGAAACTGAAGCAAGATAATAGGCTCCCTGGGAATAGAATTCACTGTAACTGATGATAAATTTTCCGGATCTTTTAAAATCGATCAGGGCATCGCGGATCTCGTCGATCGTTGAAAGTCCTGCCGAGATAATACTGACATCAAGCAATATCCCTTTAATGTTGTTATCGTTCTTTGCTTTATGGATATTGGACAGGATATCGGTCAGACCCTCACGTCTGCTCCTGGTATAAAGATCGATGAAGATCGGGTTTTTGGGACTCCGGTCGCTGACTGGCCGGTCGAGCTTGATTTGCAGGACACAGTTCCGGGGAGTTGAAATTTCTTCTGTCGTTGCCAGGGCGACCAATGACACCACAACCGTGAACAGGATGATGGAGAGAAGAATGACGGTGAGAAAGAATCCCAGCATCGAAGCGAACATAAATTTAAAGAAATCTTTCATAATTGTCAGGATTGGATTTTCACAACAAAGATAATTATTCCGGGAGAATAATATTTAACGGTTTTTTTCACAAGGGTTTTTATCTTTGCGTTTTTGATACAGATGGGGGAACATATTCTGTATTTGCTCCTGGGCAGTAACCTGGGCGAAAAGAAGAAGCAGCTAGACGAGGCTATGGACTTGATCCCGGAAATGATCGGGCCGGTTACAAAGCAATCTTCATTATACGAAACCGAGCCCTGGGGCTTTTCATCGGAAGAGTTCTTCCTGAACAGGGCGTTACAGATATGGACTTCTTTTTCTCCGGAAGAGGTCATGCAGAAGATCGGTCAGATTGAGAAGACCTTCGGAAGGGAACGATCAGGTAGTGGCTATTCTTCCAGGACCATGGATATTGATATCTTGTTTTACGATGACCTCGTACTGGATCAGGATACATTGAAAATCCCTCATCCACGCATGCAGGACCGGAGGTTTGTTCTTGTTCCACTTGATGAAATTGCACATGAGATGATCCATCCAGTATTCCGGAAAACGATCGGAGACCTTCTCCGTGATTGCACCGACTCCGGGGATGTCAGAGAATTAAAGGAATAAATTGACCTCACCCCCTGTCCCCCTCTCCTGAAGGAGAGGGAGTGAAGCCTGCCGGCAGGCAAGGGGGTAATGTGGTTGGATTAAATTCTCCGTATATTTACATCCTTAAACCAGCATTTCTCACGACCTGATGAAGTATAATTTTATTGCGATTGAAGGGAACATTGGAGCAGGAAAGACTTCCCTCGCTACCCAGATATCGCAGGAATACAATGGTAAGCTGATCCTTGAACAATTTGAAGACAATGCCTTCCTTCCGAAGTTTTATGAAAATGCCGCGAAATATGCCTTTCCGTTAGAATTATCTTTCCTTGCCTCACGGTACCAGCAGTTGAAAGACCAGCTCACGCACCAGGATCTGTTTAAATCGTTCACCATTGCTGATTATTTTATTCATAAATCGATGATCTTTGCCGGTAAGACCCTCGAAGGGGACGAACTGGCATTATACACACGGTTGTTTAAGATCATCGAAGCCTCGCTTCCCAAGCCGGATCTCCTGGTTTATCTTTACCTCAACATCGATCACCTGAAGAGCAATATCCTTAAACGGGGCAGGCCGTATGAGCAGAATATCGATTTTGGATACCTGGAAAAGATCCAGGCGGGTTATATTGAATTCCTGCGGCAGCAGCAAAACATGCGTATCCTGATCATTGATACGAATAAAATGGATTTTGTGAACAGGAAGGAAGATTATGAAAAAATGGTCACTCTTATTGGTTCAGAATATGAGACAGGTATAACCCGGGTGAGCGCCTTATAGGTAATTGTACAAAAATAAAAAAGCCGCCCTGAGTACTCATGGCGGCTTTTTTTATCAGGATCGTGAAAGATTATTTAACGATGTTAATGAAATCCTGTGTATTTGCGTAATTGTAGAATTCCCTGTCGCCCTTTGCTTCTGCTTTCAGGTCAGGATTAACAACGGCCTTGGTCAGGTTTTCATACAACATTTTGGTATTGGCGGTGCGGGCGCCACAAACAGCCAGCAGATAAGCTGATTCCGGTGTCGGGGGAGCGCACTGCAGTGTGGGTATTGCTCCGCTTGTGTTACCTGAAGACAGTTGTGCCAATCCAAGGTTATAGTTGCATTTTGAATTAGAAAGAAGGTTATTTGCTTTTGTATAATCGCCTTTCGGGATCATCAGCACACCCAGGTTGTAATTTTCATTTTCACCCAGTTGCTGAGCTTTCTTGAATTGGTCTTCAGCTTTCTTGTAATCCCTCTTCTTTGCAGCTACAACGCCAATGTTATTCTCGATGATTCCGTTGTTCGGAGCGAGCGCCTGAGCTTTCTGAAGGTAGTTGGCAGCTTTGTCAAGATTTCCCTTTACAATGGATGCATCTCCTGCATTGTTGAGGGCTTGCCAGCTGTTCGGATACAACCTTGCTGCATTTTCATAAATGGTGAGCTTGTTATCGTCGTTTGAAGTGAGAGTACCTGCATAAAGAAGTTCTTCAACTTTCAGTTTATCAGGATTGCTGATTGCGAGTTTGGAGAGTTCTTCATCGGTATATTTCTTCTCATAAGAAGTGGCGGTAATCTCGGCTCTTCTAAGCGGAGGAAGAAGGTCTTTTTCCAGTTCCGGATAGATTACGATCATATTACGGATTTCCTGTTCCTTCTTTTTCTCGTCACCGGACGAGTTGATCACATTCAGGATTTTGTCTTTATCCTTGATGTTGCTGGCTTTAACATTAGCGAGGAAACCATTCCAATCCGGTCCATGGTGGTTGACAACGAAGTTAATGTCTTTTCCTGCGGCTTCAATTTTGGCCTTAACATCTTTCTTGTCTTTATTGTCTTTTTCAGCTTCCTTCACCCATGACTTGAACTCGTCGATCATATAAGTATTACCTGTTTTTGAACGGTTTTCAGAAAGTCCTACATTGAAGGTTTCTTCCCCATCCGGAGATGCCCAACCGTTAATAGTGATATCCTTTATCTTCCATGATTTCTTTATGAATTCATCCAGTTGTGAAAGCGCATCCTTTGCAGCCTGGGTTTTGTTGATGCCAAACTTAAGATCCAGCTGATAAATATTGATCTTGAAGTAGAGAATACCACTCTTTGTAATGAGGACTTCTTTCTGGTATCCATTATCAGCAATCAGTGGGATCATATCCAGCATGATGCGGGTCGAAGTATGAATGATCCCGGGGACAAGATCCCTGCAAGCCAGTTCAACAGATTTTGTGTTGGTCTTTATGTCGTCCTTTTTCGGAATAGCTTTATAATCCTTGGGTTCGTATAGAAGCGGACAAACGATAAGCTGAGAAGTAGCCATTTCCGGTTTATATGGGAAAACGGTGGTATAGGTGAAAGAGCCACCTTCTTTGTATTTGATCTGGACACCGTCGCCGGTCACCTTTTCGCCCATGATGGTCATTGGTTTCAGCGTATAGGAACCGCCTTCATATTTTAGCACAGGCTGGAAATACATGGCAGCTTTCGTGCAAAAGTATTTTTCGGGGAAGGTTCCTTTAACCGTAACATGGACAGAGTCGCCTTTTTCAACCATGACAGCCGGTGTGGTTTCGAATTTAACCAGTGGGTAATTCTTTTCCATCTGTTTCAGGGTGCAACCGCCATAAGCGAATTTATAGGTCAGCCCAAGGCTAACGCCACTGTACATGTCATTTTTAATTTGCATTGCACCGCCCTTGGTCAGGTCAAGAACATCACCATCCCTCCATCTCCAGAGGAATTCAGGGTTGATGGACCAATGCTGATTAATGTTGAAATCAAACCCGATACCGGCAACCAATTTCATTTCTGCATTCCAACTGCCGATACCGCTGTTGTTACCATAACCCATATTAGCACTGCCTTTATGAGTAGGATAACCAAGATAACCGAGGATGGTATCTTTATTTGCATCCCATTTTCTTCCCTGTGTGTGGTCAATACCAACACCTGCGATGAGATAGGAAGAAAAGAATCTTTCAGGTTTATAACCCAGGATCCAGTTTACCCAATTGATGGTCAGGTGAATATCGCCTTCAAGAACATAGGAAGTAAACTTTTGATTGATAAAATCTCCCCTTTCGTGGCTTATCGGGTCAATCAAGGCTCCCCCCGGAACATATTTATCTTTTACGGCACCCTCCAAATTAGTCCAGCCAAATTTAAAACGCGTACCAAGCACCCGGGTCCATTGCCTGGTAACCATTGCACCGGCGCCAAATCTCCACAAATCATTTAAAAATAGGTTCTGGGAAAGGTCCCCGTTAAACTGGTTGATACTGCCTAAGGCTGTTACACTCCAATAAGTGTGAGTCGGCGCCTGATTGTTGACCTTTTTCGGTTGTTCCTTCGCTGCCTTTGGCTCTTCTTTTTTTGTTGTGGTTGTCTGAGCGAATGAAACCAATGGGATGATTGTCACAAGCATGACAATGAGCGCCTTGGACAAGAGTTCGTAAAGCTTTTTCATACTTCGGAAATTTTAATTATAATTTAAATTATGCTTATTGATTGTACAAATATATCAATTAATGTATCAAAAACAATACTTTATAGGCTGATTTTTTTCAGCTACGGCTTGTTACTAAAACTTGATTCGCTAATAAATTGTTGATTAATAGTCAGATATATTACAATAAATCCTTTTTCTGTCAGTA
>Ga0187861_10005644_pt1 | contig 9946 bp, 7 predicted proteins | sample June2016WEW_10_1_3_FD_132986 | JGI IMG/M metagenome (GOLD analysis project Ga0187861, IMG submission 132986) | Peatland microbial communities from SPRUCE experiment site at the Marcell Experimental Forest, Minnesota, USA - June2016WEW_10_100 | ecosystem: Environmental > Terrestrial > Soil >...
CTGCCCGTCGGGAACCCGGTCCCCGTGAGGGTGAAGTAGATCGTGGTGTTCTGGAAGGCTGAAACCGGTTTGATCGCCGTTATTGCCGGTGTGCTCACATTATTGACGGTGAATGCACCTGCCATGGTATTCGATGTGCCAACATCAGTCGTCTGGACGTTCACGTTCCACTTGCCGAACGGTGCCGTCTTGTTGATAGCCAGTGTGCCGTTGATCGAGGTCGCAGTTATGGAATTGATCGTGACATTCCTCTCAAAGTACGACCCCTGCGTGAAATTCACCGCAGTAACATCAGTAGTTAGCGGGAAAGTTCCCGTGATGGTGAAGTAGATCGTGGTGTTCTGGAAGGCTGATACGGGTTTTACCGCCGTTATTACCGGTTTGGGTGTATTTACGATCGTAAAGGCACTGGTCTTGACAGTCTGACCGGCATCGTTTGTGGTAAGTACAACATCCCAGGGTCCGTTCACTGCCTGGTAATCCGTATCAAAGGTACCTTTGATCTGGGTACTGCTGACAGAGATGATATTCGTCGTGATTGTGGTATTCTTGTACTTGGTCAGGTTCACGTTCACACCGCTGGGTCCGAGTGCCGCAGGGAAGTTAGTACCGGAGAGAGTAAAGGAGATCGTGGTGTTCCGGGGTCCTGAAAGCGGGGCGATGCCACTGATCGTTGGTGATATGGGTTCGGGAACGTACCCGCTCTTGATGTTTACCGTGGTCTGCGAGAGGGCGACGGTCTCGTTCTTATCGTTCAGGCCCATCAGGTAGGCATAGTAAACGCCGTCGTTGAGGGATGCGAAGGCCTCTTGCGGGATCGTGATCTGGCTTGTCGCCGCGTTGCCGGATAAACCATAGCCGGGAGTAATCGCTATCCGTGAGTAAGAAGTCGATTCCGTGGGAATTGCATAACCGACTGCGCTCAGGTTATACGTGAAAGGAGAATCTTCATTTTGGAGGATCCCTTCATAGAGTAACTCGGTCATATGGGCCGAAGGTGTGAGGGTCTGCCAGGTGTCGTCGGTAGTTTCGGCGAGCTTCGACATATCAATATGTACCCTCATGTTATATTGTGCCGTGGAATTCACAAACAGATAGCCGATCTTGGTCGGGGGTGGATTGGAGTTGGCAAACTTCAGGGTCACATCACCCATCTGGCCCTTGACATAGGTCATGGGGAGGCTGTGGGTTCCGTAATCGTCAGTCCAGGAGATCGGGGTCTCCTCGTTTAAGGCTACCAACGGTGTAAGTGCTAAGATCGTGGTTGTACAGGTAGCCTCATCATGGCGGAGTGCCCCGACAAAATATCTACCGGTACCAGCTTTTTCAGCGGGGAAGTCACCTCCCATATTAGAGGAAGTTGTGGCATCTCCGGTGTAGGGGTTAAGGCTGACAAGGTTGTTGTTGAGGGTAAAATCGAGATTATTCTTGTCGGTAAGAGCGGTATCAATATTTCCATATGCGTTATAGGTATTCGGAGGATTTAATATATTAGCATAAAGTATTCCACTGCTGTTATACATATACATTATGTTTGATGCGTTGAATATCGATCCGCCGGTTGCGCCGGATGTTGCCCAGCTCTCATTATAGTTGACTGCAACCGGGTTACCGATATAGCCTCCCAAGCCTCCAGGTTCTGGAACCGTAACCTTGAACGTCGGCACGCTGGGTGTGATATAATACCGGTCTGCGGGAAGGGGCATAAGGGGGCGGTAATCGATAGTGGAGTCGAGGGGACCTACAATGTGGACCGTGTTGCCGTTGAACGTACCGTTATCGGAACTGAAATTCCGCGTCAGGGTGTTGATCCGGGGTTGCTGTATAACCCGGACATCCGTGTTGTCGCCGGAGGTTGTCTGGATCTCGACCGTTGAATTTGCGGGGTTCCAGAGATCCAGGGTCATGATATGCGACAGGTTCGTATGTCTGAACTGATAATCATGGGCGAGGTCTACCGTCATGGTGGTGGTTGCTGCAACCGGAGTTATTAAAGCAACGAATATCACCAGAAGGAGAACCGAGACCAGTAAAAGCCTTTTATTCCACGTTTTTGTCATACCGAACACCTTAAAATGAATAGATATATGCAGGATAGTATATCTTTCTCTGTAATAAACCATGCGATTTTCTGTTGACGTTGCTTCAGGCATGAAAAAATCCTCGGGATAAGAGCCCGAAATCCCAGAAACGTGCTTCCACCGGCATTATAAATAAAGTGCGGAGAAAACCCGAGGCGTCCATTCATTTCCATGACAATCTGAGGAACTATTGTTCAACGGGAGATCGGCCTGTTGTTTTTTGAAAACCCCGCTTATTTTCCCATGGTTTTTTGCCGGTAAAAAAATACGCTACGCACAAATAGTGAGACGGCAAAATGCTAACCATCATGGAGCAGCAACGGCACCCGTATGAGACCGTTATCGAGGCATTTGCCACCCCCTCCTTATCCCCGGACCTTGTTGTCTGCACACTCTGGCTTGCCGGTGCGATCGGTGCGATCTCTATTCCTCTCGTCAACGAGACGTTTCTGCGGGTGCTGCTCGGGGTGCCGGTCATCCTCTTTATTCCGGGATATGCCCTCATTGCCGCATTGTTCCCCGGGGCAAAGGACATTGACGGGATCGAACGTGTTGCACTCTCGTTCGGCCTCTCCATTGCCGTCGTCCCGCTGGTCGGGCTCGCGCTGAACTATACACCCTGGGGCATCCGGCTCGACCCGATCGTCGTGAGCCTTACGCTCCTTACCCTCTGCCTCTGTATCGTCGCCCAGTACCGCAGGGCACGGCTGCCGCCCGGTGAACGGTTTGTTGTCCCGTTTACAGCGCTCCGGAAGAGCGTGGTGGCTGAATTTTTCCCGAAGGAGGCGTCACGGATCGACCGGGCACTCTCCGTTATCCTCCTCATCGCCATCGTGGCAGCAGCAGCCACAACGGCATTTGTCATCGTTGTGCCGAAAGAAGGCGAGAAGTTCACTGAATTTTTCATTCTCGGGGAAAAGAATATGGCAGCGGACTATCCCACCCGGCTGGCGGTGGGAGAACCCGGAAAGCTGTCGGTTGGCATCGGCAACCACGAGTACCGGAACATCACGTACACGGTCGAGACCTACCTGGTGACCATGAAATTCGATGAGAAGACCAACACGTCATCGCTGCAGGCCATGGACCTGCTCAACCGGTTCACCGTCCCGGTTGCCGATAACCAGACCGTCATAACACCGTACACATTTTCTGCAAAAAAGACCGGGTACAACCGCATCGAGTTCCTGCTCTTCAACCAGACCGTGCCGGACAGCAGTGTAAAGGGTATGGCCCGGATCAACCGGAGCTACCGCGACCTGCACCTCTGGCTGACCATCTATTCAGGATGACGGCACAAGAGAAAAAACCATGGTCACTGACCGCAGTTCTTCATCCGGGCTGCAGCGTTCGACCTGGATCACACTCCCGGTTCCCTCCACGAGAAGACACGCAACGAGACTGCAGATCGGGCAGGGGTTGACAAGACAGCACCGCGGGGATTCTTTCTGGACGGCCATGCACCCGCCGATCAGCCGGTAACCCTCCAGCGAGACCGTGATCGTGGCAGTACCCCGGTCGGTGGTGACCCGGTCGGCGACTTCAAGCAGGTCTACGCCGACTTCGCGGATCAGGTCCGGAAGCGCTGGTACGTCAGGAGGAACAACAAGCTGGTGTCGTTGTACGATCTCAGCGAGCAGGGGACCGGCAGCAGGTACCACAAGCAGCCCGCTCGAACCCGGCGTGGTCACAAAGGAATCTCCCGTAGGTGGCACCCCATTGTAGGCTGAGGTCGGAATAAACTGCATAACGCGATGCTGGCGGTCACCGGAGCCGGGGAGAAAGACCGCACTGCCGGTGATGCCGAGATCCGCACATACGCGGCAGAGATTAATACAGCCCTGGACAGGCAGCAGACTGACATACCCGGTGTCGAGGGGTTCTGCTCCAGACAGGGTTGCAAGAAATATCCCGGTAATGAGGCAGACCAGTCCCGCTATCACGAGTGCTGCGCTGGTCAGGTCCCGCCGGTCGGTCAGGATTGCGATCAGCACAAGCACGATTGCAGCGCAGATCAGGACGAGCGATGCCCGGTAATACGGGTTCAGAGGAGGGATGCGCAGGGCAGGGAGTTTCATACACGGGCTCCGGAACACTGTTTCCTGAACTGGTAGTCACGGATTGCCAGGACTGCAGCGATACCCGCGGTCAGAGCAGAGAGTACGAAAAGAGGCAGGAGCACGTGGTTTGAAAGATAGATCATGAGTGCTACGGCCAGTGTGCAGGACCCCAAGGCAAGTAATGCCGGAAGGTCGTTCCGGGACACTGTCATTCCCATGGCTATGGCACTACTGCCTCCGACCATCCACGCGACGATGAGCTCTTCCCATATACTGGCCGCACCACACGTAACCACCAGCAGTGCACCAAAACAGACGAGGTAAAAAGCCCGGTCATGCCACGTCCTGGTCAGCCAGTATACGGAGACATACAGGGCCAGAAGAAAGAGTGTCAGGTACCACGAGGCTGTTGGATGGATCGCCGTAACAAGGATAACCACGGCTGCCATGAAGAGGATAATCTGGCGATCAGGGGACAGGGAGTTCATGCAAATGCCTCCAGGGTGTCCGCACGCAGGGCTCCTTTTGCGGACCCGCACCATGCCGGATCCCTTTGCGCCGGCAACCGGATATGCATCCGGATCTTCATGGTCTGCGCCTGGCGCACGATCTGCCGGATATGGCTGATATCGCCGCTCCCCAGCGTGAACAGGTAGATCTCTTCAATCGTAAGCGGGCTGATCGTCCGGATCACCTGGCCGGTGAAAGCGAGGACCCGCTGTTCCTGCAATCCCGTCTGGTAGCTGCGGCGCAGGTGCGTGAGGAACCGTGCCTCATCCGGGTCCCGTTCCTCTGAAAGCAATCCGTCAATCTGCCGGATCTCTGCCCGCAGGTCGGACCGGTCCGGCATGCGGTACAGATGAGTTGCCCGTTCCACCGGGTGCATCCATTTACGGAGGGTGGTCATACACCGTTCAAGATCTTTTTCCTCGCCGATAAAATGGAGGATGTTAGGTCCTGAAATGAGGAGCACGGAGACGTACTGGTAGGTCTTGACAGAATATTCCGCGAGACCTGCCACCGCTGCCACCATGCGATCGAAATCCCTGCCGGGAACACCCTCGCCACGCCAGGGGAGGTCAACGATAAGCAGGGGGGGAAGGTTCATCACGCCCATGTACTCCCGGACAAAGATCTTGTTATGCTTGGCTGACTGTTTCCAGTCGATTCGCCGCATGTCGTCACCGGCATAATACTCCCGTAATGACCGGATGCCGAACCCTGAGAGCACGCTCATCTTCTCAATTTCCCGGGTCTCTGCGGTGACCCGATGGGCAGCAGGTTCAAAGAGCCCGGTGGGCTGGACGAAGATGCCGGGTCCGCTGAACCGTTCCGCCGAGAGGATGATATCATCTTCAAAGAACGGGTCAGAGGCAAAGAGAGAGATCCCGGAGAACACAAATTCGCCATGCACCGCGGGGGTGATGCGGTACAGCATCTTCTGCGTCACCGGGGATGGGGAAGGTTCAGCCGTGAGCGACGTCACACCGTCCTGTACCAGGAGCACAGGAGAGAGGTTCTCCTGTATCCTGACCTTCATCCCGGGGGGAACCGAGACCGTGACAGTGGTCGCAACCTGCAGGGTAGTGCCTTTCCGCACCTGGGACCGTTCCGATGACCGCTTGACTTCAACCGATGCAACGACAGCCCGGAACTTCCGGTCAAAGTGGATGTACAGGCCAACGAGTCCGCATACGAGCACTGCTGCAGCAAGAAGGACCGCCAGATCATCCAGAATAAACGCACACGCGGACAGCAGCAGCGTGATCAAGACAAGGCCCTGTGTGCACCGTCTCGGCCTCACGACTCACGGCACCTCAGTCTTTGCCAGGATATCGTCAAGTAACGTTTCGGGATTCAGTCCTTCGACCTCCGCCTCCCGCGTAAGGATCACCCGGTGGCCGAGTACTGCCTTTGCAATCTTCTTGATATCGTCGGGGATGACATAGGTGCGGTTCTGGAGAGCAGCGACGCCCTTCCCTCCCCGGACAAGGGCGATCGAGGCACGCGTGGAGGCACCCAGCTGTATGTCGGGGTGAGTCCGTGTAGCGAGGACAATGTTCCGGATGTACTGGAGGACAGGTTCCTCTACCCTGACCCGGCTGACAGCTGCCACGTGATGCAGGATCGCATCCGGGGAGAGCAGCGGGATTAATGACGCAGCATACTGCTCCCAGTCGAGATGGCCGGAACTCACCCTCCGGATGATATCGAGTTCGTCATCAGCGGACATGTAGCTGGAGCTGATATTGAACATGAACCGGTCCCGCTGCGCCTCGATGAGGGGAAAGGTGCCTTCGAATTCGAACGGGTTCTGTGTCGCGATGACAAAGAACGGGGAGGGCAGGGGTATGGTGTTCCCGTCGATGGTTGCCTGCCGTTCGCTCATTGCCTCGATAAACGCGCTCTGGGACTTGGGGTTGACGCGGTTGATCTCATCTGCAAGGAGGATGTTCGTGAAGACCGGTCCTTTGCTGAGGACGAACTCCCTTTTTTCCTGGTTGTAGATACGCACCCCGATCATATCGGCCGGCTGGAGATCGATGGCGCCCTGGATACGGTTGAAGCTGCAGCCGGTGATAGCGGCAATGGACTTTGCAATCGTGGTCTTTGCCGTGCCGGGTACACCTTCGATCAGGATGTGGCCCTCGGCCAGCATGGCAACCATGATCAGGTCGATCAGGTGCCCGTTGCCCACCACGAACTCTGCCAGTTTTCTGTTGATCGCTTGGTATGTCTGTGAGATCTCGGCAATCTCACGTGCTGTTGCATCGGGTTCCATCAGGCACCTACACAATCCTCTTTCTCCACGCCCACACAGCAGTCAGTACGAGCAGCGCAAGGATGAGGAGCTCAATACTAATTGTTGTTCGTATCAGATGAAGTATTTCGCTGATTCCCTCCGCATCGCGTGTGCGGGAGTTCATCTGGTCGATCAGCACAGTCCTGTTACCCGTAACGAGATCCTGGATAAAAAGCCGGTTGTCCCCGGTCTGATCGGGCTCCTGCATTGCATTGATGAAGATGCTGGGATCGGACAACACGATGAGCTTCCCCCTGCCGATCTGCTCTTCCGCCATGACCGGAAACTGGCCCATGACCTCATCGGCATTGATCCGTTTATCCCCGTTTTCATCAATCCAGCTCAACAGGGATGTCATGAAGATCGTTTCTCCCCCGTCAAGGGCGGCAGGGCGGTTCAGCACGAGCGTCATCGCGCGGGTAGTAATACTGCCGTTGGCCCTCCGGTATACGGCGACGGAATAGGGATCGGCATACTCCTGGTCGATACTCGAGAGGTTTCCTTCCAGGATGATGATCCGGCTGTCCAGGCCTCTCAGGATGCTGTTGCCGGTCCCGAAATCGTCGGCAAGGAAGAGGGTGTTTCCCCGTTCAGCGAAGGCCCGGTACGCAGAGATCTCGGCAGCTTTTGGCTGGCGGAAGGGTGCGATGACGAGCAGGATCGTGTTGTTCCGGTACGATGCGAGCTGGGCAGGGTCGGTGATCATGACGACCTGGTGGCGATCGAGACCGGCAAAGAAATCCGATGTCCCGTTCCAGTCGTTGTTATACCGCGAAAATTCGAGGTCGTTTGCGGAGAGGTGCACAGTCAGGATGAGCACCGCTCCCAGCAGGATTGCCCCCGCTACCCAGAATGCCGCCCTAATGGTGCTCACCTTCCAGCTGTGAATCGGTGGTCTGCATCGTTGTTTCAAATTCTGTCCGGACGGGGGCGGAAAGTGATCCCCCGTACCGGATCTGTTCATATACGGAGACCAGCCGGGAGAAGGCACCGCAGTAGGGCCGCTCCCTGCATGACCGGGACATCTCGCGCGGCGTCAGTACCCGGTAACGGGAAATCCGGAGGTCATGGGCAATACGGCCCGCAAGCTCGCAGTATACGGCATGGGAGGCTTCGCTCAGCCCGGCTGACTGGAGGAGTCCGGCATAGCGCTGGAAAAGAGAGACTTCTCCGGCAGGGATATCATCGGGGGAGTGTGTATCCGGGGGTATATCCGCACCGGTTCCCTCATCGCTTATCGCAGGGACTTCAGTACCGGCATCCCCGGACAACTCTGTACGGGCAGCCCTCTTTCCGCTGAATAAGGTTCGTCCCGGCGTCCGCCACAGGTAGTAGACTGCACCTCCGACGAACAGGGAGAAGATACATAACACTCCGAGATAGACAAAAAAACTATAATCCACATGAGGGATGAAGGGGATGAAAGGGATGAGGGGAATTGATATATCGATTGCCTGTATATCGCTCTCCGAGGGATTCAGGGGATACCCCGCACCCGTGAACCGTGCCTGTACCGTATGGTTTCCGTTCGGGAGATTCAGTGCTGCATTAAATTCCCCCTTTGCATCGGTCGTGGCCCGGCTCGCATGAGTCCCGTCCCAGACCAGCTCGACGGGAGCGTTCCGGACCGGCTGGTTCGCCGTCACGGTACCGGTACAGAGTATTTCCCCTGCTTTCCGGGACGGGCTGACCGTCAGGGTAGTTACGGTACCGACCGGAACTATCGTCAGGGTGCGCTGATCTGTCTGCGTGAGACCGGACTCTGCATGAACGACGTGAGTACCGGAAGTGATCTTATCGACAGGGATATCAACCGTATAGCTCCCGACATCATCTGTCGTTACCGTACCGACCGGGGTAGTATCAAGGAAGAGCGTGACCTGTTTGCCGGGGATGCTTGACACGCGGTACCCGTAGAGGGAAAAATAGTACCCGAAACACCTGATAGTATCGCCGTAGCTGCCGGTATCCGGATAGAGGAGCAGGGACATCTGTGAAGTGCGGCGGATGGGGATATCGATCTGCTGGACCTGCTGTTGCGGGTCGACCGTGTTGACATACAGTTCAAAGTCCTGCACGCTCTGCTCCTGGGAGGTCGTGTCAAGGCCCACTTTTTTGCTGACCGTGACAATCTTCGACGATTCAACGCGGTACTGTTCGTAGAGCAAACGTATTTTTTTACGGAGTGTTTCCCCCTGGAGCTGAATGGACGTCAGCATGGTCGGGTTGTTCTGGTCGCGGTACTGGATCTCGAGGCTTCTGAGCTGGTCCAGCGAGATGGAAGAATTCAGAAGTTCCTGCAAGAGTTTTTCCTGGTTCGCACTGCTCTGAGAGAACTCTTCAATCTCGCTCTCATTCATATCAAGTTTGATGATCAGGTTGTTGAGTCTCCGGTCCTTTGCGAAGAGCTCAAGGTCACGCCGGGCCTGATCGATATCCTGGATCCGCACGTTTAAGATAATCGGCCCGGAATAATCGAGCAGGTCCTGCATCAGGGGGAGCAGATCGGTCGTGCTGTTGATCTCCTGGGCCTTCAGGGCATTCGTGTTTTCATGAAACTGCGAGGGGAAAACGTCCGTTTCCAGGGAGTAGAGGAGCGGGCCGGAAAACGAGATCGCCAGCGCTATGATAACGCAGAGTCCGAGAAGTGCAAGAATCAGGTACCGGACATCGTTTCTCATTTTGAGAGGATCTCCAGTATTTTCTGGGTCACGATCCCGCCGAACAGCACGATACCTGCGGCGATCAGGTATTTGATATACCGGAGGTAGGGGGGAAGGGAGAAACGGGTGTCCATCAGTTCAACAACAATAAGAATCCCGATCAGCCAGAGGACAAAAAAAATTTCAATATCGATACGCCAGGCAAGGAGCATGAAGATACTGATAATGACCAGCCAGACTGATAAGACGATGGCAGCGAGATTCTTCTTTTTCATGCAATACGGATAATTATACGTGGTTCCGGATATAGGTAATTTTCTTTGCGGCGACCTGTGCTCC